>Ga0265338_10010264_pt1 | contig 11022 bp, 11 predicted proteins | sample 42126metaG_FD_193579 | JGI IMG/M metagenome (GOLD analysis project Ga0265338, IMG submission 193579) | Rhizosphere microbial communities from Carex aquatilis grown in University of Washington, Seatle, WA, United States - 4-21-26 metaG | ecosystem: Host-associated > Plants > Roots > Rhizosphere... | reverse complement strand
ACGTTGGCGAGAACAACTTCCTGCAGATCCTTGAACAGTATTATGGCAAGATGAAATAGGCGGCCAAGCAGGTTATCAGGTTGTCAGGTTATCAAGTGGGCGGAGGGAGATCTTGCAGTGAGCTTCGACCTCAAGGCTGCCAGAGAGAGCTGTCGGTTTGGAGTTTACCGAGCAGGCGTTCATCGGCGGGGGGGAACTGGAAATTCTTTAGCTCCTCAGGGCAAACCCATTTGAAATCCGCGCAACCCAAACACTTCGGTTCGCCCCGAAGCAATTTGCACTGATAGAAATTCAGGCGCACGGTCTTTTCGGGGTAAGCGTGAGTGAGGCTTTCGATGAGAGTTCCAACCGAGACTTCGATACCAAGCTCCTCGCGCAACTCCCGGCTCAAGCATTCCTCGAAGGTTTCTGTTAGCTCGCGTTTGCCCCCTGGAAACTCCCATAAGCCACCCAAGTGGGTTTGGATATGTCTTTGTGTGATGAGAAGTTGGCCTTGCCGAAAAACCAAACCCGCGGCCACATCGATAATCTTCATCCCAAAACGGCAATTCAAACCACGAAATGCCGGCCCCACAATTAACGGCCAATGCTTTTGTAGATGAAACCGAGCCGCTCCATTTCTGCGGGGTCGAATAGATTCCGGCCGTCGAACAGGATGGGATGAGTCAAGTTGCTGCGCGCTCGCTGGAGGTCCAGTTTCTTGAACTCCTCCCACTCGGTGGCGATAACCAAAGCGTCGCAGCCATCCGCTACCGCATTCATATCATCGACGTAGGTGACATCCTTCAAAACAGCGCGCGCTTTATCCATGGCCTTGGGGTCGTAAACCGTAAGGATGGCGCCCTCCTTTTGGAGGCGCTGGCATAGCTCGATGGCTGGCGACATGCGGACATCGTCCGTGTTTTGCTTGAACGCAAGCCCCAGGACGCCAATCTTCTTATCCTTGAGAACCCATAGCGTATCCACGATCTTCTTCATGAATCGGTTCATCTGTTCAGAATTGATCTTCTGAACCTCCTTGAGGAGGCCGAAATCGTAGCCCACCTGTTCGGCGATTTTGACGAACGCACTAAGGTCTTTTGGAAAGCAGCTCCCGCCGAAACCCAGCGAAGCATTGAGGAACCGCCGTCCAATCCGGTCATCCATACCCATGCCACTGGCAACCTCCTGGACGTTCGCGCCGGCGGCCTCGCAGAGCACGGAAATGGCATTGATATAGGAGATTTTCAGCGCGAGGAACGAATTAGACGCATGTTTGATCAGTTCCGCCGAATTGATATCAGTCACGATTAACGGTGCGTTGAAAGGCTTATAGACCTCTTTCAAAGCGGGAACTGGCCGTTGCGATCTGACCCCAACCACGATGCGATCCGGTTTCATCAGATCCTCCACGGCGAATCCTTCACGAAGAAATTCAGGATTGCTGACGACATCAAACTCCACCTTGGCTTTGCAATAGCGTTTGATGGTTTCTGCCACTTTGTCGCCGGTTTTGACTGGAACAGTGCTTTTGTCCACGACGATTTTGTAGCCGGTCATCGCGGCGGCGATCTCACGCGCGACTTTCTCGATGAAGCTCGAGTCGACCGACCCATCGGCCATCGGCGGAGTGGGAACCGCAATGAACACGACATCCGACTTCTCCACGCCTTCCGCCGTGCTCGTGGTAAAACTTAAACGACCCGAAGCCGTGTGCTTTTTAACAAGCTCTTCAAGCCCAGGCTCGTAAATGGGAATCCCGCCCGCTTGCAGCATCTTGACCTTCGTCGCGTCATTGTCGACGCAGATGACTTGGTGGCCAACTTCCGCGAAGCATGTGCCGGTGACTAGACCGACGTAGCCAGTGCCGATAATGGTCAGTTTCATAGTCTAATCCACAGGGACATCGAACCCAGGGCAAGCGAGCAAAACGAACGGCTTCCTCATCAGCCAGACAGGTTACTTTTTCTCGAGCGGGGGCGCCTGATTCGTGATTTTCTGCAGCAAAGGCGCCAGATTCGTGATATTGGAGGCCGAAGGGGGAGGTGGCGGGGGCGCAAGCTTCGGGTTTTTGGCGATTAGTTCTTCCAGGCGCACACCCGCTTCGTTGCCGATCGAGGTAAAGGCAGCGCTGCGCTCGACATCCTGGTAGTAATCGCGCGCCTGCTCAGGCTTATCTTGCGCCTCATAGATTCGCGCCAGCGCGAACTTTGCCTGCGGCACGAAACTTTCATTTGGGTGCCGGGTAATCAGGTCTTTATACGCGGTCGCGGCCTGGTCGGTCTTTCCCTGGGCATCCAGGCACGAAGCGATTCCAAATAGAGCTTCGCCCATAAACGGGCTTCCCTGATACTCCCGAACGAAGCGTTCAAATTGGGCCTGGGACTCCGTATACTTTCCTTCCGTAAAGAAACCACCGGCTCCCAGTAAAAGCGCCCGAGCGCCTGACATCGAGTGGGGGTACTGATTGGCTACTTTTAAATAAGCTTCCGGTGCATCGGCCCGAGCGCCTCCGGTTGCTATTTCGCCCGCGGCGACCTGAGACACAGCGACGCCAGCATCGACCTGTTTCGCTTCCTTTTGCCAAATGATAAACCAGATAACCAGCCCAGCCGCGACAACGATAACTGCGATCAGTGCGGTCTGCTTTTTATAGGTTTCAAACCAATCCCAAAGGCGATCGGCTAGTGGCAGTTGCGCAACATTAGGTTCCATATTCTTACTTAAGACAGAGCTTGTCATGATCTCGGGCTTACTTAAAAAGGCAAGCTAGAATATTAACGTTGCTGACGCCGCTTGACCTTCAGTTGGGCCAGCGAATGGGCCAGCGCTGCGCTGACCATCGCGCCTTCTTCATCGTCGACGTGTTCCGCCAGCCGGGCCTCGGCGCGCCGCCGGGCCTCTTCGGCTTTGGCCTCGTCGATATTCTCGGAGCGGATGGCCATGTCGGTCATCACCGCAACGCGATCACTGGTAATTTCCACAAACCCGTCACCCACGGCTAGAAAGTAGTCACGACCGCCTTTGCGGGCGATCAACTCGCCGGGAACGATCTGGGTCAAGAGCGGAACGTGCTGAGGATAGATGCCCATCTCGCCTTCGCTGCCGGGCAAGGTGACCATTTCCACGTCTTCCGAGTAGGTCTTGGCGTCCGGTGTGACGATCTCGAGTCGCAGTGTGTTGGCCATCGCCTATGCCTGGTTGATTTCTTCGATGCCGCCCTTCATATAGAAGTTGCCCTCGCCGACCTCATCGTGTTTGCCATCGAGGATTTCTTTGAAACCCCGGACGGTATCGGCTACCGGCACTTGCTTGCCGGGCCGACCGGTGAAAACTTCAGCGACGCTAAAAGGCTGGCTAAGGAACCGCTGGATCTTGCGCGCGCGAAATACGGTTAGCTTGTCATCAGGAGAAAGCTCGTCCATACCCAGGATCGCAATGATATCCTGCAGGTCCTTGTACCGCTGCAGAACGCGTTGGACGCCCCGAGCCACGTCGTAGTGGTCTTTGCCAACAATGTCGGGAGCCAAAGCGCGAGAAGTCGAAGACAGCGGGTCCACCGCGGGATAAATTCCCAACTCGGCGATCGATCGCTCCAGCACGATGGTGGCGTCGAGATGCGCGAAGGTGGTCGCTGGCGCAGGGTCTGTCAGGTCGTCCGCCGGCACGTACACGGCTTGGAACGAGGTGATCGAACCTTTCTTGGTCGAGGTAATGCGTTCCTGGAGATCGCCCATTTCCGCAGCCAGCGTGGGTTGATAGCCGACCGCGCTAGGCGTCCGGCCCAGGAGCGCCGACACTTCCGAACCGGCCTGCGAGAAGCGGAAAATGTTGTCAATAAACAGCAACACGTCCTGATTTTTTTCGTCGCGGAAATATTCCGTGATGGCCAACCCGGACAGCGCGACTCGCAAGCGAGCTCCGGGTGGCTCGTTCATTTGGCCGTAAACCAGTGAGATCTTTGATTCGCTTAGGTTCTTCTGGTTGATCACACCCGCCTCGGACATTTCGGTATAAAGATCGTTGCCTTCGCGGGTCCGCTCGCCCACGCCGGCGAAGACCGAAACACCGCCATGCAGCTTGGCGATATTATTGATGAGCTCCATGATCACCACGGTCTTGCCCACGCCGGCGCCGCCGAACGCGCCGACTTTGCCGCCCTTCAGGAACGGGCAAATCAGGTCGATGACTTTAATTCCCGTGGTCAGGACCTGGGGTGACGTGGACTGGTCAACCAACGGAGGAGCTGAACGATGGATGGGGTAGAACTTTTCCGCTTTCACCGGCCCTCGCTCATCGACCGGGTTGCCGGTGACATCAAACACGCGGCCCATCACCGCGTCCCCGACCGGCATCGAGATCGGCCCCCCCGAATCCACGACTTCGAATCCGCGCTTGAGACCCTCGGTGCTGGACATTGCCACCGTGCGCACCCAATTGTCACCGAGGTGCTGTTGCACTTCCAGGGTCAGCTTCGTGGGTTGGTCCTGAACCTTATAATCCACTGTCAGCGCGTTGTAGATCGAAGGGACGGCTCCTGGGAATTCTACGTCCACCACCGGGCCGATAACTTGAACGATTTTGCCTTTATTCATGGAATTTAAATTTATCCGAGCGCCATGGCTGCGCTGGCGATCTCGAGGAGTTCTTTGGTGATGCTGGCCTGGCGCATTTTGTTATACTCGAGGGTCAGGTCCTTTATCAATTGGTTCGCGTTGTCGGTCGCATTCTTCATCGCGACCATCTTCGCGCTCTGTTCACTGGCTTTTGCTTCCAACAGGATCTGGTAGACCTGAAAATTCAAGCTGTGCGGAAGCATGGCGGAGAGCACTTGCCCGGCACTCGGCTCAAACAGAAATTCGGTCGAACCGTGCATGAGCTTCTCGTCCGTCTGCTGGCCGGACACGCCAGCCGTGACAGGCTTGATTTCGCCTAAAGGCAGGAAAGAACGCAACTCGGGTTTCTGCGAGAGAGTGGAAATGAACGTCGTAAACAGGATATCAACGCGGTCGACTTCGCCTTTGAGAAACATGTCCTGCGCGAATTTTGAAATGGCCCGGGCCTCGCTAAAGAGAGGCGCATCTTTATAAGTAAACTCGGCTGCCAGTGTGCGCCGGGAACGCGCGACAAACTGGGCCGCCTTCCGGCCGGCGGTGATGTAAACGGTGTCGGTCTTATCGAACTTGGCGGCTTCCCTCATTACGTTGCTGTTCAATGCGCCGCAGAGCCCCTTATCAGTGGCGATGAGAATCACCGCGCGTTTCGAGCCTTCACGCTTTTCCATCAACGGATGGGTGAATTCGCCGGCGTGGAAGGTGACATTCCCCAATACGTCGTTCATGAGCGAGGCGTAAGGGCGCCCCGCCAGCGCGGCTTGCTGAGCGCGCCGCATCTTGGACGCGGCCACCATTTGCATGGCCTTGGTGATCTTCGCGGTGTTCTTAACCGAGTTGATCCGGCGGCGTATATCACGGGTGCTAGGCATGGCTAAGGGGCCGATTTGCGAACGCCAATCTCTGAATGGGTTGTCAAGTTATCAGGATATCAGGTTAAAAATGCGCTCCTGTAACTCACTTGTAAGTTTGCTTAAACTCGGTGATCACACCTTTCAATTCGGCGGTGAGAGCGTCGCTAAGCGCCTTCTCTTTGGCAATGCGCGCCATCAACTCGGGTTTTCGGTTCGTGAGGAAATCCACCAGTTTATTCTGGAAATCCTTTATGCGGTCGACGGCCACGTCGTCCATGTAGCCGTTCTGGACGGTCCACAGGACAGCAGCCTGGACCTCGACCAGCATCGGGTTGTACTGGGGTTGTTTGAAAACCTCGATGATGCGCTTGCCGCGCTCGATCTGCGCCTGGGTCTTGGCGTCGAGGTCGGAGCCGAACTGAGCAAAGGCCGCCAACTCCCGGAACTGGGCCAGATCGCCTTTAAGACGGCCGGCGACTTGTTTCATCGCTTTGATTTGGGCGGCCGAGCCGACCCGAGAGACCGATAAACCGACCGAGATGGCCGGGCGAACGCCCTGATAGAACAAATCCGTTTCCAGGTAGATCTGTCCATCAGTGATCGATATGACGTTGGTGGGAATGTAGGCGGAGACGTCGCCCGCCTGGGTTTCGATAATAGGCAGAGCGGTGAGAGAGCCGTTGCCGTATTTTTCGCTGACGCGCGCCGCGCGCTCTAGCAAACGGCTATGGAGGTAAAAGACGTCGCCTGGATACGCTTCACGGCCTGAAGGCCGCTTGAGGACCAGGGATACCTGGCGGTACGCGACAGCGTGTTTGGAGAGATCATCGTAGATGATCAGGGCGTCCATGCCGTGATCCATGAACCATTCGCCCATGGCTGCGCCGGCAAACGGCGCGAGGTACTGGTTGGTGGCCGAATCTGACGCCGTCGCCGCAACAATGATCGTGTAGGGCATTGCCCCCTGCTCTTCCAGGACGCTGACGACTCGCGCGATATTGGATTGCTTCTGGCCGACTGCGACGTAAATGGAATAGAGCGGGCGATACTCCTTATCGCCGGCGGCTTCGGCCGCCTTGTTCATGCGCGCCTGGTTGATAATAGTATCGATACAAATGGTGGTCTTGCCCGTAGACCGGTCACCGATGATTAATTCCCGCTGGCCACGCCCAATGGGGATCATCGCGTCCACGGCCATGATGCCCGTTTGCACTGGTTGACTGACCGATTTGCGGCGAATGATGCCCGGCGCAATCTTTTCAACGGGATAAAACGTTTCAGCTTTGACCTCGCCTTTGCCATCTACGGGCTGGCCGAGGGAGTTGACGACGCGGCCGAGCAGGCCTTTGCCGGCGGGGACCTGCAGGAGCTTGCCCGTAGTGCGCACTTCCTGGCCTTCCTTAATGCCCGTGTAATCCCCCAGGATGATCGCGCCGACTTCCGTTTCCTCCAGGTTCAGGGCGAGGCCGGTGACGCCGTTGCCGAAATCGAGCATCTCGTTGAGCATGGCATCGGTCAGTCCCTCAATCTTCGCTACACCGTCGCCGATTTCGCGGACGGTCCCCACATTCTGTTTGGAGACCGAAGTCTTCACGCCCGAGATCTGGGCTTCAATTTCTTGTAATAACGTACTCATGTTTGCAAGGTGCTGATTGAGATGGAGACAAGGGACTCTCGTCGGGTCGATTCTTAAAAGCTTTCCTGCAGCGCGTCCAGTCGCGCCCGGATCGTGCCGTCGTAAACGTCGCTTCCCACAGTAATCCTCATTCCCCCAAGCAGGGATGGGTTTTGGGAAAAGGAAATGCTCAAGCCGGGGCCATACACCCGACCAAGCGAGTTTTGGACTGAACTTTGGAGATCCGATGGCAAGGCAACCGCGCTTTCAATTGTAGCGGTACGCCGCTTGAGGTCTAATCTCACCAGGCGCTGGAAATGAGAGAGGATAGCAACATAGCCGCGCGGCTTGGCCGCCAGGACCGCTTGTACTGCTCGGCGAACGCGGTCATCGTCCAGCAACCCGCTTGCGACACAACTGCGAAAGAGTTCTTTGGCCTCGCGCCGAGCTTGTTTGGTGATCTTCATGAGCTCAAGCCGTCAACTGGCGGGCAGCTTCCTCGGCCAGTCGTCGTTGATCTTCGTTGGTCAACACCTTGCCGGTGACGGTTGCAGTGGTCTGGACTACCAAGCGGCCCACTTCGCGTTTGAGTTCCGTGAGCATGCGGGCATGGTCGGCAGCCGCTGCCTCACGAGCCTTCACGATAATCTGCTCAGCCGCGGCAATCGCCTTTTGAGTTTCACGTTCCTGGACTTTAGCTGCAGCGGCGCGGGCTTCTTCGATGAGTTTGGTTGCCTGAGAGTTAGCCTGCGAAAGCACCTCCAATCGCTGAGATTCGGCACGGGCAAGCTCAACTTTTATTTTTTCAGCATTAGCCAGTCCCTCAGCGATGCGCTGGCGGCGTTCCTCCAACATGGCGAGCACGCGTTTATACGCGAAAAAGTAAAGGAACACACAGACAATGGAAAAGCTGATGATCTGGGCAATCAGGTGCCGCCAATCCACTCCAAACGTCTGGGCGATGTCTTTGATTTGATCCATAAATGCTATGGCCGCGTGTGGGCCCTTGCCGGCCCCACACCGGCCAGTAATTCCTGGTTACTTGACGAGGAACAGAGCATAGAACACGATCGCTTCGGCGAAGGCGATGGCCAGAATGGACTGGACCAGAATCTTCGTGGCGGCGCCGGGATTGCGCCCAACGGCTTCCGAGGCTTTCATGCCAATGAACCCTACACCAAGAGCGGCACCGAGTGCAGCCAGACCGACGTGCACATTTCCGCTCAACTCTGCCAGCATGGGCATTAACGACATATACATTTTCCTTTCTTTCTGTGGCTCGCCGACTCCCGCGATTGAACACGGTCAAATCGGCGAAATTGTAAACTCAATGGGGCGCGGCTTCGTGACCTTCCTCGTGCTGACAGATCAGCATCGTGAACACGGCGGTCAGGAGCATAAAGACCAGGGCCTGAACGAAGCCTACGAGTAGTTCCATGAAATAGAATGGGATCGGCAACAGCCATCCGAAATGGGGAATCAGTTTTGACATCGCTTCCAGCATGTTCTCGCCGGCAAAGATGTTGCCGTAAAGACGAAAACTCAGCGAAACAGGGCGGAACAGGATGGAGAAGACTTCCAGGCAACCAACCGCGAAGAAGACGACAATCATGAGCAGTTTGAGCAAGCCGCTGGTCTCGCCTTTGGGCGCGAACAAATGAAGGAGAAAGCCGATGGGTCCAATCTCGCGCACCGCCCAATAAACCCAGCACGCGAAGAAGACCAACGCCATAGCGAGCGTCATGTTGAGATCAGCATTCGCGCCACGGAAAAAGGGCTGATCAATCTCGAATCCTTCCGGGGTGCGGTGACCCCAGCCGATGCTTCCTAAACCGGGCAGCAAACCCAACCAGTTGCAGAACAGAATAAAAATGAAAACGGTCGCGAAGAACCAAAAGGTTCGCTTCACGAGGTGATGGCCGATAATGCCTTCCAAAAAATCGTGAAGGCTTTCGACCATCCATTCCCAAAAGTTTTGGGCCCCTTCGGGGATTTCCTTCATCGTGCGAGTGGCGAGTTGGGCAAAAATGATTAAGCCGAGCGCCACAATCCAAGTGACCACCATTGAATTAGTGATGGGAAACCCAAACGGACGCGCGATTTCGACCGCCTTTTGCGGCAATCCACGCTCTTGATGGGTCTCCGTTGTGCCCGCGCCGGCCGCCTCGACCTGTCGCGAGGCGCTAGCCTCAGCGCTCCAGCCCAAAAGAGGCGCGCCTGCTAACAAGAATGATACTAAAATGATTCTGATGACTCGCATCTGCTTTGAACCGCTGTTCCAAGGGACACTTTGCCCTTCGGAGTCAAACCGACATTTTGAGGTCGAAGCCCGCAAAAGCTGCCTGAACGAGAATAATTTCACAAGGGTTTTTTTCAAGGAAATGAGCGTAGGTTTCAGGGATACTCATGAACCCCAGTAGCCTCGCCCATGCGCACGAAGAACCGACCATGGTATAAAGAAGCTACCCTGTTTGGCAGGGTCATTCAGCGGTTCGGGATGCCCCTGCATCCACAGCCCGCGCCATTTCCTGAATTAGTTCCCAGGCCCGGCGCACGTGAACCTCTTCGGTATGAGTTTGGCCAACGCAGAACCTCAGTGTGAAACGGCCATTCAGAACGGTGTGGGTCAGGTAGACCTTTTCGCTCTTGTTCAGACGTTCGAGCAACTGACGATTGAATGCGTCACTCGACCGGTGTGCAAAGCAAACGAGATTCAATGGCACAGGCGCCGCCAGTTCAAAATCAGACGACTGTTCGACCCAGCCCGCGAACTGCTTAGCCAACTCCACGTGCCGGCGGATGTGATATTGCAATCCTTCCAATCCGTAATGCCGGATCACAAACCAAAGCTTGAGCGCGCGAAAGCGCCGCCCCAGCGGCACGTGCCAGTCGCGATAATCAATCACCGCCCCGGACTCCGTTGCCTGATTGCGCAAGTATTCGGGTAGTACACTTAAGGTCTTGACGAGCGTCCTGCGGTCCGCCACGTAGAAACAGTCACAATCGAAATTGGTGAACATCCATTTGTGCGGGTTAAAGGCGTAAGAGTCGGCCAACTCGACTCCATCTTGCAGATATCGGAATTCAGGGCAGATAGCGGCTGAGCCGCACATCGCCGCATCAACGTGCAGCCATAATCCTTCTGCGCGGCAAACCTGGGCGATTTGCGGCAACGGATCGAACCCGTTTGAAGACGTCGTGCCAAGCGTGGCTGTGACAAAAAAAGGCCGAAGCCCCTGCCGTCGATCCTCTTGAACCCGCTGAGTGAGAAAGTCCGGGCGCATGGAGCAGGCGGCATCCACTTCAACCAACCTTAGCTGCCGACAGCCCAGGCCGGCCACTTTCACCGCCTTCTCGACCGACGAATGCGCGTGCGCCGTCGTGTAGGCGGCCAAAGTCCCATCGCACCCTCTTTGATTCGTCTGGAAAGACGTGGCACGCTCGCGCGCCGCCAGCACTGCGCACAAGACCGCGCTGGAAGCACTGTCCTGGATGACGCCTCCCCCTGCCCCGCTCGACTTGAATGTATCGGGCAAGCCCAGCATGTCGGCTACCCAGTCCAGCACGTGCGTCTCCAGTTCGGTGCAAGCCGGACTGGTCGCCCAGAGCATCCCCTGCACCCCAAGGCCAGCGGAGAGCAACTCACCCAGGATCGAGGGTCCAGACGTGTTCGCGGGAAAGAACGCGAAGAAATTGGGCGATTGCCAATGAGTAATCCCCGGCAGAATTAATCGGTCCACATCCGCCAGAATAGTCTCAAACCCTTCGCCCCGGAACGGCGCCTTGGGTGGCAGCGAAGCTCGTAGCTCCCCCGGTTGCGCTCGCGACAGCACCGGCAGATCTGCCACCCTTGTCTGGTAGTCAGCGATCCAATCGATCATCTCGTGACCCCAGCGACGAAACTCATCCGGCGCCATGTGAAAGTTTCTAGCTTCTGACATATGGACCGAGCATAAATCTC
>Ga0265338_10010263_pt1 | contig 11022 bp, 7 predicted proteins | sample 42126metaG_FD_193579 | JGI IMG/M metagenome (GOLD analysis project Ga0265338, IMG submission 193579) | Rhizosphere microbial communities from Carex aquatilis grown in University of Washington, Seatle, WA, United States - 4-21-26 metaG | ecosystem: Host-associated > Plants > Roots > Rhizosphere >... | reverse complement strand
CTGCCGCGCCCACCTGCCGGCCGGCTTCACCCCGCTCGTCGCGGCCGCGGCGGCCGTGCCCATTGCCGGCGTGGCCATCGTGTCGGACCTCGTCGAGTCGATCATCAAGCGCAAGGCCGAGATCAAGGACGCCGGCCACAGCATTCCCGGGATCGGCGGCATGTTCGACCTCTCCGACAGCCTGATTCTCACCGCCCCGCTCGGCTGGGCGTTGTTCCACCTGCTCTAGCCTTCCCGCCGACCGCGTCCGCCGTGCCCGTTCGGCACGAAGCCCGCCGGCGGTCGGCCCGCCCATGCCTTCCTCCCCTCAACGCAAACGCATCGTCCTCCTGGGTGCCACCGGCTCGATCGGCGAAACCGCCCTGCGGGTCATCGCCGCCCACCGCGACCGCCTTGAGTTGGTGGGGGTGGCCGCGCGGGCCAACCACCGGCGGCTGGCGGAGATCGCCCGCCACGCCGGCGTGCGCCACGTGGCGATCTTTGAGAACGGCGCGCTCGCCGAGGCCCGGGCCGACGCCGCGGCGTTTCCCGCCGGCACGCGGCTCACGGGCGGCCTGGAAGGCCTGACCGAACTGGCGCAGCTGCCGGAGGCCGACCTCGTCCTCGTCGCGGTGGTGGGCACCGCCGGACTGCGGCCGGCGCTGGCCGCGCTCGCCGCCCGCAAGGACGTCGCCCTCGCGTCCAAGGAAATCCTCGTGCTGGCCGGCCGGTTTGTCATGGCCGCGGCCCGCACCAGCGGCGCGCGGCTGCTGCCGGTCGACAGCGAGCACAGCGCCGTCTTCCAGTGCCTCGACGGTCGCGGCGCCGCGGCCGTGCGCCGGATCGTGCTCACCGCTTCCGGCGGTGCCTTCCGGGACCTGCCGCTTGAGGCCCTCGCGCGGGCGACCCCCGCCGACGCGCTGAAGCATCCCAACTGGTCGATGGGACCCAAGGTCACGGTCGATTCCGCCACGCTGGCCAACAAGGGTCTCGAGCTGATGGAGGCCCAGTGGCTGTTTGGCCTCCGCCCGGAGCAATGCCAGGCCGTGCTGCACCCGCAAAGCATCGTGCACTGCCTGGTGGAATTCACCGACGGCGCCATGCTGGCGCAACTGGCGCCGCCCTCGATGGCGTTTCCCATCCAGCATGCGCTGCTCTATCCCGAACGGGCGCCCGGTATCGCCCCCCCGCTCGACCTGGCGAAGCTGCTCACCCTCGACTTCCGCCCCGTGGACGAGACGCGTTACCCCTGCTTGCGGCTGGCCCGGGCCGCCATGAATGCCGGCGGCGTCGCCCCGGCCATCTATAACGCCGCCAACGAAATCGCCGTGGCCGCGTTCCTGGCGGGACGCCTGCCCTTCCTTGCCATTCCCACGGTGATCGACGAGAGTCTGCAGTCCTGTCCTAATTCCGAACCCGCCGATCTCGAGGCGGTCCTCGCCGCGGACGCCGCCGCCCGCCGGACCGCCCAGTCGATCGTCGCGAACGCCCGACCCTGACCTCCGCAGTGCCCACCGACCTGCTCCAATCCGCTGCTTCGACGCTCTGGTCGATCTTCCTGATCATCCTGTTCTTTGGCGGCTCCATTTTTGTCCACGAGCTCGGCCACTTCCTCGCCGCGCGGCGCCGCGGCGTCCGCGTGGAGCGTTTTTCCATCGGGTTCGGACCGAAGATTTTCGCCTGGCACGGCGGGGACGGCGTCGAATACCGCGTGTCCTGGCTGCCTCTCGGCGGATACGTGCTGCTGCCCCAGCTCGCTGACTTGCGGATGATCGAAGGCGAGTCGGCGATCGAATCGGCGACGCTTCCGCCCGCCAGCTACGAAACCAAGATGGTGGTGTTCGCCGCCGGCGCGGCGTTCAACGTCGTCTTTGCCTTCATCCTGGCGTGCATCATCTGGTATGTCGGCCTGCCGACCCGGGCCGAATTCGACACCACCAAGATCGGGCTGGTCCTGCCCAAGATCACCCTGCCCGACCAGACGCCCGTGCCCAGCCCGGCGCTTGAAGCGGGCTTCCAACCCGGCGACGTCGTCCGGGCGATCGACGGCCGTCGCGTCACAGACTGGTTCGAGCTCAAGCAGACCCTCTCGGCCGGGGGCGGCCGCACTGCCGATGGCCGGCCCAAGGCCGTGTTTACGATCGAGCGGGCCGGCCGCACCCTCGACCTGACGGTCTATCCGCGCCTGGCCGGCGACGAGCGCATGCGCAGCATCGGCATCGCTCCCGCCGAGGAATTTGTCGTCGCGGCGGTCAAGCCCGGATCGCCGATGGCCCGGGCGGGACTGCAGGCGGACGACCGGATGGTCGCCCTGGACGGCCAGACTGTCCTGAATTCGACCGTCCTGGCCGACTATCTCGGCCAGCATGCCGACCGGCCCATTGCGCTCACGGTGACCCGGGCGGGCCGCCCGCTCGCCCTCACCCTGCCGCCCCGCCCCGGCGCGGACCAGGCCGGAGAACTGGGCGTCGAGTTCAAATCGAGCTACAAGGTCGTGTATCCCGATCCGCTCACCCAACTCAGTGAAAACGTCGTGATGATGTACCGGGTGTTCAGCGGGCTGGTCAATCCGCGTTCGGATCTCGGCGTATCCGAACTGAGCGGACCGGTCGGCATCATCGGCATCTTCTACAGCACGACGCAGAGCGACATCCGGCTCGTGCTCTGGTTCACCATCCTGGTCAACGTCAACCTGGCCATCCTCAATCTCCTGCCGATTCCGGTGTTTGACGGCGGCCACATGCTGTTCGCCACGATCGGGCGGCTGCGCGGGCGGTCGCTGCCGCCGGAACTGGTCGCGACCGTCCAGAGCATCTTTGTCGTCCTGATCTTCTCGCTCTTCGCGTATGTCACCTTTTTCGACGTGCGCCGCATGCGGCGGGACAGCCAGCCGGATCCGGCGCCGCCGCCGGCCGTGAAGACCGAGCCCGTGCCCGCGCCCTGACGGCGCCGGGTCGCCGTCCCTTCATCGCGGATCGCCATGGCCTACGGCGCCTCCCGTGTCCAGACTCTCCGCCGCCGCACCGTCGCGGTGCGGGTCGGCGCGGTCGGCGTCGGCGGCGCCCACCCGGTGCGCATCCAGTCGATGACGACGAGCGACACGCAGGACGTCGCCGCCACGATCCGGCAGTGCGTCGCCCTGGCCGAGGTCGGCTGCGAGATCGTGCGCGTCACGGCGCCCAATGTCGCCGCGGCCCGCTGCCTGCGCCCGATCCGCGCGGGGTTCACGGCCGCGGGCTTCGCCGGCGTGCCGCTGGTGGCCGACATCCATTTCCTGCCCACGGCCGCGATGGAGGCGGTCGAGCATGTCGAGAAGGTGCGGATCAACCCGGGCAACTACGCCGACAAAAAAAAATTTGCCGTCCGCGAATACACCGACGCCGAGTATGACCGCGAGCTGCAGCGCCTGGCCGAGGCCGGCGCCCCGCTGATGCGGCGCTGTCGCGAACTCGGCCGGGCGCTGCGCATCGGCACCAACCACGGCTCGCTCTCGGACCGCATCATGAACCGGTACGGCGACACGCCTCTTGGGATGGTCGAGAGCGCGCTGGAGTTCGTGCGCATCGCCGAGGCCGAGGGCCTCCACGACCTGATCCTGTCGATGAAGGCGAGCAACCCCAAGGTGATGATCCAGGCCTACCGCCTGTTGGTGGAGCGCCTCGACGCCGCCCACCGCCCCTACCCGCTGCACCTGGGCGTCACCGAGGCAGGCGACGGCGAGGATGGCCGGATCAAGGGGGCGATCGGCATCGGCTCGCTCCTGCTGGACGGCCTCGGCGACACGATCCGCGTTTCGCTGACCGAGGATTCCGTCTACGAGATTCCCGTGGCCCGCGCCCTGGCCGACAAGGCGATGCGCCGCTGGGGATTCGCGGAGCGCGGGGAGCCGCGGCCGGAGCCGGACGGGATCGACCCGTTTCATTTCACCCGGCGCCCGATCGCGCCGCTTGCGCTCAGCGGGCGCGGTGCCGTGGGCCCGGAGGAACCGCCGCGCGTCATTGTCGGCCTGCCCGGGGCCAGCCAGCTCCCCGCGGCGGCGGAACGCCTGGCGGCCCTGGCCGGGACGGACACCCCGGTCGAGGGCGTGCTCGTGCCGGTGGCGGACGTCGCCGACCTGGCCGCGCTGCGCCGCGCCCTGGCGGCGGTCGATCTGCCGGCCGCCTTCCTGGTGCTGGAGCTGGCGCCCGCGCTGCGGGCCGCCGAACTGGCCGATTTCGCCGCCGCCAGCCGCGGCCGCCTCGTGTGGTGCCGGCGCTTCGCCGCTGCGGACGCCGGCCCGCTGGCCGAACTGGCGGAGCTGGCGCGGCGCCACCGCCACGCGCTGGCGGTCGACCTCGATCCCGCCGCGTTTCCCGCGCTCGACCCCACCCTGGCCGCGCTGGGCGACGAGGGCCTGCTGTTCACGGTGTCGGCGCCGGCCGCCGCCGGGGGCCATCCGCTCGGCGCCTACCGCCGGCTGGCCGAACACCTGCGCCGCCTCGGTTCCCGCGCGCCGCTGTGGATCCGCAACACGCCGGCCACCGCCCTCGATGACGGTCCCGATTTCCTCAGCCGCCTGCTCGACGCCAGCATCCTCACGGGCGGCCTCCTCGCCGACGGCCTCGGCGACCTCGTGAGCATCGAAACCGTGGCCGATCCGGCCCGGGCCGCGCGGCTGACCTACAACGTGCTGCAGGCCGCCGGCGCGCGCAGCTCCAAGACCGAGTTCGTGGCCTGTCCGAGCTGCGGCCGCACGCTCTTCGACCTTCAGACGACCACCCAGCGCATCCGCCGGAAGACCGGCCATCTCACGGGCGTGAAGATCGCCATCATGGGCTGCATCGTCAACGGGCCGGGCGAAATGGCCGACGCGGACTTCGGCTACGTCGGCGGCGCCCCCGGCCGGATCAATCTCTACGTCGGCAAGGACTGCGTGCAGTACCACATCCCCCAGGACGAGGCCGACGACCGCCTGCTCGCGCTCATCCAGGCCCACGGCAAGTGGCGCGAGCCGCCGGCCGGCGCGCCGGCGGCCGCCGGCCGCGATGTCACCGAATCGTCACTACCATGAATCCGGCCCGCCATGTAGTGACGTTGTTGTTACACGGTGCCGGCCGCCGCCCGCCGGCCCGGGCGCGCGCCTTCCCCTGGTGTGAACAACTTGTGGGAAAGTTGCTCTTGAAATGCATTTTGTGATTCACGTTACTCCGCGAATCGGTTCTATTGGCCGCTACCTCTTCCGTTCTTTCCCACGTCCGCAGACAGCTTTCCTCTGTAAGCTTCCCGGGAGTTCTTCTCTACCTATTGGTCTCCAATGGCTTGCCTTGGCAGACCAACCTCCGTCCCGACCCTTTGGGATCGGATATGCCTTTCTCCCCCGAGCGAGCGACGAAATGCGGCGCTGTAGGACGCGGGCCAAGAGCTGTCCCTGAGGTTGTGTGAATAATCTCTCCCCTTCGTTTGCTCCATGCCCTCGCTGACTCTCCCGCCCAGTCTATGGGAAACCGTCAAATGTGACTTCAAGGGACTCTTCCCTGAGGACGTTTTCCAGATGTGGTTTGAGCCCGTGGTCTGCCTGGAGACCGCCGAGGACACGATGACGCTCGGTGTGCCCAACGACTTCGCGGCCATCTGGATCCACGACAACTACCTCGATCTCATCACCCAGCGGCTGCGGCTGAACGCCGGCCGGCTGATCAACGTCGCGTTGAAGGTGCACCACCCGGGGCCCGCCTCGCGCCCTCCCCTGGCCATGGGTGGCGACAACGGAGTCCACGAAGCGCCGGCGGGAACGGCGCACCATGGCCGCGGCCGCGCGGCGCTGCGCCGCACCGGCCGCTACGACGAGAAGGGCCCCAACGCCGGCACGCTCAATCCGCGCAACACCTTCGAGAACTTCGTCGTCGGCGCCAACAACCAGCTCGCCCACGCCGCGGCGCTGGCCGTGGCCCAGGCGCCCGCGCAGGCATTCAATCCGCTGTTCATTTACGGCGACACCGGCCTGGGCAAGACCCACCTGATGCACGCCGTCGGGCACAGCATCCTGCGGAACAATCCCGACGCCAAGGTGGCGTACCTTTCCACCGAGAAGTTCACCAACGAGTTCATCCAGGCCCTGCAGGAGAACAGCCTGACCCGCTTCCGCCAGCGCTACCGCAACGTCGACGTGCTGCTGCTCGACGACGTCCAGTTTCTCAGCGGCAAGGAGCGGATCCAGGAGGAGTTCTTCCACACCTTCAACGATGTGTTCGAGTCCGGGAAGCAGGTCGTGCTGTCCAGCGACCGGCCGGCCAGCGAGATCGCCAAGCTCGAGTCGCGCCTCGTCTCGCGCTTCCAGTGGGGCTACGTGGCCGACATCCAGGTGCCCGACCTGGAGACCCGCGTCGCCATTCTGCGCACCAAGGCCGCCAGCCTGAAGTTCGACGTGCCGCCGGCCGTGATCAACTTCATCGCCCAGCACATCTCCAAGAACATCCGCCGCCTCGAGGGCGCCCTGATCAAGGTCGCCAGCTACTCGGCCCTGACCAACCGGGCCCTCGACCTGCCCACGGTCGAAATGCTGCTGCAGGACGTGCTCATGGAGCAGGCGCAGAACCAGCTCACGCTCGAGACGATCCAGAAGCGCGTCGCCGATCACTACCAGATCCGGCACAGCGACATGACAAGCAAACGGCGCCCGGCCAACATCGCCATGCCCCGGCAGATCGCGATGTATCTCGCGCGTCAGCTCACCAAACATTCCCTGCAGGAGATCGGCGATGCCTTTGGCGGCCGCGACCACGGCACCGTCATCCACGCCTGCAAGACGGTCGAAAACATGATGGAGCAGGACGACTCCGTGCGCGGGAGCGTGGAGTTCCTCAAGTCGCAGCTTTCCAAATAGGCCCCCGCCGCGGGTGCCCGCGCGGGCCCGGCCGGCGCCGACCGTCCGGTGACCGGCGCATAGCTCTATTGTAAGAATCAATTCCAGTTTTCCACCGCCGGGTTGTTGTGCCATGCCTCACCGTTCTCCCCACCTCTTATGAAAAAACCCCAGAGCCACTTTCGCCGAATTCCGCAGATCGCCTACGAGGGCCTGCAGTCGGACAACCCGCTCGCCTTCCGGCACTATCAGCCCGACGAGATCATTGGCGGGAAATCGCTGAAGGACCACCTGCGCTTCTCCATCGCCTACTGGCATTCCTTTCGCGGCGTCGGACTGGATCCGTTCGGGGGAGGCACGATCATCCGCCCCTGGGAAAACGGCCGGGACCCGATTTCGATCGCCAAGGCGCGGATGGATGCCGCGTTCGAGTTTTTCGTGAAGATCCAGGCACCGTTCTGGTGCTTCCACGACCGCGACATCGCCCCGGAGGGCCGGACGCTCGCCGAGTCGAACCGGAACCTCGACCAGCTCGTCGCCCATGCGAAGGCGCTGCAGAAGGCCACCGGCGTGAAACTGCTCTGGGGCACGGCCAACCTCTTCTCGAACCGGCGCTACATGTGCGGCGCGGCCACCAATCCCGACGCCCACGTCTTCGCCTATGCCGCCGCGCAGGTGAAGAAGGCGCTGGAGGTCACCCGCGAGCTCGGCGGCGAGAACTACGTCTTCTGGGGCGGCCGCGAGGGCTACGAGACCCTGCTCAACACCGATTTCAAGCGCGAGCAGGACCATCTGGCGGCGTTCATGCACATGGCGGTGGATTACGCCAAGGCCATCGGCTTCAAAGGCCAGTTCCTCATCGAGCCCAAGCCCAAGGAGCCGACCAAGCACCAGTATGACTTCGACGTCGCCGCGGGCATCGCGTTCCTGAAAACCCACGGCCTCGACCGCCATTTCAAGTTCAACATCGAGACCAACCACGCCACGCTGGCGGGCCACACCTTCCAGCACGAGATCGAGACCGCGGCCGCCGTCGGCCTGCTCGGCTCCATCGACGCCAATACCGGCGACCCGCTCCTAGGCTGGGACACGGACCAGTTCAACACCGACGTCAGGGAGCTCACCCTCGCCATGGTCTCCATCCTGCGCGCGGGCGGCCTCGGCTCGGGCGGCTTCAACTTCGACGCCAAGCTCCGGCGGCCCTCCATCGACCTCGAGGATCTTTTCTACGCGCACATCGGCGGCATGGATGCCTACGCGCTGGCGTTCAAGGTCGCGCGGCGCATCCTCGCCGACGGCCGGTTGACCCAGTTCGTGGCCGCGCGCTACAGCACCTACGACGACGGCTTTGGCCGCGAAATCGAGTCCGGCAAGATCGGGTTCCGCCAGCTCGAGAAGATCGCCCTCAAGCTCGGCGAGCCCGTTCCGCAAAGCGGACGCCAGGAATACCTCGAGAACCTGATCTGCCAGTATCTCCACGGCTGAGGCGCTGGCCCGCCGCCGGGTCCGCCGCCGCGCCAGCCCGGGCACCGTCTCCGGGCGGCGCTGGCCCGCCACCGGGTCCGCGCCCCGCCGGTGAATAGAGCTTCCCTTGGCCGCGCCCTCCGTCCACAGTGCAGCCACGCGTCGGTTTTTGACGGCCCCGGTCCGGCAGGCTTTCCAGCGTTTGCTTGGTGGCGGTTCCTGACTCTCCTGCCGCGAGCACCCCCCGGACGGGGGAGTGCAGTTTTTTGGGCCTGTCATGTCGCATCCGATCATCATCCAGGGGGGCATGGGCGTGGGCGTCTCCGACTGGAGGCTGGCCCGCGCCGTTTCGCAGCTGGGCCAGCTCGGGGTCGTGTCCGGCGCGCTGCTCGCCGTGGTCTTCGCGCGCCGCCTGCAGGCCGGCGATCCGAGCGGTACCATGCGCCATGCGCTCGAGCATTTCCCGGTTCCCGGCGTGGCCGCCCGCGTCCTGGATGAATACTTCGTGGCGGGCGGCAAGGCGTTCCGGGCCCCGTTCCATCTCAGCGCCCTGCCCACCCTGCGGCCCCCCCCGGCGCTGGTGGAACTGATGGTGGCCGCCAACTTTGCGGAAATCTTTCTCGCCAAGGAGGGCCAGCCTGGTCCGGTCGGGCTCAACCTGCTCGAGAAAGTCCAGCTCGCCACCCTGCCCTCGCTTTTCGGCGCGATGCTGGCGGACGTGGACTACGTGCTGATGGGCGCCGGCATCCCGCGCGCCATCCCCGGCGTGCTCGATCGTTTTGCCGCCGGCGCACCCGCGGAGCTGCGCATCGACGTCGAGGAGGCCGTGGCGGGGGAGGAGTTCGTCGCCACGTTCGATCCCGCCGCGTTCTGCCGGGGTCGGCTCCCGGACCTGAAGCGGCCCCAGTTTCTCGCCATCGTCGCCTCCGCCACCCTCGCGACCACGCTCGCCCGCAAGTCCAGCGGCCGCGTCGACGGCTTCGTCATCGAGGGCGAGCTGGCCGGCGGCCACAATGCGCCGCCGCGCGGCTCGCCGCAACTGAGCGCCGCAGGCGAGCCCGTCTACGGACCGCGCGACGTGCCCGACCTTGGAAAATTCCGGGCCCTCGGCCTGCCGTTCTGGCTGGCCGGATCCTACGCGCAGCCGCACAAACTGGCCGAGGCGTTGCGCCTCGGCGCCGCGGGCATCCAGGTGGGCACCGCTTTCGCGTTCTGCGAGGAGTCCGGCATCGCTCCCGAGCTCAAGCGGCAGACCTGCCGGCTCAGCCGCGCCGCGGGCGCCCGCGTCTTCACCGACCCGCTCGCCTCGCCCACCGGATTCCCCTTCAAGGTCCTGCAGCTGGACGGCACGCTCTCGGAGGCCGACTGCTACTCGGCGCGGGAGCGCCGCTGCGATCTGGGCTACCTCCGGCAGGCCTACCGGAAGGCGGACGGTTCCGTCGGCTATCGGTGCGCCGCCGAGCCCCCGGATGATTTTGTTCGCAAAGGCGGGCTCCTCGCGGCGACCGCGGGGCGCAAATGCCTGTGCAACGGCCTGCTCACCACCGCCGGCCACGGCCAGGTCCGTGCCCCCGGCGCCGACGAGCTCCCGCTGCTGACGGCCGGCAACGATGTCGCCCAGCTGGCGCGGTTCCTCCGGCCCGGGGCCGAAACCTACAGCGCCGCCGACGTCGTCCGTTTTCTCCTGGGTGAACCGGCCGTCGCCGGCGCCGACCCGGCGTGGTCCGCCGAGGACGGTTCGCGCGCGTTAACGGGTGCCTTTATCTGATTTCCGCGCGCCGCCCGGGATCGCCCCGGTGTCGGCGGCCTCGAAATCGTACACCTGCACCCGGCTCCAGAGGTGCTGGCACGTCGCGACAAACGCCCGGTGGATCGGGTCGGCCTGGTACGCGTCATGGGCGGCCGCGTCCCGGCAGATGACCGTCAGCCCGAGGCTGAAACTCTGGTCGACCACCGCGCGCGGCGGGGTTGACGCGGGCGGGCCCAGGTACACCCGGTCCACGTGCGCGATTGATCCCAGCGACTCGACGCCGCGGCGGAACTCGGCCTGCTGCGCCGAGGTGAGGCCGGATTTGAGCCAGAAATAGACGGTATGGATGAGCATGATGGCAGGACCGGTATTGCACCGTCACCCAGAAACCCGCAAGACTGATGCCGTGCACTACCTCCGACCGCCCGTTTCTTCCCTCCCTCCGCAGCTCCGCCGGTCTGGCGCCGACGGTCGCCGGGGCCGCGCGGTGGCCGGCCTGGCCCTGGGCCTGCTGGCCGCGCTGATCCTGGCCGCCTGTGCGACCGAGCACCGCGAACGCGCGCGGTTCATGGCGCGCCTGTCCCCGCCGCAGCCGGTGCTGACCGGGACCATGACCTACGGGAACGGTGTCGTGGCCGTCCAATCCTGGCTCGGGCCGTCGGTGCGCCTGCGCGCCGCCGGGGAAAAGCCGTCGGCCGGATCGGACCGCCGGGGCGGCCACGCGGTCGGCACCGCCCGGCCATTTTCCGAGGGCGGCAACGCCTTTTCGCGCGATGAGATCGACGAGATGTACGGCCGCGTCGACTACCAGTACGTGCGCCCGCCCCGCCTGGCGCTGACCTTCACCTTCACCAACACGAGCGCGGCCCCGGTGACGTTTACGATCGCCAACGTCGATTCGGCGCTGGGGAACTACGCCGCCCGTCCCGAGAAATTCACCCTTGCCCCCGGCGAGCAGGCCTCGCCCGATCCCATGCTCTCACCGGTC
>Ga0265338_10010262_pt1 | contig 11024 bp, 8 predicted proteins | sample 42126metaG_FD_193579 | JGI IMG/M metagenome (GOLD analysis project Ga0265338, IMG submission 193579) | Rhizosphere microbial communities from Carex aquatilis grown in University of Washington, Seatle, WA, United States - 4-21-26 metaG | ecosystem: Host-associated > Plants > Roots > Rhizosphere >... | reverse complement strand
CGTCGTCCAAGTCGTCGGGGTCGAGTTCGTTGGCGTCGAAGGCCCGCACCTCTCGGCCGTCGCCGAGCGCCTGGGTGGAATCATAGACGTCCGGCATCTCCTCGAGCGTCACGAACTCGGCGTCGTCGTCGAGATTGGTCTCGTCGAAGGTTTCGGCCTGGGCCTGATCGTCCAGCCCGACATCTGACGTTTCGGAGGCCATGTCCGTCTCTCCTGCCCGGGCGGCGCGCCCGATGCGGAATCAACCCGGACTATGGCGTTCTGTTCCGCTGCCCGGCCCAACTCGCCAGGGCGTGGGCGACCTCGGCCATGACCGGGTCCCAGCGATTGTAGCCGGGCGGATCGAACACCCGCATGGACGGGTACCAGGGGTAGCGGCGGGTCCCGAGCTTGGGCCAGGCGCCGGGGGTCGAGATCAGCCACCCTTCCACCCCGCAGGCGGCGGCGATGTTGCTGGTGGCGTTGGCCGGGCCGATCACCAGGTCCAGGGCGCAGGAAAGCGCGGCCACGTCGTCCAGGTCCTCCTTGAGGTCGATGCCGGGCGGCTCGAAGATCTCCACCCCGAGTTGGGCGCGGACCGCGGCGATCTCGGCGGCGCAGTCGCCGTACTGCATGTTGACCAGCCGCACGCCGGGCGTCTCCAGCACCGGCGCCCAGGCCTCGAAGGGCGAATAGAAGCGGGCCCGGGCGGTCTCGATCTTCAGGCTCTTCCAGAGCAGGCCCACCTTGGGCTCCGGTCCCAAGGCGCCCAGCATGCGGCGCCAGTGGTCGACCCGCACGGGATCCGCCCTGAGGAAGGACGGCCGGTCGGGGAAGGCTTCGACCGTGGGCCGGAAGCGCCTGAGCAACGAGCCGAAGGGGCTCCAGAGGTCGATGCTCTCCAGGTCGCCCGCGAATGGCGCGCCGCGATAGGTTCTGGCGTCCACGTTCCAGCTGGCATGGGCGCCCACCTTGGCGTCAGGGAAGGAGCGCTGGAACAGAGGGACCAGGCGCTGCTCGACGGCGAGCCACAGTTGTCCGTCCGGGCCCAGGGCCTCGATCACGTCAGGCAGCAGATTGGCGAACAGCACTTCGTCGCCCAGGCCCTGCTCGCCCATGACCAGCAGCGATCGTCCGGCCAGGTCATCGCAAGGCCGCCAGCGCGGCCGATCGATCATGAAGCGGGTGAGCCCCGCGTAATCGGGGTCGAGCCTTGCCTCATAGGCCTCCCAGCCCTCCGAGATGCGGCCGAGGTTCAGCAGGATGGTCGAATGCGCCAGCTGCATCATCGCCCGGTCCTCGGGCACGCGCACCTGGCCCAGCGCCGTCTCGCAATCCTCCAGAGCGCCTTCGGCGTCTCCCAGCGCCAGCCTGGCGTTGCCGCGGTTGTAGCGGGCGCGGACATGGCCTTCATCGCAGCCGACGGCTTCGTTGAAGAACAGGCTCGCCGTCTCGAGATCCCCGAGCTCGGTCTGCACCGTGCCCAGGGTGTTCCAGAGCATGGCGCTCCTGGGATTGGCCTGGATGGCGCCGCGCAGGATCTCGGTCGCCTCGGCATGGCGGAACTGATCGCGCACCGCGCAGGCCAGGTTGTTGGCCGCGTCGACGGATCCCGGATTGGCGGCGTAGTATTTGGCGAAAAGCGCCTCGGCCAGGGGCTTGAATCCCAGGCGGAAGGCCAGCCTTCCCAGGTCGTTGGCCAGATCGTCCTGGTCCGGCAAGAGCTGGACCGCTGCGTCATAGCATTTGAGCGCCCCCGCCAGGTCGCCCGCCTTGTCCCGGGCGATCCCGAGCAGCCACCAGGCATGACCGCATCTTTCGTCCTGCTGCAGGGCCAGCAGCGCCGCTTCGGCCCCCGCCCGGTGATCTTCGTTCCTGAGCGCGCAGATGGCCTGATGCAGATATGGGCGCGCCGCCAAGGCCTTGAGCTCGCCGAGCGCGTCGTCGAGACGCCCCAGGGCGGAGGCGGAACCAGCCACGCCCACGATGCCGCCGGGCATCTCGCGCGGGGGCGCCGCCAGTCCGAACGCCGCGGCATGGAGGGCGGACGAAGCAGCGGACGTCTTGGCGCGGAGTGGAGAGGGCATGTCGATGCGGCGCTCGAACAGTGAGCGTCCTGGATCGCCGGATCATGCTTAACGGTTCGCTAAGTGCGACCGCCCGCCGCATCTTGGGAAAGGCGCCGTTAACTCAGTCTGCCTAGCTTGGCGGTGTCGCTGCTATGGTTCGAAGGCAGCGGCGAGTCGGCGCGAGAAGGCGCCATCGGCCGGCCGCCGGTCCTTGGGAGCTCTGACTGTGCCTTTGAAACTGTCGCTCAAACCCGGCGAGAAGTTCGTGCTCAATGGCGCGGTCGTCCAGAATGGCGACCGTCGTGGCGTGCTGCTCCTGCAGAACAAGGCATCCGTCCTGCGTGAAAAGGACATCATGCAGGTCGAAGAAGCAACCACGCCCGCGCGCCGTATCTATTTCCCAGTGATGATGATGTACTTGGACGAGAGCGGCGCCTCCAAGTACTACAACGAGTTCGCCCAACGCCTCACCGAGTTCATGGGCGTCATTCAGAACCAGGAAATCCTGGCGGAATGTGTCAATGTATCGAAGTACGTAATGGGGCGCGAGTATTACAAGGCGTTGATGCTTTGCCGCAAGCTCATCGAGTATGAGGACGAGAGGTTGGGGAATGTCGCACCAGGCGTATCAAAAAGCGTCCCAGCGGTCTGAGACTCCGCGCGACGCGGAGTATCGGCTGTTTGGCCAGGTCACCCGCGCCCTGATGGACGCCGCGGAGGTGGATCCCCGTGACCTGCAGACCCGCATGGAAGCCTTGGACTGGAATCGCCGGGTGTGGTCGGCCCTGGCGGCGGACTGCTCGGCGCCGGAGAATCAGCTGCCTCACGCCCTGCGCGCGCAGATCATCTCGATCAGCATCTGGGTCAGCCGGCACACCAGCGCGGTGATGCGTCAGAACGAGAGCATCCAGCCGCTGGTCGAAGTGAACAAGGCCATCATGCAGGGTCTGGCGGGCCGCGCCGAGGCGGCCTGATCGCCGCCGCCATCGTCGCGGCGCTCAACAGCAACAGATGCGGTGCAGGACCGCCGGCCTCAGGCGAGGACGGCGGTGGCGGAGGACGGCCGTTCGGAGATCGCACGGGCGATGGCGTCGAACAGCAGGGTCATGGCCACGGGCTTGCGCAGAAGGTCGTCCGCGCCGGCGGCCCGGCAGCGGTCCTGCAGGTCCATGGCCGTGTCGGCGGTCACCACAATGATCGGCACGGAGGCGACGGCGTCGCCGCGGGCGCGGATCCGGCGGACGGCGGTCAGGCCATCCATCCCCGGCATGCGCAGATCCATGAGCACCAGGTCGAAGGCCTGGGTGTCGAGCATGGCGAGGCCGGTCTCGGCTTCAGGGGCCTCGGACATCTCAACGCCAGCGACGCTCAGCATGTCCTTGACCACCCGCCGGTTCATCGGATCGTCTTCGATGAAGAGAACCTGCATCCCTGGCTCCGCAAGGGGCCCCGCTACGACGTATGGCCGGCAGGGTAGGAGGGAATGGCTAACAAGCCGTCACCCCTGCGGGCGTGGCCGTGCGGCCATCCTCCGGCCCCCGCTGGAACCAGAGGGCGAGGGCGGCGGCGAGGTCGGCCGGCGTGATGGGCTTGGCCAGGACCTGGCCCGCGCCCGCCGCCAGGATCCGCGCCTGCAGCTCCGCGTCGGGGGAGGGCCACATCACCGAGACGGGGGCGGCGCTGGCCATGCAGAGACCCTCGAGCCGCTGCAGCCGCTCGTCTTCGGGACCCCCGAGGGCGGCGCCGTCGGCCAGGACGTGATCGAAAACTCCCAGTTTCAGCGCGGCGAGGGCCTCGTCGGCCGAGGCCGTGACCTCCAGGTCGCTCACGCGCGCGGCGAAGGTGGATCTGAGCACGCTCTGGGCGAGGGGATTGGCTTCGACGATCAGCAGCCGGCAGTCGGCGAGCTGGCGGGCCCGGCCGGGATCCTGCGCGGCGGGCTCCGGCGCCTCGATCTCCGCGCCGCGCCTCAGGGGCAGGATCACGGTGAACACCGAGCCTGAACCCAGTTGGCTGGCGACGCCGATGGAGCCGCTCATCGCTTCGGTCAGGTCGCGGCAGATGGCGAGGCCAAGGCCCGTGCCGCCGTACTGGCGCGTGGTGCTGGTGTCGACCTGGCTGAAGGAGTCGAAGATGTCCTCGAAACGCTCCTTCGGGATGCCGATGCCGGTGTCCTCGACCTCGATCATCAGGCGCTCGCCGGCCTCGGCGCGCTCGGTGCGGGCGCAAAGCTTCACCTGTCCCGCTTCTGTGAACTTGATGGCGTTGGACATCAGGTTGAACACGATCTGACGCAGCCGCCCGCCGTCCTCGACGATGCGGCCTAGCCCATCCTCGACCTCGACCGTGAGCTCGAGCCCCTTGCTGCGGGCCTTCTCCGACCAGAGCCGGCCGGTCTCTTCCATGATCGCGCGCAGGTCGATGTCGGCGCGTTCGATGGTGAGGTTGCCGGTCTCCATCTTGGCCAGGTCGAGGATGTCGTCGACCAGCGCCCGCATGGTCTCGCCGGCGCCGTGGACCAGCGAGATCTTGTCCTTGAGGCCTGCCTCGAGCTTGCGGTCCGCCAACAGCACCTGGGTCATGCCGAGGATGCCGTTCAGGGGCGTCCTGATCTCGTGGCTGGTGGTGGCCAGGAAGTCGGTCTTGGCCTTCAGCGCCTTCTCCAGCGCCTGGTTGGAGGAGCGGAGGCTGACGTTGGCGGCCCGCACCTCGTTGCGGCTGCGGCGCAGGGAGATGAAGCCGATGGCGAGCAGCAACATGATCAGGCCCGATCCACCCAGCAGCCCGGTGGTGATGGTGTTGCGCTGGCGCCCGAGCTCCACGTCGCGCTGCAACTGGCCGGCCTTCAGCTTGGCGATCTTGAGGTCCTGGTTGGCGAAGTCGAACCGGGCGGTCATCAGGGCGGCGTTGGTCGAGGCGGCGACGCTGCGCGCGGCGTCGTCCAGGCGCTTGAACGCCTCCAGGTGCTGCAGCGCCAGGCGATCCTCACCCAGCGCGGTGTAGGTCTGATAGGCGACCTCGTGGAAGTCGCGGTAGTCGGAGGTGCTGGTCTTCAGGTCCACCCCCCGGAAGGTGCGTTCCAGCAGATCGCGCGCCTGCTTCATCTGACCGCGCTTGACGGCCACCTCAGCCTCGACGCCCCAGAGGAAGGGCTGCTCCTCCGGCGCGCCGGCTTTCGCGAAATCCAGGCCACGCAGCACGTCCGCCTGGGCGTCCGCCAAACGACCAGCCTTGACCTCCGCCGAGGCCAGGGTGGCGTAGATGCTGGCCTGCAAGGCAGCGCTATCCAGGCGTCGGGCGACCACCAGCGCCGACTTGAAGCCGGCGATGGCCTCGTCGTAGCGTCCCAGCCACTTGTAGGCGTCGGCCTTGTTGTTGAGGGCCGAGACCAGCAGCTTCGGATCGCCCTTAAAGATCTCGGCGGACTGGGCGTAGTATTTCAACACCCGGTCATAGTCGCGGGCGTCCTGGTAGATCGAACCGATGAATTGGAGCGCCTTGGCCTGGCTGCGCGGATCGTTGGCCGCGCCGAAGATGTCGAACGCCCCCTGATAGTCCTCCAGCGCCTTCTGCACGTCGCCCAGGGCGGACATGGAGCCGCCTTCCGACATCATGAGGTCGCCCTGCAGCTTGCTCCGCGGGGCGCGCTGGCTGGCCACCTTGAGGGCCTGTTCGATGATCGGGACGGCCTCCTGGACATGGCCGGTGCGGCTGAGGGCCTCGGCCTCGAGCCATTGGGCCGTGGCGATCCTCAGCGACGCATCGCCCTGGCCTTGGGGAGCCAGGACCAGGGCCTGGCGCGACGCGACGAGCGCCGCCTGGGGATCGGCCATCATGGCGCCTCGGGCCCTGCCGATCGCAGAGTCGAACGGCGTGACCGGCGCAGGCGAGGCCAGGGCGGCTCCGGAACCCGCCAGGGCCAATATCAATGCAAGAACGGTCGGCTTCATCCCAACACTCCCAACCGGGAGAAGCTTAGCGGCGCAGGTTTAATCTGCGCCTAAGGCCGCCAGCGCTCATTCGGCCCGACGGCGCAGGCTCTGCATGAACGAGAAGTCCGTCTCCACCTGCACGCCCTTGGCCAGGAACTTGCGAAGGTCCTCCAGCGGCATGGGCCTGGCGATGAAGTACCCCTGGATCAGGTCGCAGCCCATGGTCCTGAGCAGCGCCAGGGTGGGCCCGTTCTCGACGCCCTCGGCGGTGACCTCCATCTCCAGCGCATGGGCCAGGTCGATGGTGGAACGGATCAGCAGCGGGTCCCGGTGGCTCGAGGTCAGGCCCATCACGAACAGCCGGTCGATCTTCAACTCGGTGGCCGGAAGCTGCTTCAGGTAGGCCAGTGAGGACAGGCCCGCGCCATAGTCGTCGATGGCGATCGGTATGCCCGCGTCCGCTAGGGTCTGCAGGTTGGCGAGGGCGTGCTCGGGGTCGGAGATGATCGCGGTCTCGGTGATCTCCAGCCCAATGGCGCCGGCCGGGCGCGCGCGGGCCTGCTCCAGCAGCCAGCCGGTGAACGCCTTGTCCGCCACCAGCCGGCCGGAGAGGTTCACATACACCGGCAGGGGGTGGCCGCCCTCGGTCAGGGCTTCCTGGTCGGCGATCGCCTTTTGCATCACCCAGCGGGTGACCTCCGCGATGGCGCCGGTCTCCTCGGCCAGGCCGATGAACCGGTCCGGCGGCACGGGCCCGTGTTCGGGATGGTTCCAACGGATCAGCGCCTCGACGGAGTCGATCTCGCCTGTGCGCGGCCGGAATTTGGGCTGGTAGTGCAGATAGATCTGGTCGGAGGCCAGGGCCCGGTGCAGGTCGCGCATCAACTGCACGCGGTCGGACACGGCGCGCCGCTCCTCGGCGCTGAACCCGGCGATCTTGACGTGGCCGGACTGGGCCCTCGCCAGGGCCATGGCGGCGTTCTCGATCACCGCGTCGTCGTTATGGTGGACCTCGGCGTAGCCGACGGCGATATCGACATCGATGCTCTGGCCGGCCAGTTCCAGCGGCGCTTCCAGTTCGGCGCGGGCCCGCTCCAGGAGCTGCTCGGCCTCGGCGGCGCAGGCGGCCGGGAACATGATCTCGATCTGGGTGCGTCCAACGCGGCCCAACCGAACTTCGGGCACGTGCTCGGACAGCCGGCGGCACAGCACCGCGAGGATGTCGCCGGCCAGCTCGGAGCCCAGCTGGCGCCGCAGTTCGCCGAACCGGCCCAGGCCGACGATCGCCACGAACAGCAGTTGGTCGCGCGCGTCCGCGTAGGAAGCCGAGATGCCGTCCAGCAACGAGGAGCCCGCGGGGTCGCTGGCGGCCAGGGTGGCGACCAGGCGATCGGCCACGGCGTTGAAGGCTTCCGCCCCTGGGTCGATATCGGGCAGGCGGACCGTCAGGTCCCCCGCCGCCAGGCGGCGCAGGGCTTCGGCCAGATCGGGGCCGGGGGACGCCATATGCGCCTCGGCCGCGTGCGGCGCCGCGCCGCCCACGCGGGCTCGCGTCCTGGGAGGAGCAATGCGCGCCGTCATCGCCCCGAAAAGACCGCTAACCTATTGAAGCTTCCGTTAATTCGGCCCCGAAGGGGGGAGTTCCGAGTAGAGTCCACGCGCCTCGGTTGCAGGCCCTCGCCGTTCGCCCAGATTTTCCACCCGGACAGCGATCACGCGACCCCCCAGGGCCAGCACCAGACCGTCGCCGGGCTTCACCGATCGGCTGGCCTTGTCCAACCGGATGGGATCGCCGCCCCGGAGCAGGCGGACGCGGCCCTCCTCGATGAAGCGGGCCGACAGCGACCGGGTCTTGAAGAACCGTGCGCGCCAGAGCCAGACGTCCGCGCGGCAGCCGGACTCGGCGCTCACGCTTGCTTCCGTTTGCGCGGCGACCGGCGCCGGCGGCGGGGCGGAGCGGCCTTGAGCGCGGCGAGGGCGGCGAAGGGCGATTGGGTGGTCGGGGGCGCTGCCGGTTCGGCGCCGATACGGTCGCGCCTCTGCCTCCAGGCCGTGGGCTCTCCGGGGAGGGTCTTGCCGACAGGGACGAAGCCCAGGGCGCGCATCACCTCCCGCACCTCCGAGCCGCTCCAGCCCAAGGCCTCGATCGCCTGGTCGGCGAGCAGCGTGGCCGCGCCCTGCCGAGGCGCGGCGCGCAACAGTTCGTCCAGCCGTTCCAGCGTCTCCACGGGGACGGCGTAGCGGCCGACGGCCCGCAGCCCGTGGGCGGCCAGGGCTCTGGGGCTCGGTGAGGGCGAGGGCAGCAGGCTCGGCCGGTCATGCGCGGGGCGCCAGGCATGGGTTCCGGCGAAGGCGACCTGGAACTGCCGGGCGCGGGCGTCCAGGAGGCTTGGGAGATAGATGCTGAAGGCCCCGATCCGCACACCCAGGCTCCTGAGCGCGCGCCGTTCGGCCTGGCTCAGCGCCTTCACGTCCGCGCGGGCCGTCCGGCGATCGATGACTCCGCCGGCCTCGATCAGCCGATAGGCGACGCCGCGCGCCAGGCCCTTCAATCGGCCCTCCGATACGGCGCTTTCCAGGCGCTTCAGCGCGCCCAGGCTGCGGCCCGCCTCCGCCGCCACGAAGGCCTCCAGTCGGCGTACGGCCCGCTCGCGCGCGGCCTCCGGGCCGAGGTCGCCGAACAGCCTCACCCTGGCCGCCAGGGGCGATCCGCCCGAGACCTGGCCGGTCGCCTCGCCGCGCCACAGCACCAGTCCGTCCGGCTGGACGGCGAAGGCGGTGTCCGGTTCGGCCGCCAGCTTGCCGAGACGCCGGGCCACCTCGGGGGCCACCGCCCTCTGCGCCGCGGCCCTGAGCGCCTTGTCCTCCAGGGTGCTGGAGCCCTGGGCCGGTTCGAACCTGGCGCCGCTGAGCCGGCCGACGTAGTGCCCCTCGACCGTCACCGCGCCGTCGGCGGCCACGCCGGCAAGGACGTCGCCGCGCACCCTCAGGCCGCGCATCAGCGCGCTGGTCCGCCGGTCGATGAACCGCTGCATCAGCTGTTCGTGCAGGGTGTCCGAGAGCCGGTCCTCGAGCTGCCGGGTGCGGCCCTGCCAGTGCGCCGGATCCTTCAGCCAGTCCGGGCGATTGGCGACATAGGCCAGGGTGCGCACCCGCGAAAGCCGCGCCGCCAGGGTGTCGATCTCACCATCCGTGCGGTCGAGGCCCTTGTACTGACCCTCGATCCAGTCCTCCGGCGCGCGCCGGGCGCCCGTGGTGAGGTAGCCGAACAGGGTCTGGACCAGGCGCAGATGCTCGTCGAGGCTGGCCTTGCGGAAGTCGGGCGTCTGGCAGACCTCCCACAGCCGCCTGAGGTGGTCGGGATCCCGGGCGAGGGCCTGGATCTCATCCTGCTGGGCCAGGCGGCGCAGGCTGACCTCGTCCAGCGCCTCGGCCGACAGTTTCAGCCCAGGGCGGTCCGGCTGGGCCGACAGGGAGCGGAGCAGGGCCGGCAGGGAGTGGAAGTCCAGGCGGGCGTTCCGCCATTCGGCCGCCTCCACCGGATCGAACCTGTGGTTCTCCACCGCCGTGACCAGATCGGGATCGATCTCGGGGCAGTCGCCGGTGACCCCGAAGGTGCCGTCGGTGCGATAGCGCCCGGCGCGGCCGGCGATCTGGCCGATCTCCTGGGCCTGCAGCCAGCGGGTCCGCTTGCCGTCATGCTTCCTGAGGCCTGCGAAGGCCACATGGTCGACATCCATGTTCAGGCCCATGCCGATGGCGTCCGTCGCCACCAGGAAGTCCACTTCGCCGGACTGGTAGAGCGCCACCTGGGCGTTGCGGGTGCGGGGGCTTAGCGCGCCCATCACCACGGCCGCGCCGCCACGCTGGCGGCGGATCAGCTCGGCGATGGCGTAGACGGCGTCCGCCGAGAAGGCGACCACCGCCGAGCGCCGGGGCAGGCGGGTCAGCTTCTGCGGGCCGGCGTAGGTGAGGCTGGAGAAGCGTTCGCGGGTCTGGAACTCGGCATGGGGCGCCAGGCGGCGGATCAGGGGCGCCATGGCGTCCGAACCCAGCAGCATGGTCTCCGACTGGCCGCGCGCGTGCAGCAACCGGTGGGTGAAGACGTGGCCGCGTTCGGGGTCGGAGGCCAGCTGGATCTCGTCAACGGCCAGGAACTCCACGTCGCGGTTCAGCGGCATGGCCTCGACGGTGCAGACGAAATACTGGGCCCTGGGCGGGGTGATCTTCTCCTCGCCGGTGATCAGGGCGACCGAACGCACGCCACGGGCCTTGACGATGCGATCGTAGACCTCCCGCGCCAGAAGACGCAGCGGCAAGCCGATCATGCCGGACTCGTGGCCCAGCATCCGTTCCACCGCCAGGTGGGTCTTGCCGGTGTTGGTCGGGCCCAGGACAGCCTTGAGCTGCGCCGGTGGGCGGCCGGTGGGGCGGTCGCTCATGTCTCCAAGGTGGGGGATTCAGCGGCCGGCGACAAGCGTCGCGGCGCTTCGGCATCGCGGCTGCACGTGATCTGGGCGGAAGTGGAAAGGCGGAGAGGCCCGGCGCGGAACAGGCGCGCAACAAACCGTGTCCGAATCAGTGACCTCGACCGATTCGGTCTTTGTTCTATACCACATCTAGGGGCGGGGGGCGATTTCGGCCACAAGGCTCAGCCCGGCGGGCGGCCGTTCTCCTGCACCCGCTCCAGATCGATGCTGGCCTTGCCCAGGGGCGTCTCGGCGCTGAGGCTGGTGATCAACAAAGGCCCCTCGACGCCCAGCCGGGCGAAGCGCAGCGCGATGGGGTGCTGGAGACCCTGATTGCGCTTGGCGGGCGGCTTCTTGTGGAAGCCCGCGACCTCGCGGTAGCGGACATCGCATTCGAAGGCCCCGGAAAGACCGAGGCGGTTTTCACGCGGGCTGGCCGCCGTCTCCGTCGGCGGGCCGAAATCCAGCGCGTAGAGCTGCCGGCCATCGAAGAACAGATAGCTGCGGGCGCAGCTGTGCTCGCGTGAGCCGCCCAGGGTCAGTCGCATGAGCTGGGTCAGCGGGTCCGCCGCGGC
>Ga0265338_10010261_pt1 | contig 11026 bp, 10 predicted proteins | sample 42126metaG_FD_193579 | JGI IMG/M metagenome (GOLD analysis project Ga0265338, IMG submission 193579) | Rhizosphere microbial communities from Carex aquatilis grown in University of Washington, Seatle, WA, United States - 4-21-26 metaG | ecosystem: Host-associated > Plants > Roots > Rhizosphere... | reverse complement strand
GATCTGCCGTTTGGGAAAGCTGAGATACATGCCCAGCGCGGATTGCAGCAGCGCGAAGGGCACGACACTCGCCCAGGCCTGGGGCGCGCAGGCCACCGGATAGAGCACCGGCGCGATGCCGCGCCGGCGCGGGAAGCCGCAGAACAGTTCGGGGAAGCGCATCATTTCCATGTGGGTGGCCGCGTCGAACAGGCCCTCGAAGATCGCCAGCGCGCCCCGCTTCAGGCCATAGCGCGACAGGCCAAACGCGATCAGGGCATTGTCGTGCGGCCAGATCGAACCATTGTGATAGGACATGGGGTTAAAGCGCGGCGCATCGGCGGAAAGCGTGCGCACGCCCCAGCCGGAAAACATCTCCGGCGTCATCAAGGTCGCGGCCACGGCCTGGGCGCGTTCTGGCGCCGCGATACCGGAAGCCAGAACCTGACCCGCGTTGGAGCTTCTGACCTTGCAGGGCCGCTTGTCGCCGTCCAGCGCCAGGGCATAGGTGCCCAGCTCTTCGATCCAGAATTTTTCCTCAAACCGGGTCCGCAAGGCTTCCGCCGCGATGGCGAGCTCCGAGGCGCGCTTCTGATGGCCCAGCGCCGCCGCCAACAGGCCCGCGCCCCGCTGGGCGGCATAGACATAGGCCTGCACCTCGCACAGCGCGATCGAGCCCGGCGCGAGCTGGCCGTCGGCATGCATGATGGAATCGCAGGAGTCCTTCCAGCCCTGATTGGTCAGGCCGTTCTCGCTGACCCGGTAATATTCGACAAAGCCATCGCCGTCGCGATCCCCATATTTGTCTATCCAGGCGAGCGCCGCTTCGATATGGGGCCAGAGCTGACGGATCGTCTCCATGTCGCCAGTACGATCGAAATAGGCGGAAGCCAACCAGATGAAGAGCGGCGTGGAATCGATGCTGCCGTAATAGTGGCCGAACGGAACCTCGCCCAGAATGGCCATTTCACAGGAGCGGGTCTCGTGCAGGATCTTGCCCGGCTCGGCGTCGTTGCGCGCATCCACCTTGGTCGCCTGATGGGCCGCCAGATAGCGCAGCACGCCTCTGGCCATGGCGGGATCGAGCCATAGCATCTCGAGCGCCGTGATCAGCCCGTCGCGGCCGAAAGGCGTGGAGAACCAGGGTGTGCCGGCATAAGGGTAAGGACCCTGCGGCGTCTCGGTCACCAGCATGGAAATATCCGCCCCGGCCCGGTGCAGCATGCGGTTGGCCAGTTCGTTGCTGGAGGTGACAGTGCCGCCCAGGCTCGCCGCCCGCTCGGCGCCACGCCGGGCGGCCCGGTAAGGTTCGGAGAAAGCCTGTGTGGCCGGCTCGCGCGGTGTGGCGCTGTCGGTGCAACGCACGGTCATGGTGAGAGCGAAATGACCGCCCGGTTCGAGCTGCAGCGCATAGAGCGCCTGGCTTTTGGACAATTGTCGCGGCGGCGGGTCGAACGCGATCTCGCACCGCCGCTCGATCTTGTCCAGGCCCATATAGCGGAAGATGGTCTTGGCCCCTCCGATCACCGCGGTGGTGATCTCGCCGCGGCGCGGACGCTGCATGCCGCGAATCTCGAACAGATCCGCAAAATCGGCCGCAAAATTGAGGGTCAGCCAGCAGGCGCGGGGATGAGCGTCGAAATTGTGGATGGCGATGCGCTCATGACAGGTGCCTTGCCAGAGGAATTTCGAGCGCCGCACATGCAAGGTCTCGCGCGGCAGCACGATGGCGCCGTTCTGGTAGATGTCGGGATTGGAAAGATCCACGGTCAGGACGACATTGTCATTCTCCACCGCGCTGGACAGAAGCAGCGGGCGCTGGCCGTCAATCAGAAGCTGGACGCCCGACAGATAGCGCGTGTCATTATGGAAAACGCCGCCCGGCGTCAGGCCGGGCGCCACGCAATCGCCCAGGGCATCGAACATGGCGAAGGTGTCACCCTGCTTGAGGGTGCGCGGCCAACGCTCCAGAATGGATTCCGTCGCCTGGATATGAAACGTCGAAATATCTTCAGGCGAGTCCGGGAGGGGTTTCACCTCCATCTTTTCCTCGCTAATGCCTATTCTGCCGCCACTGCAACCACCTCCTCCGAGGCGGTCAGTTGCTTGTAAATCTCCAGATAATCCCGGGCCATCGCGCGGGCGCTGAACCGTTCCTCGAAACGGGAACGGATCGTCGGCCGGAACAGCCGGTCCAGCCTCTTGACGGCCGCCACCGCTCCGTCGATATCCTTCACGACAAAGCCGGTGAGACCGTCTTCCATCACTTCCGGCACAGATCCGCTGTTGAAGGCGACGACCGGCGTGCCGCAGGCCATGGCCTCGATCATGACCAGGCCGAAAGGCTCCGGCCAGGAGATGGGGAACAGCAGCGCCTTGGCCTTGCCCAGGAATTCCGGTTTCTTCGCATCATTGATCTCGCCGATGAATTCCACATGCGGGCTCATCGCCAGAATGGGGCGGACTTCTTCCTCGAAATATTTGCGATCGGCCGGATCCACCTTGGCCGCCACTTTGAGAGGTAAGCCAGCGCGGCGCGCGATCTCGATGGCCGGAAGAATGCCCTTGTCGGCGCAGATGCGACCCAGGAATGCCAGATAGCCGCCATCGCCCCTGCCCTCCACAAGCAGATTTTCCGGCATGCCGTGATAGACCGTGCCCATCCAGTTCACCGGCGGCAAGGGTTTGCGCTGATGATCGGAAATGGAAACCAGTGGCATGTGGGGAAACGCCCGGTAGACATCGGCCAGGCCCGGCAGATCCTGCCGGCCATGCAAAGTGGTGATGGTCTTGTGCGCCAGGCGACGGAACAGCGGATAGTGGAAGAAGTCGATATGGAAATGGACGATATCGAACTGATGCTGGCGCGCCGCGACCTTGTCCAGCATGATGATGTTGTAGGGCGTGCAATCATGGACGCCGGCCAACCGCAGGGCGCGCGGGGTCACCGGCTCGAGTTTCGCCGAGGTCACGGAATCCCCTGATGCGAACAGTGTCACATCATGGCCCATGGCGACCAGCTCCTCGGTCAGCCAGGACACGACCCGCTCGGTTCCTCCGTAGAGCGTCGGTGGGACGCTTTCCACCAAGGGGGCGATTTGTGCAATTCTCATATGAAAAACCTTCGGCCGGGCCTTATGCACAACGAGATTTCAAGGCTTTGGGTTCCTATTTTCCCTCGCAATTGCGTTAAATGGCTGGAAAGCGGCGGGAAGGCCCGCCCGCCCGCGATTGACTTGGCCGAAGCCGCGCTTAGTCTCCGGCCCATATGGCGAAAGATTTTATCGGCTATCAGGCTCTGACGGACTCGGCGCTGCGCGGCGTGGTGCGGGATGCGTTGCGCCGTATCGAAAAATCGGGCCTGATCGGCGCACATCATTTCTATCTGACCTTCAAGACCCATGCCGAAGGCGTGGACATTCCCGATTTTCTGAAGGAGCAGTATCCCGACGAGATGACCATCATCATCCAGCACCAATATTGGGCGCTGAAGGTGAAGGATGATTATTTCGAGGTCACTTTGACCTTCAAGAAGCTGCCGGCACCGCTGCACATCCCCTTCAGCGCCCTGACCGCCTTCTTCGATCCGGGCGTGCAGTTTGGCCTGCAATTCCGCTCCGATGCGGAGGGCCAGCAGCAGAAACCGGCCTCCGGTCCGGTGGCGGTGCCGCCCAGTCCGCCCGAGCCCCATGCCGAGGCGCCCGAGCCAGTGGGCCCCAAGCCCGCCCCCGCCGGCGACAAGGCCGGCCCCGGCGAGGTGGTCAGTCTGGATTCCTTCCGCAAGAAGTAATAATCCGGCTGTAGTTTTCCGCCGATTTTCCGAAAGCCCAGCCATGACCACGCGCACCGAAACCGACACCTTCGGACCCATCGAGGTTGACTCCAGCCGTTACTGGGGCGCCCAGGCCCAACGGTCCCTGGGCAACTTCAAGATCGGCGGGGAAAAGCAGCCCCTGCCCATCGTCCGGGCCTTAGGCATCGTCAAGCGCGCCGCAGCCGAGACCAACATGGCGCTGGGCGGGCTGGACAAGAAGATCGGCGAGGTCATCGTCGCCGCCGCCCAGGAAGTGATCGACGGCAAGCTGGACGATCACTTCCCGCTGGTGGTCTGGCAGACCGGTTCGGGCACCCAGTCCAACATGAACGCCAATGAAGTGATCTCCAACCGCGCCATCGAGATGATGGGTGGGGTGATGGGCTCCAAGAAGCCGGTCCATCCCAACGATCACGTCAATATGAGCCAGTCGTCCAACGACACCTATCCCACCGCCATGCATATCGCCTGCGCCGAGGAGATCGTGCGTCGGCTGCTGCCCGCGCTGCGCCATCTGCATGAAGCACTGGAGGCCAAGGTCCGCCTCTGGGCCGACATAATCAAGATCGGCCGCACCCATACCCAGGACGCGACGCCGCTGACCCTGGGCCAGGAATTTTCCGGCTATGCCACTCAGATCGCCAATGGCATCGCCCGCATCGAGCAGAGCCTGCCCAAGCTGATGGAGCTGGCCCAGGGCGGCACCGCCGTCGGGACAGGCCTCAACGCGCCGGTGGGCTTTGACCGTATGGTGGCCGAGCGTATCGCCGCCATCACCGGCCTTGCCTTCACCACCGCGCCCAACAAGTTCGAGGCCTTGGCCGCGCATGATGCGATGGTGTTCAGCCATGGCGCCATCAATACGGTGGCCGCCAGCCTGTTCAAGATCGTCAATGACATCCGCCTGCTGGGTTCGGGCCCGCGCTCTGGCCTGGGCGAATTGGCGCTGCCGGAGAACGAGCCGGGCTCCTCGATCATGCCGGGCAAGGTCAATCCCACCCAGTGCGAGGCGATGACCCAGGTCTGCGTGCAGATCTTCGGCAACAATGCGGCGCTGACCTTTGCCGGCAGCCAGGGGCATTTCGAACTGAACGTCTATAATCCCGTAATGGCCTACAATTTCCTGCAGAGCGTGCGGCTGATGGCCGACGCCTCCGTCAGCTTCACCGACAATTGCGTGGTGGGAATCGAGCCACGCCGCGACAATATCAAGGCCGGGCTTGAGCGATCGCTGATGCTGGTGACGGCGCTGGCGCCCAAGATCGGCTATGACAATGCCGCCAAGATCGCCAAGACCGCGCACAAGAACGGCACCACCTTGAAAGAGGAAGCGGTCAAGGGCGGCTATGTCACGGCGGAAGAATTCGACACGGTGGTGCGGCCCGAAGACATGATCGCGCCGAAATGAACACCAGAATTTCATACGCCGAATTCGGCAAGACGGGGGCCGACGCGCTGAAGGCCCTGGCGGCCCTTTCCAAATCGGGCCTGGACCGCGGCCTCGACAAGGCCATTTCCGAACTGATCAAATTGCGGGTGTCGCAGATCAATGGCTGCGCCTTCTGCATCGCCTATCATCTCAAGGTGCTGCGCGGCCTCAATTTCGATCAGGCCAAATTGGACACGGTGGTTGCATGGCGTGAAGCCGCGCTGTTCAGCGATGCCCAACAGGCCGCATTGACCTGGGCCGAGGAGCTGAGTTTGATGGCCGGCGCAACACCGCGCGAGGAAACCAAGGCGGCGCTTGCCGCCCATTTCACCCCCGATCAGATCATCGGCCTGAACATCACCATCGCCAGCATCAATGCCTATAATCGCCTGGCCGTGTCCATGGGGTTTACACCGGCTGACTTGGGATGATGACGCGACTTCTATGTCTGCTTCCGCTCGCGGTGGCGGCCATTGCTGCAGCCCGCGCGGATGACACAGCCGCGCCCACCAATGTCGTTGAAGCATTGGAAACCAGGCTGGAAAAAGGCGAAGTCAAATTTACCTATGCGCCCGATGGTCATGGCTATCTGAAAAGCGTGCTGGAAGCGCTGAAGGTCTCGCCGGAATCCCAGGTCCTGCCCTTCACAAAATCCAGCCTGCAGTTCGACCGCATCAGCCCAACGACGCCCCGCGCCGTCTATTTCAACGACGATGTGGCGGTCGGTTCGGTGCATCCAGGCGGGCTGATCGAAATCCTGGTCAATGACCGCCGCGGCGGTCTTGCCTTTTATACCCTCGACAACAACAAGGCGGGAACGCCGCGTCTGCAGGAAGAAGGCGCGCGATGCTCCGTCTGCCACGGCCTGGTCAACGATGTGACGCCGGGCTGGATCGTGGCCAATATCACCGCCATCGCCGACGGCATGCCCCAGATCGCCAATCCGGCCCATCCTTTCGATATCACCGACCAGACGCGCCCCTTCGAGGATCGCTGGGGCGGCTGGTATGTCACCGGAACGTCGGCAAACATGCGCCATCTGGGCAATGTCACCGCGCCCGATCCGCAGCAGCCGTTCGAATTGCCGGCGGAGGGCGGGCGAACCCTGGCAAGCCTGTCGGGCCGGTTCGATCCCGACCACGCGCTGAGAGCCACCAGCGATATCGTGGCGCTGATGACCCTGGAGCATCAGAGCGGCTTCATCGATCGCCTCGGTGCCCTGAACGCCAGATATTCCGATGCCGGGCTGGACGATCTCATCGCCTATATGACCTTCGCCGACGAAGTGGCCCTGCCCGGCCCGATCAGCGGCGATTCCGGCTTCACCGCGGACTTCGCCACGCGCAGCCCCAGCGACCGCAAAGGCCGCTCCCTGCGGACCTTCGATCTCAAGACTCGGCTGTTCCGCTATCCGCTGAGCTACATGATCTACAGCACCGCCTTCGATGCGCTGAAGCCCGAGATCAAAGACAAGCTGTACCCGCGCCTGTATGACGCGTTAAAAGCCAAGGGCGCGGACGGGCGGGATGCCATAGCCATCCTGGCCGCGACCAAGCCGGACCTGCCGGATAGCTGGAAACAACCATCCTTCTGACAACGGGCCGCCGCCGCATGGAAAAGATCCCGCTCGAGGTTGATATTGACGAAAGCCCCAATCCGGCTTTGCGGAACGCCATCCTCGAACCGCTCAGGGCCTTCAATGAAAGCCAGGTGGGCCCAATCAAGGCCGAACCGCTGTCCATCGCGCTGCGCGATCCTGAGAGTGGCGCTATCAGCGGTGGGCTGTGGGGCCTCTCTGTCGCGGGCTGGTTCTATGTGGACGTGATTGTGATTCCGGAAGGACATCGGCGCCAGGGACTGGGCACGGAGCTGTTGCAGACGGTGGAAAAGATCGCCCGCAAGCGCGGCTGCATCGGCGTGTGGCTGCACACCGGCACCTTCCAGGCGCCGGGCTTCTACGAAAAGCTGGGGTTCACCGCCTTCGGCACCGTGCCGGATTATCCGCCCGGTCATGCCACCATCTATTACCTGAAGCGGCTGGACTCCTGATGCGCCGCAGCCCCGCGCCGGGCCATGTGATCGTCCAGGACAATCGCACCGGCAAAGTCTCTTATTGGCAGAAGGAATATCACCAGAGCGCCGCCGATGGCCGCGGCATCAGCACGGCCGATTACATCCATGCGATGTATTTCTTCCTGCGCCAGGTAAAAGCCAAGGACGTGCTGATGATCGGCTGCGGCGGCGGCACCCTGGCCACCATGCTGCACCGGAGCGGTGTGAAGGTGACGGTCGTGGACCTGCACAAACTGTCCTTCGACATCGCCCGCGACTATTTCCACATGCCGCGCGAAATCCCCTGTCACGTCGCCGACGGCATCGCCTATCTGAAAAAACATCGCGCCCGCCATGACGCGCTGGTGCTGGATGCGTTCGGCGAAGGCGGCATGCCGGCTAAGTTCATGCGCCCGGAGTTTTTCAAGCTGGCCAAATCGCGGCTGAAGCCGCGCAACGCGCTGTTCCTGATGAATGTGATTGTGGCCGATGACGACGATCCCACACCCGACACTCTGGTGCGGACCCTGCGCCGCCTGTGGCCGCGGGTGCGCCTGTTGGATACAGACGGCTGGGTGGACCGGAATGCTGTGATCGCCGCCGGCGCGGTCACAAAACTGATAAAGCCGCGTATACTGATGTCGCCCAAGCCCGGCGCGGCCAAAATGCGGCGCCAGCTCGCAATCCTGAATTGGCGCGCCACAAGATGATGCTGAAGAAGCGCTCTTTCTCTCTGTCGGGTCACCGCACCAGCGTGGCGCTGGAGCCGGAATTCTGGGCGGTGATCGAGCAGGGCGCACAGCGCGACGGCAAAGCGCTGGCGGCGCTGGTGGCCCAGATTGACGCATCGCGGGGGATTCGGCCGCTGACCAGCGCGCTGAGGCTTTACGCTCTGGCCTTGAAACCATAGCCTTTTCGCCATATCTGGCCTCATATCTGCAAAAAAGGGTAGGCCATGCTTACGCTCTATCACCATCCCCGCACCCGTTCCTCGCGCTTCATCTTCCTGTTGGAAGAACTGGGCGTGCCCTATGAAATTCATCGCATCGCCAATATCCGCCGGCCCGATGGCGGCGGCGGGGTGGACCCGGAAAATCCTCACCCGCACGGCAAGTCGCCGGCGCTGAAGGATGGCGACACATTGGTGTGGGAATCCTCCGCCATCGCGCTTTATCTCACCGACCGCTTTCCCCAGAACGGCATCGGCCCGCTGGTGGGCGATCGGCTGCGCGGCGCTTACTTGAGCTGGCTGGCCTATTACGCCGGTGTGATGGAGCCGGCCTGGATGAGCGCCTACATGAAATGGGAGATCCCGCGCGGCACCGCCGGCTGGGTCAAGACCGATGAGGTGATGGAGTTCGTCAACGCCACCTTGAGCAAGGGCCCTTATATCCTGGGCGAGAAATTCAGCGCCGCCGACATCCTGATCGCCACCACTTTCAAGCTGTTCATGGGCTCGCCCATGCTGGAGAAGACCGCGTTGCTGGACGCCTATGTCAACCGCGTCACCAGCCGTCCGGCCTATGCCCGCGCACAGGCCAAAGAGAATGGCTGAGATCGTCAACCTCAAGCGCGCCCGCAAGACACGGGACAAGGCGGAAAAGGAAAAGACCGCCGAAGCCAACCGCGTTCTGCATGGCACCCCCAAGCATCTGCGGAACCTGGCCCAAGCGCGCAAAGACAAGGCCGATCAGGCCCTGTCCGGCCACAAGCTGGAAAAAGACGCAGAGGATAATTAGGTGGGCTTTTCAGCCCCCGCGTTCTAATATCGTTCTCATGCCTTCAGACTCGTCGAGCACGCCATGAGTGGTTATGGCGACCGCTATTCCGATCCTTTGGATTCCGCGTTCAGCGAAGAGGCTGTATCTGCGCCAATTCCGCGCGAACCTCCCTATTTTACTGGCCTGAACACCGAACAACGCGAGGCGGTCGAAGCCGTGGACGGTCCGGTGCTAGTGCTGGCCGGGGCGGGAACCGGCAAGACCCGCGTCCTGACCACCCGGCTGGCCCATATCCTGGCCACCCGCCGCGCCTGGCCGGGGCAGATCCTCTGCGTGACCTTCACCAACAAGGCCGCGCGGGAGATGAAGGAGCGCATCGGCGCCCTGATCGGCGGGGTGGTCGAAGGCATGCAGTGGCTGGGCACCTTCCACTCCATCGGCGCCAAGATGCTGCGCCGCCATGCCGAGCTGGCGGGACTGAAATCCAACTTCACCATCCTGGATACTGACGATCAGCTGCGTCTGCTCAAGCAGCTGATCGAGGCCGAGAACATCGACGACAAGCGCTGGCCGGCCCGCACCTTGGCCGCGATGATCGACGCCTGGAAGAACCGCGGCCTGCGGCCCGACGAGGTTTCGGAAGGCGAGGCGCAGGGCTATGCCTTCGGCAAGGGCAAGTCGCTTTACCGCCAGTATCAGGAACGGCTGAAGGCGCTGAACGCGGCCGACTTCGGCGACCTGCTGCTGGAGACCCTGCATATCCTCAAGACCCAGCCCGAAATTCTGGCTGATTACCGCGACCGCTTCCGCTACATGCTGGTGGACGAATATCAGGACACCAATGTCGTCCAGTATCTATGGCTGAAGATCCTGGCCAAGGGCGCCGGCGACGCGCCGGCCAATCTCTGCGTGGTGGGCGATGACGACCAGAGCATCTATGGTTGGCGCGGCGCGGAGGTGGAAAACATCCTGCGCTTCGAGCGCGATTTCCCCGGCGCCAAGGTCATCCGGCTGGAGCGCAATTACCGCTCGACGCCCGTCATTCTGGGCGCGGCCTCCGGCCTGATCGCCGCCAACAAGGGCCGGCTGGGCAAGACCTTGTGGACCGAAGGCGAACAGGGCGAAAAGATCCGCGTCGCCGGGGTGTGGGATGCGGAGGAGGAAGCCCGCAATGTCGCCTCCGAAGCCGAAGACCTGCATCGCCAGAACCATCCCTGGGCTCAGATGGCGGTGCTGGTGCGCGCCTCTTTCCAGATGCGGGAATTCGAAGACCGTTTCATCAGCCTTGGCCTGCCCTATCGCGTGATCGGCGGGCCGCGCTTCTATGAGCGGCAGGAAATCCGCGACGCCATGGCCTATTTGCGGCTGATCGCGCAGGGCGACGACGACCTGGCCTTCGAGCGCATCGTCAACAAGCCCAAGCGCGGCATCGGTGATGCCAGTGTCGCGACCTTGCACAATTACGCCCGGGCGCGTTCCTTGCCGCTGCTGGCCGCCTCGCGCGAGATCGCCGACAGCGATGAACTGCCGCCCAAGGCGCGCAAGGCATTATCGGAGCTTGCCGCCAATTTCGCCCGCTGGACGGAAACGTCGAAGGTGCTGCCGCACACCGAACTGGCCGAGATGGTGCTGGACGAGTCCGGCTATACCGACATGCTGAAAGCCGACAAATCGGCGGAAGCGCCCGGCCGACTGGACAACCTCAAGGAATTCGTCCGCTCGATGGAAGCGTTCGAATCCTTGGCAGGCTTCCTGGAGCATGTCAGCCTGGTGATGGAAATCGCCCAGGATGAATCCGGCGACCGCATCAATCTGATGACCCTGCATGCCGCCAAGGGGCTGGAATTCAACACCGTCTTCCTGCCCGGCTGGGAGGAAGGCCTGTTCCCCAGCCAGCGCACCATGGACGAGAACGGCATGGCGTGGCTGGAGGAAGAACGTCGCCTGGCCTATGTCGGCCTGACGCGCGCGCGCCGGCGGGTGCGCATTTCCTTTGCCGCCAACCGCCGGGTGCATGGCTCCTGGCAGGCG
>Ga0265338_10010260_pt1 | contig 11027 bp, 8 predicted proteins | sample 42126metaG_FD_193579 | JGI IMG/M metagenome (GOLD analysis project Ga0265338, IMG submission 193579) | Rhizosphere microbial communities from Carex aquatilis grown in University of Washington, Seatle, WA, United States - 4-21-26 metaG | ecosystem: Host-associated > Plants > Roots > Rhizosphere >... | reverse complement strand
GCTAGAGCATTTTAAATAAAACTATAGCCACACGAGGCGAACCAGTTCCTCGCGTCCTGAGCCGTGACGGTTTGGAGGGCCAGGCCGATGGCCTCAATCAAAGCGGTTTGGGTTCTGGCTTCGAAGCTCCGCAGGAAGTTTTTGACTTTGCTCCACATCTTTTCAATCGGATTGAGGTCCGGCGAGTAGGCTGGCAGAAAAAGAACTTGGGCTCCGGCTTGGGTGATCAAGTTAAGGGTCACTTGATTTTTATGTGGCCCAAGGTTGTCCATCACCACCACGTCTCCTGGGCGCAACGTCGGACAGAGGATTTCCCGAACGTAGGTTTGGAAGACCTCTGTGTCGGTGGCGCCATCAACGGCCATGCAGGCCGTCGAGCCGTCCAGTCGGACGGAACTGATCATGGTGGTGGTTTGCCAGTGACCGTGAGGAGTGCTGGCATGGACACGTGCTCCTTTGGGAGCCCTGCCGCACAGGCGGGTCAGGTTGGTCTTGGCACCCGATTCATCCAGAAAGATCAACCGGGCCGGGTCAAAACCGGCTTGCCTGCGCCGCCAGAAGCGGCGCGCCCGGGCGACGTCGGGACGGTCCTGCTCACTGGCACGGAGTGTCTTTTTTTATATGTCAGGCCCAACTTCTCCAAGGCGTAATGAATCGCCGGCAAGGTGCAATTGAGTTGCATGGCTGCCCGCAGTTCCTTCAGCGTCAGATCTGGTTTGCGGCCCAATAGCGTCTTCATTTGTCGGCGATGGGAGTCCAAGATGAAGGGTTTGCGCCCGGAATAACGGTGACGGGGAGCGATGTCTCCGGTGCGCCGACGCTGCTGCAAAAGTTTCTTGACCAACCCCAGGGAGACACGGAAACGATGGGCAATCTCTTCACGGTTGCCTTCCTCTTGGTCGTAGGAACAGAGGATTCGTTCACGCAAGTCCAAGGATATGGTTCGCATGAACGAACCCTAACATATCTAAAAAACTTCGGCTATAGTTTTATTTAAAATGCTCTAGGGAATGGTTTGCAGGTCTGAAACCTGAAATTTATCCCGGTCAATCCGCTGGTTGGCGCTGTCGAGAGCAAGCATCGGATGATTGCCATAGAACGACGCCCATTGCGTATAAGTGCTCGGAGGACCCATGATATAGTCACACCGCGCCAGGGCATAGAGATCGCCCACCACTGAGCCCGGACCCAGTCCCACGGAGAGCCCGGGAAACTCGGCCTCGTTCCGGGGTTCATCGCTGCAAACCAGAAAGGCAACCTTGCGTCCCTGGAACTGGCCGGCCAGTTCGTGCATCCAGGTCACGTATTGCGAAACGGGGAAGTAATATTTGCCGCCATGCCACTTCCAATTGTCTCCCAGCCGGACGTGGACCCCGATGATGACATCCGCTTTTTGTCGCAGGCATTCCACCGGCTGATGGCTGGCTTGTTCCAGTTCGGCCACCGGCCGGAAATATTCCCGGATGAGATTCGCCTGGCGCCGCACGGATTCGGGCGCGCGAATCCGCCAGCCATGCACGAAAACGATCCTGGCCCCGGCCATTTGGGCTTGCACCTCCGGGGCGTCCAGCGAAATGGTCTGGCTGGAAACCTCCCGAAGGGTGAACACACTCCGGCCGAGGATCGGAAGCCGGTGGTTCAGTTTGCTGGCCTGATGGATGCAATGATAGAGCAGCCGCGTCCGGCGCAAGGCCGGCGCGACGCCCGGGACCACGTCGAACAGACTCCGGCGCCGGGCGACCGGATACCGGCAGTAGATGTCCCGGCGCGTGTTTTCAAAGAGGTGGGCATAGGTATGAAAGGCAACGTTGATGACGCGGTGGCCATGTTCGGCGGCAAAGCCGATGACATTGGCAAACAAGGTCAACCGGTTCCCCAACCGGCCGGTTCGAAAACCAACGACGAGAGTTTTATGATCAGCCGGCCGCATGGGTTTGGGAACAGGTTCTTTTTTAGATTGGTTTGATCCAGGAGGAAAACTTTTCCGGATGCTCCCGGACGTAGCGCGGGAAGGAATCGTCCAGCGTGACAAATTCGAGCCGTTTGTCGCCATCAAAGAACAGCCGGCCTTCGTTCATAGCCTGCTCGATATGCCGGGAATCGGCATTCCTCGGCAGATTTCTCTCCTGATGCGCATACGCCGCCAGTTTTTCCTGGATTCGCTGGACGCCGCCCATCCAGGAAAATTCCCAGCCGCCGTTTTCAACGATTTTATAGCCGCTGTGGCGGATCTCCTCGGCGCACGAGAAATCCCGGAACCGCAACATTCGCGTGCCATAGGTGAAGGCGGGGTCCGTGGACTGGCAATTCACAAAATGCCGGTATAAGGTCTGCCGGAATTTCCAGATAAACGGATGATGCCGTCGCAATTGCCGCCGGAAAATCCTGCGGTGAACCATCCCCTGGACCAGGTTTGAATTCAGTCCGCCATGGACCGCGTTGGCGAAAAAACCGCTGGGGAACGGAATCGAGCGGCTCATTTGTTCGACGACCCTGGCGCGCGGAATTTCGTCGAGGTCGGACACCAGTATAAAATCTTCCGGCCGGCAGCCGGCCAGACCGCGCGCGATGCAGTTTCGCTGAAAATTCTCCAGCACCCATGGATCTTTCGCGTCGGGCAGATCATCGACAATCACCTGGATGATTTTGTCCTGAAACGCGCCAAACCGGGCGCGGTTTTCCTGAAAATGCAGCGGTTTGGGTTTGTTGGTATGGGTTTTGGTCGCCTCCACCAGGACAAACTTGTCCACGACGCCTGCCAGTTCGTGCAGCCGCAATTCGAGCAGTTCCAGTTCGTTGAAAAAAGTGAAGCAATCGTAAATCATCGGGCGTCGTTCATCAGTTTCTCCCAGACTAGGGAAGCCCGGCGCAGCGCGCCAAGTTGAAAACAAAACTTTCGCTTTCGTGCGCCGTCGGCCAAGAATACAGCGGAATGACCGATTTCCTGCGCAGACTTTGGACTTTTGTCCGGCCCTACCGGCTGCGGCTTTTTTTGGGGCTGATGTTCGGCATGTCCTACGGTTTGGCCAATGCGGTGTTGACCGGTGTCATCAAAATCGTCGCCGACCTGATATTCAAAGGGTCGGTGGATTTTTCCCTCGGGGACAAGGTGGCCAATTTGCCGAGGTTTCTCCAGCCGATTGCCCAAAAACTGTCGCAACTGCTGCCACACTTTGCGGCGCCGCCCACCCGGTCCGGCATGGTACTGGTGGTCGCGTGCATTCCGGCCGTGATGCTGGTGCGGGTGTTGTGCGGATATTTGAATATCTACCTGACGAACTGGGCGGCGGCTCGCGCCGTGGCGGATCTGCGCACGAAGTTATTTGCTCATTTGCAGGATTTGCCGCTGGCATTTTTCAGCAAGGCCAGCACCGGCGACCTGATGGCCCGCATCACCAGCGACACGCAAGCGCTTTACGGCATCATCGGCGGCGCGTTCTCCTCCATGGTGCGGGATCCGATCACGATCATTTCGTCTCTCGGTTGCCTTTTGCTGATCCAACCCCGGCTGACCGTCATTTCCATCATCGTGTTGCCGGTCTGCATCATTCCCATAGCCATTTACGGAAAAAAAGTTCGCCGGTCGGCGCGAGCCGTCCAAACTCATACGGCCGAATTGTCCAATCTGATGCACGAGTCCTTTACCGGCAATCGTATCATCAAGGCCTACAATCTCGAGGACGCCGTGCTGGCGCAATTCCGTAAGACCACGTCCCAATACCTCAGCCAGGTCATGCGCGTGTTGCGGGCCAACGAGATTCCCAGCCAATTGATGGAATTCTTAGGGGCCGTGGGAATTGCCCTGGTGTTGAGTTATTTGATCTTCCAGCCGGACAAGCCCACCCAGGGCGATTTCCTCGCTTTCATGGCCAGTTTCGCCCTGCTTTATCCGGCTTTCAAGAATCTTACCCGGTTACACAACCAGTTGCATCAGGCGGAAGCCGCCAGCCAGCGTGTTTTTGAACTGCTCAATACCCGGAACACCTTGCTCGACCCGGTTCAGCCCGTCGTCCTGCGCGCCGCCGGCGCGGACATCCGGTTCGAAAACGTGGATTTTGATTACGGCGACAAGCCGGTACTGCGCAACATCAACCTGGCCGTCAAAGCCGGGCAATTGGTGGCCCTCGTTGGTGGCAGCGGTTCGGGCAAGACTACTCTGGTCAATCTGTTGCCACGATTTTACGACCCGCAACAAGGCACGGTGCGCATCGGCGCAACGGACATCCGGCAGGTTGCCCTCAAAGACCTTCGTCGGCAGATCGCCCTGGTTACCCAGGAAACCATCCTGTTCCACGAAAGCATCCGGCGGAACATCGAGCTGGGCCGTCCCGGCGTCACCGCCGCCGAGGTCGAGACGGCCGCCCGGGCGGCCAACGCGGATGAATTCATCGCGCAAAAGGCCGAGGGCTACGATACTATCGCCGGTGAAAAAGGGGCGGTGCTTTCCGGCGGCCAACGCCAACGCATCTCCATCGCCCGGGCCATTTTGAAGGACGCGCCGATCCTCATTCTGGATGAAGCGACCAGTGCCCTCGACTCGGAATCCGAGCGCATTGTGCAGGCGGGGCTGGAAAAGCTGATGAAGGGCCGCACCACCATTTGCATCGCCCACCGGCTGTCCACGATCCAGAAAGCCGACCTCATCGTCGTGCTGGACCAGGGGCGCATCGTGGAAACCGGCACGCATGCGGAACTGATCCAGCGCGGCGGCCTTTACCGGAAATTATACGAATTGCAGTTTCAAACGTCCCCGGCGCCGGCCGGCCGCACTATTTAATTGTTAAGTCCGGCGGGCTGGAATAACTTCCCGGCTGGCAGCAGTGCCGAAAAACCCATGGCTGATAAAATTCCCTATCTCGACCTCGGGGCGCAAATGCGTCCGCTCCGCCAGGAACTGGACGCGGTGATTGCCCGGACCATTGACAACTGTTCCTTCTGCCTCGGGCCCGACGTGGCCCAGTTCGAAAAGGACTTCGCTCAATTCATTGGCGCGAAACATTGCTCCGGTTTCAACAGCGGCACCTCGGCGCTGCACGTGGCCATGCTGCTGCTCGGTGTCAGCCCCGGCGACGAAGTCGTGACCACACCGTTCACGTTCGTCGCCACCAGCTGGGCGATTTCCTATGTCGGCGCCAAACCGGTCTTTGTGGACGCTGACGACGCCACTTTCAATCTCGACCCGAAGCTGCTGGAACGCGCCATTACCCCGCGCACCAGGGCGATCATGCCGGTGCATCTTTACGGCCATCCGTTTGACGTGGACCCGATCCTGGCGATTTGCCAGAAACGCAAATTGCCGCTGGTCGAGGACACCGCGCAGGCGCACGGCGCGAAATACAAGGGCAAAACCGTCGGGACGTTCGGGGAAATGTCGTGCTTCAGTTTTTATCCGGGCAAAAACCTCGGCGCCTGCGGCGAAGGCGGGGCGCTCGTGACCAACAACGACGCTTTTGACAAACGCGCCCGTTCCCTGCGCGAGCACGGTTCCAGCGTGCGCTATTATCATGACGAGGTCGGATACAATTACCGCATGGAAGGCATCCAGGGCGCGGTGCTCGGCGTGAAACTGAAGCACCTGGCAAAATGGACGGCCGAACGCCGCCGCGTGGCGCATCGTTACCATGAGCTGCTGGCTGATACACCGCTGCAGCTGCCGCGCGAGGCCGCCTGGGGCGAAAGCGCTTACCACCTCTACGTGGTGCGCCATGCCCGCCGCGATGATTTGAAGAAACATCTCGAAGCCAACGGGGTCGGCTGCGCGTTGCATTACCCGCTGCCGTTGCACCTGCAGAAGTGCTATGCGAGCCTCGGTTACAAGGCCGGTGATTTCCCCGTTGCCGAAAAAGCCGCGCGCGAATGCCTCAGTCTCCCGATTTTCCCCGAACTGACCGACGCGCAAATCCAGCGCGTGGTCGCGGTCATCAAGGATTTCTTCAAGAAATAACAGGTACTGATCGGCCGGTCAGATGTCCGGATATTCGCCCCTGAGCAGTTGGGCGCGGTGGCGCTGGTACAGGCCCAGCGCGTCGCGGATGGCACGGTAGGCATCTACCCGGCCCTGAAATTCTTCCACTTCCGGCAGATCCGCCTTTTCGAGCTCCTTGTAGATTTCAAAAAAGTGGCGGATTTCCAGCAGCACGTGCGGCGGCAACTGGGAAATGTCGTTATAATTCGAGAACATGGGATCATCGGCATGCGCAGCGATGATTTTGATATCTTCCAATTTCTGATCGATCATGCGCAACATGCCGATGGGGCGCGCCTTCATCACGCAACCGGGGATGACCGGTTCTTGCGACAGCACCAGGATGTCCAGCGGGTCATGGTCCTGGCAGTAGGTCTGGGGGATGAAACCGTAGTTGCTCGGGTAATGCACCGCGCTGTGCAGCATGCGGCTGATTTGGAGGAAACCGGACTTCTTCTCCAGCTCGTACTTGATCTTGCTCCGCATCGGACACTCGATGTAGGCATGACACATCTCCGGAATCGAAATCCCGGGCGACAGCACATGATAAGGATTGTTCGTGGTGTTGGCCGGCAAGGCCTTTTTCTTTTTCGGGCGGTTGATTTTGGTTCGCACTTTCGTGGCGCGGAGTTTACTTCCCATGCCTGGGACAGTAATCGCTTTTTGCCTCGGAAACAATGCTAAAGGCGAGGCGGAGAACACCGGGGATCTGGCGGGTGCCTTCCCCTGACCTTTTTCGGCCCTTGACTTTCCGCGGACACATTAGATATCTTTAAGCCTAAAATCAGAAGCATGAAATCATGGACGTCAGGTTGTCGGCTGGAAACAGTGCCCCACCGAGGGGCCTTCAAATCTTTTCTGCGGTGCGGCTGGTCCCGTCGGTTTGGGTTCGTGTTGGCGGCCGGAGGATGGTTGATGTTCGGGCAGGGAACGATGGGTGGGACCTGGACTCCGCTGGCCCACTCCGCGCCCGGCGGCGTCGGAACCATGCTGTTGCTGACCGATGGCACGGTCATGGCCCAGAACGGGTCGGCCACCGTCTGGTGCCGGCTGACACCGGATACTCTTGGCAGCTATGTCAACGGCACTTGGTCCACGTTGTCCCCGATGACTTATTCCCGGTTGTATTATTCTTCGGACGTGTTGCGGGATGGCCAGGTCCTCATTGCCGGGGCGGAATATGGCACCGGCACGAATTCGGCGGAAGTTTATGATCCAGTCGGCAATAGCTGGACAACCAGCCCGCCTCCCCCCGCGGGTCAGAGATTGTTCTATGATTCGATTTCCAAAATCCTGCCCAACGGCGATGTATTGGTGTCTCCAGTGAGCCCCGCCACCTCTGGCGGCACGGTCATTTATCGATCTGCGTCCAACACGTGGTCGGTCGGCCCGAAGCTATTCCGGGGCGGTGACCAGGATGAGGCGAGCTGGGTCAAACTGCCGGATGACAGCATTCTCACCATTGATCCGTTTGGCACCAGTTCGGAACGGTATATCCCGTCGTTGAATCAGTGGATCAATGATGGCGTGGTGCCGATAGCGATGTATGATCCCTTTTTATTCGAAGAAGGAGCCGCTTTCCTGTTGCCGAACGGGAAGGCAATGTTTCTTGGCAGCACCGGGCATACCGCCCTGTATACCCCGACCGGCACCACCAATGCGGGCTCCTGGACGGCCGGGCCGGACATTCCCAACGGACAAGGGACCCCGGATGCGCCGGCGGCCATGATGGTCGATGGCGTGATCCTTTGTGCGGTCTCTCCGGTGCCGACCACCAACAACTTCACTTCGCCCACCAGTTTTTATGAGTATGATCCGGTGGCCAATGCTTTCACCCAGGTGAATGGTCCCACGGGGCTTACCCTGTCCGGCCCATCTTACAACACCCGGATGCTCGACCTGCCGGACGGCACCGTGCTGTTTACCAGCTATGGCAGCCAGCTTTATGTCTATCAACCTTCCAGCCCGCCGCTGGCGGCCGGAAAACCGGCCATCACCGGCATTACCACGAACATCGACGGCTCCTATCACCTGACCGGCACGCTGCTCAACGGCATTTCCGAAGGTGCGGCGTATGGTGACGATGCCCAGATGAACAGCAATTATCCGCTCATCCGGATGACCAATTCCACCGGCAATGTCTATTATGCACGGACCTTCAATTGGAGCAGCACCGGGGTCATGACCGGCAGCACGCCCGAAAGCACGGATTTTACGGTGCCTGCCGGCCTGCCGGTGGGGACATATTCACTGGTGGTGGTGGCCAACGGCAACAGTTCCGACCCGGTTCTGTTCACTTATTTACCGGATGCATTGCAAATCGTTCCGTCGGCCGGCTTCACTGCCAGTGGCCCGAGTGGCGGTCCGTTCAACGTGACTTCCCGGAATTTCACCCTGACCAATTATGGCGCCTCATCGCTGAACTGGTCGCTCATCAACACGTCACTCTGGCTTAGTATCACGTCGGGCGGCGGCACCCTGACTCCAGGCGGGCCGGCGGCCACTACGACCGTGAGCCTCAATGCCAATGCCAGCAATCTGGTGGTGGGTAATTACACGGCCAGCCTCTGGTTCACCAACCTTAACAGCCATTACGCCCAAAGCCGGCTGTTCACCTTGCTGGTTCAGCCGCCGGAACTGGTCCTGAACGGCGGGTTCGAAACCGGCGATTTTACCAGTTGGACCTTGAACGGGAGTGGCTACCCCGCCAATTTTGTGGACGATGGCACCTATTGGTACATCGCGCCGCATGCAGGCACTAATTTTGCGTTGTTGGGCGAGGCGGGAGGACTGGCGTACCTTTCCCAGACTTTACCGACCACCGCCGGCCAGATGTACCTGCTTTCCTGTTGGTTGAACAGCCCCGACGGGGCGACCCCCAACGAATTCAGCGTGACATGGAATGGGACCAATTATTTCGATCAATCAAACCTGCCGGCCATTCCATTGACTGGCTGGACCAACCTGCTGTTCATTGTCACGGCGACAGGATCCAGCACCATCCTCCAATTCGGAGGCCAGAACGACAGCAGCTATCTTGGTCTGGACGATGTGAGTGTGGTGCCTATGCCGGTGACCAGCTTTCAATCGACCGTGAAAACCAACGGCTCGGTCAAATTCGCCTGGAACACCCTGACCGGGCTGGCCTATCAGTTGCAATACAAGACCAATTTGGCGCAGGCGAATTGGATCAATCTGGGCAACCCGGTGGCGGCGACCGGTTTCACCACCACCACCACCGATGCCGCTCCGTCCGATCCGCGACGATTTTATCGCCTGATGATCGTATTACCGTAGTATTCGCGCAGCTCCGTCTTGCGTGCGCTCCCCACCGGGGGGTAACGTGGAGCCATGTCGCACGCGGACTTTGTTCATCTCCATCTGCACACCGAGTATTCCCTGCTCGATGGCGCCTGCCGGCTGGACCGGCTGGTGGACAAGGCCCATGAACTGAAATTCCCCGCCCTGGCTATCACCGACCACGGGGCGATGCACGGCGTCATCGATTTCTACAAAACGGCCCGGGAAAAGGGCATCAAACCCATTGTCGGCTGCGAGGTCTATGTCGCGCCCGGCAGCCGGCTCGACAAGAAATCCAGCAGCGGCGGCCGCGACGTGTATCATCACCTTGGCCTGCTGGCCAAGGACGAGACCGGCTACAAAAACCTCATCAAGCTCACAACCGCCGCGCACCTGGAGGGCTATTATTACAAGCCCCGCATCGACAAGGAAATCCTGGCGGCACACAAGGAAGGCTTGATTGCCATGTCCGGCTGTCTGGCGAGCGAAATCCCGGATTGGATACTCAAGGACCAGCCGGACAAGGCGCGCGACGCGGTGGACTGGTTCAAGCAGACGCTCGGGGCGGACAATTTTTATCTCGAACTGCAAAACCACGGCATCGCCGAACAGGCCAAGGTCAACAAACACCTGATCCAGTGGGCAAAGGAATTCGGCCTGAAGCTCGTCGCCACCAACGACGTCCATTACGTCGAGAAAAGCCATTCGCACGCGCACGATTGCCTGATCTGCATCGGCACGCAGACGCAGCTCGCCGACACGAAGCGGATGCGCTACGAACCGGAGCAGTTTTACCTGCGGACAGCGGAGGAAATGAAGGCGCGGTTTGCCGACATCCCGGAGGCGGTCAAAAACACGCTGGCCGTCGCCGAGCAATGCAACCTGGAGATCGAATTCGGCAAACTGCATTACCCGGTCTTCGCGCCGCCGGAACATTTCACGCGCGAAGGCTATTTGCGCCAGCTGGTGGCGGAAGGATTGTTCCGGCGCTATACGATTCACGCCAAGGCCGAAGGCAAGGAATTTGTCGTTGAAGGCATCGATGATCCGACGCGGTTGCCGGCGTATCAAGCACCCGTGGCTGCGGACGCGAGTCCGCGGCAAAAATCAGATGAGCCGCGCTCTCACGAGCGCAGCCACGAAGATCCGGCCGTCGCCGCCGCAATCAAAACCATCATCGACCGGCTGAAACTCGAGCTGACGGTCATCGAGAAGACCGGGTTTATCAGCTATTTCCTGATCGTGGGCGATTTCATCCGTTATGGCCACGAGCACGGCATCGCCTGCGTGGCGCGCGGTTCCGCCGCCGGTTCGATTGTCACCTACCTGCTGGAGATTTCGAACGTGGACCCTATCCGCTACGGCCTGCTGTTCGAGCGTTTCCTCAACCCCGAGCGGGTCAACCCGCCGGACATTGACATCGACTTTGCCGACGACCGCCGCGCCGATGTCATCGAATACGTCCGCGAGAAATACGGGCGCGACTCCGTCGCCCAGATCATCACCTTCGGCACGATGGGCGCGAAATCCGTCGTGCGCGACGTGGGGCGGGTGATGGGCCTGAGCTACGGCGAGTGCGACCGGCTGGCGAAAATGATTCCGTTCGATCTGAAGATGGACCTGACCAAGGCGCTCAAACAATCGCCCGAATTCAAGGCAGCCTATGAATCCGAGGAGGTCACGCGCGAGCTGATTGACACTGCGCTCATCCTCGAAGACCTCACGCGCAACGCCTCGGTCCACGCCGCCGGGGTCGTGATAG
>Ga0265338_10010258_pt1 | contig 11030 bp, 9 predicted proteins | sample 42126metaG_FD_193579 | JGI IMG/M metagenome (GOLD analysis project Ga0265338, IMG submission 193579) | Rhizosphere microbial communities from Carex aquatilis grown in University of Washington, Seatle, WA, United States - 4-21-26 metaG | ecosystem: Host-associated > Plants > Roots > Rhizosphere >... | reverse complement strand
GCCAGAATAACCGGAGGCACCAACGACACCGACTTTCATGGGAGGGGGAGGCTCGAGGAGAACAGAAACCCGCGGACCGGCCGCAGGCTACACAAAAAGAGCGGAGGCCGCCGGGGCGCTCCGCTCGGGGAAAGAGACGATGGTCTCGCGCTCAGCGTTTCGAGAACTGGAAGCGCTTGCGGGCGCCCGGCTGGCCGGCCTTCTTGCGCTCCTTCTCGCGCGGGTCGCGCGTGATGTGCCCGGCCTTCTTCAGGGCGGCGCGCAGCTCGGGATTGAACTTCTGCAGCGCCCGGGCGATGCCGTGCGCCACGGCCCCGGCCTGGCCGCTGATGCCGCCGCCGGCCACGTTGACGGTGACGTCAAACTTCTCGCGCATCTCGACGGTCAGCAGCGGCGCATAGGCCTGCTTGGCGAAATTCTCGTGCGAAAAATACTTTTCGAACTCGCGGCCGTTGGCGACGAGCTTGCCGGTGCCCTCGACCAGGCGCACGCGGGCGGTGGCCGTCTTGCGGCGGCCGGTGGCGGAAAATACGGCGGAATCAGCGCTCATGGAGGGGTTAGACGGAGATCTTCACGGGGTTCTGGGCCTCGTGCGTGTGGGTGGGGCCGGCGAAGACCTTCAGCTTGGTCAGCAAGCGGGCGGCCAGCCGGTTCCGGGGCAGCATGCCCTTGACCGCGTGCTGGACAATGTAGGTCGGACGGCGGACCCGCATCTCGGCCAGCGAACGGAACTTTTCGCCGCCGACGTAGCCGGAAAAGGTCATGAAGGTGCGCTGCACTTCCTTCTTGCCCGTGAGGGCGACCTTCGCGGCATTGATGACCACGACGAAGTCGCCCGTGTCAACGTGGGGGGTGTACGTGGCCTTGTTGCGGCCGCGCAGGAGGTTGGCGGCCTTCACCGCGAGGCGGCCCAATACGACGCCGTCGGCGTCGATCAGGTGCCACTTCGGTTGAACCGCCCCCTTCTTGGCAAGAAAGGTTTTCATGTGCGAAAGGGTGCCATAGGTAGGTTTCCGCAAGGGCGTGTCAACCCTTTAGATCGGCAAACGGCCCCGAACGCGCCGCGATCCGGCCCGGCGGGCCGGCACCAGGCCGGTCATCCCGCCGGCGCCCGCCTGGCTGCCCAGACCGCGCGAGAGCGCCTGGCCCCTGCCAGCAACGGGTTACCGGCCCGGACCGACTCGCGCCTTGCCTGGAAACGCTCGACTCACGGCCTGACCGGCCGGGGGGTTCACTCGCCGCCGCGATCGTCGGATCCCGAACCGCGGTCAGAAAGCCACGGCGACACCGACATCCACCCAGAAACGATTCCGCGGCGTGCCGGGAAAGTACTTCTCGTTGGTCGCCCAATGTCCGCCCACCGTTACCTTGGTATGCGCGCTCAGCCGGTAGGGTATCTCAACATCGGCTCCGTAGTAGTTGTAGGATTCTCGCACGGTCACGCCGGAATCCGGCGCGGCGTTGTCGGCCTTCGACGTACCCACATAGACGCTCACGTCGAGCGAGGTGCCAATGTCCGGAATCGGGATGCCGTAGCCGAGCGAAATCGCCCCGGTGTGGGCTTCGCGATCGAAGTCATAGAAGTAGAACGCGGTCAGGGTCGGCGCATAGCGGCCGCCATTGTAGGTCAGGCTGGTCCCGCCTTCCGTCGCATGTCGCGTCTCTCCGTGGTTGGCCTCGGGATACCAGTAATACGTGGCCAGCACCTCCGCCGAAAGCTCGTCGGACAGGCGCCAGCGGTACCCGGCCGTGAAATCCGCCTCGTCATGCTCGTGCGTGCGGATCGGCTGGCTGGTCCACGCGTTGGCGTAGAACTGGCCGGTCAGCGGATCGCCGATCTTGAGGTCAATCGAGGGCTGGAAGGCATCCTTCGTCCGCTGCACGCCGCGGAACACGTACAGCGAGGTGTAGGTGAAATCAGCCGTCACGGAATACGACGACCGGGGATTGTCGGACTGCGCGCACAGGCCGGTCCCGACCGCCAAGGTCGCGAACAGCATCAGGGGCGTTTTCATGGTGGGTAGGCTCTTGGTTGGTCGGATGGTCAGGTGGGTCCGCTGCCCGCGCGGTTCCGATCGGCGAACCCGGCTTCCAACATTGCACCGCAGACCGACTTCAGCGACGTTGGTTCCGGTCGGCCGGTCCGTCTCGTTTTCCATATGTCGCGAAACCGATTATTCATGATCAGCGGATTGCTCGGTGCAGCCGGCGTGGTGCTGGGAGCCTTGGGAGCGCATGGGCTGCATGACCAACTCCTGCAGCGCGAGGCCATCGGCATCTGGCAAACCGCTGTGCTCTATCACCTTGTCCATACCGTGGCCTTGCTGGCCCTGGCGAGCCAAATTCCAGGCGCAGGCGGACGCCTCCCCGCGGCGCTGGCAGCCGCGGCGGTCGCCTGGGCCGGCGGCATCCTCCTTTTTTCCGGATCGCTGTACGCCCTCGCGCTCGGCGCGCCGCGTGCGCTGGGTCCGGTCACGCCGGTCGGCGGCCTGCTCCTGCTCGCCGGCTGGGTGCTGCTGGCCATCGCCGGCCTGCCGCGGCCGCCGCGATCCGCCCCTTCCTGAGCATGAGCGCCGATCCCGTCATGCATCTGCCTGCGCAGCTGCTCGCCATCCTGCGCGCGGTGCGCGCGGTCGGGCGGCCGTGGCTGGTGGGCGGCTGCGTGCGCGACTGGCTGCTCGGGCTCGAGTCGAAGGATTTCGACATCGAGGTGGCGGGGACCGAATTCGCGACGCTGGCGCGCGTCCTCGCGCCCTTCGGCGCGTCCGACCTCGTCGGGCAGAGTTTCGGCGTGATCAAGCTGCGCGTCGCCAGCGCCGAATATGACTTCAGCCTGCCGCGGCGCGAATCGAAGACCGGCGCCGGCCATCGCGGCTTCGCCGTGACGCCGGATCCCGCGCTGTCGCCCGCCGAGGCGGCGGCCCGGCGCGACTTCACGATCAACGCGATCGCGTACGACCCGTTGGCCGACGCGATCATCGATCCGCACGGGGGCCGCGCCGACCTGGCCGCCCGGGTGCTCCGCCATACCAGCGCCGCGTTCACGGAGGATCCCCTGCGGGTCCTGCGCGGCATGCAGTTCGCCGCGCGCTTTGACCTCACCCTGGCACCCGCGACGGCGGACCTGGCGCGGAGCATCATCGACCGCTATGCCGAGCTGCCGGTGGAGCGGGTGTGGGGCGAATGGGAGAAATGGGCGGTCAAGTCGACCGTCCCCTCGCGGGGCCTGGCGGTGCTCGACGCGACGGGCTGGATCGCGCATTTCCCCGAGATCGCCGCGCTGCGCGGCGTGCCGCAGGAACCGCTCTGGCACCCGGAAGGCGACGTGTTCACGCACACCGGGCATTGCCTGGACGCGCTGGCCCGCCTGCCGGCGTGGCGGGAGAGCGCCGCGGGCCGCCGGCGCTACCTCATGCTGGCCGTGCTGGCCCACGACTTCGGCAAACCCACCACCACCGCCTACCAGGAGCGCCGGGGGACGCTGCGCTGGATGAGTCCCGGCCATGAAGCGGCCGGCGGGCCGCTGGCCGAGACGCTGCTGGCGCGCATTGGCGCCCCGCTCGAGCTCATCAGCTGGGTGCGTCCGCTGGTGGAGCAACACCTCGCGCACCAACGCGCCCAGCCCCCGCCCGGCGGTGGCCCGCCCGAATTCACCGACAGCGCCGTGCGCCGGCTGGCCCGCAAGCTCGCCCCTGCCACCATCGACGACCTGTGCCTCGTGCTGCAGGCGGATCACCTCGGGCGCCCGCCGCTGGTCTCCCCGGACACCGTGCAGCGGATCGAGGCCCTGGCGGCGAAGGCCCGCGCCCTCGCCGTGCGCGACGAGGCGCCCCGCCCGCTCATTCTCGGCCGGCACCTGGTGGAGCTGGGCCTGCAGCCGGGACCGCCGTTCAAATCCATCATCGACGCCTGCGCCGAGGCCCAGATGGAAGGCGTCTTCACGGACGAGGCGGGCGGACGGGCGTACCTGCAGGAATTCCTGCGCAGCCACGGTCAGAAGGGCCAGGCTCCCGCCGAGGCGGAATGAAAGACCCGCGGGCGGCTCGCCGGCCTCCTTCGCCAGGCTTCGACGGCCTGCCATGTCCGTGTGCGCCCGCCGAAGCTTCAACGAAGGCGGAGAGGCTTGCGCTCCGTTCATGGCCCGGCGAGGCGTGGCCCCCGGGTTGAATTCCGCCGGGTTCTCTGTCACTATGGCCGCCATGGCCACGACTACCGCCTCGCCCAGCCAGTTGGACCAGTTGAAGCGCCTCACGAAGATCGTCGCCGACACCGCCGACTTCGAGAGTATGCGGGAATTTGCGCCGACGGACGCCACGACGAACCCGAGCCTCGTTCTCAAGGCCATCACCATGCCCCAGCATGCCTGGCTGCTCGACCAGGCGCGGCGGGACGCCGGCGCCGGCGCCTCGGTCGGCCGCATCATCGACGGGCTGCTGGTCGGATTCGGGACCGAGATCCTCAAGATCGTGCCCGGGCGCGTTTCGACGGAAATGGACGCCCGCCTGTCGTTTGACACCGGCGCCAGCATGGCCAAGGCGCGAATGCTGGTTGGGCTCTATGAAAAGGCCGGCGTCAGCCGCGAGCGCGTGCTCATCAAGATCGCCTCGACCTGGGAGGGCATCCAGGCCGCCGGACGCCTGGCGACGGAGGGCATCCACTGCAATCTCACCCTGCTGTTCTCGTTCCCCCAGGCCGTGGCGTGTGCGGAGGCCGGCGTGCAGCTCATCTCACCCTTTGTCGGCCGCATCCTCGACTGGCACAAAAAGAGCGCGGGCCACGATTTTGCGCCCGCCGAAGATCCCGGGGTCATCTCCGTCCGGCAGATTTACCAATACTACAAAAAATTTGGCCACCGGACGGAGATCATGGGCGCCAGCTTCCGCAACAAGGGCGAGATCCTCGAACTCGCCGGGTGCGACCTGCTCACGATCTCGCCTGCGCTGCTGGGCGAACTCGCCGCCGCGACCGGTTCCGTCCCGCGCAAACTGGATCCCCGCGAGGCGGCGGCGGCCGAGGTGGAGCGCGTGACGTTCGACGAATCGTCGTTCCGGTTCGCCTTGAACGAGGACGCCATGGCCACGGAAAAGACCGCGGAGGGCATCCGCATCTTCTCCGCGGATATCGTGAAGCTCGAGCAGCTGGTGGCGCAGAAGCGCGGCTAAGGGCAGCGGCGGGCATCAAGCCCGCCCCACCGCCGCCGGCTGGGCCGGCTCATGGTTTGCCGCTTGGCGCCGAGCGCTTGTCGGAGCGTGCTTGCACGCGATACGGGAGATCCGGATTATCGTCGGCGAGCAGGCTCCCACAACCATCCCGAGAGAACCGCCTGCGAGCAGGCTCCCACGACCATGCCGACGGCTCCAACCATCACCAAAGCCTTCCAGTGGGATCTCGGCCGGCAGGTGGAACGGATGGATTTTCTGCTGCGCTGGCTTCCCCGCTATGCCGAGTGGGGCTACGAGGAGCTCTACCTGCACCTGGAAGACGCCGTGGAGTTCCCGAGCGTGCCCGGCGTGGCGCGCCGCGACGCCTATTCCCACCGGCAATTCGCGCGCCTCGTCGAGACGGCAACGGCCGCCGGCATCCGCGTCGTGCCGATCATCAACCTGCTCGGTCACACGCAGTACCTGATCAAGGTCCCGGCGCTGCGCGACCTCAACGAGCTGCGCGACGCGGCCGGCGGTCCGCTCGATCATGGCCAGATCTGCCCGCGGCATCCGCGCACGCTGGCGGTGGCGGCGAAGCTGCTCGACGACATGGCGCCGTTCTGCACCGCCGGCAAGGTGCACGTCGGCCTCGACGAATCATTCCAACTCGGCCGGTGCCCGCGCTGCCGCGCGGCGGTCCGGCGGCGCGGCCTCGCCGCGCATTTCGCCGGACACGTGCAGCGGCTGCACCGGCTGGCGGCGGACCGCGGGCTGCGCCTGGGTCTGTGGGCGGACATGCTCGCCCTGCTGCCCGCGGCGATCCCCGACCTGCCGCGCGACGTGATCGCCTACGACTGGTACTACTACCCGTTTTCGCGCCATCCGCGCGTCGAGCTGCGCAACTTCGCCGAGGTCGACCTGGCCACGCCGCTCCGCGCGCGCGGCATCGAATACTGGGGCTGTCCGATGAACGGCGCCTTCCGCCACGAGCCCCTGCCGGTGTTTGGGGAAAGGCTGGCCAACATCGTCGACTGGTGGCGCCGCTGCCGGCGCGTCGGCGCGGCCGGCCTGCTGGTGACCTCGTGGGAGGCAAACCGCCTCGCCCTCGAGCTGACCACGGTCGTCGACGCGGCGGCCGCCTGCCTGTGGCTGAATCCCGGAATCGAGGACCCGCGGGAGATGCTGGCGCGCGGTTTTGCCCGGGTGTTTGGGCGGACCGGCGCCCGCCGGTCCGCCCGGGTGGCGCTCGCCAGTGACGACCATGCTTTCGTGGGCTACCCTCGCTGGCAGATCAACGAGCGATGGGATGTTTGCGCCGGCCAGGGTGGTCCGGTTTCGTTCGAAGAGGAGCTGCGCGCCGTCGAGCGGGCTGGCCGGCGCCTCTCCGGGCCCCCCGCGCTGGCCGCGAGCGTGGCCTTTCGCCTTTATCTTGCCCGCCGTGACGTCTTCGTGCGCCGCGCCGCGCAGGCGGTATTCCGGCTGCGGCGGGAACTCGTCGGTAGCGCAGTGCTTCAGCCTGCGCTCCGGCGTGCGGGCGGGAACACGGGTCGGGAGACCCGTGCCACCGGGGAGCGCGGGCTAAAGCACCGCGCTGCGCTCGCCCGTCTCCGCGCGGAGGCCGCCGCCTTTGCCGACGCGATCCGGGCGGGGCGCGCGGCCGCCCGCGCGATGTGGAACCGCTCGCGCGACGCGCGCGTGCGCGGTCCCAACGAACGCATGCTCGATCGCGACGCCGTGCGGCTGCGTGCATGGCAAAGCTGGCTCAAGCGGGCTGCCCGGGATTCCGAGGTCATCCGGCGGCCGACGCCGGTCTGCGGCGCCTGGCAGCTGCTTTTCAGCGTCCATCATTTCGCGCCGGCAATGCAGAAGATCGTCGTCGGTCAGCGCCAGCCCGACGGCACTTGGCGGACGCTGCACGAGTCACCTCTCATTGAATTCCGGGCCTTCGCCGCGCGGCCGCGGACCGCGATCTGGCGCGAGTTCTCAGTGCCGGTCCCCCTGTCCGCGGCGGGCATGGCCGCCCCGGCGTTCCGCGAACTGCGCCTCGTGGTGCGCGGCCTCGGTCAGATCGGCGTCCGCGACGTGGCGCTCACGAATGGCGTCGTGAACCTGCGTCCGCGCGCCTGGCCGGCCGCGCGCGAGCGAATCCTCGGCCGGCCGGCGCCGCGCCGCGGATTCCCGGATCTCGACTGGACCGTCGATCGCGGCGCGATCCGGCTCAGTTTTGACTAGCGGCTTTCCAGCGCCGGCATCTGCTCGACCTTGAGCGGCCCGATGGTCACCCGCCCGTCCGGTCCGCCGACCAGATTCTCGGCGAGGAACTTCTCGACCGCGCGGTAGAAATCGAACCGATCCGACTCGATCCTGAAACCGTGGCCCTCCTCCTTTTTGCGGAAGTAAGTGTACGGCTTGTGGTATTTCCTCAGCTCGCTTTGCAGCTCGTTCCAATGATCGATGTCGACGCGCGGGTCATTCTCGCCGTAGGCATGCATCGTCGGCACGCGGATGCGTTCGACGTACTCGACCGGGGACCGCGCCCGCAGGTCGGCAGCGTCCTCGCCGATCCAGTTCTTCACATAGAGCTCTCCCCAACGGCCGTGTCCGCGGGACGGGCGCACCAGGAACCGCAGGTCGACCGCCCCGACATAGTTGATCCCGCAGCGGTATAGCTCGGGCGTGAAGACCAGCCCGGCCAGCACGGCGTAGCCGCCGTAGCTGGCGCCATAGATCGCCACCCGGTCCTTCGGGGCGAAGCCCTGCTGGACGGCCCAGTTCACGGCGTCGGTGAGATCGTCCTGCATCGCGCGCCCCCACTGACGCCGGCCGGCGTACTGGAACTTCATGCCGTAGCCGCCCTACCCGCGGTAGTTGACCTGGAGCACGGAGTATCCCCGGCTGGCGAGGAACTGGGCCTCGGGGTCGAACTCCCAGCCATCGCGGATCCCGAATGGTCCCCCGTGAGGTAGCAGCACGAGCGGATTGGGCTGGTTCTCCCGGCCCGGCGGCTGGGTCAGGTAGCCGTGAATCTCCAGCCCGTCGCGGGCCGTGTAGTGGATGGGCCGGCGCCCCGCCATGTGCTGCGGATCGATGCCCGGAAGCACGCGGCCGATCGGAGTCAGCGACGGCTTGGTCGCATCAAACAGGTAGTACGTTCCGGGATCGCGGTCGCTATGCACGACGATGACATGCAGCCGGGCATCCGCCGTGGAATCCACGAATTGCACGAGGGCGCCGGGAAACGTGGCCATGAGGCTGGCGTGCATCCGCGCCCACATCGGGTTGAACCAGTAGTACGCCGGTTTTTCGGCCTCGTACTGGACGCCGAGCAGCGTGCCGTCCACGGAACGCACGACGTTGACAACCTCTCCTTCCGGCGGCTTGAACAGCAAGCGCCCCGGCTTCATCGTCGCGAAGTCATATTCGTAGAGAGCCCGGCGGTCATGTTCCGCCGTGCCGCGCACCAAGAGCAGGGCATGCTGTTTGTCCGGGGTCACGCCGACAAAGTTCCACGCTTCTTCTGATCCCGGAAACCGGCCGACCTCGCGGAATTCCAGGCGGCCGGGAGCCCGGAGTTCGAAGACACTCTCCTTGCCGTCCTGGAGGGTGCGCCCGTAGATCAACCCGGTGGGCCGATCACAGAAATACTCCATGGAGCGGACCTGCACGCCCTCGACCCAAATCCGTCGGCCATTGCGGACATTGAGCCGGTAAAAACCCTCTTCGCCGTCCGGCCCCAGGGCCCCCGAACCGTTGCGCCGCGCCCCCAGTCCGCTCACGAGGATGTTCGCCGGATCGTCGCGCAGCCGCGAGACGATGTCGGCGCCGATCGGCCCCTCAATCGGGCGGTATTCCTTGTACGATTCGTTCAGGTCGCGCAGGTCCCTTCCGTCGTACTTGATCGAGCGCAGGGCGTACGACTCGTTGCCGGCGGCATCCCCGCCGAAGACCACGCGCTCGCCCTTCCAAAAGAGAAAATCGATGCTGTAGTCGTTGGGGACGAAGACAATTCCACCCTTAAGGGTCGCGGTCTCGAGCGTGGCGATCGCGTGGAGCCCCTTTTCGTTGCGCACGAGCATGGCGAGCCGCGAACCGTCGTCGGAAAGCCGCACGTCCGAGACCGCCGAGGTCGAGAAGAACGCCTCGATTGGGATCGGCTGGCTGGGGGCACTCCAGCCTGCCACTGCGAGCAACATGAACGGGAGGATGATCAGGGAGCGCATTGTTCGAGATTGTTGAATCGTCTGCCGGCAGACAAGTGCCTTTGCGGGGCGCCGGCGCCAAAAGGAAGGGGCCGGGTGTCTGCACACCCGGCCCCGAAGATTCAGCCGACCGCCGGAGGCGGCCGGCGCGGGGATCAGAACCTGTAGCTGGCGTCGACGCGGATCATGCGGCCGCGCGGGTCATAGGTGCCCGTGTCGGCATTGGCGTTGGTCCACGACGAGCCCGCCAGCGGCGGCATCCGGTCGAAGATATTGAAGACGCCGACGTTGACCGTGAGTCCGTCCAGCCACTTGATGCCGCGGAAGTGGTAGCCGCCCCACACGTCCAACCGGAAATAGGATCCGACGTGGGCGTCAAAGCCGGGATCGGTCTCGGCGGGATCGGCCGTCGGATCGGTCAGGGACGGGATGTACTGCGCATTGAAGCCGGCGAACCATTTGCCCCGGTTCCAAGTCGTCGTCAGGTAGCCTGTCCAACGGGGAATCGTGCCGCCGTTCAGCGAGGACTGGCCGTTGGTTTGGCCGACATAGCTGGTGCCCTCGACCGAGAACCGGTGGTACCAGAGTCCGGCCAACTCCACGTCAAACCGGCCGAGTCGCTCGGCATTGAACGCGTACTCGATCCGGACATCGACGCCGTCCTGGATGGCCGTGACAAAATTCTCGGCGGGATTGGTCACAAAGACGCCGCTGAACGTCCCGAGCCGGTCATACGCTGCGGAAACCTGACCGACGGCGGTGACCGGCGTGCCGTTGAAGGAACCGAAGCGCACGCGGTCGGCGTATTGCGAGGCCGGTCCGTTGAGCTCGACGTCCTGCAGGATGTCGGTCGTGCTGACCGAGCCGGCAATGTCGGCCTCATCGATCCGGAAGTAGCCGACCTCCGCGACGAGCCCCTTCACGGCCTTCGGCGAATAGACGAAGCCCAGATTGTAGTTCTTCGCGTGTTCCGGCTTCAGGTTCGGATTGGCGGGGATGCGCTGCAGGGCCTGGTCGCCCTCGGCGATGATGGTGCCGTTGGACCGCTGGAACTGCACGATCTGGTCGGTGTAGCCGACGCCGGTCGGACCGTACAACGCGAAGAGAGTGGGCGCGGCAAACGACTTCGAGAAGCTCGCGCGGAGGGCGAACTGATCGTCAAACGGCAGATAGCGGAGCAGCACCTTCGGGACGAACGGGCTGCCGGTTTTGCCGCTGTACTTTTCGTAACGGGCGGCGACGTCCAGATCCATGGTGTACAGTCCGGAGATCTTCTGCGCCGCGCTGGTCAGCGGAACGCGCACCTCGAGGAAAGCGGAATCCACCGCGCGACTGACGTTCGTCGGATCCGTGGTGGTCGCACCGTCCCAGCCAGCCGGCTGTCCGTACTGGATGCTGTTGGGATCGCGGATCGTGTAGCTGAGGGCATCGGGCTCGGCCTTGAGGATCTCCTTCCGGGTCTCGACGCCGACCGCGAACTTGACCGGACCGGCCGGAAGCACGTCGGGAATCTCGCCGTTCACCCGGAAGTCGGCCGAATACAGCGCGCTGTCATTCTTCGACGTGGCCACACCGAAGATGTTGGCCAACTGCAGGGCCGCAGGATCCTGCGTGACCGCGAACATGTTGTAGGTGCCCGCATCGATCGCGTTGGAGAGATTCACCCGGTTGATCACATTGCGGTTGA
>Ga0265338_10010257_pt1 | contig 11030 bp, 7 predicted proteins | sample 42126metaG_FD_193579 | JGI IMG/M metagenome (GOLD analysis project Ga0265338, IMG submission 193579) | Rhizosphere microbial communities from Carex aquatilis grown in University of Washington, Seatle, WA, United States - 4-21-26 metaG | ecosystem: Host-associated > Plants > Roots > Rhizosphere >... | reverse complement strand
ACGTCCTGCCGGTTGGCCTCCACGATGTCGTCCAGGTGCTCGTGGACGGCGCGCATCTGCGGGGTGCGCAGCGGCCCGAGGTTGGCGTGCCAGACCGAGCGGGCTTCCTCGTACTCGGCCCGCGCCTGCCCGGGCAGGCTGCGGACCTGCGGGGCCGACAGCAGCTCGGGCCGCTGCCGGGGCGAGGCGGTGACGAACTCCTCCCAGCCGGACCGGGTGGACAGCGAGTAGGCGCGGTCGGCGGGCAGCAGCGGCGTGCTCATATGGTTTCCATCGCATCAGCGTAGAAATCACCCGGGTCGTCCCCTGGTTCCTCGCCGGGGAACGGGGCGTCGAGCTCACTGTCGCTGTCATCGTCCCCGCCGTCATCGGTCCCGATGGCTGGCTCGGGGGAGCTGCCGGCCTCAGCCGGCTGGTCGGGGACCAGGCGCAGCCGGTGCTCGGACAGGCGCAGGGCCATCCGCCGCTCGGCACGGTTGCCGGCCAGCCCGGCGCCCCACTGCTCCAGCAGCTCCGCGAGCGCCCGGCGGGTGTCGGGGAACCGGTGCGTGACGGTCGCGAGCTGCCGGGCGTAGGCCAGCGCCTCGCTGCTGAACGGCCCGCCGATCGCGTCGGCGTGCTCCCAGCGCAGCGCGTGCCACTGATTGCCGGCCGGATCTTGGAACCAGACCCTGCTGACGTCGCCGGGATCGACGCGGATTGGCCACCGTCCGGCGTGCTTTCCGGCATACGGGCTGGTGCGGTTGCGGTAGGGGTTCAGCGCCGCGCCGTCGTAGCGCAGGCCGCCGATCTCCACTCCGTAGTGCTGGATGGTGCGCCACTCGACCTTGAGGAAGTCGAACGCCAGGTCGGCGCGGGCGGGAACCTGCAGGTAGCCGGCCCGCGCGATGCCGTGCGCGAACATCTGCAGCGGGGATACCTCCAGGCCGGGCACCTCGGGCACGCACAGCCCGGCGTGGGGCTGCCGGTGGTAGCACTCCACGGTCCAGCGGCGGATGATCTGCTCCAGCTCGTCCAGGAAGTAGAACGCCTGCTGCTCGGGGTCCTTGCCGCGCCGGTAGACGTCCGGTCCCTTGTAGCCAGGCAGCGTGGCCAGCAGCTGCTCGCCCAGGGTGCGGAAGAAGCGTTCGAGAGGTCCCTTGTCAGTAGCCTGGTAGACCCTTCCCGGCTGTATGGAGATGCCCAGCCTCGCGCAGGCGCTCATCAGGTGCTCGGACAGGTAGATCCTCCCGTGGTCGACCACGATGGTCTCCGCCGCCACCGACGGCAGCATCGGCTGGCTGTCCTTGTCGGCGAGCCTTCCGGTGTCGATGACCACGCTGGCGGGCAGCCCGTGATAGGGCTGGCGGAAATCAGCCTGCCCGGCACCGGGTTCCGGCATCGGCCGGACCGACTCGAACAGCACCGCCGCGGCGTCCACCGCCTTGGTCGACACCGGGGTGAGCCGCAGCCCGGTGATGCACCGGTCGTAAAGGTCCATCGCGACGGTGAGCTCGGCCTGCACCCAGCGCAGCGTCACCGGGTCCATCGCGAACACGTCCAGCCGGGTGGTGTCCAGCAGCAGGTACTCACCGGGCCGCGTTGCCCGCAGCCGCCCGTAGGGCGCAGCAGGGCGCCCGGCGATCTCCCGTTTGGCTTTCGTCCCGCCGAACGCGGACGTGCCCTTGCTGATCTCCCGCAGCAGGGTTCGGGCGCGGGTCGGTTTCGGGACCGGCACCATCGCCTCGCCGTGCTCGGCATCCAGCCGGGCGGCGACCTCGGCGAGGATCAGATCCTGGGTGGGCTTGCTGGCCTCGGTGTGCTCGGCCAGCACCCGCCGGGTCATCTCCAGCCAGCGCGGATCCGCTCCGGCCAGCGGCGACCTCCGGCGGCGCCACCGGTCATCGGCCAGCCCGGCCGGGCCGCGCTCCTCGAAGTCCTTGACCCAGCGTCGCAGCGTGGAGACGCCGACGCCGATCTCGGCGGCCTTGCCGGCATACCGGGCCAGCATGGGGACGCCGGGGGCGTACTCCGGCCGCGGCTCGCCGACCGCCGCCAGCTCAGTGCACCCGCGCCGGAACCCCGTCCGCACCTCCTGGACGTGCGCGACGCGCGCCCGCAGCGCGGCCAGCTCAGCCTCGCCCAGCCCGTCAAGTTCCGCGCCAGCACCTCCGACAGGGGCGCCCGGCGCTTCGCGCAGCCGGGTGGAGGGATCGGCGAGCAGGTGCCCGGCGCTGACCCGCCGGACGCCGGCCGGGCCGGCCAGCAGGACATGCGCACCATCCAGCTCGCTGACCTGCCACCATTGGCCGTCGTAAGCCAGCCGTGTCCCGACTGCCAGCAGCGCACGCAGGTTGTCGCTCACCGGGTCACCTCCAGGACGCTGCCGGCATCCAGCGGCCGGCTCAGATCGGTACTCACCCGGCGCTGCCAAAGCAGCCGCAGCACCGCGGCCCTGGCCGCCGGACGCGGCCAGCCGTCCTCGAGCCGGTCCAGCAGCCGGCCGATGCGCTCACCCGACCGGATCTCGCCCAGGACCGCCGCAGTCACGGTGTCGGGCGGCATGCCCGGCCTGCGGTAGCCCGCCAGGAACCGCACGTTCGCCAGCAGTACCGGGTCCGCCCCGGTCCACACCTCGTGGCCCCAGCCACGGACCTCGAACAGCTCACCCGGCCAGGCCAGCGCCTGCGCCACCGCGGGATCGGCCATCCGGGCGGCGGGCTTGACATTCACCACCTGCACCGTCTGGTCCGCGTGGACCAGCAGGAAATCCGGCACGTGCCGACGGACCCGGCCGCTGATCCGTGCGCGCAGCAAGAACGGCTGGGCGGCGATTGCCGTCACGTCAGGGTCGAAGTCGGCCAGCAGCAGGCGGGCAAGCTCCAGCCGACTCTCGTAGATCACGTGGCCGCTGGCCGTCGCTGACCAGTAATAGCCCGGATAGTGGGCCTGCCCCCGGGCACTGCGGGTCATCCGCCACGGCGCCGCGTCGGCGACCTGTCCGACCGTCACCTGTCGCAGGGGGCGGTCGGACACTGTCGCGTCGCGCAGGCGAACCGACACCGACGGCTCGCGCAACCGCGTGCCGTCCGCGTCCTGGCCACCGCCAACATGATCCTTCGTAGCCGTACCGCCTCAGAACGCGACATTATCCCTGCCGTAGCCTGTCGGCCGGCAGCGACACGCCCAAGGCGCGCTCCGGTCCTGGTTCTGCTGCATGTGACGGCACTGTGCCTGCCTGCCTCCGCAGGCTCAGCAGGAACGGTTCCCGCTCGGCGACAGTGTGCTCGAAGGTGCCCGAACCGGCGAGGGTGCCGGATTTCTTCGCCAGGTCACGAATGCAGTCGCGCTCCAAACGGCTAGAACGGCTGAGGCCCAAACTGGCAGGGCTGCTTCGCAGGCATCCGCTGGAATCCCGTAGCTGAACCACCAGTAGGGTGCGGCAATCGTTAGCATGATGAGCCCCCAGAGCATCATCCGCACGGGCTGCGGTATGCCTGAACGGCGATGGCCAGTCATCAAGGCAGGGATGAGTAGTACCCAGATCCAGTGATGGCTCCAGGAGATAGGGCTGACCAGCAGACCCGCCAGGGCGATCGCGACCATGGCGGGTGCCTTTTGCCTGGCGCTTACGCACCGCCAGGCAATGAAGGCGCCTGCGGCGAGTGTCATGAGTGAAAGCAGCAGCCACGTGAACTCAGATCCGCTCGCGGGGAATGGTGGCCGGCGCAGGATCGCGTACCAGCATTGGTTGCCGCCATAGGTGACGGTCCCTGCTCTGGCCGGATCACTCACATCATGGAACCAGTAGGTGCGAGACAGCTGCGGCCAGAACAACCAGGACAGGCCCGTCCACACAAGGAATGACGCAGCTGCGCGTAGAGCCGATTTCACATCCCGGCTGACGGCAAGAACAATGATGAATGAAAGTGGCGTTAGCTTCACCGCCGCGGCGAGACCGATCCCGATTCCGCGACAGGGAGATTCCGTGACCAGAAGGTCAGCCACCACGATGAACATGAGGATGAATTCGATCTGCCCGTAGCCGATGGCGCTCCTCGCGGGTTCGAGCGCAATAACTGAAACACACGACCATGTGAAGGCCTTGCAGAGCAAACGTGGCGTGACCGTAGCGCCCATGTCGCGCAGGACCAGCACGATCGAGCCCGTTGCGGCGGCAAGGCTTGCCGCCCACAGGAGCCACAGAGTGACAGGAAATGGCGCCCAGGCAAGCGGCGACAGCACGAGAAGGGCGAAGGGCGGATACGTGAAGGACAGCCCGCTCTGAGTGAAGGCCCGCAGATAAGGATTCCGCCCTGATCTCCAGGAGTTCACCGAATCCCGGTAGACTTTAAGATCCAGTCCATATCGCTGCCCCCAGACTGACAGGTAAGCGATCAGGATGATCGCCGCAACGACGGCGATCACATATGGCCACGACGTCGCCCGTCGGCTCGAAACTACAATAGGGCCCTCAGATATGAGCACCCGGTTCTCCTGCATGCATGCCACGGCCTTTGCTTCTGCGGAAATTTATGACTGCGGAACTATTGCGCATCGATAAGGACGAGGCCTGCTCGCGTACCGAAGCTGACGGAGGATGGAAGCCGGACCCTGCTTCAATGAGCAGCTTCTGTGCGCGCCTGCGGGACTGCAGGCGCGCTGGCGGTAACTCGGTGCGGAGGGCGGAGGCGGTCCGGATCCCGGCCGCCCATCCGGCGGGGGCGAGCGCGCTGACAACGGCGATGACCAGGCCTGTCAGTGCCAGCAGGACCAGCTCCGCGGGGCTGTAGACGTTGTAGACCCCCGGAGGGAAGGCGGTCTGCGCGCCATTGCCCATGATCGGCAGGATGGCGTTGTGCAGGGCGATCCCGGCCGGGACCGCGATCAGGCCCGCGACCAGGCCGGTCGCGGCGACCGTGGTCACCACCATCGCTATCACCTGCCGCGGCGTCATGCCGACTGCCTTGAACACACCGAGGTCGTGCACGCGTTCCCGGGTCATGACCACGACGGTGTTCAGCACGCCAAGGGCCGCGACGACCACCAGCAGCAGCGTGAGGATGAGGACCAGCCCGCTGATGATCTGGAGCAGGACGCCGCTGCCCGAGCCGACCTGGTGGTAATCCCCCGGCCCGAGCTTGGCGAAGACCGCGTTCTGGTAGCTTTGCGCGTTCGCGCCCGGCCGCAGGCCGACGTAGAACATTTGCGGGCCGGCGCTGGACGGGCCGAGCGCCGCCACCGCGGACAGGTTCGTCAGCACCTGGGGGTCGTTACCCGGGAGGAAGACCTCGCCGGCGATTTTCAGCGCGACGGCACGGCCGTCATCGGTGAGCGTGAACGTGTCTCCCATCCCCTTGCCGGTCGCGCGGAGGAAGGAGGTGTTGACGACGGCCCCGCCGGCGCCGTACCAGTGCCCGGAGATCAGGGCATAGCCGATCCAGCTCGCGTCGCCGCCGAAAGCGGTCACCGAGGCCGTGCCCGCCATGCCGGTGACCCCGAATCGGTCATCAGATTCAGTGACGTAGTGCAGGGTGCCGGGCTGGGCGCGGATCACCGCGGCCATGCCGGCCTGCTGCACGGCCGCCGACGGCTGCCCCGGGGACGGCTGCTGCCCGGACTGCCCGGCCAGGCCGATCTGCAGGTGCTGGATGCTGGACAGCGCCAGGTCGGTTCCCACCCGGTTGAGCGAGGTCCCCAGGCCGACGCCGAACGTCACCGCGACCGCCCCGAACAAGATCGCCGCGAGCGTCACCAGCGTCCGTCCGGGCCGCGCGAACGGCCCGGCCAGGCCGATCGTCACCGGGCGCGGCAGCACGTGCGCCCGGCCGAGCAGCCGGAGGGCGGCATACCCGTGCGATGGGCGCGGCGCCCGCCCGGTGGCGATCGCCTGCACGGCGCTCAGCCGCCCGGCGCGGGAGGCGGGCACCAGCGCGGCGACCCCGGCCAGCGCGAGCATGGCAAGCGGCACTGACAGGTCCACCCACAGCGGGATGGACTGGGGGGCGACCTCGAACACCTGCGAGGTCTGGCCAAGCACCGGCCCGGCCAGCAGGTTCGCGATCACCGCGCCGCCCGCGACGCCCGCGACGCCGGGAACGGCCACCTGCAGCACGTAGACCCAGACCACTTGCGCGGGGGTGAAGCCGACGGACTTCAGCACGCCGATCCGGCGGGTGCCCGCGCTCACCGCGCCGCTGACCACGTTGACCTCGATCAGCACCGACATCACCAGCCCGATCACGCCGAACGTGACAAGGAACGGCACCCACGGCACTATGCTCTCGTTTTCCTGCGCCCTGACCGCGAGCCAGGACTCCGCGCCGGCCACCGACCCGGCCGGCAGCGCACGGGTCACGGCCGCGACGCCGGCGTTCACCGCCGCGCCGGAGCCGGCGCTGGCGAACCGGTAGAGCATCTGCTCGGCCGGCGGCCGTAGCGCGGTCATCTGGGCGGGGAGCACCCAGCCGTCCGCCGTGTTGGTGACCGAGGTCCCCACGCCGACGACGGTGAGCTTCGGGCTGCCCGGCACGCTGGCGAGCGTGATCACCACGCCCAGGCCCACGCTTGCCCCGGATCCCGTATCGGCCAGGTTGCGGGAGACAACGACCTGCCCGGTGGCTGTCGGCCAGTGCCCCGACGACAGCACGATGTCGTCCACCGGACCGCCCGGCGAGGACCGCCCGGCAAGCGTGAACGCCTGGAACACCACACCCGGCGTGTCGGGCACCGCTGCCGACGCGCTGACCGTCGCCTCGGCGAATGGCCCGGAGGCCGCCGTCACGCCGGCCAGCCGGCCGGCCGCGGCCAGTTCCGCGGACGTCGCCTTCCGCGCGTTCACGGCTAGGGCGGCATCCGCACCGTGCTGCACCGCGAACGCATGGTCGAACGGCGCGTCCGAGGCCACCAGCAACCCGGCCGCCAGCGTCGAAGCCGCGGCCGATGCCAGCAGGACCAGCCCGATGGCCAGCGCCTGCACGCGCCGCCCGGCCAGCCCGCTGCGCAGGGCGGTCCGTATCGCCCTCATGCCGAGGCCACTGCGGTCGTGATCTGGCCGTCCACGATGCGGATGACCCGTTTGGCGTACCGGGCAGCCAGCGCGGGATCATGAGTGACCAGGATCAGCGTCTGCCCGGCCCGGTTCAGGTCGAGCAGCAGCTCGCCGATCTCGTCGCCGGTGGCCGAGTCCAGGGCCCCGGTCGGCTCATCCGCGAGCAGCAGCGGCGGCCGGTTCACCAGCGCCCGCGCGATCGCCACCCGCTGCCGCTCCCCGCCCGACAGCCGGGCCGGATAGGCGTTGCGGTGCTTCCCGATCCGCAGCGCAGCCAGCAGCTCATCCAGCCGGGTCCGCGCCCTGGCGGCCGGCACCCCGGCCAGCTGGGCGGGCAGCAGCACGTTGTCCGCGACCGTCATGTCGTCGAGCAGGTTGAAGAACTGGAAGATCATCCCGACCTGCCGCCGCCGGAACCGTGCCAGGCCGGTCTCGCTGAGCTCGCCGACCTGCACGTCGCCGACCCGGACCGTGCCGCTGCTCGGCCGGTCAAGACCGGCGATCAGGTTCAGCAGCGTCGACTTCCCGCTGCCGGACGGACCCATCAGCGCGACGGACTCGCCCTGCCCGACATCCACCGAGACATGCGCCACAGCGGGGTTCTTATCGTCTTCGTACCGTTTCGTCACGTCTGACAGCTGAACAAGGGCATCCATGCGGACCGTTCTACGCGGGCGCCGGTGTCAGTACCGTGCCGGAAACCGGCGCCGGCGCCGGAAACTGACACCTGGCTGACACCGGCCCGTATGGCATCGTGGGAACCATGCGAGTTCTGGTCGCCGAGGATTTCGAGATCTTCGCCAGGGCCATAGCGACCGGGCTGCGGCGCGCGGGCATGGCCGTCGACGTGGCCCTGGACGGGGACGAGGCGCTGCAGTCCCTGACGGTGACCCGGTACGACGTGGTCGTGCTGGACCGGGACCTGCCTGGGACCCACGGTGACGAGGTGTGCCGGCAGATCGTGGCCGGCGGGTCGGGCAGCCGGGTGCTGATGCTGACCGCTGCCAGCACGGTCGCCGACCGGGTGGACGGGCTCGGCCTCGGGGCCGACGACTACCTGCCCAAGCCCTTCGACTTCGCGGAGCTCGTCGCCCGGATCAGGGCACTCGCGCGCCGTTCGGCGGTCGCGGTGCCCCCGGTGCTGGAGAGCGGCGAGCTCACCGTTGACCCTGGCCGCCGGGAGGCGTTCCGGTCCGGGCGGCGGCTGGATCTCAGCCCGAAGGAGTTCGCTGTGCTCGAGTGCCTGGTAGCGGCCGACGGCCGCATTGTGTCCGCCGAGGAGCTGCTGGACCGGGTGTGGGATTCCGAGGCGGACCCCTTCACCACCGCGGTCAAGTCGACGATCCGGCGGCTGCGGCTCAAGCTGGGCGACCCGCCGACCGTCCACACCGTCCGCGAGGGCGGATACCGGGTGGGGCACGCATGACCGTCCGGCTGCGGTTCGCGCTGCTCTACGCGGGAGCATTCATGGTGACGGGCCTGGTGCTCACGCTCGCGCTGCTCACGGCGGGCGCGGACAGCTACATCCAGCAGGCCGGCTCCGCGGTGCCGCGGGCGGTCAGGCACCCGCTCATTGACGGGTCGCCGGGAGTGATCGCCGTGATCCTGGCTGTGCTGGTGCTGCTGTCGGTCCCGCTCGGGTGGCTGCTTGCGGGCCGGCTGCTCCGGCCGGTCCGCCTGATCACGGCGACCGCGCGGGACATCTCCGCCAGCAACCTGAGCAGGCGGCTGCGCACCGGCCGCCGCGACGACGAGTTCGGCAGGCTCGGCGAGACGCTGAACGAGCTGTTCGCGCGGCTGGAAGCGTCGTTCCGGGCGCAGCGGCACTTCGTGGCCAACGCGTCACACGAGCTGCGCACCCCGCTCGCGGTCGAGCGAACCCTGCTGCAGGTGGCACTCGACGATCCGGAGGCCGACGCGGCAACCCTGCGGGAGGCCTGCGTGGAGGTCCTGGCGCTCGGCGTACGGACCGAGCGCCTCATCGACGCGCTGCTCACCCTCGCGAGCGGGGAACGGGGCATCGAGCGCCGGGAGCCGTTCGACCTCGCCGACCTCGCCGCCCGCGTCGCGCAGACCCGGGGCGAGGAGGCCGCACGGCGCGACGTGCGGCTCGAGGCAAAACTCGGCCCGGCGCCGGCCGTCGGCGACCCGAGGCTGGCCGAGAGCCTGATCGCCAACCTGGCCGACAACGCGCTGCGGTACAACGTGCCCGGCGGCTGGGCGGAGATATCGACCGCGACCCGCGCTGGCCGTGCGGTGGTATCGGTGCGCAACACCGGCCCGGCGATACCCCCAGGGCAGGTCGACCGCCTTTTCCAGCCGTTCCAGCGGCTCGGGACCGAGCGGGTCCAGCGCTCCCGCGGCCACGGGCTCGGCCTCGCGATCGTCGCGGCCATCGCCGACGCCCACGCCGCCTCGGTCACCGCACGCGTCCGCCAGGGCGGCGGCCTCGACATCGCCGTCGCCTTTCCCGCAGCGAGCGCGGATTAGCTCCGAACCGGTGGCGGCCGTGGCCTGTCACCGGCACCGGCAAGCCCGGCACAGCCGGCACCGCCAAATCCGGCTGGCCATAGCCCGCGCAGACAGGCCAGCATGGTGGCACGCACCCACAGGGCGGTCGCGCCTCGCACCGGGCCAGCACGGCCTCCTGAAGCCGACCACCTCCGGGAGCCTCAGCCCTGGCAACCGGTCACCGAAAGTAACCACTGCTCAGATATCCCGTTCACTGCTCATGTAGTGCTCAAGTACGGTGCCGAATGCTCATCTAAACCTGATCCCTACAAACCTGTCGCCATTCCTTACTGTCAGCTGATCCGTCAGCTAATCCGTACTCCTGCTGACGGCGGAACCCGCTTTCGGTAACGGACGCGCAGGACACGGCGAAAATAAACCTTCCGGCGCACTCCCAGACTTTATATACAGGTCAAGCCTGTAAGACAATAATCTATGGCGCGACAGAAATGTATGATATAAACTCAATCCTTCATTTCCTGCCCGTGCCCGGTATCCGTACGTTGACCTGTACTGACTCGACCAGGCCCGCAAGCCCCTGCCTGCCCGCTGTCGCATGAACGCGTGGCCAGGTGAGAGTAGCCGAACGAGGTTGGAGGCGGCGCATGAAGGCGCGGGAAAGGCGGCAGCCTGGAGGAGAAAGACGCGGGGACGGACGATAATCACAGCCGCAGCGGCGAGTGGAGAACTGCGCAGAAAACGGCACTGGAATTGACACTTCGAGGCGGAGAAGCGCTGACTGCATCGGGAATACCTCGACCTTGCCTCTGCTGCGGCCCGTAGCGCCGCCGACATCGCCTCGGCCCTGCCTCCGAGCCCGTCCCCCTGCTGCGGGGCCACAGCCTCGCAGTGGCCGTCTTGGCCGCCTTGTGGGCCAAGCTAGCCGGGGAGAGCGTCGCAATGACCGCAGGGCACATCGGAGTAGCGTGTCCGCCGCGCGCCGGGCCCTGCTCTCGCATGAGAAGGCCGACACCGAGACCGGGTCAAGGACTGTCGGACCAGTGCCCCGATACCTCGAAGACCGCTACTGGCAGTACCGTCAAAGGCTGGGAAGCCCGGTACCGAGCCGAGGCCGCCGCGAACGTCCTCGCTGGCGGCCAGGCCGCCGACGAGGTAGCTAAGGTTCTCGACGCCGGGGACCTGAACGTCACGCGTGCCCCTCGCGGCTCGCACAGCAGCTCGCCGCGTCGGCCAGGTATATCAGGGCGCTGAACTGCGTCGTTCCTGTCAGGTACAAGTAAGGACCCTCGGAGGTACATGGAACCTCCTGCAACAACTGTAGGGATGCAATGAGGTTGTCGGTTCTGCGCAGCCTTTCTGTCGTCTGGATGGCTTGAATGACGGCCCTGCGGTGCAAGGAAGTTGAGGTGCCCAACGCTTCCCGGACAGGGGATCCAATAGGATTCTTCTGGAAAGGAACGGGATCGAGTGGCCAGGAATCGTAGGAAGTTTTCTCCTGAATTCAAGGAGGAAGCCGCCAAGATGGTGG
>Ga0265338_10010256_pt1 | contig 11033 bp, 8 predicted proteins | sample 42126metaG_FD_193579 | JGI IMG/M metagenome (GOLD analysis project Ga0265338, IMG submission 193579) | Rhizosphere microbial communities from Carex aquatilis grown in University of Washington, Seatle, WA, United States - 4-21-26 metaG | ecosystem: Host-associated > Plants > Roots > Rhizosphere >... | reverse complement strand
GGTGGATAACCCTGTGGTTGCGGCTGGGGCGCGTAAAAAGCGCCCTGTGGTTGTGGCTGACCATTGGTGGCAACCGGGGTAGGAGAATACGCTGGTGTGGCCGGGACTGGCGTTGGTACGGGTTGCGGCTGTGGTGTCGCGGCAACTGGTTGGGCAACCTGTGGCTGCTGAGCTCCACGCGCTAAAGTCGAGGCAGGATCGGCGTCTGTTGGTATGCTGTCCAGGCTTGATGGGCGGATTGTAGCTTCGTCAGCGACTGCCTGATCATTTCCATTGAAGCGATAACCACATCGTGTGCAGAATACCGTTGAGTCCGGGTTTTCCAGGGAACACTGGGGGCAGATATGTGACACGAAAAAACCTCCTCTTGGTGACTTTCCATCAATTGACAATTCTATTGATTATTGCCGATGTTTTTTGGATAAGGTTTTGCCCTGTTTTTACGTTCAAGGGCAGAGTAACGCTCTGGCGAGTTCTGGGTGTATTATCCTCTTATAGAGCGGTCTTGGCAAGGGGTCCTGCTCAAATCCGGGGCTTATTTCATGTTCTCTATAAGTTTTCGCCCCCTTACAGGTACAGGTTTTACTCCTTCTAACTCTTTGAGGTGAGGTCTGGAACTGATAAGAAGAGAGAGTGAAATAACAGAGGGTGAGCTTTTTGTTCACTTGCGTGGTGTAGAAATATATGTTACACTTTAGGCGAACGTTCGCCCAAAGGAGGTATCAATGCCATCTGTCTCTATCAAGGATGTCGCAGCACAAGCTGGCGTCAGTTTTCAGACAGTGAGTAAGGTGCTGAAGGGCAAAGGCTCTGTCTCACCTGAGACGCGAGCGTGGATTCTCCAGGTGGCAGAGCAACTTGGCTATGTGCCGAACGCGGTTGCTCGTAGCCTTGTGAGCCAGCGCACTGGAACGATAGGCGTTGTGGCCAGTGATTTCCGTGACTATGTCCTTTCTCAATTTGTCGTGGGGGCTGAGCGCGAGGCGCGCCGCCGGGGGCAGTGTGTGATTGTCGGGAGCATTAACGAGGAGGGGACGGATTGCGAACGTTATCTGCGTATTTTGCTGGAGCGTCGCGTGGATGGGATTCTGCTGGCGGCTCCCCAACTGGAAGAGAACGAGGCTGTTGGGGAGATGTTGCGCGGAAAGTTGCCCGTGGTAAGCCTGCATCATATTCCAGGTGATGGCGTGGTGATGGTCGGATCTCATCACTCACAGACGGGCTTTCTTGCGACACAACATTTAGTGGAACTTGGACATCAACGGATTGGGACCATCGTAGGCCCGAAAAATCGCCGGGTTGTCCAGAGTCGCCTGCGCGGCTATCAACGCGCTTTGCAGGCCGCGAGCATTGCGTATGATCCCGAACTGATCGAAGAAGCGAACTGGGAAGTCGATGGCGGCTATGTAGCTGCGCAACGGCTGCTCGTGCGTGCACCTGATCTCACCGCGCTGTTTGTACAGAATGATATGATGGCTATCGGGGTGCTGAGCGCGCTGCACCAGCAGGGCAGGAATGTCCCGGAGCACTGTTCTGTTGTGGGGTGCGATGATATTCCTATCGCCGCCCATACGATCCCTACGTTGACAACGATTCACCTCCCTTTTTATGAAACTGGCGAGGCCGCAATGCGTGTTCTCCTCAACATGATTGCGAATCAGGCGCCAGAACCGCAGCTTGTCTCACCCCCGGTACACCTGGTTAAGCGTGCTTCGTCGGGCAGACCGGGGAGTAAGTCGTGATTGTACCTGATGAAAAGGAGTTCTCCTGATGGCAAAAATCAAAATAGACCTTGAGCGCAAACTGGGCCAGGTAGATCGCCGCATTTATAGTGGATTTATCGAGCATCTTGGACGCTGCATCTACGGAGGCATTTACGAAGAGGGGTCGCCGCTGACTGACGCTCATGGTTTTCGCACCGATGTGCTGGACGCCGTCCGAGCGCTGCAACTCCCTATCTTGCGCTGGCCAGGCGGTAACTTTGTCAGTGGCTATCACTGGATCGATGGAGTTGGCCCGGTAGACAAGCGGCCTCGCAAGACAGAACTGGCCTGGCTTACCGAAGAGTCCAATCATTTTGGGACTGACGAGTTTATCCAATACTGTCGTACCCTCAAGACAGAACCATATATCTGTGTCAACATGGGTACGGGAACGCTTGATGAAGCGCAAGCCTGGGTTGAGTATTGCAATGGGACTGGCAACACCTACTGGGCCAATTTACGTCGGCAGAATGGTCATGCCGAACCCTATGGTGTGAAATATTGGGGACTGGGCAACGAGATGTACGGACGCTGGCAGATCGGGATGTTAGAGGCCAGAGACTATGTGAAGAAAGCCATTGAGTTCGCGAAAATTATGCGCTGGACAGATCCAACGATCGAGTTGATTGGCTGTGGTCAGACCGGTTTGACGGAGTGGGATCGGATTGTGGTGGAGGGACTGGCTCCCTATATGAACTATCTCAGTATTCATCTTTATACTGGTAGCCAGGACTATTATAGCAATGTACTGGCTCCCCACCAGGTAGAACGCGCGCTGGAGAACAGCCAGGCCATGATCGATGTCGTGCGCTATACCCAGAATATTGCTCATCCAATTTTTGTAGCCTATGATGAATGGAACGTCTGGTTTCGCGAACGAGGTCCCGAGACGGGCCTGGAAGAACAGTATACGCTCGCCGATGCCCTGGCTGTGGCAACCTACCTCAATGCCTTTGTGCGTCATTGCAATACGGTGAAGATTGCGAACCTGGCTCAACTGGTCAATGTGATTGCCCCCATTTTTACCAGGAAGGAGGGACTATTCCTCCAGGCCATCTATCATCCTTTGCGCCTGTTCAGCGAGCATATGAGAGAAACTGTGCTGGATGTGTTTGTCGATTGCGACAGCTATCAGCTGCCGGTTAGCGAAGAGCAATCTTCCTGGCCCCATCGCGTCGCAGATCGAGGACCGTTCAAGCTCCTGGATGTGACAGTAAGCTGTAACGCGGCTGAAAACGAGCTGGCGCTCGCGGTCGTCAATCGTGACCCGGAGCGGTCCCACACAGCAACTATCCAGTTGACGGACCGGGCTGTGATTACCGGGGGGAGCGCTTATGAAGTGAATGGCGCTGACGTACATGCTGTTAATTCTTTTGACCATCCTCACGCAGTTGCTGTTACAGAACAGCATCTGTCTCCAGGCCAGGGTTCTGTTGATTACACGTTCCCTCCTCATTCATTTACATTGATACATGCCTATCTGGCTTAGGATTTTGTTGTTCGACAGACAGCGAGCATACCTGTCTGTCGAGAGAAGAGAAAGGAGCAGTTATTTGTAATCGTCTGGATCATCTGGCATGCCTTTAAAACTGGCACTATAGCGCAGTTTTGTAGCTGTGGACTCTGTTGTCTATTGTCAGCCCATGGAGGATTGCACATGAGATCTGAACAACAAATGTTTCGGGATGAACTCGTTGACGAGGTTCATCGCAAGCGGGTCACGCGCCGTACCTTTCTGGAGCGTGCCGCTGCTCTGGGTATAGGAGGGAGTGTGGCCCTGACGTTGCTGGATGCCTGTGCTACCGCAGGTAGTTCCAGTACGAATCTCACCTACTGGAATCTCTTCGGCGGTGGTGACGGTGTGAGAATGGTCCAGATGCAGAGCGATTTTACTCAGGCCCACCCGGAAGTTGACCTCGAAGCCATCACATTGGCCTGGGGAGAACCATATTATACCAAGCTGGCTATGGCAGCCGCAGGTGGAAAGCCCCCCGATGTGGCGATTTCGCATATGACGCGGATGCCCCCTCTGGCGCAGGGAAGCTTGCTCGACCCCTGGGATCTGAGCGAACTGGCAACATATGGTGTGACGGAAAGTGATTTTCTGGCCCTGCCCTGGCAGAGGGGTCACTATAACGGTCAACTCTACGCTCTTCCGCTGGATACACACCCGTTTGTTCTGTACTATAACACCGAGATTTGCCAGAAAGCAGGGTTGCTGGATGCCAATGGTGTGCTGAAGCCATTGCAGGGACCAGACGCGGTACTCAATGCTCTCCAACAGGCGCAAAAGGTTACAGGAGCCTGGGGACTGGCCATCCCGATTGCCGACGCGGATGTTACCACGTGGCGTCTCTTTTATACATTGTACAGCCAGTTGGGGGGCCAGGTTCTATCAACAAACAATCAACGGCTGGTGCTTGACACAGCAAAGGCCGAGCAGGCTGTAGCCTTTATGACGAATCTTACCCTCAAGAGCAAAGTGGCCTCGCCTACCAGTGATTATGGTGGCGCCGTGGCCCTGTTCGCCAGCGGCAAGGCAGGCTTCTTCTGGGAAGGAGAATGGGAGCTTACAACCTTTCAAACCTCGGCTACCCCTTTCAGCATGGCTCCTTTCCCTAATATCTTTGGTGGAGGCCAATCCCAGGCCGATTCCCATACCTTTGTGCTTCCACACCAGGCTGCTGTGGACCAGGCGCGCCGAGCCGCCTCCTATAAATTTGTCAGTTTTATGCTGCAAGATAGTTTTGTCTGGGCACATGGTGGACATATTCCCGCGTATCTCCCGATCTCGACCAGTACAGCCTACGAGCAATTGAAGCCCGAATCGAACTACGCAGATGTGGCCGCAAACACCGTGATTGACCCATTGGCCTGGTTCAGCGGGTCAGGATCAGAGTTTGAGACCGTAGTCAGCACAGCTTTGCAGGCATCGTTGGAGGGACAACTTACCACAACGCAAACCGTTCAGCAGTTCAGCACTGGTATCCAGCAGCTCCTCAGCATTCCGTCCCCGATCTAAAGAGAGGTCCTGTCTGACTGATTGATGCTGAAGTCAATGAAAGGGGGTTTCCTATGTCTGATGTATCTATCCCTGAGCCTGTGACACAGATGCGAGCCCGGCCTGATGAGAAGGTGGTCAGAACGCCAGTCAGGCGCTGGCGGATTGATGTGAGTGGATACGGTTTTCTGTTGCCCTTCCTGATCGTCTATGTCCTTTTTCTGCTCTGGCCAGTGTTGCTTATGTTTCGTATGAGCTTCTTCAATTGGAGCCTGGATGGGCATGGCACAACGGATTTTCTCGGGCTGGCAAATTATGGCGCGGTGCTTAGCGACCCGAATTTCTGGCAGGCGCTCTGGAATACGCTGGCGTTTACGCTGATCAGTACCCCGGTGATTGTGATAGTCTCCTTCGGGCTGGCTCTGCTCTGCAACCGTGCTATTCCCGCGCAAGGGTTTTTCCGCACCGTTTTCTTCGCACCCTTTGTTATCCCGGTCTCGGTGGTTGTGATTATCTGGAACTGGCTCTACGAACCTGGCGGATTGGGTCTGTACGACGGCATACTGGCCCAGTTAAATATCCCAGGCGTGAACTGGCTGACCCAGCCTGGGGTCGCGATGATCGCGATCGTGATTCTGACCTTATGGTGGACCGTTGGTTTCTCTTTTGTGCTCTATCTGGCCGGGTTACAGCAGATTCCCCGTGAGTTACACGATGCGGCCTCTATTGACGGAGCCGGTGGCTGGACGCGCACACGTTGGGTCACCATTCCCTTGCTTGGCAGAATTACCGCCATGATTGTGATTCTTCAGATCATCGCCTCGTTGCAGGTCTTTGGCCAGATCTATCTCTTGACCGATGGTGGCCCGAATTTCTCAACGCGCCCGGTCCTGCAGTACATGTATGAGTCTGGTTTTTCTGAGTTCCGCGTGGGCTTTGCCGCTGCGATGTCCGTGGTCTTTTTCATTCTGGTTGTCGTTATCTCAGCGGTGTGGTTTGGCATGCTCCGACGCCAGCAAGGAGGGAATAACTGATGGCAACATATAGCGTAGAGCAGGTCCCGGCCACTTCCGCAGGGCGAGCAGGCAGAACCAGGAAGCCACTGAAAACCAGGTTGGCGAATCTAGGAGCGTTGCTTGTACTGATCATCCTGGCGATTATCTGGTTGCTCCCTCTGGCGTGGACACTTGATACGGCGCTTAAACCGGAGGGAGAAACAACCATTGTTCCGCTCACCTGGTTCTCCGCGCACTTCAATCTAGCGGCCTTTGCCGAGACGCTCTCCAGTACCAGCTTGCTGCAATGGTACTTTAACAGTGTGCTCACCTCGCTGGTCATTACTCTGGTGACAATTGTGCTGGCCAGTATGGCGGCCTTCGCACTCTCACGAATTCCATTTCGAGGTCGGGGCATCGTCTTCGGACTCATTCTGGCTGGAATCATGGTTCCTGGAACCATTCTGATCGTGCCGCTGTTTACGGAGATGCAATCCCTCGGATTGGTCGATACCTACTGGGGGATTATTCTTCCGCAATTGGCGGCTCCAATAGCAGTGTTTATCTTTAAACAGTTTTTCGATGGCCTGCCACATGAACTGGAGGAGGCAGCCATTATTGATGGTGCGAGTCGCTGGCGCATCTACTGGCAAATCTGGATGCCGCTCTCCAGAGCGGCCATTGCAGCGGTGGGAATCTTCATCTTTGTGGTTTCCTGGAACAACTTCATCTGGCCCTTCATCGTAATCACGAATAACAATATGATGACAGTCCCTGTTGGTCTGTCAACCGTACAGACCTCCTATGGAGTGCGCTATGCGGAGATTATGGCCTCGGCCATTCTCGCGGGCATTCCTGTACTGATCGTGTTTCTGTTTTTCCAGCGTCAGATCGTTCAGGGTATCGCTGGCACAGGTTTGAAAGAATAGGCTGATGCGTTCCCTGGAAGAGCAAGAGGAGTTTGCCCGTATCTGGCAAACTCCTCTTGCTTTTTTTTGAAGCGTGGCTTCTTCAGTTACGCATGATTTTCCGCAACCTGCAGATCCTTGTCCTGGATTATTTCCTGGGGTCTGGCAGGGAGCTTTCTTCCGGGGAACCACCAGTTTAAGCGACCGAGCAGGCGCATGGTTGCGGGTACAAGTAACGAGCGGATAATCGTCGCATCGACCAGAATGGCGGTCGTCATTCCCACACCCATGGCCTTGATTTCCAGTTCGCTGGTAAAGGTAAAGGCTACTGTAACCAGGATAAAGAGCAGCGCAGCGTTTGTAATCACACTCCCTGTTTTCTCCAGCCCTATCGCCACTGCCTGACGATTATCTTTCGTGCGCAGCCACTCTTCGCGAATCCGGCTCAGCAGGAAGACCTCGTAATCCATCGACAGGCCAAAGAGCAGACAGAAGAGAATAATCAGGATCATGTTATTGACATAGCCCTGGCTGGTAAAACCGAGCAATCCACTTCCATAGCCCCACTGGAAAATGAAGACCAGGACACCATAGGACGCACTGATTGAGATGACGTTCATCAGTACCGCCTTCAAAGGAAGTAGCACTGAACGGAACATGATCGTCAGCAGCACCAGCGTAATCACCATGACAAAGAGAATGGTCAGAGGGAAGTGACCGAAAAGCAGGCGATCGAAGTCCAGATCTTCGGCCTGATTGCCCCCAACCAGCACGGTAAATCCTGATGTCGCAGTGGAAGCGTGAGCACGCAATGTATCAACCAGGGTATTGCCCACTGCGCTATCGGTGGCCGCGTTAGAACTGACAGCCACATAGGTCATCCCGGTGGCCGCGTATTGCGCGACAAACTGGGCCAGAGCTGGATTCTGTTGATAGGCGCCACTGGAGTAGAGGGCTACCAGTTGGGCCTGGGTCAGGGTGGGAGCACCTGGTTCTGAAGGCAGTTGCAGCAGACTGGTTACGCCGATCACATGCGGTTGAGCGCGCAACCAGTTTGTCAGAGCGACAAGATGTTGTAAGTTATCGGCGGTCAGAGGAGATGAATGGTTTGTGGTTTCCACCACCAGGTCCAGCGTCTGGCTATTGAGCGCGGGATATTGTGCATTGAGAACCGTCAGACCCTGACGTGCTTCGGAGCTTGTTGGCAGTGACGTAATCGTCGTAGATCCAACTTGAAGAGAGAAGATCGGCCAGCCCAGGATGGCCAGGATCACCCCGACGACCAGGATCGTCCAGACCGGGTGTTTCATCACCCGTGTTGCTACCATGCGCCAGAACTGTTCCTGTTTGCCCGGTTTATCGGGATGATTTGTCATGGTCATGCGCCAGAGGTATGGGATACGCAAGGCATTGATGCGCGGCCCCAGGATACAGAGCAGGGCCGGGAGAAAGGTCAGTCCTGCCAGCACCGTCGAGACCACCAGCAGAGCACCGCCGACTCCAATTGAAGTGGTCATATTCACTCCAATCAATAAAAGCCCGAGGAAGCCAATCATAACGATCAGGCCGCTAAAGAGGATTGCCTCGCCAGCCGTGGCCAGGGTCCAGCCTATAGCTTCGCTGGGATGCAAACCCAGGGCCAGTTCGTCGCGGAAGCGCCGCAGAATAAAGAGGCTATAATCAATCGCAATACCCAGACCCACAATGGAAGCCACACTGAGTACATATGTGCTTGTCGATGTATGCAGGGCAATGGGATAGAGTAACGCAAACGTCAGGGGGATCGAGACCAGTGCCAGGATCAGAGGCAGACAGGCCGCGACAAGAGTTCCAAAGACCACCACCAGGATCAGGAGAGCAATAGGCAGGGTGAGCAGATCAGCATGTTCCACGTCCTCCAGGGAAGTATTTACCAGTTCGTCGTTGAAGGCTGCATCACCAGTCAGATACGTTTTCGCAGGTCCGCTGGTGGAACTCAAGACCTGGCGCATAGCAGCAACAGGGAGTGTCCCATTCGCCTGAGACTCAACGATCAACATCGTCGTTTTTCCATCGGTTCCTGGTGCATTCAGGGTCACATTCTGCACGCCAGGGAGCGCGCGAAGTCTGGCCTCAAGTGTGGTGATTTCCTGTTGATATGGCGCACTTGAGACAGAGGTTGAGGGAGCCTGTAAGGCAACCAGGGCCTGGGAAGTATTCTGGTGAAACTGCGTTTTCAGCAGGGTCGTGACCTGCGCCGACTCGCTTCCACTGACCGTATTATCGCCACTGCCGAGTAAACCAATCGTCTGAATCATAAAGAAGACGCTGGTAGCAACAATCACGATCCAGGTTGCCAGAACAATCCAGCGAAATCTATGAATGAAGCGGCCATAGGCCAGTGCTGCACGATAAATACCGTGCTTTTTAAGGACCTCTCTGTCTGGTTTAGCGACCGTTGTCTGTTCCTGGGCAATCGCCGGAGCATCTGCTAATGCCATATTCTTCCTATCTTTCTGTCTATCTTCAGGGAATATTCGTCCACATGGTGTAAGGGTTTTCTGCCTTTGTGTGTGTAATACAAACAGCAAACAAAGACTTTCCCCCCTTTGGGAAGCATCAAATAACAAAAACACTACATGTTTTGCTATACAATGGATCATACTGGGTACGATGGCTCATACGGTATACGTTAGATCATACTGGGTACGATGGCTCATACGGTATACAGTGTATCATACGCTACATTGTGTATCATACCTGGGGAGTGGACGTGTTGTCAATGCACATAGGCGTTTTATCTGAGGAAATCTAAAACTCTGAGTGCTGCTGTTGAATGATTGAGGAGAGTTGTGCCTGAGTGAACCAGGCACAACTGCTTATTTATAGATCAGGAAATAGACAGTGAGCGTCAGACCAACCAGGATAATACACAGGCGTATCCATCTAGCCGGAACCTTGCGGGCAAAATGCGCGCCGCCGTAGCCGCCGATAATTGCTCCTACTACCATCAGGAGCCCCTGTGGCCAGACGATAATGCCCGCGACCGCGAAAATCAGGACCGAGACACCGCTGATAGAAGCACTGAGGAAGGTTTTCAAGGCATTGATGACATGAATGCTGGGGAGACCAATCATGACCAGCAAAGCAAGCATCATAATACTCCCGCCGCCACCAAAGTACCCACAGTAGATAGAGACCAGGAATTGCCCTGCCATAACCCAGCCGAGCTTTCTGCGGGTCAGTACAACCTTCTCCAGGGGTTTTTTCAGGCGCCTGTTCAGAAGATCGCTGAGGGCGAAAAGACAGGTTGCGCCAAAGACCAGGTAAGGCAGGAGAAAGAGAAACGTTGCCTGCGGAGTTGTAAGTAAGAGGAATGCACCAAGGATACTACCCAGCAGACTGACGATGGTCAGAAGCAGCAATACCTTTCTATCGACCTGCACCAGTTCGTGGCGATACGCAACCGCGCTGGAGATATTGCCTGGCCAGAGAGCAACAGTACTGGTCGCATTCGCAACGGTTGGAGCAATGCCGGTAAAAATCAGGGCAGGGACGGTAAAGAATGTGCCTCCACCAGCGACAGAATTACAGGTACTGCCGATAATACTGGCAACAAACAGAAACAATGCGTGAATAAATACCATAGGTTATTTTTCTCAGTTTCTTATCCCACCAGAGGAAAATCGTGATCCTGCTGGCGTCCGGGAAGGATCTCCTTTCAATCGTACCCGGAATTGTCGCGATTTTCAATCTCCCGGCATCTTCTCAGAGTTTTTTGGAAAAAACATAAGGTCAGGTGTGAGAGGCCGGTGTATACTGGAAAAAGAGGACATACTCCCTTCCGTGAATATTTATGCCTCTATTAATGTGAATAGGAGAAGAAGATACATAATGATTAATAACGGATTGCTCATTCGACTAGAAGCAAAACCCGGCAAAGAGCGCGAGCTTGAAAGTTTTCTGTGCGGGAGTTTGCCAATAGTTCAGGAAGAGCCAGCTACAACTGCATGGTTCGCGCTTCGTCTGGGACCTTCGACGTTTGGCCTCTTCGACGCTTTCTCGGATGATGCGGGACGGCAAGCTCACCTCTCTGGCCGGGTCGCTGCGGCGTTGATGGCCAAAGCTCCCGATCTTCTTTCAATGCCGCCCAGCATTGAGAAGACCGACGTTCTTGCTGTCAAACTTCCCAATTAAAAGATTGTATCGGGTTGTCTTCTGAGCGGGAATGCATCATTCCTGCTCAGAAGACAACCGAATGGAACAGGCATTTTGCAAAGTTCTCACCTGAATTGTTCTTCCAGGCTTGTAAAGCCAATAGTGTTATCCTTATATCGCTTATGGAATTTCCAAATAGTGATATGCTATGACAAGCAACGTATGAGAA
>Ga0265338_10010255_pt1 | contig 11034 bp, 8 predicted proteins | sample 42126metaG_FD_193579 | JGI IMG/M metagenome (GOLD analysis project Ga0265338, IMG submission 193579) | Rhizosphere microbial communities from Carex aquatilis grown in University of Washington, Seatle, WA, United States - 4-21-26 metaG | ecosystem: Host-associated > Plants > Roots > Rhizosphere >... | reverse complement strand
CCGTGACGTCGCAATGCCAGTTGCATGAAGATCGTGTAGTCCACGCCGGTCCCAAGTACCAGCGGCAGGGCCATCAGGTTCATCAGGTTCCAGGTCCAGCCGCTCAACGCCATGATGGCCAGCAGGCACAGTCCGCTCAGGCACAACACCGCCACGCCGAGCAGGATTTCCGTAGGCCGACGGAAGGCGAACCAGAGCGAAAGCAGCACGAGCGCCACCATGGGCGTCACTACTTGCCACATCCTGGACTGGACGCGCTTCAGGGTCGCGTTGCCGAGCAATTCCCAACTGGAAAGCAACGCGCCATTTTTCGACAGCCGTGACGAGAGGTCCTCCAGCGCGGCGGGTCCGGCCCGGTTGGTTGCGGGATAAACCATGCCCATCACCAGAAATTCATCCGGGGTCCGGGTGATAAACCGCTTCAGCAGCCATTGGCTCAAATGATTCGTCGGCCAGAATGTGTCCGTGCCCGCGCCGGCACGCGCCCAGGTTTTCACCAATTCCTCTGTCAGTACCAAGGCGTTGGTGTTGAAACCTTCAGCCAGCGCCGTGTCACGGAGCAACGGACCTTCCTTTCCCAAAGCTGTCGCCGTCGCACGGTTGGCAGCCTGAAATTCGGCCCGCGGCCAGAGCGCGGCCGGCAAAAGATACCGATCAATAACCTGATTCGAAACTGCGCCATCCAATAATTCATCCGCCCTGGCCAGACGCTGATAAACCGCAGGTTCGTCCCGGCCGGAGATGATGACCCAAAGCGGTTGCGGCGGCAGTCCCAGTTCGGACGTGATTTCGTCCAGCGTCGTCTGCGCCTCGCCGTGCTGTGATTGCAGGGCGTTTCCGGATCGGTCGAGTCCGGGCTGACGGAATAAAAGCACCGCGCACGCGCCGAGCAGGATTAAACCGGTCAACAGCCACGGGGTGAAACTCGCGGTCGAGCCGTCCGCGCTCCGGGCTATTGCAGTCCGCATCGATTGTTGGGGAGCGACGAAATAATTCCACCAGGGGAAGGGCGGCTGGTTCGGACGCGGTTTGCGGCGTTCGGGAAACAGCGGCGGCAGATAAATCATCACCATCACCAAAGCCGATAAAGCGATGCCGATGGCGACGAGCGTGCCCAGTTGTCCGAGACCGGGCAATCCGCCCAGGTTCAGCACCAGGAACGCGCTCATCGTGGTGATGGCCGCCCAGAGAATGCTCGGCGCAATCGCGCGGCGGATTTCCGGCACGGTCATTTGCGGATGCGCGAGCGCTTCCTGGTAATGCACCACGGCATAATCCACGGCCAATCCCAGCAGCACTGCGGCGAATCCCAGGCTCACCACGCTGATGGTTCCCAACACCAGCCCCCCGAGCGCCAGCGTCGCGGCTAAAATCAGCATTAAGAGCACCAGCAGCCACAGCATCGGACGCCAGCGCCGATGCGTGAGCCAGAAGAGCAGGGCGATGATAACGGAAGTTGCGCCGACCGAATGGCTCATGTCCCGTTGCATGCTCGTGGCAATCTCCTCCACAAAAACCGGCCGGCCGGTATAACTAACCGCGACCCCGTTCCAATCCCCGTTCGTTTGTCCTGTTTGCAGACCGTCCACGACCGAATGAATTGCTTTTAACCAGCTTTCACAGGAGCGGTAACTCCCCAGGTCCACGGCGGATTCCACATACAACAACCGGAATTTTCCAGCGGGTGAGGCGAACATTTGCTGGTCCTGGCCGGTGGAGAACCCGGCCAGATTGTTCAGTGCCGGCATCGTCAGCAAATCGTACGGGTCGTATTGGCGCCGGCCCAGGTCCATCGGCGACATGGACGTGGCGAGCGCTTCCTTGGTCTGGTCGAGCACGGACTTGAGCTGGCCGGGGGCGAGGCGATTGGTCAGCGTGCCAAACAATTCCGGTGGTTGATTGAACCACAGCCAGCCGAGCAATTCGCCCAGTTGCTCCGGATGTTCCATCCACGGCGCTTGCCAGGTGACTTCCGCGACCAGATTGGTTTGTTGCCGCAAACGGTCGGCCAGTTCGCCCGTCAACCGTTCCGCCTGATCGGAATCCGGCGCGCGGAGGGTGATGATCAGTTCCCGCGCATTGGTAAAATGTTGCTGATACAGTTTCAGTCCCTGGACTGTCGGTTCGTCCTGGGGCAATAGGTCGAGGATGTCCACGTCGAAGCGCAGCCGCCACACGCCGAGGCAGACCGCCACCACGAGCAACGCCCACCACCAGCGTTTCAGGAATGAACTCACGGTGACAGAAAACCTTCCAGGGTTTCGCCGGTGCGGGTATTTTCCAGCCGCCAGCCGCCATCCGGTTTGCGCTCAAAATGGAATGGCGCCGGAAGCGGTTTCCCGGCAAGGGCGGACGGCAGATAAAGCCAGGCAAACCGGGCCGGGCCCGATCCATGACCGGAGAAGCCCATCTGTTGTTGCGGAAAGCGGATGAGCCAGCGGTCGGAAGTGGTCTGGACAAAAACCAATGACATCGGCGTTTTATCGAATTGAATGAGTGCGCGGCCGTTGGTGTCGCCGGCCAGCACGAGGTCGCCGCCGATTTCCGGCAATCCGTTTTTGGGCCGCCAAAGCGCCTGGCCTTGTTGGACGTGCCAGCCGGGGCCGGAAGCGGTGAACAGGCTTTGGGTCGTCGTCTGGCAGCCGCAGGAGAGCACGAGCACGGCCAGCAAGGCTGACCAGAGAAAAGGGCGGGGCCGGTGGATTTCGAATGACCGCATGTTACTCGCCATTGTTCTGCAAAGCTGCGGATTGTCAACGCTGTGCCATGCGTCAGCGGAGATTTAGAGCATCATTTTCGGCGGTCACAGACCGCCGCTACAACCAGCTGGAATTTGGTGTTTGACGTCGGGGGTGGAAAGGGCGAAAAGAAGCTTACCCATGACATTGAAACGCTGGGTTCTCTGGTTCTGCATTATCGCGCTGGTAGTCAGCGAGCTATTGCTCTTTTCGGCCAACCAGCAGAAAAACGCGGCTCAGAGCGCGGTGCGTGACGCTCAATTGCAGGTCGAACAATTACGCGCCGAATTGGACCAGGGCAAAACTTCCGGCACGGAATCCCAAAATGCGGAAATCGCCCGTCTGCGCAGTGAAAACCAGGATCTGCTCCGCTTGCGCAACGAGGTCTATCAGTTGACCGAAACGAACCGGCAGTTGGCCCAGCAGTTGAAGGCGGCGCGCACCGTCGTACAACAGCAGCAGGACGAATTGCAGGCGTGGCAGGCGGATGCCGTCGCTGCCCAGCAAGCCCAGCGCGCCATAGCCGTGGTGGCACAGCAGCAGGCCCAAACCGAAGCGAGCCGGCGCAACGCCTGCATCAACAATCTCCGCCAGATTGACGCGGCCAAACAACAGTGGGCACTCGAAAACAACAAAACCGATGAAGCCGTTCCCGCTGCGGTGGATTTGCTGCCGTATTTGAAAGGCAATGTCTTCCCGGTCTGTCCCAGCGGCGGCTCTTACACGATCAACGCCGTTGGCACGCCACCGACGTGCTCGGTGCCCGGTCACGTGCTGCCCCAATAATGAAACAACCCGCCTGTGCCATTTTAGCGGCAGCAAGCGGGTGAATGTGGAAGCTCCGGCGTTAATCGTCAGGTTTTATTTTCCGGCCTGCGCGTTTTCCGCGCCAGTTGAGTCTGTCTCCCGGCCAATCCGATTGACCACCAGCACGCCGTTAACATCTTCGTAGGTGAAGGTGAACCGGCCGCCGATGCGAAGGTCGCCCAGGTTATCACCCAGTTTATTGCCTGCGATTATCTGACAGCCGTCGGCGAGATGGAAGGTTTTCTCGGAGAGCATGTCCTTGGCCTTCACCGTTCGCGTCTCGGCATCAATGGCCTTGATGGTTCCAACGAACGTCGGGTTTTTCTGCTCGATTCGCCGCGCCACCAGGGCGCCATTGGGCGATTCGTAGACGACGTTGACTGTGTGCCCGACCTTCAAGTCATCCAATTTTTTTGATTTGTCGTCCTTGATGAGGACAACGCAATCCTCGGCGGCGACGAAATCATGAGTGTACCCGCCATGTTTGACCGAGAGGGTTCGTTTAGCGGGGTCAATTGCGCTGATGCAACCCTTGAAAATCAGGTTGTGCTGAACAATCCGGTCCACGACCGGCACGCCGCGGGCGTTTTGATAGCTGATGTCCACCTTCTGGCCGGGGCGCAAACCCTCCAGCGAAGCCGAAGGCTGGTCTTCCAGAGAAACAGTGCAACTGTCGCCAATATTGAAAGTTTTGGTTCCCCAAAAGTTCCTGGCCGAAACGGTTTTTTCCTTTGAATCAACGGCGGTAACCGTGCCCTTGAAATTTTTATCCGGTTGAACAACTTTTTGAGCGGGGGCCGGTTGATCGCCTTTGACCGGACTCGTACAGGTGAGGCTGAATGCCACGCCTGACATTATCGCCATGCGCATTAATGAAGTTTTCATTCGTTTCCTTTCGGTCCACAAACGTTTGTTCCTGGTTTGATTAATTTGAGCGCTTTGTAGCGCTGGCCGCTACATGCAGCCAGCTTATAATTGCAGATTGCATACCCGGGTGAAAGGCGGACAAAAGAGCTGTTTTTTAAGGGAAAGCGTAAGTTCGACCCTTGGGCGACTGGCATATTGGGCAGCACGGTTGGATTCGGCGGAGCCACCTGTTTCCGTGGAAAACTATTTATTTTGGTCCTCGCGCGCGACTGATAAACCCAGTTGGGCGAGCTTTTCCCGAAGTCGCATCCGGCCGATGCCGAGCCAGCGGGCGGCTTTGGATTGATTGCCTTGCGCCAATTGAATGGCTTGCTTGAACAATTCCGGTTCCAGGTCCGCAATCAAGCGCTGGTAAGCGTTATGGACATCGCCGGTTTGCGCGCGGTTGAGCAGTTCGGCGATGTAGGTCGCATGGGTTTGTTGGGAGAGGGCCACGGGTCTCCGGGTTTTGGCCAGCACCTGCTGCACATGTTCCAGGCTGATGCCAAACGGCCGCGCCGATAACAACGCCTGGCGGATGACGTTTTCCAGTTCACGCACGTTGCCCGGCCAAGGCTGGTTCTGCAGAAACGCGATGGCTTCCGGCTGGACGGAAGGGGATTCATGGCCGAGTTCCTTGCCATAGCGATGGATGAAATATTTTGCCAGCTCCGGAATGTCTTCCACGCGCTCGTTCAACGGCGGCAGCGTGATGGTCACGACGCTAAGGCGATAGAACAAATCCTCGCGAAACTCTTTTTCCTTGATGGCGGTTTCCAGGTCGCGGTGGGTCGCGGCCAGTACCCGGACGTCCACCGGGATGTTGACTTCGCTGCCGAGCCGCTGGATGCAGCGCTCCTGAAGCACCCGCAACAATTTGCCCTGGGTGTTCGCGTTCAAATCACCGATCTCATCCAGAAAAATGGTTCCCTCATGGGCTTGCTCGAAACGGCCGACGCGCCGGGCCTGGGCGCCGGTGAACGCGCCCCGCTCATGGCCGAACAGTTCGCTTTCGAGCAATGCATCCGGGATGGCGGCGCAATTGACGGCGATGAACGGCTTGTCCGCGCGCAAGCTATGCTGGTAAATCGCACGGGCAATGAGTTCCTTGCCCGTCCCCGTGCCGCCGCGAATCAGGACTGTGGCCGGTGTGGCCGCGACCCGTCCGATTTCCTTGTAGATGGCCTGCATGGCCCGGCTTTTGCCGATGATGGCCGATTGGTCTGTCCGGGCTTCGCCCATCTCCACCGGTTCGGACATGAGCTTGCTGCTGGCGACGGCGGAAGAGACCAGATCGAGCAGTTCGTCCGCTTCGAATGGTTTGAGCAGATAATCACACGCTCCGAGCTTGGTGGCTTCGATGGCCGTCTCGGTCGTGCCGTGGGCGGTCATCAGGATGATGGGCTGCTTCGGTTTTGCGGTGTGGAGCTGGGCGACCAGTTCCAGTCCGCCCAAGCCCGGCAGGCGCAAGTCGGAGATGACGACATTATATTCGTTTTGACGCGCCAGCCCCAGGCCGGCGTCGCCGCGGCTGGCGGTTTCCACTTCATAGCCCTCGGCGCAAAGCACCTTTTTCAGCGACGAGGCCGTGCTGGCGTCATCTTCAATCAGCAGGATTTTAGGATTCATGTTCGTTGGCGCGCGGCAAAACGATGGCAAAGGTGGTGCCGCGATTAAGTTGTGTTTGGTAACGGAGTTCACCGCCATGTTTCTCGACGATTCGCGCCGCGATAGGAAGGCCAAGACCGGTTCCGCCTTCCTTGGTTGTGAAGAAGGGATCAAACAGGCGTTTTTGCACCTCGGCCGGAATGCCTTTGCCGGTGTCGATGACTTCCAGGAGCGTCGAGCCGTTCTCGTCGCGCGCGCGCAACGTGATGGTTCCTTTGCGCCCGATGCTCTCCGCCGAATTCTGAATGAGATTGATCAGCACTTCTTTAATTTGTTGGGTATCGGCGCGCACCCAGGCGGCTTCGGACGGCTCCAGTTTCAATTCGATCGCGGCTTTTTCCAATTGCGGTTTCAGGAGGCATTGCACTTCCTGCAGGATGCGCGACGGTGGGGCCGCAACCAGTTCCGGCTCGGACGGCCGGGCAAACTGGAGGAAATCCTTGACGATCCGTTCCAGGCGGTTGATTTCACTGGCGATCACAAGGACATCTTCGTTGTTCGCGCTGGCCCCGGGCAATGATTTTCTCAGGCTGTAGAGGCGGAACTTAATGGCCGTGAGCGGGTTTCGGATTTCGTGGGCAACGCCGGCTCCCAGCACACCCAGCGAGGCGAGCTTTTCCTGTCGCGCGATGATGGCCTGGCTTTCGGTCAATTGAAAACGCAACGGCGCGATCATGCCCCGATAAACCAACACGGACAGCATGGCGATCAGCACCAGCAGCAGAGCCACGGAAAGTTTGAGCAATCGCTGAAACGTGGTCAGCGTGTTGTTTGACTCCTGAAGAAAGTCATCGAAAGCCAGGCGCTGGCCATAGATGAACGCGTCACACATGTCCAGCAGATGCTGGGATTGCTGCTGCACTTTTTCATAACTGGCTGGAAACGCGCCGATTTTTGTCTGAAGCTTGCCATTGGCAGCCAGCAATAAATTTGTGCTCTCGTCAACGTATTCGTAATAGGCACCCTCCATTTGCTCGAAAAATTCACGTTCCATCGGTGTGACGGCATTGGTTCGGTTGGCTTTGAACCACTGGGTCAGGCCGTGGACGTCGTCAAGGAAGAGGTCACAGTCGGCGGCCTCGCCGTGCAACCGATAGCGAAGCAGGGTATCGTTCAATCGCTGGATGTCGCTTTTCATGCGAACGCCCAGATAAAAACTGTCCGGGTTCAATTCGGCGAATTGGTGTTGCAGGCGTCCCACCCGCTCCCAGGTTGTGCGGCTCACCCAGGCGACCAGGATGGAGCCCAGCAATACGGTCAGCAACAGCCCGGCCAGCAGGCTCAATTTTACCGCCGGACGGCCCGAATTGGCTCGTGGCCGACCACCCGTGGCCTGAAATGTTCCATCTGTTTGTTTCATTTGTATGCGGACGACTGCATAAAACCATTAGTTTTGCATAAAAAGCGCCGTGTGCCCCGCTGGCACAGCAACCGCTAGTCCGTTTATGAGATCATAGCCAAGAATAGACCATAGACGAAATCGACGATTACTACAAACCTTTGACCCATGAAAACGCAAATTGTGCCTGGTTCATACAATGTGGCAAATGGGGGATTTTTCCTTGTGCCGCCAATACAGGCGAAGAAGCCCGTCCGCGTTGATAGAAGCCGCCCGAGTGTTACGCGGGCTGCATTGGAACCAATCGCGGCAAAGCGAATTTCTGCATGCGAACCGGCCCAAAATGGCCATTCCGATTTGCCCGTTTCCCTGAAAGACTGGCTGGTCTGCAAGGAGGCCCGGGAAATTTCCCAGGAAAATTATGATCTGTCGGAAGAATCGGAAAACGGGAATGAGTTCCGGATTGCGACCGCCAAACCGGCGGCTCGCGGGAAAAATCTTTCCGCCGCCGTGCGAACGGCAGCGTGACCCGTCGCGGGTGGAATCTTCGCCCACCCGCACCCTATGAGCCAAAAAGTACTGGTTGTGGATGATGACACCAGTGTGCGCGAATCGTTGCGCAAGGTTCTGGTGGACGCGGGTTATGAAGTCGCTTTGGCGGCAAACGATCTGGAAGCGCTGGAAAAATTCGAAAACGGGGATATTGATTTGCTGTTGCTGGATCTCGGCCTGCCGATCAAGAATGGATGGGACGCCTTCGAACGCATTACCAGCGAAGCCCCCGTGCTTCCAATCATCATCATCACCGGACAGTCCAATCCACACGACACTGCCGTGGCCGCCGGCGTCGGCGCAATCATGGAAAAGCCACTCGAGGTGACCGACCTTCTGGACATGATGCAAAAGCTGCTGGCCGAACCCGTGGAAGCCCGGCTGCTCCGGCTTTGCGGCCAGGGCCAGAACCGGCGCCCGGTGCCGTCTTCCCAAAACCGGGCATGGCGCGATCATTGACGGGCAGTCTGTTCCGAAGGAACAATTGACCCCGGCGTTTGAATGCAGGGCTCTTTTCCGCCATCCCTGCGGGGTACAGTTTTTTCTGCCGAAAAACGAAACGCACCCGCGACCGCTGCACGGTGATTTTCATTCTTGGCTTTCGCCGGCTCCTCACGTAACTTCTCCGTTCCATGATTGATACTGACATTGACTTGTTGAAGGGCATCGCGAACCAACTGCGCATTCTGTCGATTAACGCCACCACCGCCGCGGGCAGCGGCCATCCGACTTCCTGCATGTCGGCGGCGGACGTGATGGCGGCGCTTTTTTTCGGGCACATGCGTTATGACGCGAAGAATCCGCACTATTACAACAACGACCGCTTCATTCTTTCCAAAGGGCACGCCGCGCCGATTCTTTACGCCGCGTGGGCGGAAGCCGGATTGTTTCCCACCGACGAGCTGCTGAAGCTCCGCAAATTCGGATGCGACCTCGAAGGCCATCCGACTCCGCGCCTGCCGTTTGTGGATGTGGCCACCGGCTCGCTCGGCCAGGGTTTGGGCGTCGGCGTCGGCATGGCGCTCGCCGCGCGTCTCGACAAACTCGATTACAATACTTATGTCCTGCTCGGCGACGGCGAAATCGCCGAAGGCTCCGTGTGGGAAGCTGCGTCGCTCGCCGGAGTTTATAAACTGAACAATTTGATCGCCATCGTGGACGCCAACCGTCTTGGCCAGAGCCAGGCAACGGCGTTCGGCCATGATATCGGCGTTTATGCGAAACGGTTTGACGCCTTCGGCTGGCGCGTTGAATCGATTGACGGCCACGACATTGAAGAGATTATCGAAGTGTTGAGCGGCACCGGTCTGGACGACAAACCGCTGGTCATCATCGCCAAAACTTACAAAGGCGCCGGGGTTTCATTTTTGCAGGATCGGGACGGCTGGCATGGCAAACCGTTGAACAAGGAAGAGGCCGCCAAGGCCATCGCCGAACTTCAGCCCAGCGCCAGGCCCGCCGCCGGTGTGGCCATTCCCGCGCCGAATAAACTCCCGGCCCCGAACAACGCCGTCCCCGCCGGCTATCCGCCGGTCAGTTACAAGCCGGGCGATTCGGTCGCCACCCGCGAAGCCTTTGGCAATGCCCTCGCCCGTATCGGCGAGACGGACGTCCGTGTCGTCGCGATGGATGGTGACACGAAGAATTCCACCTACTCGGAAAAATTCATGAAGAAATTTCCCGAGCGGTTTACGGAATGTTTTATTGCCGAGCAAAACATGGTCAGCGTGGCCGTGGGTTTCGCCGCGCGCGGCAAAGTTCCGTTTGCGTCAACGTTTGCCTGCTTCTTCACCCGCGCCTACGATCAAATCCGCGTCGCGGGCATTTCGCAGGCCAACCTCAAACTCGCCGGCTCGCATGTCGGCGTCAGCATCGGAGAAGACGGCCCGACGCAGATGGGTCTGGAAGACCTGGCGATGATGCGCGCGGTTGTCGGCAGCACGGTGTTATATCCGAGCGACGCGGTCAGCGCGGAAAAGCTGGTCGAGCAGATGGCGCTGACGAAAGGCATTTGTTATTTGCGCACGTCGCGGCCCAAGACGCCGGTGATTTACAAAAACGACGAAGCCTTTCCCATCGGCGGCGCCAAAATTCTCCGTCAGAACGCGGGCGATAAAGCCACCGTCGTCGCCGCCGGTGTCACGCTGTTCGAGGCGCTCAAGGCCGCTGATACGCTCAAAAGCGAAGGCATCGGAGTCACGGTGATTGACGCCTACAGCATCAAACCGCTGGCCAAAGATGTCATTCGCACTGCGGCGCAGAAGACGAACAACATCGTGGTGACCGTTGAGGACCATTACACCGAGGGCGGTTTAGGCGATGCGGTCGCTGGCGAACTCAGCTCCGCCGGTGTCAAAGTCCACAAACTCGCGGTGACGTCATTGGCGCGTTCCGGCAAAGCCGAGGAATTGCTCGCGTATTTCGGCATTGACGCCGCGGCCATTGTGAAAATAGTCAAATCCCTGGGCTGATTTCTGGCCCGGCAGGTGCTTTCTGGTTGCAGTCGGTGACAAAATACATGTTGTCACCGGCTGTATTTTTTTTGGAAAAGAGTAAAACCATGCAACACCGCGCAAAATATCTTTGGCTCATCCTTTCGTTGGCGTGCTTTAATTTCGGCACGTCCCTCGCGGCGCAGGCTGACAATGTCTGCGCCATTTGCGGTAAACCCATCTATGGCGGCACAGTGTATCTTGTCACCGACAAGGTTACCGGTGAAACAAAAATGGTTTGCTCAGACTGTGCTTTATTGCCCCGTTGCACCGTATGCGGAATGCCCATCAAGGAGGGCGGCGTTGAATTGCCGGATGGCCGCTGGCTTTGCGCCCGCGACGCCAAAACGGTGGTGTTGAAGGCGGACGATGTCGAACAAATCGGCGGTCAGGTCAAAGACGATCTCGACCGATTGTTTGCCCGTTTCACGTCGTTCCCGGCCAATGTGGATATCTCGGTGATAGATCGTGTTGATGTGAATTCCATGTTCTTTTCGGAAGGCAATGCCTTCGAAAGCCCCGACCTGCTGGG
>Ga0265338_10010254_pt1 | contig 11034 bp, 6 predicted proteins | sample 42126metaG_FD_193579 | JGI IMG/M metagenome (GOLD analysis project Ga0265338, IMG submission 193579) | Rhizosphere microbial communities from Carex aquatilis grown in University of Washington, Seatle, WA, United States - 4-21-26 metaG | ecosystem: Host-associated > Plants > Roots > Rhizosphere >... | reverse complement strand
ATCGCAGGAAAGGAAAGGTTTGGGAGTTCCGATGGAGAGAAGTTCAAATCGACGGTTCGGTCTGTCGAAAGAACATTGTCGTCGGGACTCTGGAAGAGTTTCCAACCGAATCGGCAGCACAGTCTGCGGTCGATGCAATCCGTCTAACCATCAACCGACAAACCCCGCAACAACTGCTCAAGAATGTGAGCGTCGAGACACTCGTCAAGCACTATCAGGAGCACGAACTGCCGGACATTTTTTCGAAGCAGAAGCCGGCGACTGGACGTTCAGACGAGCATCACAAGTCCTACTCCACGCAGTACGCCTACGACATTTACCTGAAAAAGTGGGTTCTTCCGCGCTGGCGGTCATACCGTCTTTCCGAGGTGAAAGCGGTGGATGTCGAAGCGTGGTTGAAAACAATGCCGCTGGCACGTGGGAGCAGGGCCAAAATCAGGAATCTGATGAGCGCCCTGTTTTCTCATGCAATTCGATGGGAGTGGACGGACCGAAACCCGATCAAGAGTGTACGTCAAAGCGCGAAGCGTATGAGGACGCCCGATGTCCTGACACCCGAAGAGATCATGGCACTGCTCAAAGAGCTGCCAGAACCTCTTCGAACCGCGGCAGAACTCGACGCCTTCACCGGTTTGCGACGTGGAGAACTGATCGGCCTGCAATGGGAGGATGTGGACTTCGAGAATCTCGTAATCCATGTTCGCCGTTCAGTCGTGATGATGGTCCAGGGCGCTCCCAAGACGGAAGCTTCCGCAAAAGATGTGCCGCTCGACGCTGCTTTGGCAGAGTCGCTGCTCAAGCTGCGGCTGGTTGGTCCGTACAATCGCGAAACAGACTGGGCGTTTGCCTCGCCGACGATGAAAGGCAAGCAACCGCTCTGGCCAGAAACCCTCTGGCGACGATATGGACGGCCGGCAGTGAAGGCGGCGAAGATCCCGAAGAGGGTCGGTTTCCACACCTTCCGGCACGCGTACACAACTTTGCTGACTCAGAACAACGAGGAAGTGAAGGTGGTACAGGAGCTCCTACGTCATGCGAACAGTCGCATTACGCTGGATCTTTACGCTCAGGCGGGAATGCCGAACAAGCGGCTAGCACAAAGCAAACTTATTCGAATGGTACTCAACAAGTGAGAAGCACTGGCCTAACTGGACCAAATTGGACCATGACGCAAGTTGCCAATTCCTTGCAAGGGCTTGAAGAGAATGGCGGGGACGACGGGACTCGAACCCGCGGCCTCTGCCGTGACAGGGCAGCGTTCTAACCAACTGAACTACGTCCCCACTCGCCAAATCAACAATACGCAAAATCGACGGTGCCTGATGCGATTTTGCTCGACTTGCATGAAGTGCGCGGATTCTACCAGGGAGATTGAGGTGGCTCATCATTTCGGTCCGAAGAGCCAGTAAATAAGAAGACCTGGGAAACCTTGCAACCAGACTTATCGTAACAGCTTCTCCCGGAACGCGAAAGAGCCGGCGATTTTCGGATAGCGGTTCAGTTCGGCTCGCGCGGCCGGCCAGTGAAACCGGAGATCCCTTCGACTGCGCTCAGGGCAGGCTCTTCACTTCGCCGGAAAAACAGCTACGCCAGGATGACATCGCACACAGCAATGCCAAACTACGTGATTACGATTTCGATTCGCCGATTTCAGCGATTGTTCCCTGCTCTCGGTGAAGACCCAGCCCGTGCGAATGACAGCGGCATCGGCGGCAGCTACTTCGTGGAAGGCACGGTCACTTCTTTTCGACTTTGATTACGTTGTCTTCGGGATTGCGGTCGATCAGTTTGTTCAGGGGATCGATGCCCGCCTGAGCGGGTAGTTTGTCGACGAGCACCGTCAGGTTGGTTTGGTCCTGCTCGATCTTGTGTTTCTGCAAGTAGAGGAAGGCGCCGTTGGCATCCAGAACTCCTATGTCGATCCAGTCGTGCAGGGGGACGGTGTGTTCCTGGCCTTTCGAGTCGGCTCGACTCTTCCTGGCTTCGAGCGCGAGGCTCACCTGATATTTTCCATCGGGTTGCTGGGTGCAGGTGGCGGAGCGCGTACGGTTGTCGTACAAAGTGATGTTCTCGAAGAGGTCTTCGTAAAGATACATGTACTCAGGGGGCGTGTATTTTTTCAGGGATGCAATCAAATCCAGAGAGACGGGATAAGGCGGGCCTTTGAAGGCGAAGGTCTTCACGAAATCCGCCAGGCCCTTGTTGACGTTGTCTTCGCCGATGTAGTCCTGCAGGGCGTACATCACGACTGCGCCCTTGCCGTAATGAATGTAGCCCTGGTTTTCATCGACACGTTCGAGCGGAGGTTCTTCATTGCGCTCCTGCCCCCGGCCGCGAAGGTAGTTTTCGAGTTCGTAGCGGAGAAACTTCTTCATCGAGCGCGGGCCATAGCGGTGCTGCATGACCATTAACGCCGTGTACTGGGCCAGCGATTCCACGATGGAAGTGCCGCCTTCGACATTTGCGCTCATCACTTGGTGGGCCCACCATTGATGGCCGACCTCGTGCGCGGTCACGTAGAAAGGAATGTCGATGGCTTCGGGGTCGTGGGGATCGACGTAGGTTATGAATCCGATGGCCTCGGAGTAAGGAATGGTGTTGGGGAAGGATTCCGCAAAGGTTCCGTAGCGCGGAAACTCGATGATACGCTCCTGGCGGAACTGGAATGGACTGAAGTTCGTGCTCGCGTATTCGAGGGTTGACTTCATGCCGTCCATCATGCGGTCCAGATTGAATTCGTGCCCGGGCTGGTAGTAGATCTCCAAATTCACATCGCGCCACTTGTCGCGGCGAACGGCGTAGCGCGCGGAATTCACCGAGACGATGGCGAGGATTGGCGCATCCATCTTGTAGTGGAAGTAGCGGCGGCCGTTTTCGACCCATTCTTTCTGCAGATACCCTGGCAGGATTGCGATCTGGTCGGGGCTGGTGCTGACGGTACCGTCAAAATCGAGCCAGTCGGCCTCGGCCGAAATTCCGTTGTCGTTGCGAGCGGCAACGTCTTCGAGTTTGGGCATCCGCTTCACATTGGGTAGGCCATGTTTGTGCCGGGTGCTGTCGTCGGTCAGTTCGATCGATGGCGCGTAGCCGATGTAGGGTTCGTAAGCGCTGTTGAGGAAGCTGCCGCTTGCGGCGATGTCGGTGTTGGGGCGGGAATTCACGAAGCCGACGTTCTTGACGTTCAGGTCAAAATCAAGCGAGGTGCGGCCGTGCGGTGGGAGAGGCACGGGCAATTGATAGATGTAGAAGCCGAGGCTGTCGTCCTGGAGAAGAGTGGTCTGTCCTCCGGCCAAGGCCATTTTTGCGATCTGAATGTGTTCGCGGGGCTTTGGGACCAGGTCCTGCGGCCATACGGTCACGAAGATGCGGTCGATCGGAGTGGGCGTCTTGTTTTCGAGCGTGATCGCGCCTTTCATGGCGACGGTACCGCCGGCGGGATCGAGATCAATCTGCGAAGTGATGGCTGTGATACGCGGCTGGGGTACATCTTTATATTGGCGGTACTTCTTTTCGTAGAGGGCACGGTCTTCATCGACTCGCCAACTGGTGCGATAGCGATTGAGGATATGGGTGTTGTAGAAGATGTAGCTGCCGATGGCGAGAAACAGAAGGGCGCACACGGCTAGTCCAGCGCGGGCGGGAGTGGAGATTCGCGCCACCGCGAGGCGCAGCCGGGAGCGAAGGTTGCCTTCCGCGCTGCGTATCCAGAGTAGATTGGTGACGATCGCGACTGCCACTGCGGCTACCGCCCAATACATGTGGAACCAAAACAGTGGCGCGCCGAACGGGCCGTATCCGTTCATGTCGGAATAGGTGTAGGGGGGCGACTGGCCGAAGCGATACAAGTAGTCCTGCAGGCCCATGCCGGGGACGGAGACGCTCGCGATGAAGTACAGGACCATCACGAAGTGTCCGAGGTATTTGTTGTTGACCACGGTGTGAATCAAAAGCGCGAGAATGCAGAGAATCCAATAGTCGATGAGGCGGATTCCGAAGAGGTCGGTGAAGTAGAGGCCGATTTCCAGGTGATGGTAACCGTGACTGAGCTGCACGATGATCCCGGCAGCCATGGTGACGAGTACGATCAACACCTGGATCAGCATTAATGCGATGAGCTTCGCGCTAAAGAGGACCCAGCGCTCCACCGGCAGAGCGTCGACGATCTGACTCAGGCCGGCATCGCGTTCCCTCCAGACGAGTTCACCGGCGTAGAACGTGATGATGGCGAGGGCGAAGAGGAAGAAGCCTCCGGTGGCCAGTTGCAGCATTTGGTAGGTCACCGGGTAAGTGTGAGTCGAGAATGGATTGTTGATGCCGTTTGCGGTGAAGATGGCAAACAGTGCGCCGGCAAGAAGAAGAACGATGAAGAAGACATTCTTCACCGTCTCGGTAAACTGAATTCGGGTCAGAGATAGGAGTTGCGATAGCGAAGCTTTCAACGAAAATGCTGGATTTGAGACGGGAAGGGCGCGGAGCGAGATGGGTGCAAAGTCCTCGTCGGCCGCGACGGTCTGACGCTTCTTCCCTTTTGGCGAACTGTAGGACATGGAAAAACGGAAATAGGTCAGGACCAGGACGACGGCACCGATTCCTAGCCAGAGAATTCGGTTCCAGAGAAGAATTCCGGAGAAGGGTATGAGCTGGGTGTTTCGCTGGAAGGGCGTCCAGTACTGAGTCACGCGATCGACCGCGTTACCACCGAACGGATCGGCCAATGCAGCAGTCATATTCACGGTGAGATTGGTCGAAAGTTGTTGCGCGACGAAGTAACCAATCAGCAAGATGACGCTGCCGGCGTAGACCGGGAGCATTTTCTTGGTGAGCGCGGCCAGAGCAAAGAAGATCGCCGTCGTCAGGATGAGGTTCGGAATGACCAGCGTCCAGTATGGCTGCAGGTATGCGGATACAATTTGCGGCCCAAGGCGGGTGGGGTCGAGCCAAGGCATCAGCGTTCCGACCCAGGTACCGATGCCCACGCTGGAGAAGATCAGAATCTGGATAGCGATGGCTCCCAGGAACCTGCCCGCCAGGTATGCGAACTTCGTAATGGGAGCGGTGAAGAAGAAATCCGAGGAGCGGCTGTCGACGTCATGGTAAGTGGCTTGCCCGGCGATCGCAGCGGTTACCACCACACCAAAGAAGCTGACAAAGCTGATGATGACGTCGAGCGCGTAAGGGGAGTTCACCAGCACTTTGCCACCAGTACCAAATTCGATGGAAGAACCGGCGATGGCGCCGCCAGACATCAGCGTGAACAGACCGCCGAGGAGAGCAAAGACCAAGAAGTAGACGTAGGTCGAGATGCGGCCCAGTCTTTGGCGGAATTCAAAACTGGCAATCGCTAGGACCATGGCTCAGTTCACCTGCCCGGCGGATCCGGGGTTCATGAAACCGCGGATAGTGGCGAAGTAGAGATCCTCGAGATCGGGAGTCACGGGAGAGAATCCAGCTTCGGGCTGGATGTCGCTCAGGACGTGGATCAGGGTCTTTCCGCCGAACAGGCGTGCGAGAATCACGCGGAAGCGCTCGCGATGTGCCGGAAGGTCGGCGGCGTCGAGAGTTTTCTTCCACACTTTGCCATTCAGCTTCTCGACCAACGCAAGGGGCTCGCCTGTGACCAGGACGCGGCCCTCGTGCATGATCGCCATTTGGCGGCACAGGTCACTCACGTCGGACACGATGTGAGTGGAGAGAATAACGATGACGTTTTCACCGATGGCGCTCAAGAGATTGTGGAAGCGGACGCGCTCCTCGGGATCGAGACCAGCCGTAGGTTCGTCCACGATGATCAGGCGAGGGTTCCCCAGCAGGGCTTGTGCAATCCCAAAGCGCTGCTTCATGCCTCCCGAAAAACCACCCAAGGGCTTATTGCGATGGTCCCAGAGATTCGTCTGCTGGAGCAGAGCACGCACGACTTCGCGCCGCTGCTTGGCATTGGAAATCCCTTTTAGAGCAGCGAAGTGCGAGAGCAGGACTTCGGCGGAGACTTTCGGATAAAGACCGAATTCCTGTGGGAGGTAGCCAAGCACTCGGCGCAACTCGTCTTTCTGCTTAAGAACGTCGATGCCGTCGAGGGAAGCGACGCCGGAGTCGGCCTCCTGCAGGGTGGCCAGGGTTCGCATGAGCGTGGATTTCCCCGCGCCATTTGGACCCAGAAGTCCAAACATGCCTTGCGAAATATTGAGGGACACATTTTGCAGCGCCTGTACGCCGTTGGGATATCGCTTGGACAGCGTGTCGATTCGCAGTTCCATGGAGACCTCAGTTCAGGTTGTTCGGTGGTAGTACGAAGGCGAGGCTGACAGTGTTCCGTCGTTTTGTTTGAGTTGCCATCGCCGGTCTATGCGCCAAGTGTCCATGATCATGCCACAACTTTGCCGAGGGCGCTGGCGGTTGCGAAAGTCGACCACTGGGAGTTAGCGTTAGATCAGACCACTTCTGGAGGTGGAATTGTGGGCAATCGATCGGCATCAGCAAGTTTGGCCGGCACCGTTTCGCTGGGCGGAGAAATTTCGGTCCGCCGCCTTGGGTTCGGGGCAATGCGGCTTACGGGCGACGGGATATGGGGTCCGCCAAAAGACCGGAAGAGCGCACTGACAGTGCTTCGCCGCGCGGTTGAGCTGGGTGTCAATTTCATCGACACTGCGGATTCCTATGGACCTTACGTCAATGAGGAGCTGATCGCCGAGGCGTTATTTCCCTACCCGGCCGATCTTGTGGTCGCAACCAAAGGCGGCTGGAATCGCCCTGGCCCGAACCAGTGGACGCACAATGCGAGCCCGGATCATCTTCGCAAGGCGGTAGAGGGCAGCCTCAAGAGGTTGAAGCTGGATCGAATCGACGTTTACCAATTGCACACGCCGGACCCCGTTATATCGTTCGAGGCATCGGTGGACACGCTGGCCCAGCTGAGAAGTGAAGGCAAGATCCGGCTGGTGGCCCTGTCCAACGTCACCAAGGAACACATCGAACGAGCGCGAAAGATCGTCCCGATCGTCTCGGTGCAGAACCGCTACAGCTTTGCCGATCGTGAGTGGGACTATGTGGTCGATCACTGCGAGCAGAATGGAATCGTGTTCATTCCGTGGTTTCCGTTGGGAGCCGGCAAGGTCGCCGGAGAAGTTCTCCACCAAGTCGCACAGGCACATCAGGCGAGTCCGACGCAGGTGGCGCTGGCCTGGCTGCTTAAGAGGTCCGCGATCATGCTGCCAATCCCGGGTACGTCTTCGATCGAGCATCTCGAGCAGAACGTTGCGGCGGCGTCTCTAGCCTTGACGAAAGAGGAGTTTGAGAAGCTCGCCGAAGCGCCGGAATTGGTTGGATCGCGATAGACGGGGCGGTTGGACGATGAGAGTACTCGTCGCAACGTTGGCGCCGAGATCGGATGCGCCGGTGCCGGGGTGCGAGAGGAGTCGTCATGCAGGAAAGACCTGATTCCTTTCAGCCCTCATCGCGCGAATGATTAGTTCTTGGCTACCCGGTCTTCAGCGCCGCTTGAGTCCCCTCGTCGTGCTCGTGTGCTGACGATGCGTCGGCGCAGGTTCCGGCGATGGCGGTGGCTGGTTGGAGGCCTGATACTTGTCCTTGCGATCGCAGCAGTTTGCGTTCGGGTTGCGATCGTACGCGCCCAGCCGATTCTACGCAGCCGAGTGATTGAGACCCTTTCGACTCACTTTAAGAGCCGGGTTGAACTGGCTGATCTACATGTTTGGATCGCTGATGGAATTCATGTCGACGGCAAGGGCCTGAAGATTTACGGAGCCACGGATCCGAATCCTTACGAACCGGGCGTCCAGCCGTTGCTGGAAATCGGCGAGTTCCGCTTCCAGAGCGCGCTCTCCAGCTTGTTTCGGGAACCGATGCACGTCGACACAATCTACGTCGACGGGCTGCAAATGAACATCCCGCCGAAGAACGATCGGCAGCAGATGAAGAATCTGCGTCAGAGGTCCGGAAAGATAAGCATCGTTGTCGATCGCTTTGTGTGTACGAACACGAAACTGATCGTCAACACGGCGAAAGCCGGCAAGCAACCGCTGGAGTTCGACGTCAGCGATCTTCGAATGAAGGATATTGGCCCTGAGCAGCCGTTGCGCTTCGATGCAACGTTGGTCAATCCCAAGCCGATTGGGGACATACAATCGACAGGCCAGTTCGGTCCGCTGAACGTGGAGAGTCCTCGAGACTCCAGCGTAAACGGCGACTATTCCTTCACAAATGCAGATCTCGGTACGCTCAAAGGAATTGCCGGGATCCTCTCCTCAACCGGCAAGTACGCAGGGACACTCGGCCGAATTGAAGTTGAGGGTCAGACCGATACACCGGATTTTCGCATCGCCGTAAGCGGTCATCGCGTGCCCTTGCATACGGACTTTCACGCCATCGTCGACGGAACCGATGGCGACACGTATCTAGATCCTGTCCGGGCAAAGGTTTTGAACTCCTCTTTTACGGCCAAGGGGAAGGTGGTGCGAGTGAGCAATCCACCGGGGCACGACATAGAACTCGACGTGCTGCTGGGACGCGCGAGCATCGAAGACCTGCTGAGGCTCGGCGTCAAGACGGAGCCGGCGATCATGACCGGCGCGGTCAGCATGCACACCAAACTCAGCTTGTTGCCCGGAGAAAGTGATGTGGCGAACCGGCTAAGGTTGACCGGCAATTTTCACATTCCGGGCGGCCACTTCACGAGTGAAAAGATTCAGGGGCGCATCGACTCGCTGAGTTTGCGCAGCCAAGGAAAGCCCAAGGAGTCTCAAGAGCAGCTGGGAGTGAATGTGCCCTCAGACTTGAAAGGCACGTTCACGCTTCGCGAGGGTGTTCTATCTTTCTCGCTGCTGCATTTTCTGATTCCGGGCACGCATGCGGACATGACTGGCGAGTACAGTCTCGACGGCAATACCTTCGATTTTCACGGCAAGATGAAGATGGATGCGAAGCTCTCGCAGATGACGACGGGTTGGAAATCAATTCTGCTGAAACCGGTTGATCCGTTCTTTGAAAAGCATGGAGCGGGAGCAGAAATACCATTCAAGATCACCGGCACACGCGAAGAACCGCACTTTGGCCTGGATTTCGGGCACAAGGACGAGCACCCAGAGAATGCCGGCGACGCGGCCTCGAGTCACTGAGCATTCCGTGAACCTCGCAAACTCGTGTGGAGTAACAGCGCACCAGTCATCTGAAGACGGCGGAGTGCAGTGGCGGCGCATTTTGGGGATTCGTTCTCTTCCGCCCTGCGACCAACACGGTGCTCAACAAGATCAGCACCAGCAAAGCCACGATCAGGGCTAACAATGGGCGGCATGTTCTTGGATGGCCGACGATCATGTCAGTAATGACTTCCACGACGGAGTATGAATCACGGCGCTGCAAGAAGCCGTCCGACGCTCACTGTAGGAAATGACTGCCGAGCGTGTGCAGAGAGCCCGGTCTTAACCGTAGCATCCTTCCGGTCCCGATGGCGCATCTGACGGTTGCCGGAGCCGGTTTTCGGCTCTGCGCCTGGCATGGATTTCCTGACACAAAACCTCGCGATGCAAACAGCATGGCTCCTGCTGCTCGCGATTCCAGTGGCGTGCGTCGCGTGGACCGTCACACACGAAGAAGTTTTTCGTGAACCACGGGAGTACTGCAAACGGCAGACGCGAATGGCGCGTACCGCAGCTCGCAGAAAGTTCTTTTATCTGTTCACTTGCGAGTATTGCTTCAGCCACTACGTTGCCTTGATCTTTCTGATCATCACGCACTTTCGGATGCTGTATGCGGGCTGGCGGGGATACGTTGTCGCCCTCTTTGCACTTGTCTGGGTCTCAAACCAATACATGAGCGTCTATAACCGCCTGCGGCTCGACATCAAGCACGAAAACCTTGAGATCAAGGCGAAAGAGGACGACGTCGAAGAACGGAAAGCTGCCTAGGACAGTCTCCACTTCTGCGCCTGGGCGCAGCGACGCGTCCATCTCATTCCATCTCAATCAAGTTGCGCGGCAGACTTCAGATATCTCCAGGCTCGTCCGGGTCGGGTTCGCGGATGGGGACATCCGGATTTTCGGGGGGATCCGAGGGCTCGCGGACAGGTGGCAGGGCAGGTTCAGCGGGGCTGCGGAGCGCGACAGCGATGAGTTGGAGCATATCGGAATGCATAGAGACTGAGATGCGGCAAATAGCGCGACGGAAGCCGACGTCTTTGCAGGGTCATTGCGAAACTGTCTCTTGCGTTGAGTATTTGCATGGGGGCAAAAAGAGGCGGGCCGGCGGACCGGCCCGTCTGATTCAGGTTCTCGCTGTACCCTTCCATTTACCGAGAATGTGGCGAGGCGCTATTCCCGGTGGGCGAAGCAACCGGCGGACAAGGGTTACCCGGTGTGGGACTCATACCAGGAGTCGTTGGTTCTGTCCCGCCATTTCCTGGAGCAGTCGGTGCAGGATTCGTGTTCGACGAACCGGTGTTCGGGGTAGAGCCTGAGGCTCCGTTGGTCGTGCCGGGCAGAGTTCCGCAGGGAGAGCCGCTGGGCGACGTGCCAGGATTAGTGGGAGTGTTTGGATTGATGGTTGAAGGTTGTGTCGTGCTTCCCGGAGTCGGACTGGTGGGGGAATTCGAACCGGGTACGGTTGGGTTGGTAGTTCCGTTCGGCGAAGTTGATCCGGGTGTCTGCGGCGTTGATTGCGGAGTCGCAGTCCGAGCTGGCGGTGTCGCGGTGCTGGCTGGCGGAGTCGCAGGACTCGCCGGCGGCGTAGCGGGCGAACCGGGGGTTGCGCTTTGCCCAGCGGCACCACCAGTCGGTGGTACTCCGCTGGCGGGAGCACTTTGTGCTGCGGCCCAACTGGCGCACAGCAGTACAACAGACAAGAATGTGAGTTTGTTTGTCGACATCATGAGGCCTCCAGAGATTCTCAGCGTTCCACAGATTCTCGTACGCTTAGTTTGCTCGCACGCGTGGTGCGGGGGTATCCGGACGATGCTGTATTCACACGTGGGAAAGACCGATGAATATCGTTGGCCATTTCATCGGGCGACGTTCACGGCAAGAT
>Ga0265338_10010253_pt1 | contig 11035 bp, 6 predicted proteins | sample 42126metaG_FD_193579 | JGI IMG/M metagenome (GOLD analysis project Ga0265338, IMG submission 193579) | Rhizosphere microbial communities from Carex aquatilis grown in University of Washington, Seatle, WA, United States - 4-21-26 metaG | ecosystem: Host-associated > Plants > Roots > Rhizosphere >... | reverse complement strand
CGATCAATTTCATGGACTTGCCATTCAGCAAGCCGCACGCCAGTCCAACTAGCTGAGTTGTTATCGTCGCCCAGCCAACCGCGTTGGCATGTCTTCAGACTGTAATGCCCGTCTGTGCAATCGTCGTGCGGTCAGTCGCCCGAGCACTGGGCTGGAGTCCCTCCACCGCCTTCGATCGCGTCGTCGCCGTTGTTCGCGAGCTGGATCGGCATCGGCGAGGCCTTGCTACACAGATAGATCTTCACGGTCTTGTTCCACTTTGCCTTGAGCTTGTCGTGGACGCGCTGCTCGCCGGCGGCGCCGTAGAGCGAGTTATCGGCATAGACCATCGACTGCTGCGCGCGATCGAGCAGCGCCGGCTCGCCGCCTTTGCCGACTGCGCGTTCGAGATCGATCAGCGGGTCGGCGCCGCCCGCGAGGGCCTGCTGGACGAGCTGCGAGTGCCAGTGCTCGTGGTCGGCGACCGAGCCGCCGAGATCGGCGATGGCCTGCGTGTTGTGCACGCCCGCGTTGTAGTCGTAGAGCGTCTTGCCGGTGCATTGGCCTCCGCCAGATCCAGGATAGAACTCGGCGTTGACCCGCTCTATCCGCTTCACCTGCAGCGCCGACGCGTCGCTGATGTAGCTGAAGTTGTCGAACGGGCTGTCCGCCTCGTGCACGGTCGTCGCTTTGATGAACGGCCGCCAGTCATTGCCGCCGGCCTCGGACGAAACCTTCGCGTGGATCCAGTGCGAGCCCGCCTCGCCCGCTCCATCGCATTCGTTCGCCCCGAAAAACTTCTCGCCGGTGAGCGCGAGGGTGTGCGCTTGACTGACGTCGTTCGTGCTCTCGAACGCGATGTGCCACGGCCGCGGCGTGACCGTGACCGGAATCGTCTTCGAGTCGCTATTGCCTTGGTCGTCGGAGACTTCGAGCGTGACGTCGGCATCGCACAGCAGCGTGACGTTCCAGGTCTTGTCTTCGTGAGGCTTGGGGGACGACGGTGCGGTGTCGGGCGAGTCGTTACACATCGACGTACGCACCTTCGGGCACTGCTTGGGCTTCACTGTCCACTTGAACTTCGTCGGATGGCCAGTCGAATCCGAGCCGTCGAGTTGCGCTTGCTCGCCACGATGAAACGCGGCGACCAGCTTCGGCTTCGCTTCGAGCTTCTTGCGCGGCTTCGCGGTCACGTTGAGCGTCCGCGGAAACTTCTCGTGCAGCGGCATCGCCCCCCAGCACGGGTCGGCCTTGATCTCTTTGTTCCACGTGATCGTGTCACCGTGTGCCGGTAGCGGCAGTTGCTCCGAGACAAAGTCGCCGTTGTAGGTGCCCGCGTCGGTCTGGGTGTGCCCCGGAAGCGCGATCACCGTCGACGTCTTGATCTCGGTGTCCTGGATGCCGACCAGAAAGTAGTTGTCGGTGCCGTGGATCTCGAACCGGACATGAGCCTTGGGGCCGGGGGATGCGCCCGACGCGGTCGTGTTGATCGTCTGCTCGAAATTCTGCAGCACCGCGACCGACTTCGAGCCGACCTCGTAGCTGCCCTTGAACGCGCCGTCGAGCCGCCGCGCGCGGCCGAGACCGACGCTCGTCGTGACGTGCGCGGTGCCACTCGCGCTCGTCGCTTCGGTATCGGTCACCGACATGGCGCCGACCGGCCCGGCCTTCTGCCCTTTGCACGAGAACGAGATCGTGACGTCCCACTCTTCAGGGTCGTTGAAACGCGCCGGATCTTCCGCGGCAGGATCGGCGTGAGCGGTGGAGGCGAACAACAGACCGGCGATGATGGCTCGGTGTGCGAGACTCATCCCGCCAAGCTAACCCAAGGCGAAGCGGTCGCGAAAGTGTCGACCCGGTCGGCCAGGCTACTTGTTCGTGCCGCCGGGCGCCGGCGCGAGCAGCAAGTCGGACGAGTCGCCATCGACCGTCCCCGCACCGGACACTGCGAAGTCGCCTGCGTACTGCCACGCTCGATCGTGCTCGGTGTAGCGCGTGCCGAGCTGGGTGAGATCGTCCGGCGCGGTCGTGTGAAAGCTCGTATAGAACCAGCTCGCCGGCCACGCGCCGTCGAACACGATGCCCGCGTCGTACAGCGCGTTGATCGCGGTCGGGTTCGAGTAAAGGTACGCGAGGTAGCCGGCAGAGCGGACGGCGTCGCGCCACGCACCTGCATATGCCTTCGCGCCGGACGCGCTGTACGTGTAGGAGTCGGCTTCGAGATCGAGCACGACCGGAATATCGAGGTTCGGTGCCCAATCGTACGAAGCCATCATCGCCGCGGTCGCCACCCCATCGGTCTTGCCTTGCGCCGCGGTCAGCGTGCTGTGACCGCAGATCGCCGGAGCCTGCTGGCCGACCCAGATCGGCATGAACGTCCAGCCCTCGGCGGTGGCCAGCGTCGCGAGCAGACTCTTCGTCCACCCCGAACCCGCGCTGCACGCGCCACCGATGTAGACGCCGGTCCACTGCACGCCGTTGTTGGCTTTGAGGCTGTGAGCTTCGCTCGTGGTGAACGCCGAAGCGCGATCGACGCCTTGCAGGACCTCGATCATCCGCGGCGGCGCGTCGACCGATCCATCGCGTGGGCCGGCATCGCCGATCGCATCGCTGCTCGCATCGCTAGCCGCCGGCGCGTCTGCGTTGTTCCCGCCGTGGGGCGAGCCACAGCCGAGTCCGACGAGCAGCGACAGCGTCACGACGTGGAACCGCACCCGGCGATGCTACCGGCTCCGAGGAGCCGCTGAATGAACGGCTGCTGACAGGCGGGTCCGACGGCATGCTGCCCGAAACGGGCTGATGTCGGCACGCTTCGCTCGGAAGTCGCGATTGTGCACGACCGCGCACAACGAGGCGTCGGCACCTCGAACGCGCTGAAAGATCGCCCACGTTGAACTTCTCTGTTTACGGAGGCCGGGACACGGCTACTCTCCGACGCGATCACTTTTGGAGGATGTATGGACTCCACGACGCCGGATCGCGACGACGACAAGCTCGACCGCACCGATGAGCTCCTCAGGATAGCGGCACAAGGCCATGCGCCCCGGATCGCCACCGGTACGGTCGCGCCGCCGGTCAACGAGGAGGAGTGGTTTCAGGAGCTCGACGACGACCTCGTCACGCTGCGCGCGCTCGCGAGCCAGCATCGCGCGGCCGAGGCGTGGGACGAGCTCGCCAAGACGCTTCGCCAGATCGTCGACGTCGGCCAGCTGCAAGACTCGCTCGGCGAGCAAGACGAGCTCGAGCTCTATACCGAGCTCGGAGAGCTCTATGCGAACGTGCTCGGGCACGGCGAAGCCGCGATCGATGCCTGGCGCAAGGTGACCGCGATCGATCCGACCGACGTGCGGGCGCTCACCGCGCTCGAAGATCTGTTTGCGCGCGATGGCCGCTGGCGCGAGTCAGTCGAAGTACTCGAGCGACGCGCGCTCGTGCTCGACGACGACGCCGCGCGCCGCGAAGCGCTGCACCAGGCCGCCGCGATCTGGGAACAACAGCTCGGCGACCCGAGCCACGCGGCCGAGCTCTACGCGCGCGTGCGCAGCGCGGATCCGACCGATCGAGTCGCCGCCGAACGGCTCACCGCGATCTACGCGGAGGAGCGCCGGTGGGCCGAGCTCGTCGAGATCCTGCTCGAGGAGTCGGAGTCGCTCGGCGGCGCCGAACAGCAGATCCAAGTCTTGCTGCGGGTCGCGGGCATCTACGAGCGCGAGCTCGACGATCAGGACAGCGCGTTCTACGTGGTCCAGGCCGCGTTCAACCGCGACTCCGCGCACGGCCACGCCAGCCGCGAGCTCTAGCGCCTCGCGACCGCCACCGGACACTGGCAGGACGTGCTCGACGAGTGCAGCGAGCGCGTCGCCAAGCTCGAGCGCGAGGATCGCCGATCCGCTGCCGACCTGTGGGCCACGATGGGCCGCTGGTACAGCGAGCACCTGTCGCAGCTCGACTACGCGGCGCACTCGATCCAGCAGGCGCTGCGACTCGATCCAGCGCACGCCGGTGCGCTCGTCGCAAACGCCGAGGTGCAGCGCAAGCGCGGCAGCTCGAGCGAGCAGACCCAGGACGTCAGCGGCGCGATCGCGGCGTACGAGCAGGCGCTCGCGCACGAACCGACCTCCGCGACCTCGCTCGAGGCGCTCGATCGGCTGTACCGCCGCACCGAGGCGTGGCAACCGCTGGTCGAGATCGTCGCAAGGCGCGCGAAGCTCGCGACCGACGACGCCGATGCGTCGGGGTTCTGGCTCGAGGTCGGCTCGGTCTACGAGCTCCACCTCGCGGACCCGGGCCAGGCGATCGCCGCGTACCAGAAGGTGCTCGATATCGAGCCAGCGAACGGCGTCGCGTTGCGCGCGCTCGAGACGCTGTACGAGAAGACCGAGCAGAACGACAAGTACCTGGGCGTGCTCGAGACCCGGCTTGCCGCCGCCACCGCGGATAGCGAGCGGATCTCGTTGTACGAGCGCATCGCCGCGGCCTGGGAGGAGCGCTTCGGCAAGCTCGATCGCGCAGCGGAGGCGTACGAGCATGTCCTCGCGATCGATCCGCGCAACACCGCGGCGCACCACCTGCTCGCGCGCATGCACCAGCAGGCCGGCCGCTACGACCAGCTCGTCGCGAGCTACCGCAACCACGCGGCGGTCACGACCGATATCGCGGTGCGCATCGAGCTGTATCTTGCGATGGCGCAAGTTCACGACAGCCGGCTGCACGACGTCACCGGTGCGATCGACTCGTACGAAGCGGTGCTCACGCTCGACGCGGATCACGCGCCCGCGCTCGACGCACTCGGCCGGCTCCACGAGAAGACCGGCGATTGGCGACGTGCGGTCGAGACGCTCGCTCGGCTCGTCGAGCTGACCGACCCGGCGCGCAAGCCGGAGCTCTATTGGCGGATCGCGCGCTACCAGTACAGCCAGCTCGGCGATCGCGACGAGGCCGAAGCGAATCTGCTCCGCGGGCTCGCGATCGATCCCGGCCACGTGCCTTCGCTCGAGGTGCTGACCGAGCACTACGCCGATCGCGGCGACTGGCAAAAGGCGGCGCAGACGATGGAGCGGGCTGCGAGCCACACTCCACTCGCGATCGACAAGGTCCGGTTGCTGAGCGAAGCCGCGAGCGTCTACCAGCACAAGCTGCATCAAGCCGATCAGGCGACGCGGCTGTACGCGGCGGTGATCGCGCTCGATCCCGAGCACGTCGCGTCTGGTCGAGCGCTCGCCGAGCTGTACTTCGCCGCCGGCGAGTGGGCCGAGCTGTTCCCGCTGATCGAGATGCTCTGTCGCAAGCTCGGGCAAACGCGCGGCGATGCGAAAGAGCTCCACGAGCTGCACTTCCGCGCGGCGCGCTGCGCCGACGAGCTGGGCAAGGACGACAAAGCGCTCGGCTACTACAAGGCGGCCTACGAGCTCGATACCACGCACCTGCCGACGCTGCTGGGCCGCGCAAACTTGCTATTCAAGCTGCAGGACTGGGCGAGCGCCGGCCCGCTCTATCAGAACATCCTGGCCCGGCGCCGCGGCACTCGTGACGCCGCCGACCTCGACGTCTACTACCGGCTCGGCATGGTTCGCAAAGCGCTCGGCGAGCGCAACACCGCGCTGGCGATGTTCGACAAGGCGCTCGAGATCGATCCGCACCATAGAGACACGCTGACCGCGGTGATCGATCTGCAGGGCAAGCGCGGCGATTGGGACGCAGTCGTGCGCGCCAAGCGCGGCCTGCTCGAGACCGCGACCGGTCGCGACAAGACCATCCTGCTCGACGAGATCGCGACGATCTTCAACGACCAGCTGCGCAACGCGCAGAAGGCGACTGCCGCTTATCTCGAAGCGCTCGATAGCGCGCCCGACGACCGCCAGTTGCTCCAGAAGGTGCTCGACCTCTCCACCGAGACCAAGCAATGGCAGAGGGCGGTCGACACGATCCAGCGATTCGTCGCGATCGAAGTCGATCCGTTCCGCAAAGGGCTCTACTTCCACGCCGCCGGAACGCTGTGTCGCGACGAGCTCAAGGCGCTCGCCGAAGCGGTCGACTACTTCGACTGCGCGCTCGACAGCTTCTTCGCGCAGCCGGAGCGTCTCGACGAACCGCAGCTCGCACGCGCGCTCAGGTCGTTCGAGGCGATCGACGCCATCCTGACGACGCGGCGCGACTGGAAGACGCAAGAGCGCGCGTACCGCGACATGCTCAAGCGGCTGCCGAACGGCGCGAACCCGCTGTTCCACAAGCTGCAGGTCGGCTTGCTCGACGGGCTCGGCGAAATCTACCGATCGCGGCTCAAGGACTACGCAGCGGCGAGCGAGGTGTACGAGCTCGCGCAACAGATGGATCCGAAGAGCGAGCTGCGCGCCGGCACCGATCGTGCGGAGATCCTCGCCGAGCTCTACGTCGTCGCCGGTCCCGACCGCGCCGACAAGGCGATCGAGCAGCACGCGCTGATGCTGCGCCGCGAGCCGTTCAAGTACGACTCCTACCACGCGCTCGCGAAGATCTACGCCGGCACGGGTCAGTGGGACAAGCACTGGTGCCTGTGCAACACGCTCTCGTTCCTCAAGAAGGCCGACGCCGACCAGCACGCGTTCTACGAGCAGTACCGGCCACACGGCCTGGTCAAGGCCAAGGCCGCGATGAACGCGGACAGCTGGGCCAAGCTCGCCCACCGCGACGAGAACCGCTACATCTCGGCGATCTTCGGCTCGTGCTGGGAGGGAGTCGCCGCGCTCAAGGCGTTCCCGCATAAAGACTTCGGCGTCAAGCGCGACGATCGCCGCCAGCTCGAGGGCGATCCGCTGACGTTCAGCCGGCTGTTCCTGTACGTCGCGCAGGTCCTGAACATGCGGGTGCCCGACGTCTACCTTGTCGACGACGGCAAGACCGCGGACATCCAGCTCGCGAACGCGATCGAGAAGACCGAGCTGTGCCCGTCGTTTGTGGTGCGGCCGAGCGTGCTGCAAGGGAAGAACGAGCGCGAGGTCGCGTTCGCGGCCGCGCGCCGGCTCGCGTACATGCGGCCCGAGTACTACCTGCGCATGCTGTTACCGACGAACGCCGAGCTGAAGGTCGTGCTGTTCGCCGCGATCGCGATGCTGCAGCCGGGCTTCCCGGTGCCGCCGGCGCTCGAGCCCGCGGTCGCCGAGTACGTCGTCGCGCTGCGCAAGCGCATGCCGGCCTACACGCTCGAGCAGCTCGGCGTGCTGGTCCAGCGCTTCGTCCAGGCCTCGCCCGAGACCGATATCGCGAAGTGGAGTCATGCGGTGGACTTCGCATCGCATCGCGTCGGCTTCGTCGCGTGCGGCAACCTCGAGCTTGCCGCGCGCGCGATCGCGGCGGAACCACCGGTACTGGGCGCGCCGACCGCGAAGGACAAGATCCGCGAGCTCGTGCTGTTCTCGGCGAGCGACGAGCTGTTCGCGATCCGCGCCCAGATGGGCCTGACGATCGGCTGAGGGTGCGGCCTCGCGCTGACTAGGTGTGGTCGAGCGGTCTGACGGCCAGACGCGCATCCACCGCGACGGAATCGCTCGGCGAGCGCGAACGCGCGGCCTCTCGCATTCCGGCGGACGGCAACACCGTAACGACACGGCACGTTCGCTGCACATGCAGGCGCCGGGCAGCGCGCAGGCCCACGTATGGCTTTTCTCGACACGCCGTCTCTCGTCTTCGCGCTCGCCATGTTCGCCGGGGTACTCGCGACTGCGATCGGGCGGCATGCGCTGATCCCTGGCATCGTGGTGCTCATCGGTGCCGGCGTGTTGCTCGGCCCCGATGTAGCCAACGTGATCCGACCCGCTGCGCTCGGCTCGGCGCAGAGCGCGATCGTCGGGTTCTCCGTCGCGATCATCATGTTCGAAGGCGGGATGCGTCTAGAGATCGCAAACCTCCGAAAGCAGGCGGTCGTGATCCGCCGGCTCGTGCTGGTCGGCGCCCTCATCACCGCGATCGGCGGGGCGCTCGCGTGCCGTTGGATCATGGCGTGGGACATCCGCATGAGTATTCTGTTCGGCACGCTCGTTATCGTCACGGGCCCGACGGTCGTCGGCCCGCTCGTACGCCGCATCCGGCTTGCCCCGAGCCTAGCGACCATCCTCGAGGCCGAGGGCGTCTTCGTCGACGCCATCGGCGCGATGATCGCCATCATGGCGCTCGAAGTGGCGTTATCGCCTTCGACGGGCCGGCTAGGCGATGCGGCGCTCGAAGTGCTGCGCCGGCTCGGCGTCGGCGTCGCGATTGGTGTTAGCGGCGGGCTGGCGATCGCCGCACTCCTACGCGTCCCCCGCGTCATGCCGCGTGGAACAGAAAACATCTTCGCGCTCGCCGGCGCGGTCGCCATCTACGAGCTCAGCCACGCGCTCGTCAGCGACAGCGGCATCCCGGCAGCTATGATCGCCGGCCTCATCGTCGGCAACATGCGAATCCACCGCATGTCGGAGCTCGTCGAGTTCAAGGAACAGCTCACGGTCTTATTGATCGGCACGTTGTTCGTACTTCTCGCCGCGGATGTCCGTATGGCGGATGTCGCCGCGCTCGGCTGGCCGGCGCTTGCCGTGGTTGGCGCGCTGAGCCTGATCGTGCGGCCGATCGGCGTGATCATCTGCTCGTTTGGCACAGGCCTTAGCACGAAGGAGAAGCTCTATCTCAGCTGGATCGCACCTCGCGGCATCGTCGCCGCAGCGGTAGCGAGCTTGTTCGCCGAGCAACTCGGCGCCGCGCACATCCCCGGGGGCTTGGCACTGCGCGCGCTCGTGTTCACCGTGATCGCCGTGACCGTCACGCTGCAAGGCCTGTCAGCCGGGCCGCTTGCTACTCTGCTCGGCCTGCGCCGAGCGTCGAATCGCGGATACGTCATACTCGGTGCGAATCCCCTCGCTCGCTACCTCGCGCAGCGCCTCGGGCAAGCAGGCGAACCCGTCGAGCTGATCGACTACGACACGGACGATTGCCACGCCGCGGAAGAGTTGGGCCTCAAGGTCATCTACGGTAATGGTCTCGAGAGTCGAACGCTCGCACGTTCACGCATCGACACGCGTTCGCACGCGATCGCGATGACCGGCAACGAGGGCGTAAACCTCCTATTCGCGCAACGCATCGGCGAGGACTTCTACGGCCCGCGCGTGCTCGCAGCGATCGATCCGCGAGGCACGGGTGTAAACGCAGAGATGCTGACAAGTCGTGGCATCGGCGTACTCTTCGGCCGCCCCGAGGACATGGCGGCGTGGGTGTCACGTTGGCGGCGCGGCTATACCGAGATCACACGACGCCGGTATGGCGGAGCGACGGCGTTCCCTCTCGTGAACGTTCCGAACGACGCGCTCTTGCTTGTGCTCGTCGAACATTCGGACAAGCTGCATGTGGTCGACGAGAAGACGACGATCGTCGATGGCGACGTGATCGACTTCGTCATCGCGAGCGAGCGCGCCGACGTCGCGCGGGCGTGGCTGGGCGCCGGGCCGTGGTCCGAGGTCGTCCCATCGCAATTCCCCCCGCACGACGAGCCGGCTTTCGGGCAGGACGTTGCCGCAGCAGCACCGACTCACGCCGTTCCAGTACGTTAAGCGTTGATCCGCGCCCAGATGGGCCTGACGATCGGCTAAGTCATCGAGCGGACAGCTACCCGCACGCCGTGGACTTGACGCGGACGAACGTCCATCGCTGCTCGCGTTTCTGATAGACCTCGACGTCGAAGCAGCGGCCGAGCAGGGCCCCGTTCTCTTCGCGCGTCGGCTGAACGGTGGACACGCCGACGCTAACCATCGCGCACGTTCCTTCGAAGGTGATGGTGTCCACAAAAAGATACGGAACGGGGTCGCCGCGGCGATCCGCTTCGGCGTGTAACTCGGCGCCGGACTTCAACTCGAACGCTCGGGTCCCTGGCGGCGGAAGAGCATGAGCATGGAGATGCCCGGCGGCCGTGCCGATCGTTACGGTGTCAATTATCCAGGTCGGTCCGCGCTTTGGTAACAGATCCCAGCCTGGCAACACGTCGCGATCGTTGTTCAACCGCTGCAACATCACCGCGACGACGTCATCGACATCCGTGGCGACGGGAAGGTTCTGCAGCGCAACAACGTTGGATTGGAAGGGACAATCGACCGCGGCGCGATTGGTTAGACCCGCAGCGATCTCAGCAGGTGGCGGACGCGCCCCGTGGCACGCGAACAGGGCACTCAGCAGGATCGCTCTGCAAGCCACGACTCGTTGTGGCGTTACAGGTCTTTGGCGACAAGCGATCGGGTCTGGCAGTCGATCGTCGGTCGTCGCGCGAGCGCATCGGACGCGACAGCACCGGCAGGCCGAGCCCGGTCGCTGCGCCCGCAGTGACCGCGACTTGCCCGTGGTCGCAGACGATGGTTGATGACATTCTGTCGCGATGAAGTGCGTGGTCCCGGCGCTCGCGATGATCGCGTGCCAGTCGCACGCACCCGAGCCGACGAAACCGCGCCCGCACGAGGTCGCGGCGGTCGCCGCGGCGAAGTCGATCGACGCGCCGGAAAAGCTCGACCCTCCGGGCCCGCCGGTCACGATCGCGAGCTGGAGCTCGACCCCTAATCAGCTCGCATCGCCAGCGTGCATCATCGGTGGCAACGATCGATTCATCCAATACGCGGACGACGCCGAGTCAGGCGCGTTGCGATTTTGTCTGTGGTGGAACGTCGACAAGACTGGCAACTCGGATGCCGGATGTTGGCGGGTGGATCTCGCGACCGGTGACTACGCCGGTCAAGGCGGCGTGTGGTTCTCGTCGCGTCAACCCCAGCGCGTCGGCTTCGGCGGCGGCGCCGGCGCCTCCGCGGCCGATGCGAACGCGACGTGGCATGACGATGGCGTGGATGTCTGTCGCGGCACCGCGTGCAAGCGCGTCGCGTTGACGAAGCCTGCTGACGCCGAGGCGCACGACTTCGCGTTCGATGCCGCCGGCAGTCTCGCGGTGGTGCCGCTCGGACCCGGCGCTAAGGCGCGGGTGTTCGCGACGATCGACATGGCCACCGGGAAGCAGGTCGCCACTCTAACGATCGCCAACCGTCACGACGGGGCCGAAGCGGTGGGCTTCCTCGGC
>Ga0265338_10010252_pt1 | contig 11035 bp, 9 predicted proteins | sample 42126metaG_FD_193579 | JGI IMG/M metagenome (GOLD analysis project Ga0265338, IMG submission 193579) | Rhizosphere microbial communities from Carex aquatilis grown in University of Washington, Seatle, WA, United States - 4-21-26 metaG | ecosystem: Host-associated > Plants > Roots > Rhizosphere >... | reverse complement strand
CGGAAAATCCTTGAACAGGTCGCCCTCGATGAGCTGCATGAAAGCGGTGGTATCGGCGTTGATGTAGTAGGCGCCGGTCGCGTGCAAGCCGGGATGACACGAGCCGGAAACGTGGATCATCGCCGGCACGTCCAGTTCCACCATCTTCTCGTAGAGCGGATACCAGTGCCGGTCGGTCAGGGCCGGCGAGGTCCAATAGCCGCCGGACGGGTCGGGATTGAGGTTGCAGCCGATGAATCCCAGCTCCTTCACGCAGCGTTCGAGCTCGGCGGCGCTGTTGGCGGGCGGCACACCGGGCGATTGCGGCAATTGGCAGACGCCGACGAAATTCTCGGGATAAAGGCCGACGACGCGCGCGATCAGGTCGTTGCACAGGCGCGACCAGACCTGGCTGGTCTCCTCGGTACCGATGTGATGCGCCATGGTGGAGGCGCGCGGGCTGAAGATCGTCACATCGGTGCCGCGGGCGCGCTGGAGCTTGAGCTGCGCACCTTCCAGGCTTTCGCGGATCTGGTCGTCGCTGATCTTCGGCAATTCCTTGGGCGCGGCCGACGGGTCTTTCAGCGCCGCGATCTGCGCCTGGCGGAAGGCGTCGTGCGGCGCGGGGGCGGTGGTGTAGTGGCCGTGGCAGTCGATGATCATCGCGGACCTGAGATTCGTGTCTACCGGAGCCTAGCAAAGGCGGCGGCGGCGAGGCCACCCTCCCACCGAATGGGACGCAACGCATACTGATCGGGATCAAAGCCGGCGCCGGTTCCCGAGGCTAGCCTCAATTTGTTTCTCTGGGATGTTCCCCATGTCAATTCCCGGCACGACGTTGTTCGATGGCGCGATGGCGCAGCGGGGCTATGCCCTGAACCGGATGTGCTTTTCCTTCAACGATGCGGCAAACCGCGCGGCGTTCCTCAAGGACGAGGACGCCTATTGCGCGACATTCGGACTGACGCCGCAGCAGCGCGAGGCGGTGCGCCGCCGCAACGTGCTGGAGATGATCGAGGCGGGCGGCAACATCTATTACCTCGCCAAACTTGCGGGAATTTTCGGACTCAACGTCCAGGACGTCGGCGCACAGCAGACCGGCATGAGTGTCGCGTCGTTCAAGGCCATGCTGGCCGAGGCGGGGCAATAGCATGGCGCGGATCATCGGCGGATTGGGCACCTCCCACGTTCCGGCCATCGGCAGCGCAATGGCGGCCGGGCGGCAGCAGGAGCCCTATTGGAAACCCTTCTTCGCCGGCTATGACGCGGTGCGCGCATGGCTCGGGCGCGAGCGGCCGGACGTGGTCGTGATCTTCTACAACGATCACGGGCTCAATTTCTTCCTCGACAAGATGCCGACCTTCGCTGTCGGCGCGGCGGCCGAGTATCGCAATGCCGACGAAGGTTGGGGCCTGCCGGTGCAGCGACCCTTCAAAGGCGATCCCGACTTGTCGTGGCATGTGATCGAGTCGCTGGTCGGCGACGAGTTCGACATCACAACTTGCCAGGAGATGACGGTCGATCACGCCCTCACCCTGCCGATGAAGCTGATGTGGCCGGAGGGCGATTGCCCAGTCTGGATCGTGCCCATCGCGATCAACACGGTGCAGCATCCCCTGCCCTCGCCGGCGCGCTGCTACAAACTCGGCCAAGCCGTCGGACGCGCCATCGAGAGCTATCGCAGGGACCTGAAGGTGCTCGTGGTCGGCAGCGGCGGGCTTTCGCACCAACTCGACGGCGCGCGCGCGGGCTTCATCAACAAGCCGTTCGATCTGATGTGCCTGGAGAAGCTCCAGAGCAATCCGGAGGCGCTCGTGCGCTATTCGATCGCCGAACTGGTGGAGCTGGCGGGCACGCAGGGCGTGGAGCTGATCAACTGGATCGCGATGCGCGGCGCACTGAACGGCCGCGTCTCGAAAGTGCACAGCAACTATCACATCCCGATCTCCAACACGGCGGCGGGCGTGCTTCTGCTGGAAAATCGGGCACTTGCGGCGTTGGCCGTTTGATGAGTTCCCGATGGGGACCCCGTCATCGGCAAAAATACTTACGTCGATTGCCGGATTGCTCTTGTATCGCTTAAGGGGCCGTTGACCGCGCATCCGTAGATTTCCGGCTGCAAGGAGACCGGAAATGGCCGCGATCGGCGGGCTTGCGATAAGCCCCGACGCTCACAGCGACATGCTGCCAGACTTCGACAGGAGCGAACTTCCGTTTCGCGAATTGCTCGAAGTCCAGGGCGAGATCATCGATCTGATGGCGAGCGGCGCGACGCTGCGCGACGCGCTGAGCCATATTGCATCGCTGGTCGAGCGGCTGGCGCCGCCGGCGCTGTGTTCGATCCTGCTGCTGAAGCCCGACGGCCAGCATCTGCGCCCCGCCGCGGGACCCAGTCTGCCCTCCGCCTATGTCGAGGCGATCGACGGAATCGAGATCGGACCCTGCGCGGGCTCCTGCGGCACCGCCGCCTTCCGTAAGACGCCGGTGATCGTGAGCGACATCGCGAACGATCCGCTCTGGGCCGGGCCGCGCGACTTCGTTCTGTCGTTCGGCCTGCGCGCCTGCTGGTCGCTGCCGATCCTCGACGAGGAGGGCACGGTGCTGGGCACCATCGCGATGTACTATCGCGAGCCTCGTGCGCCGACGTCGCGCGATTGGGGTCTGCTGGAGCCGGCATCGAAACTGGTGCGGCTGGCCCTGGCGCAGAACCGCCGCGAGCAGGCGCTGCGCGACAGCGAAGCCCGCTGGCACCTGGCGGCCGAGGCGACCAATCTAGGCACCTACGATGTGGACCTGGCAACGGGTCACGACGTGTGGTCGCCGCAGTTCAAGGCGATCCTCGGCCTGCCCGATACCACCCCGCCGGGCATCCAGCTCCTGGTGGACCGCATCCATCCCGACGACCAGCCGCGCTTCCGCGCCAGTTTCGGCGGACCCGATCGCGACGACGCCAACAAGCTGCGCTATGAGGAACTGCGCATCCTGCGCGCCGACAACGGCGAGGAGCGCATCGTGCTGCTGCGCGGCCGCATCCTGCAGAACGAGGACGGCGTGGCGACGCGCGCCATCGGCACGCTGTACGACGTCACGCGCCAGCGCCGCCGCGAGCAGGAGCTGGCGCATGCCAAGGTGCTGGCCGACCAGGCCAACCGGGCGAAGTCAGAATTTCTGGCCAGCATGAGCCACGAGCTGCGCACGCCGCTGAACGCCATCATCGGCTTTTCCGACGTCATCCGGCACAACACATTCGGCGAGCTGACGCCCGTCAAATATCGCGAATATGTCGATGACATCCATGACAGCGGTTGCCATCTGCTCAGCCTCATCAACGACGTGCTCGACATGGCGAAGATCGAGGCGGGCAAGCTTGAGCTGCAGCCGGTGGCGATCGACGTCGCCTCGGCCGTGACCGACGCGCTGCGCATGGTGCAGACCCAGGCGGCGGAGGGCGGGCTCATACTGGAAACGCAGATCGACGGCGATCTGCGCCTCGTCGCCGATGAGCGGGCATTGAAGCAGATCTTCCTCAATCTTCTGTCCAACGCCGTGAAGTTCACCCGGCCGGGCGGGCGCGTCATCGTGTTTGCGCAGCGCATGGCCGAAGGCATACGCCTGGGTGTCGAGGACACCGGTATCGGAATGACCCAGGATGGTTTGGCGAAGGCACTGCAGCCGTTCGGCCAGGTCGCGCATGTCATCACGGTGGAGGGACGCGGCACTGGCCTAGGGCTTCCGCTCGTCAAGGCGCTGATCGAAGCGCATGGCGCCTCGTTCGGCATCGAATCCGCCCCCGGTCGCGGCACGCGGGTCTGGGGCGAATTTCTACCAGACGCTATCGTGCCGGTTTCGCTTCGCGTCTAGTGGCGTCGATCCGTTGACGTATTCGACCCGCGCGGCGCAATCTCCGCGCCGAAACGCCTCACGGATTCCCCCATGGCCATTGTGGTCCAGACCATCGAACGTCCTGCGCAGGATGTGGTTGCCGGTTTTGCCGGCATGGGCGTGGCCACGGTCCATGAAGCGCAGGGCCGCACCGGGTTGATGGCCAGCTTTATGCGGCCGATCTATCGCCGTGCCCACATGGCCGGCACCGCGGTGACTGTCGAGCTGGCGCCGGGCGACAACTGGATGCTGCATGTCGCTGTCGAGCAGTGCCGCGAAGGCGATGTGCTGGTCGCCGCGCCGACATCGTCCTGCGACACGGGTTATTTCGGCGAGCTTCTGGCTTCGTCGCTGGCGGCGCGCGGCGTGCGCGGGCTGATCATCGAGGCGGGCGTGCGCGATGTCGCGGCGCTGGAGGACATGAAGTTTCCCGTCTGGTCGAAGGCGATATCGGCGCAAGGCACCGTCAAGGAAACGCTGGGCAGCGTGAACGTGCCGCTGGTCTGCGCCGGCGCGCTCGTCCATCCCGGCGACCTCATCGTCGCCGACGATGACGGCGTCGTGGTGGTGCCGCGCGCCAAGGCCGCGGAGGTTCTAAAGAAGAGCCTCGAGCGCGAGGACAAGGAAGCGGCGACGCGGGCCCGGCTGAAGGCCGGCGAGCTGGGCCTCGACATCTATGGCATGCGCGAGAAGCTGAAGGCCAAGGGCCTGACTTACGTGAACACGGCGCCGACCGCGAAAGGCTGAACGATGCTGACCGGCATACGCTGCATGGTGATGCGGGGCGGCACGTCGAAGGGCCTGTATTTCCTCAAGAGCGAATTGCCGGGCGACGATGCGGCGCGCGACCGCTTCCTGCTGCGCGCCATGGGCTCGCCCGATGCGCGGCAGATCGACGGCATGGGCGGCGCCGATCCACTGACCAGCAAGGTCGCCATCGTCGGGCCGGCGACACGGCCCGATGCCGATGTGGACTATCTGTTCCTCCAGGTCGTGGTGGACGAGGCGCGGGTCGACACCTCGCAGAACTGCGGCAATATACTAGCCGGGATAGGCGGCTTCGCCATCGAGCGTGGGCTGGTCGTAGCGAAGGGCGACGTGACGCCGGTGCGCATCAACATGCTCAACACGGACAGCATCGCGGTGGCGGCGATCGAAACGCCGGGCAGGATCGTGAACTACGAGGGCGAGGCGCGGATCGACGGCGTGCCGGGCACGGCGGCGCCGGTGCCGATCGACTTCCTCGACGTCGCGGGATCGAGCTGCGGCGCGCTGCTGCCGACCGGCAACGCGCGCGACGTCGTCGACGGGATCGAGGTGACCTGCATCGACAACGGCATGCCGGTGGTGCTGATGCGCGCGGCCGATCTGGGCAAGACCGGCTATGAAGACCCCGAGGCGCTCGAAGCCGATGCGGCGCTGAAGGCGCGGGTGGAAAAAATTCGCCTGGCGCTGGGCGCGAAAATGAACCTGGGCGACGTAACGAAGAAGACGGTGCCGAAGATGTGCCTGATCGCGCCGCCGGTAAACGGGGGGGCGGTACACACCCGCAATTTCATTCCGCATCGCGTGCACAAGGCGATCGGCGTGTTCGGCGCGGTCAGCGTGGCGACGGCCTGCGTACTGGAAGGCTCGGTCGCCGACGGCATTGCGGTGCTCGACCGCAAGGCGAAGCCGCTCCGGCTCGACGTGGAGCACCCCACGGGGTTCTTCACGGTGGAGATGGAGACCGCGATGGGGAAGAACGGGCTGGAAATCCGCCGCTCTGCCCTGCTGCGCACGGCACGCAAGCTGATGGACGGGACCGTGTTCGCCGCCGTCTGACGATTGGGGCTTCATGCGGACGCAGGTTTGCATCATCGGCGCCGGCCCTGCGGGATTGCTCCTATCGCGGCTGCTCGGCCGGAACAGCATCGACTGCGTTGTGCTGGAGCGTCGGTCGCCGGAATACATCCTGGCCCGTATCCGCGCGGGCGTTCTCGAACGGATCACGGTCGAGATGCTGCATCGCGCGGGCTGCGCCGAACGGCTCGACCGCGAGGGGCTGGTCCATGACGGATTCGAGATCGCGCATGACGGCCGGCGGTTGCGCATCGACCTCAAGGAATTGAGCGGGCGCGACGTCACGATCTACGGCCAGACCGAACTCACCCGCGATCTGATGGACGCGCAGGCAGCGGACGGCGCGCGGATCATCTACGAAGCACAGGATGTGAACCTGCACGATTTCGACGGCGCCGCGCCGCGCGTGCAATACTCTACGGACGGCGTCGGGCATGAGATCGCCTGCGACTACATCGTCGGCTGCGACGGCGCGCATGGCGTAAGCCGCGCGAGCGTGCCCGCGGCGGCGATCAAGACCTATGAGCGCATCTATCCCTTCGGCTGGATGGGCGTGCTGACGGACACGCCGCCGGTCGCGCCCGAGATCGTCTATGCCAACCATGCGCGCGGCTTCGCGCTGTGCAGCATGCGCTCGCAGAGCCGCAGCCGCTATTACGTGCAATGCGCCCTGAGCGATACGGTGGACGACTGGCCCGAGGCGCGGTTCTGGGACGAGTTGCGCCGGCGGCTGCCGCCGGAGCTGGCGGAGAGCCTCGTCATCGGCCCGCCGCTGGAAAAGAGCATCGCGGCGCTGCGCAGCTTCGTCGCCGAGCCGATGCGGTTCGGATCGCTGTTCCTCGCCGGCGATGCCGCCCATATCGTGCCGCCGACCGGGGCGAAGGGACTGAACCTCGCGGCCTCCGATATCCACTACCTGTCGAACGCGCTGATCGCGCGCTACCGCGACGACGACAGGCGGCCACTGGAGACCTATTCGGCGACGGCACTGGTGCGGGTGTGGAAGGCGGTACGGTTCTCCTGGTGGTTGACCAACATCCTGCACCGGCTGGACGACGAGGGTTTCACCGCCAAGGTCCAGCAGGCCGAACTCGACTATCTGGCACAGTCCCGGCCGGCGCAGGCGGCGCTGGCGGAGAACTATGTCGGCTTGCCGGTGGCGTGAAATCCTCGTCACGTGCACGCAGGGTTGGAGCCTCGCCCCGCTCGCTTTCAATTCTTTTCCGCAGCGCGGCGGGCGGACGGCGTTCTATGTCGCTGAGCCCCTGATAGGGTTCGGATTGTTGCGCGCAGCGGCGCCGGTTGCAGCCTTCGCCGGAACCGGAGATATGGAGGCAGGCGACCGCTGCCTGGAGATTCCATGAAGAACAAGATCCGCCTCTCGCTTCGCGTGCCGACGCCGCCAGCGCGGCCGGGAGACGCCCCCGATTTCAGCGGCATGAAGCTCGACGCGGCCGGCGCGGTCCGCCGGCCGGAGATCGACGCGCGGGCGCATGATGTGTCCGACTTGTCCTACGCGCTGATCCGCGTCCTCGACGAGAAGAGCCGCGCGGTCGGGCCGTGGGACCCCAAGCTGGACGCCGACACACTGCGCCGTGCGCTGAAGGCGATGCTGCTGACCCGCGCCTATGACGACCGGATGTACCGCGCCCAGCGGCAGGGCAAGACCTCGTTCTACATGAAGTGCACGGGCGAGGAGGCGGTGGCGATCGCCGCGGCCTTCGCACTGCATCGCGACGACATGTGCTTTCCCTCTTATCGCCAGCAGGGTCTTCTGATCGCGCGCGGCTATCCGCTGCTGCAGATGATGAACCAGGTCTATTCGAACGCGCATGATCCGCTGAAGGGCCGTCAGCTTCCGATCATGTATTCCAGCAAGGAATACGGGTTCTTCACGGTCTCCGGCAATCTCGGCACGCAGTTTCCGCAGGCCGTCGGCTGGGCAATGGCCTCGGCCTATAAGGGCGACGACCGGATCTCGGCGAGCTGGATCGGCGACGGTACGACGGCGGAGGGCGATTTCCACCACGCGCTCAATTTCGCCAGCGTCTATCGCGCGCCGGTCATTCTGAACGTCGTCAACAACCAGTGGGCGATTTCAAGCTTCGCCGGCATCGCAGGCGGCAACGAATCCACATTCGCGTCGCGCGGCATCGGCTATGGCCTTGCGGCGCTGCGCGTCGACGGCAACGATTTCCTCGCGGTCTATGCGGCGACGCAATGGGCGGCAGAGCGGGCGCGCTCCAATCTCGGCGCCACGCTGATCGAGCACTACACCTATCGCGTCGAGGGCCATTCCACGAGCGACGACCCGTCGCGCTATCGCCCCATCAACGAGGCCAAGCTGTGGCCGCTGGGCGATCCGATCGAGCGGCTGAAGGATCATCTGATCGCGCTGGGCGAATGGAGCGAGGATCAGCAGCAGGAGGCGCATCGCGAGGCCGTCGAGCAGGTAAAGACGGCGAACAAGGAGGCCGAGGCCATCGGCACGCTCGGCCATGGCGAGCTGCCCAGCCTGAAGACCATGTTCGAGGACGTGTTCAAGGACATGCCAGAACATCTGCGCCTTCAGCGCCAGCAGATGGGAGTCTGAGCGATGCCCGCGATGAACATGATCCAGGCGCTCAATTCCGCCCTCGACGTGATGCTGACCAAGGACCCTGACGTGCTCACCTTCGGCGAGGATGTCGGCTATTTCGGCGGCGTGTTCCGCGTGACCGATGGCCTGCAGAAGAAGCACGGGCTGACGCGCTGCTTCGACACGCCGATCGGCGAAGGCGGCATCATCGCGGCCGCCATCGGCATGGGCGCCTATGGTCTGCGTCCCGTGGCGGAGATCCAGTTCGCCGACTACATCTATCCGGCCTATGACCAGATCGTCTCGGAAGCGGCGCGCCTGCGCTATCGCTCGGCGGGCGATTTCACCGCGCCGATCGTGATCCGCACGCCCTATGGCGGCGGCATTTTCGGCGGCCAGACGCACAGCCAGAGCCCCGAAGCGCTGTTCACCCATGTCGCGGGCCTGAAGACGGTGATCCCGTCGACGCCCTATGACGCGAAGGGCCTCCTGATCGCCGCCATCGAGGACGACGATCCGGTGATCTTCCTGGAGCCCAAGCGGCTCTATAACGGGCCGTTCGACGGCTACCCCGACCGGCCGGTCACGACCTGGGCCAAGCTGCCGGCCGGCGACGTGCCGGAGGGCTACTACACCGTGCCGCTGGGCAAGGCGTCGGTGGTGCGCGCGGGCGCCGACGTGACGCTGCTCGCCTATGGCACGATGCTGCATGTCGCGCTGGCCTCGGCGGCGGATTCGGGGCTGGATTGCGAGGTCATCGACCTGCGCACGCTGGTGCCGCTCGACATCGAGACCATCGTGACCTCGGTGAAGAAGACCGGGCGCTGCGTAATCGTGCATGAGGCGACCCATACCAGCGGCTATGGCGCCGAGTTGGCGGCGCTGGTGCAGGAGTACTGCTTCTATCACCTCGAAGCGCCAATCGAGCGGGTCACGGGATGGGATACGCCCTACCCGCATGCCTTCGAATGGCAGTACTTTCCCGGACCGGCACGCGTGATCGCGGCGCTCAAACGCGCCATGGAGGGCTGACGATGGGACGTTATGTGTTCAAGCTTCCCGATGTCGGCGAAGGCACGGCAGAAGCGGAGATCGTGGCCTGGCACGTCAAGGTCGGCGACGACGTCCATGAAGACCAGAACATGGTCGATGTGATGACCGACAAGGCGACGGTGGAGATGACCTCGCCAGTGACTGGCAAGATCGTCGCGCTGCATGGCGAGCCGGGCCAGATGGCGCCGGTCGGATCGCCGCTGGTCGAACTCGAAGTCGAGGGCGCGGGCAACACGAAGGGCAATGGCCACGCAACAGCGGAGCCGAAGAAGGCCGAAGTAGTGAAGGCCGTCCAGAAGTCGGCCCCCAAGCCGGAGAAAGAGCCGGCGCGGCCCGCACCATTGGTGCAGGAGGCGGCGCGGCCGACTTTCGTCGCGCGTGCGGAGGGCGAGAAGCCATTGGCGTCCCCGGCGGTGCGCCAGCGGGCGCTGGATCGCGGCGTCGATCTGCGGCTGGTGCCGGGCACCGGCCCGGGCGGCCGCATCACGCATGAAGACCTCGACAATTATATCGCCTCGGGCGGACGCACCGCGGGGGGCAGCGGCGGCAGGTCCTATGCGATGCGCGAGGGCGTAGACGAGGTGAAAGTCATCGGCCTGCGCCGCCGCATCGCCGAGAGCATGCAGAATTCCAAGCGGCGCATTCCGCACTTCGCCTATGTCGAGGAAATCGACATGACGGAGCTGGAGGATTTGCGCGCCCATCTGAACAAGACCAAGCGCGCCGACCAGCCGAAGCTGAACGTGCTGCCTTTCCTGATGCGGGCGCTGGTGAAGGTGCTGCCGTCTTATCCGCAGATCAATGCGCGGTTCGACGACGAGGCGGGCGTGGTGCATCGCCACGCTGCTGTGCATATCGGCATCGCGACGCAAACCGCGAACGGACTGATCGTGCCGGTGGTGCGCCATGCCGAGGCGCGCGATGTGTGGGACAGCGCGCTGGAAGTCGCCCGCGTCTCCACCGCGGCGCGCGAGAACAAGGCGTCGAAGGACGAGCTCACGGGCTCCACCATCACCATCACCAGCCTGGGCGCGCTGGGCGGCGTGGCGACCACGCCGGTGATCAACTATCCGGAAGTCGGCATCATCGGCCCCAACGCGATCATCGAACGGCCCGTCGTGCGGGGCGGCCAGATCGTCGTGCGCAAGATGATGAACCTATCGTCGTCCTTCGACCATCGCGTGGTCGACGGGTTCGACGCCGCGGAGTTCATCCAGAAGATCAAGGCGCTGCTGGAGCATCCCGCCACGCTATTCATGGATTAAGCAATGACCGAGAAGATCACCACCAAGGTCCTCATTATCGGCGGCGGACCGGGCGGCTATGTCGCCGGCATACGCTGCGGCCAACTCGGCCTCGACACCGTGCTGGTGGAAGCGGAGCGGCTGGGCGGCACATGCCTCAATGTCGGCTGCATCCCGTCCAAGGCGATCATCCATGTCGCCGGCGAATTCGACGCGATGGCGCATGCGGCAGCCAAGCCGCTGAACGGCATTTCACTGTCCGCCAAGCCGAACATCGATTTTGCCGAGACCGTGAAATGGAAGGACGGCGTGGTGAAGCGGCTGAACACCGGCGTGGCCGGGTTGCTTAAGCGCGCTAAGGTGCGGGTGGTCGAGGGCTGGGCCGTGTTCTCTGACGCCAAGACCTGCACGGTGAAGACCAAGGACGGCGAGGTCACGATCGCGGCAGAGCATGTCA
>Ga0265338_10010251_pt1 | contig 11036 bp, 7 predicted proteins | sample 42126metaG_FD_193579 | JGI IMG/M metagenome (GOLD analysis project Ga0265338, IMG submission 193579) | Rhizosphere microbial communities from Carex aquatilis grown in University of Washington, Seatle, WA, United States - 4-21-26 metaG | ecosystem: Host-associated > Plants > Roots > Rhizosphere >... | reverse complement strand
CTCTTCCATGCCCGTCTTCTTCGCGATTGCGGCTGCGGCCTCGGGATACTTATTGCCAATGCGCTTGAAGTCTTCGAAAATTTTCGCGCCACCCTTGGCGTGGAACATCGGCTTGATATCGTCGCGCTCCTTGCGCGAGAGTTCGCCGACCTTGGGTGTGCGAATTGCAATCACGGGCAAGTTCGCATTGATTGCCAGTTCCTGCAGATTCTCCGGCGTGAAGCAATCGCGCGCGTCGGTAAATGCGGGCAGACGCAAATCGGGCTTGTCGATGCCATAGAGGCGGATCGCCTCGTCATAGTCCATGCGCGGAAACGGCGTTTTGATTTCGTTCCCGGCAGCGCGGAATGCCGCCGTCAGAAATCCCTCGACCACTTCCCACACGCGCTCCGCCTGCGGATACGACATCTCGAGATCGATCTGCGTAAACTCGGGCTGGCGGTCGGCACGCAAGTCCTCGTCGCGGAAGCAGCGCACAATCTGAAAATACCGGTCAAATCCAGAGATCATCAGGATCTGCTTGAACAGCTGTGGCGACTGCGGCAGAGCGTAGAAAGTCCCTGGCTGCACACGGCTCGGCACCAGATAGTCGCGCGCGCCTTCGGGCGTCGAGCGCGTCATGAAGGGCGTTTCAATCTCGAAAAATCCTTGCGACGAGAGATAGTCGCGAATGGCTTTGGCCACATGGTGGCGCGTCTCGATGTTGAACTGCATCACGTCGCGTCGCAGATCGATGTAGCGATACTTCAGCCGCGTCTCTTCGTTGGTGAGCGCCGTGTCGGAAGGCAGGAATGGCGGCAGCTTCGACTCGTTCAGAATGCGCAGCTCTTCTGCTACCAGTTCGACCTCGCCGGTCGGCATGTTCTTATTGACGGTGTTCGCATCGCGCAGCTTCACCGTGCCAGTTACGGCAATCACAAACTCGTTGCGCAGATCACCAGCTTTTTCGTGGATGGCTGCACTCCGCTCCACGTTGATCACAATCTGGGTCACGCCGGTGCGGTCGCGCAGATCGATGAACAGCAGGTTGCCGTGGTCGCGACGTTTGTTCACCCACCCCATGAGCACGGCCTTCTGGCCGGCGTTCGAGGCGCGCAACGCCCCGCACATGTGCGTCCGTCGTAAATCTCCCAGGAAATCGAGCAAAGTATGTCCTTACAGTGAGAATTGCGGCAGAATGCCGAATTCAAGATTATAAACGGTCTTTCATTGGGCGAGTTGCGGTCCGGCGCAAAAGGACGTCCCGGAAAACTCAGGAGACCAGCTTAGTTTCGCCCGGTTTGACATCTATCTTGCATGGCGTTCCAGGTGATAGTTCCGTCGTTCTTGAGGGTGATGGCATCCACTATACCTCCGACGTCGCCCGGCGTTTTATTGTAGGCATCGATCGTCAATTCAGTAATCTTGACGGCTAATTTGACGGCCTTATTCGCCTTCCTCAACGGGGTGCGAACGCGAATCCTGGCGTTGGACTTCCCTTCGGAACAAAATCTAGCCGCTATGTCGAAGTGTTTCCCCAGAGCGCAGATCTTGCTTCCTTGTCCACATTCCCAACAATCGCTTAGGCGTTCGATGAGTTCGGGTGTAATCGGGTCACCCTGAGAGGCGCGTGTCTTGTCGAACTGGATTCGCGCAGCCCTGAAATAAATGGTCCCCTTGTTCGCTTCGGCGAACACTCCAGCTGTCAACCCGCCGTCCCTGGCCGCGAGTCGTGTGACTCTATCCGGAGACCAGTTATAAAGGGATCGCCAATAGGCAACGATTGCGTCAGCCCAATTGGCAGCAATTCTTCGCAGCTTGAAATCCTCGACGGGCAACGGCTGTAGTGACCGGAACGCAGTCTCGGCCATTTGGGTGTTATCCCAGCCGCCGATGGGATCGAGGTTTGAAACTCTGCTACGACGGGCATTCCCGACGCTGGTAAATACCAGGCGATGTCCGAATTCCGCGATCTTGCATTCCGAGTCGTGAGGTAAGCCGGTATCGGTGTTGACTCCGCGACTGTCGGCAGCCACGACAAGCTGGTCTTTCGTGAAGTTGAGAATGATGATCGTCCCCGATGTGATCTGGGCAAATACCGGGCACGCCAGAAGCGTGATGATGAAGATGGAAATGCCTTTCCGCATGGATCTTCTCCGGCAGGGGGCTTCCACGATTACGCTCAAATTTCGACAACTTCGGTAAAGAGAGGCCGACTTGCTTCGATCGCAGGGTTTTCAGCGCACAGGCGGCACCCACCGAACCCGAGGCTACGGATTGTACCTCAACGGAGACCGCACCGGGCCTGGCTCGGTGGAAACTCACTTTGTGCAAACGGGGACAGTGGTTCCCACCCTGGGACCAGCCGCGGCATTCCATGCCTCGCAGCCATGCCCTCCCGGCTATCCGAATGCCCGTTCCCGCATCTACTATAGACAGGATGACCGCAGCCCGGCTTACCAGCGAAATCCCGCAACCCGCGCCCGTTCCGCGGCTGCTGGTCGAACTGCCGTCGTGGCCTCGCGTGTTCTTCGGCAATCTGCGCGACTTGATTTTTCCACGCCGGCTTCCGCGGCTTGAACTTCAGTCGGCTCCCGCGCCCTTCTGGCCCGACGTATTCGTAAAGCGCGGACTGCCGTGGCGCCGCTTCCTCGACTCCGGCGCCTGCCATGTAGTTGCCTTCGCACTGCTCATCGGGTTCACACGTTTTTTCGCACTACAGCCTCACGTGGAGCTCAGGCCGCCAACCTTCGATCACTCGCAGGTGATCTATTATCAGCCCGCGGAATACCTGCCGCCTCTCGATACCCGTAGCACGCCGGCTGAGCGGCCTAGGCAGGCCGATCCGGAATTCTCTCGGCAACCAATCATTTCCGTTCCTGCTGAAGCGGACAATCACTCGCAGACGATCGTTGCCCCACCGAACGTCAAACTGAAGCGTGACCTTGCGCTGCCCAACATCGTGGCCTGGTCTGACCAGGCGTCGGACAAGGAAAAGCCGCGCCTGGCGATCCCTCCCGTGCCGTTGACACCCGCGGCCGAAATTACCCGGATCACGCCGACGATGCAATCGGTCGTCGCTCCTCCGCCCGACGCGGCTCATCTCGCTCAGCGCCGAGACCAGCCGATGCTGCCGGCCTCTGTCGTGGCGCCGCCTCCGGACATCCGGCAATCTTCGACTGCAACTTTCCTAGCGCCGCAGCCCGCCGTGATTGCGCCTCCTCCCAGCGTCGAGGTCTCCCGTCGTCCTGTGGGAGATTTGAACATTGGGAACAGCGCCGTCATCGCTCCTGCTCCCCAACTCGCCGTCGCCGAGCAGCGGGCCGTCTCCGGAGGCCGATCGTCTGCCGGCGTGGGAATTACTCCGAGGGTTGTTGCTCCACCTCCGGCGCTCTCTGCTGCAGGACCTTCGGGATCTTTTGGATCCCAGGGCCGCGTCGTCGCATTGAACCTGCATCCCGTGGTAGGAGCGCCTCCCGACCCGCCACCCGGAAACCGCCGCGGTACGTTTGCAGCTACTCCCGAGGGCCATGCCGGAGCATCTGGCTCGCCCGGCTCTGCCGCAGGAGGAGCGACCGCCGGCGCTAGCGGCAATGCAAGCCGGAAGGGGGCCGGCGATCTTCCCACAGGCCTCTATGTCGGCAACGCGGCCGCTCCCGCGAAAACCTCGGCAGTTGCGGGCGACCCCGCACCTGGAGCGCCGGCAAAGTCAGTCAGCCCCAATCTGACTGCCAGCGTCCGTCCCCCGCGCGTGACCAGCGCTCCGGCGAACACGCAGCAGCCCGGCAGCGCGGCCAAACTGTCGGAAGCCGAGCGCGAGGTTTTCGGCGAACGCAAGTTTTATTCCCTGACGCTCAACATGCCGAACCTGAACTCCGCCGGGGGCAGTTGGGTGATCCGCTTCGCAGAACTGAAGCGCAACTCGGACAGTCACGGCGCGAGTTCAGAGGCAGAAGATCTCTCCCAGCCCTCTGCGACGCGCAAGGTCGATCCCGCGTACCCGCTTCAGCTTATGCGCGAGAATGTCGCGGGTACCGTGATTCTCTACGCGGTCATCCGCGCGGACGGAAGCGTTGGAAATATTCGAGTCTTGCGTGGAGTGGACGATCGCCTCGACCATTTCGCCAGCGAAGCGGTTGCGCAGTGGAAGTTCGCGCCCGCCACAAGGAATGGAACTCCGGTCGACGTCGAGGCAACCTTCCACATCCCGTTCCGCCCACCGAAGGCCGGGACCAACTTCTGATCGTTAGAGATGCAGGCAGACTATCTGCCGGTCGCAATCGCGTCCGAAACCCGCGAGCTTGAGTTGAAAAACGCCGGAAGCCTGAAACGAATCGCCTAGCCCTTGGCGGCTTTTCTTCTCTCGAGAGCGTTGTAGATCGCCTGGTCGGTGCAGACTTCGTAATACGATCGCTCCGTCCATCCGGTCACCGAAAAATCGGATGGATTGATTCGCGGAATGCGGCTCTCGCGCACCACAATCTTGCGGAAGATGGCGTGGTCCACGGGAACGGTGGCGCTGAACAGCCGATATTCGCCTTTGTCCGACGAAGCCAGCGCGGGGGGCAGACGCACTTTCAGCGGCTCCAAGGTAATTTCCTGCTGTAACGCACGAAATGCGCCGTCATTCAGGCGGATGCCGCCCAGGTTGAAGCTCAGGATCACATCTTCAGGATTTCCGTCTGCGTCGAGTTCCGCCGCCTGAAACGCATAGACGTGGAACGGTCCCGCCTGGGGCTCCATCACCTTGCGCGCGCGCTTGTTGCACGACGACATGCGGTCGCTCTCGTTGAGCGCCTCGGAGATCATGATCTGATGCTCGCCGTCCATCAGATAGAGCGGCGCGGACTCCTGTAGCGTGATGCCGACGCCCAATTCCAGCCCCGGCATTCCCGAGCGCTGCATCAATTCGTTATAGCCGCGCACGATCTCGATGATCTCCCGCGCCAGCACGCACATGCGGCTCACGGCCAGCCCCGGCTCGCCCTCGCGCTCAAGAATCGCGAGAATGATGGCGTCCCCTTCCAGAAAAACTTTCTGTGCTCCGTACTTCTCGAGCAACTTATTGACCGGGTCGTAGAAATTCAGGCTGAAGTACGATGCCGGATTCAGTCCCTTGTCCATCATCTGCCGAGTCAGGCGCGTCGAGTCACGCACGTCTGCCTTGAGCACGACGTGGCGCAGTACGCGCTCCGAGTCGGTCTCGCCTTGTTCTTCGGGCAGCAGGAATTCGTAAAGAGTCCCATTGACCCGCGACATTTCCTGCAGCCGCTCGTTCGATACCAGGTTCACGGAATCCAGGGCCGCGTTCAGAATCTCGAGCCGCCGCAGATCGCGATGGTAGTGGAAGAAGTCGCCCAGGAACCGGGCTGCAACCTTCGCGCGCTCCGCCCCGCGGCACGCGGCAACCTTCGCCACAGCCGTGTACAGGCTGGTGGGCGAAAGCTTGCCGTTTTCTTTGATCATGCGCTCGACGCGGTCGCATTCGGTGCGGTCGATCAGCGCGTTCTTCAACTGCTGCGGATTGATGCGCGGGGCGTACTCGTTGAGCAGCGGCACTACGTGGTAGGAGGCGATCACGTTCTCCATGACGCGCTCGTCTTCGAGCAAGCGTACCCACGCCGCCAGCCGTTCCTGTTGCTGCAACCCCTCGTCGGATTCGTCCGGCGTTCCTGTCCCAACCAGCGATCGCGCGTTTTCCGGGACATTCATCCACGCGTCGAGCGTTTCCGCACTCACTTCTTCGCCATACAGCGAGCGAAGAAAACCGGAAGCCACCTCCCGCATCCGGCCATAGCGGTCGGAATCGCGATCCCAGTTTCCCAGCATCACGTAGTGCTCGGCGCACAGGAAGTCATCGCGCCCGTCTTCGGAGAACAGCAACCGGTTCAGGAACAGGGGATAGGTGAAATAACTTCCTCCGCTCGTTTCCTCCCCAAACAGGGAGCGCCGCGTGCGGGCCAGCGTGCTCTTTTCCACTTCGCGCAGCGTCTCGAAAATCTCTTGTCCTGTCTTACGCAGGATGATCTTCTTGCGCACCTGGAACGTTGCCAGCCGCTCGCGATATTCGTGCGCTTTTTGCTGCCGCATGTTGTCGTAGGTCTTCAACAGGACGCGGCACCGCTCCAGCACCTGCGAGAACTGCTGGTTCATCTCACTGCGTAGAAACTTGGTCACCGCCAGCCGTGCCAGCAAGTCGACCGACAGCTTGAATTCTTTCTTGGCTCGATTCAGGGATGCAACCTGAAGCTCGGTGAGCAGCGACTTCCACGCCGTTGGATCATTCTTTGGCTTAGTGGCCTTCCCAGCCTGGTTCCGCAGCCATGAAGGGCCCTGGGTCGATGCCGGAGCTTCCGCCGCCAGCAATCCTTCCAGGTCTCCGTGCCGCGCGATCAGGCGCGCAATCTGTGCACGGGCGGCGTCGACAAACTTCGAGCTCAGCACCACGTCATGGCGCAGGTTGTCGACGCCCACACTGAGGCCGTCGAGCGACACGAAGGGCGTGGAGGCAGCCAGATTCGGCAGCTCCGGCTTCTCCGGCGCTCCGCCTAAACGAAAAATAGGAAGTCGCGGCATCCCAGGATCAGGAATCCATTCGGAAGTTGCTGATTACAAATGTACATATCGAGGCTAGCATGGGCGGTGAGAGGGCTAAAGTTACCTTGGTGACCGGCTTAACCCGCTGATTCTGATTGGGCTAGGCTGGCAGGCTGGGAAGTTGTTGAAGTGCGAAAGACACACGTAGGGACAGCCCCTCGGCTGTCCACTCGAAAAGCTCGACGGTCTGGTCCGCCATTCGTTTTGCAACGTGACACATTATGTGCCACAATATCACATGCCATCTGTGAATATTCGCCAGCTGCGGGATACCCGCCGGCTGAAGGAATTGCTGAGCGCTGGCCAGACCGTGGAACTCCGGGAGCGCCAGAATGTCATCGCCCGCATTGTTCCAGCACAACGGCAGCCGGACCCAGAACACTGGCCGGATTTTGCCCGGCGTCGCCAGAAGATCTTCGGAAAGCGACTTCTATCGGGAGCTGACCTGGTGATCGAGGAGCGCGGTCGCTTTTGAGTATCTACGCCGACACCAGTTTCTTTGTTTCCCTTTATCTACCCGATCGCCACTCCACCGAGGCCGAGCACCGCATGGCCTCAAAGCCGCGGATCTGGTTCTCTCCTCTCCACCGCGCGGAATGGATGCACGCCATCTCACAGCATGTTTTTCGGAAGGAGATTTCTGCCCTCGAAGCGCGGCGGGCGCAGGCAGAACTCCAACGTGATCTCGGGAACGGGCTTTGGCTCAAGGTCGACCTCCCCGAATCCGTTTGGGATACTTGCGCGGACTTGGCCCGCCGCCACGGCCCGCATCTCGGTATGCGAACTCTGGATAGCCTGCATGTCGCCGCGGCTCTTGAGCTTGCAGCCAAGGCCTTCTGGACTTTCGATGACCGTCAGGCGAAGCTCGCTGCGGCAGAAGGCCTGCGAACATCTTGATTTGCATGGGATTCGTGTAGGGACAGCCGCACTCGGCTGTCCAGTGGCGAGACAACGGACGTTTGCCGGCAGGGGCCTTACTGGCTTGTCTTGTGCCACATCTGACAGCCCCGAACCATCAAACGAACCGACAGCCCCGACCTTGAGCCTTGAGCAGCCGACCTCCTTCGGTATACCCTCGAACCCACCATGGACGTCGCGAAGTTGCTGAATCCGGTTGTGTTAAATGTCGTGATCGTTGTGCTGCTGCTGGCATTGCTGGTTGCCCTTGGGATCGCACTCAAGACCGGCCGCAAGCTGAAAGTCTGGGGATTCTCTCTGGGTGGGGCCAACGTTCCGAATATCCCCGAGGCAGCGAAGGGCACCGATGGGCCTGCCCGCGGATATCGGAAGATTCTCTACATCAAGGTCACGTATCTAAGCGACAAGGCAGCCGGCGGAGCACCGTTCTATACGCGGGTTGTCTCGCGCCTGCAGGATCCGAACATCGCGGTCTACGATGAAGGTGTCTATTACACCCTCGAGCTGTTCTCCACAAAGAAGGAAATCGGCGCTCGCACGGATCGCTCGACTGGTGTGGTTGACCCCCGTATGCTGATTCCGTGGAAGGATCGCATCGTTCCCCGCGAAACCACGGCGCGATCTTCGAGAGAAAGCGTGGAGATGAATGCCAACGAAGATTCCGATACGTTGCTGACGGTTTCGCACTTTGACAATGGATTGCAAGGAAAAGAGAATCAGGACTTCGCCGCCGATGTCCCAGAGGACGCCGAGTACGTTCGCCTGGTCGTTGATTTTTCTTCTGTTCCCGGCGCCGGTCTGTTCGTTTTGCCCAAGGAGGCTTACATCGTTTCGGCCAACGGAGCTTCATCCCTGGCGGCCATCACTGCCTGCGGCGACTCTGTTTACATGCTTTTGCGCGAGAACGCTCGCAAGGGCGAAATGTTGAGGATGTGTTTCAGTTTCGACTGGTCCCGATTGCCGCGGCCGACGCAATAAAGTCCAGTCGAGCGAAGCTCGACGGTCTGGTCGGCAAACTGTAGGACACGGGTCGGTTCTTGCTGGCACGGAATCCGCGAATCGGCTATTCTTCCAGTCGTTGTCCGCTCCCCTCCCCGGCCGCACTCAGTTGAGGTGTCTTCCATGCGCCATTCAGCCTTAGTGGTTGTTGTCCTGCTTTCTACCACCGCCGCCTTCGCGCAGTCCTTGCCCGGAGCCGAACTCACTGCGTCAGATGCCACTACCAATCCCGGCTACCTCGGATGGTCCGTTGGGTCGAGCGGATCAACCATCGCGGCGGGAGCGCCTTACGCCAGCAACGGAATGGGCGGCCGGGGCGTGGTTTACATATTTACCAAGCCTGTCGAGAAGCGATGGCATAACACTATGGAATCGGCTCGCCTGATCGCCCCAGGTTTCGACTCGGTGAACGGACTGCTGGGCGTCTCAGTCGCTGTAAGCCTGTCTGAGGACGTCATCGCCGTGGGAACCTATGACACCTATGGTGTAGGTATGGGTATATATGTCTTTGTTAAGCCTGCTCAAGGATGGTCGGGAACAATCTTGCCGACGGCGCTTCTATATCCCAGTGCGGCCCCAAGACCGTGGATTCAGACCGGGAATGTGGGTGTTTCCGTGGCGATTAGCGCCGCAGGGGACACCGTCGTCGGAGGGGCTCCCACCTATGGCTACACGCAGCATTTTCACAACCAGGAGTTCGTTCCGGCGAGCCTCCACCGCGGAGCTGTTTATATCTTCGTGCAACCGTCCACAGGTTGGACCGGAACTGGGCTACAAATCCTCAATCAGGCGGCCGTGCTAACCGCGTCTGACGGCTCCGCCGAGGATGCCTTTGGAGGCTCCGTCGCGATCTCCGCCAACACCATCGTTGTCGGTGCTAGCGGTGCTGATTCGGAAGCTTCCGGTGCCGGTGCCGCGTACTTGTATGCAAAGCCGAAAAACGGCGACTGGGTTGATCGAGACAAGTTCCTCTCGAAGCTAACAGTTTCGAACGCCCGGCAATCTGATCAACTGGGAATGTACGTGGCCGCAGCAAACGGTGGCGGTCTGATAGCTGTGAGTTCCGGGCGAGGGTGTGGCCAGGGCTTCCTCGGAGCCGCATTCGTATATACCAGACCACAGGGCGGGTGGCCTGCCGCCAGCACGCAAAGTGCTGAACTCACGGCACAGACTTGCGGCAACTCCGGCGGTGCGGCGATCGCAGCCCAGAGCGGGACGGTGGTGGTTGGCGGCTTTATCTCCAGCAATACAGTGAGTTTCACTAAACCTGTCGGCGGCTGGTCAGGTACGCTGGATCCGACCAGCCGTCTGACTGCGACGAAACCATGTGGGTTTGGTGCGTCGGTCGGGCTCGGGAGTCACTTTGCTGCAGTCGGCACTGAATGCACGACAGTGCAAGGAACCCAAGGCGCTGGCGCGGTATACATCTATCCCGAATAAGGCGAGGTTGCAGTAGTAGGTAACTCGCGACTCCGCACTCGCAGCTACTGCCCCTTCATCCTGACCGCCTCAAACTCATCGCCCTTCTGCCATTCAATCCGCTTGGAGAGGCTTGCGGCTTGCCAACCTAGCGCGAAGCCAAAGCGCGCCATGGCCGAGTCGCCCACAAAGTCCATTTCCGGATGATACTCGTCGCTCGGCTGGTGATAGTGCTTCTCGACGTATTCGCGCTCCTGATCCATGCCCCAGCCTTCAGCGTGCCCCTTGAACTTCATTCCTTCATTGATCGAAAACGACGGTACGCCGACGCGCGCCATGCTGAAATGGTCGGACCGATAGAAGTGTCCCGCTTCCGGGCGCGCGTCCGGACGAATCGCCAGCCGGAACTCCTTAGCCAGCGCCTCGACCGCCGGATAAAACGTAGTCCGCTCCGCCCCGGAAACTTCCACTTCTTCGGGCGCCCCCAGCGGCTTCACATCGTCGTAATTTAAATCCAGAGTGATCTTTCCCGCGGGAATCGGCGGATGCTTGCCCAGATACTCCGACCCCAGGAGTCCCTGTTCCTCGGCAGTAACTGCCGCGAAAAGTATCGACCGCCGCGGCCGCTGTGCCGCCGTGCCGAAGGCGCGGGCCAGTTCCAGTAGAATGCCGCAGCCGGTAGCATTGTCGTCAGCGCCATTGAAAATGTTGTCTCCCTGCATCTCGGGACGAATACCGAAATGGTCGTAGTGCGCGGTGTAAATCACCGCCTCTGCGGCCAGCGCATGATCTGACCCGGGCAGCATCGCCACCACGTTGTTCGATTCGAAATTCCGGACCTTGCTCACCATGTGCGCCTTGAGCTTCGCGCCCAGGCTTACGGGATGAAAGTCCCGCGATTGCGCATCCTTCATCATCTTTTCAAGGTCCATCCCCGACGCCGACGCCAGGCGCTTCGCCACGTCCAGATGCATCCAAGACGCCACCTTCAGCGCCGGCTCCTCAACCTTCAACGCCGACTTCTCGCCGGAGTTCGAGTTGCGCACCACCTCCCATGGATAACTGGCCATCTGCGTCTGGTGCACCAGAAGCACTCCCGCCGCGCCCTTACGCGCTGCCTCTTC
>Ga0265338_10010250_pt1 | contig 11037 bp, 12 predicted proteins | sample 42126metaG_FD_193579 | JGI IMG/M metagenome (GOLD analysis project Ga0265338, IMG submission 193579) | Rhizosphere microbial communities from Carex aquatilis grown in University of Washington, Seatle, WA, United States - 4-21-26 metaG | ecosystem: Host-associated > Plants > Roots > Rhizosphere... | reverse complement strand
GCGCGTCGGGCAAGAGCGTGTCCTCATCGCTGACCACCTCCAGCTTGACCCAATCGGTCTCGAAGGCCTCTCGCGCCAGCTTGGCGGTGAGCACGGCGTCGCGCGCGGTGAAGCAACCGGCGGTGTTCGGCAGCACCTGGACGCCCTCCTCGGCGAGCACGTCGATCAAGGAGCCCCGTTGTTTGGGATCCCTACCCGCCTCGATGCGCCGCAAAGCAACCGTGACGAGCTCGCTCCCGCTCGCCCGGATCGCCTCGCCAAGCAGACTCAGCGAAGGGAAGCCGCCCGTGCCGAGCAACAGGCGCGAGCCGAGCGCGCGCCCGGCGATCTCCAAGCGGTCCTCCCGCGCCGGATCGGCCACATGCTCGTTGCCGCGCGCTGCCTGTTCGGAGCCGTTGGGCGCGATCTCGTTCATCCCCGGATCATCCTCCTTGCATCGCGGTCAAGACCTCCACGCGTGCGCCCTCGGCGACCGCAAAAGTGGCCCACCCGGCGCGCGGGACGACCTCCCCGTCGACCGCCACCGCCACTCCACGCGCGTCCGGGCCCAGCTCGAGCAGACCCAGAATCGCCGCCACGGTCTCACCCGCGCCCTCCTCGCGAGGATCGCCGTTGAGAAAGATCATGGGGACACCTGTTCTTTCGTAGCGCGATTACCGGCCACTTCAACGGCCACGAGCTCCGCTGTGAGCGGCGCCAACAGGATCCCGTTGCGGTGATGGCCGGTCGCCCAGATCAACCCTTCGAGCGCTCCCGCTCCGACGACGGGCAGGTTGTCGGGCGTGCCTGGTCGGTATCCCACGCCGATCTCTTCGATGCGCAACTCGCTGACTCCGGGCACCAGGTCGTGGGCGTCGCGCAACAGCTCATAGATCCCGCCCGCGGTCGGATCGGCCTCGAAGCCGCGTTCCTCCACGGTGGCGCCAAGCACATAGCGCCCCGCGCCGCGCGGTACGAGATAGCCGCCCCCGAAACGAACGACGCGCTTGATCAAGCCGGGCCCAGCCGGGTCGCGAAGGCGCATGATCTGGCCCTTGACCGGGCGCACCTCCACCCCGGCGCCTTCGGGCAAGCCCAAAGGCAGGCCGCTCCAAGCGCCCATCGATACGACCACCTGGCCGGCTTGAACCGACACGCACGAACGGGGATCCCCAAATCCATCCTGCTCCGCCGCGCGACCCGCGAGCGTGTCCGCCGGCCACGCCCCGTCCCGCGCGAGCTTGACCCCCAAGACGCGCGTGGCGTCGGAGTCGAGCTCGAGGCCGAGGACCTGCGTGTGCTCGCAGAGGCGTACGCCTTCGCGCTCGCAAGCCGTGCGCAAGGCCGCAATGACCGCGCGCGGGTCCACGCTGTGATCGTCGGGGGCGTGCAAGGCCAGGCGCACCGTGGGGGCCAGGCCCGGCTCCAGTGCCCGCGCCTGGCTCGGCCTCATCCGCTCCACCGCCAAGCCGAGGCCTTCGCGGAAGGCGACTTGGCGCTCCAACTCGCGTGCCTCGTCCTCGTCGCGGGCGACCACCAAGGTGCCGTGGCGGCGCAGGCCCACGTCCGTGCCCGAAGCCTCTTCCAGCTCTATCGCGAAACTTGGCCACATAGCGGCCGATCGCATGCCTATCTCCAGCAGGCGGCGGCCGTCCACGCCGAACTCGACCTCGGCCACGGGCGCGAGCATCCCGGCCGCCACGTGGGTGGCCCCTTCGCCGCACACACCCCGCTCGAAGACCGCCACGCTCATGCCTCTCTGGCGCGCGCGCCAGGCCACCGAAAGGCCCACGATGCCCCCGCCGAGGATCGCCAAGTCGACTGCGGAGCCTCCGTTTTCTCCCATGACCGTGATGCTAGAGCCCTCGGAAGTGTCAGACTGGCCTGCGATGGCCCACCTGCGGCCCGTACCCGACCCAACCGGCGAGCAGCGCCGCGCGCGCCTTGCGGCCGCGCGGTTGTACCTCGTGTGCAACTGCATGCCCGGCGAGCGCGACCTGAGCGACTTCTTGGCCGCCGCGATCGGCGGGGGGGTGGACGTGGTGCAGTTGCGCGAGAAGCATCTCGAGGACGAGTTCCTCACCGAAGCCGCCTCGGTCGCCGCCGACGCTTGCGACGCCCACGGGGCCTTGTTCGTCCTCAACGACCGCCCCGACATCGCCGCGGCGGTGCGCGCCGACGGCGTTCACGTCGGCCAAGGCGACATGCCCGTGGCCGAGGCCCGCCGGATCGTGGGGCCAGACATGCTGGTAGGTCTCTCCACGCACGCGCCTTCGGAGATCGACGCCGCCGTGCCCACCGCGCCCGACGGGGCGCCCTTCGTGGACTACATAGGCGTGGGCCCCGTCCACGCCACACCGACCAAGCTGGGCCGTCCCCCCGTCGGCCCGGAGCTGGTTGCCTACGCCTCGGCCCACGCCCACGTCCCGTTCTTTGCGATCGGCGGCATCGACAGCGAAAACGTGGTGGCCGTGCTCGACGCGGGCGCTTCGCGCATTTGCGTGTTGCGAGCCATCTGCGACGCCCGGGACCCCGAGCGCGCAGCCTTGACCTTGCGCGCCGCCTTGGAGCTGCGGCCCTTGCTGGACGGTTATGGCCGCCCCTAGCCGCCCGTCGCAGGAGCCGCGGGCCGTGATGGTCGATGCCGGCCTGGGGCTCCAACCGCTTGGCGAGCACGAGCGGCCGGTGCCCCTGCGCGTGGCGGTGGCGGTCGCGCTCTTGCTGGCCCTCGGCATCTGCGTCGGCTTGGCCACCGTCCACGACCTCGCAAGCCACGGCGGCTCGGTGCCCGGGGGGGTGTTCCTTATCGGCGTCCTCGCGGCTTTGGCGTGGGGCATGTGGCAGCGTCGCTACTGGGCCGTGCTCGGCTTCGAGGCCTTGCTGGCCTTCCAGATCATCGTGACCTCCTTGGCTTTGGTCGTGGCCGAGACCTTGCTAGCCGCGTTCATTTGTGCTGTCTCGATCGGCCTCGCCGGCTGGCTGTTCTGGAAGCTCGTCCGCGTCATGGGCCGCATCCAAGCCCAGGACCGCCGATAGCCTTCGCCGGGCGGCGTCCTCGGCCGCTCATGTGCTCTGAGCACACCACGCGGCCTGCGTCCTCGCGGCCTGCGTCCTGGCCCGGCTCGACTCTCGACGGTCCTGGATAGCGCGAGACGGAGACAGACGAAGCGCTGCGATAGGCTCAGACCCATAATGGCTGAGAGCACCTACGACTGCATCGTGATCGGGTCCGGGCCCGGGGGCTACGTGGCCGCTATCAGGGCTGCCCAGCTGGGGATGAAGACAGCGGTGATCGAGAAGGACAAGGTCGGCGGACGCTGCCTCAACTACGCCTGCATCCCCGCCAAGGCGGTCCTGCGCTCGGCCGACCTGCTTACCGAGATCCGCGAGGCCGGCGACTACGGCCTGAAGGTGAGCGGCGTCGAGGTCGACTACGGCGCCGTCCAAGCACGCCGCGAGAAGGTCGTGGGGACTCTGGTGGGCGGTGTGGGCGGCCTGTTCAAGAAGAACGCGATCGACCTGATCGAGGGCGAGGCGACACTCGCACGCGGAGTCGTACGCGTCGGAGACCGCGAGTTGACAGCCAAGACGATCGTCCTCGCGACAGGCTCGGTCAAGCGCTCGATCCCTGGCGTCGAGTTCGGAGGCCGTGTGATCGGCACCGAGGAGGCTTGGGCCTTGCCGGACTTGCCCGCGCGCCTGGCCGTCGTCGGCGCGGGTGCCTCCGGCGCTGAGATCGCCTCGGGCTTCGCGCGCTTGGGCAGCGAGGTCAAGCTGTTCGAGATGCTTGACCGGGTCTTGCCGACCGAGGACGCGGACATCTCGCGCCTGGCCGAACGCGGCCTGAAGCGTCAAGGCATCGACATCCACACGAAGACCCCCGTCGAAGGCGTCAGCGCCGACGAACGCTCGGTCAAGTTCAGCCACGGCGAGGATTCCGCCGAGGTCGACTATCTCGTGATCGCGGCCGGCCGAGGCCCCGACGTGGACGCGCTCGGTTTGAAGGACGCCGGCGTGGAGCTCGACGAGAAGGGCCTCGTGCGGGTGGACGGCGCCCAGCGCACCACCGCTTCAGGCGTCTACGCGATCGGCGATCTGGTGCACGGCCCTGCCTTGGCCCACAAGGCCTCCGACGAGGGCATCATCGCCGCCGAGGACGCCTCCGGCTTGGCCACCCATCCGCTCTCCTATGTGGACATCCCGAGAGCCACGTTCTGCACGCCCAATGTCGGCTCCTTCGGACTGACCGAGGCCCAAGCGATCGAGCAAGGCTACGACGTGGTCGTCGGCAAGGTCCCTTACGGCGCGGTCGGCGGGGGAACCGTCTACGGCGACCGCACCGGCTTGGTGAAGCTAGTCGGCGAGACCAAGTACGGCGAGCTGCTCGGCGGCCACATCGTCGGCTCGCGCGCCACCGAGCTGATCCAAGAGCTCGTCAACGTACGCGCCTTGGAGGGCGGCTTCGCCGAGGTGGCCCGCATCGTTCATGGCCACCCCACTTTGTCCGAGGCCGTGATGGAGGCTGGCCGAGCGGCAGATGGTTGGTTGATCCACGGCTGATCGCAGCGAGGGCTGGGGCCGAGCGGCGCCGCGTCTGGGGTCCAGCGCAGGGGAGTCTTGGCAGTGGCAGCGGGGTCGGCAGCGAGGCGCTGTTGTTATGTCGAAATTCTGCGTTCGCTACAAACCGAAATTGTTTCGAAGCGAAAGAATCGCGGAAAAATAGATATACACCCCCGGCCCTAGACGGCCCCACCCCCGGAACACCTTCCTCGCTAGCCTCGCAGTGAAACAGACCAGCAATGCGCAAATGCCAGATTTGGGCGCCACCTTCTACTTCGACTTGGCCTCGCCGCTCGCTTATCTCGCGGCGGAGCGGGTGTTGCACACGATGCCCGGGCCGTGCGAGTGGCAGCCGGTCTTGGCCCGCACCCTAAAGGGCACACCCTCTGGGGCGCAGGCAAGCGAGTTGCCCGGCGCGGAGTCCTTCGAGGCGTTTCGTTGCCGCGAAGACGAGGACATCTTCCGCTCCGAGCTCGAGCGCCGCGTCCGTGAGCTCGGCCTGCAGGAGCTGCGTTGGCCCGATCCCTTCCCCTTCGACAGCGAGTTCGCTATGAGGGTCGCCACCTACGCCAAGTCGATCGGGAAGGTGGTCGCATTCGCCCAAGCGGCGTTTCGTCAAGCGTTCGCCGGAGGACGCCCTTTGGACACGCTCGACAACGTCTTGATTGCGGCCGCCGCGTGCGAGATGCACCCTTTGGCCGTGCAAAAGGGTGCCGCGCTGCGCTCGGTGCACGAAGGACTCCGCGCGGCCACCGCCACTGCCGCCGAGCACGGTGTCACCGACGTTCCTGCGATAAAGGTGGGCCAGCGTATCTTCCACGGTGAGCGCGCCCTCGAGGAAGCCGCCGACCGAGCCCGACCGAGCGCCGGCTCCGGCTCCGGCTCCGGCTCCCAAGAGCGCGATGACGAGAGCCGGGCGACGAGAGCCGCGCGATGAGAGCCGGGCGCTGCTTTCGGCTGATCGTGCGCCGCGGCGGGCTGATGCCCGCCTTCCTGGCGAGCCCCGACCGCGTCGACCACATCGAGGTCGTCGAGATCGACGGCGGCGAGGTCGTGTTCTTCTGGGACTGCCCGCCCCACACCGCCTCGCGCCGCGCGCGTGAAGTGCGCGAGGACCTGGGTCGCATGGATCGCGAGGACTTCCTCGCCCGCTGGAGTACCGTGGAGGCGTGATGTCCCTAGGCCGCCCCAACGGATGGGCTTCTGAGCCCGCCGGCCCCACGGGCGCGGCCCTCCCGGCGCCCGGAACGGCACGCGAGTGGCTGGCCGCGATGGTCTTGATCCGCCGCTTCGAGGAGCGGGCGGGCGAGATGTACGCTCGCGCCAAGATCGGCGGCTTCCTGCACCTCTCGATCGGCGAGGAGGCGACCATCGTCGGCAGCGAGCGGGCCTTGCGCGACAGCGACTACCTGGTCTCGACCTACCGCTCCCACGGCGACGCCTTGGCGCGGGGCACCCCACCCGAGCAGGTCATGGCCGAGTTGTTCGGCAAGCGCGACGGCTGCTCCAAAGGGCACGGCGGCTCGATGCACATGTTCGACGCCTCGCGGCGCTTCATGGGCGGCTACGGGATCGTCGGCGGCAACCTGCCGATCGCCGCCGGGATCGCCTTGGCGTGCGACCAGCGTCGCGGCGCGCAAGACGCGGGCGGACCCGACGCCGCGAGCGCGATCGGTGGCGACGGGCAGGACGAAGTGACGCTGTGCACCTTCGGCGACGGGGCCTCCAACCAAGGCACCTTCGGCGAGACCTTGAACCTGGCGGCACTGTGGCGTTTGCCGGTGGTATTCATGGTCGTCAACAACCAGTTCGGGATGGGCACCTCGCTCAGTCGCCATTCGGCCGTCACCGACCTGCAACGCAAGGGAGAGTCGCTGGGCGTGCCGGGCATGCGCTGTGACGGCATGGACATTCTCGACACCCACCGCGTCGTCTCCGAAGCCTTGGCGCGTGTGCGCGAGGAGCGCCGCCCGCTGCTGATCGAGGCGGTCACCTACCGCTTCCGCGGGCACTCGATGGCCGACCCGGAGGACTACCGCACCAAGGAGGAGGTCGCCCAGTGGCGCGAGCGCGACCCGATCCCGGCGTTCTGCGATCTCCTGGAACGCGAAGGAGCGCTCACGAAAGAGCAGCGTGAGCAGATCGACCAAGGCGCTCTGCGGCAAGTGGAGGAGGCCGTCGAGTTCGCCGAGTCCTCGCCCTTCCCGGACCCGGACACGCTCTACGAGGACGTGTATGTGCTCGACGAGCAGGTCCACGGCCACTACCACTGGTCCCCAAAGGTGGTCCGATGACCGAGATGCGCTACCGCGACGCTTTGAAACTGGCCTTGCGCGAGGAGATGGCGCACGATGAGAACGTGATCTTGATGGGCGAGGACATCGGCGTGTTCGGCGGCGCCTTCAAGGTCACCTCCGGACTGCTGGAGGAGTTCGGCGAGCGACGCGTGCGCGACACCCCGATCTCCGAGAACACGATCGTGGGCGTCGGCGTCGGCGCCGCCATGGTCGGATTGCGTCCCGTCGTGGAGCTGATGACGGTCAACTTCGCCCTGCTCGCCTTCGACCAGATCGTCAACCACGCCGCCCACATCCACTACATGTTCGGCGGACAGGCGCGCGTGCCTATGGTGGTGCGGATGCCTCAAGGCGCCGGCCATCAGCTGGGCCCGACCCACTCGCACAGCTTCGAGTCGATGTTCCTGGGGGTGCCCGGCCTGCTCGTCGCCGTCCCCTCGACCCCCGCCGACGCCCGCGGCCTGCTCAAGGCCGCGATCAGGGATGAGAATCCGGTGATCTTCATCGAGCACGAGTCGCTCTATGGGGTGCGCGGAGAGGTCGACGAGGACGACGAGCAACCGCTTGTGTTCGGCCGCGCCCGCATCGTGCGCTCCGGTGGCGACGTCACGATCGTGGGTGTCTCGCGGATGGCGCTCACGGCCGAGCGCGCTGCCGAGGAGCTGGCGGGCACGCACGGCGTCGAGGCCGAAGTGATCGACCCCCGCACCTTGCGTCCCTTGGACCTCGACACGATCCTCGAGTCGGTCGCCAAGACCAACCGCTGCGTGATCGTCGAGGAGGGCTGGCCGCATGGCGGCGTCGGCGCCAACCTCGCGGCCTTGATCTCCGAACAGGCCTTCGACGACCTCGACGCGCCCGTGATGCGAGTGAGCGGGGCGGACGTGCCGATGCCCTACTCCAAGCCTTTGGAGGAGATCGCGTTCCCGCACGAGCCCCAGATCGTTCAGGCGGCCCTCAGCGTGATGGGACGGGAGGCGCCCGCCGGCTTGAATGGCCGGCCCGCAACACCCCAAGCATCGGAGGCCCGGATATGAGCGAGATCGCGATGCCGCGCCTGTCGGACACGATGGAGGAGGGAACGATCCTGCGCTGGCTCAAGCACGACGGCGAGCACGTCGCGCGCGGCGAAGAGCTGGTGGAGATCGAGACCGACAAGGCCGCCATGACTTACGAGTCCGACAGCGAAGGAGTCCTGCAAACGGTCGCCAAAGAGGGCGACACCCTGGCCGTCGGGGAGCCGATCGCGCGGATCGGCGAGACAACCGAGCCGACCGAGACCTCCACCTCGCCCGCCGCTTCGGCCATCGTCGAGAACGACTACGCGTCGGAGGAGCCTCATGGACAAGCCGCGCAAGGAGGCGCCCAACTGTCCGCGGTCCCCAGGGGAAGCTCCGCACCTCACGGCGAGGAGCGGATCAAGGCGTCCCCGCTTGCCCGGCGAGTTGCGCGTGAGACGGGCGTGGAGCTGGCCGGGCTCACCGGGAGCGGACCCGGCGGACGCATCGTCAAGTCCGATGTGGAGGGCGCGGGTTCGAGTCCCGTTGCTCCCGCGACCTCGCCAACGATCGAACCGTCCTCAGTCCCCTCTTCCTTCACGCCCGAATCGGAGCGCGCATCGGTCAGGGACGTGGCCAGCGCCAAGGGCGAGACGACCCTCGTCGATCCGTCGCGCACCCAACGCACGATCGCCAGGCGCATGGCCGAGTCCAAGGCGACCATCCCCGACTTCACTCTTACCGCGGATATCGACATGGAGCGTTGTGTCGACTTGCGCGCCGAGCTGAAGCGGCTCGCACGCGGCGGCGATGGACGAGAGAGGGGCGGCCCGCCCGCCGACGGGGCGAGAGAGAAAGCTGCACCCCCGACCTACAACGACATGATCGTCAAGGCCTGCGCCTTGGCCCTGCGCGACCATCCTCGTGCCAACGGCAGCTACCGCGACGGGCGTTTCGAGTTGCATTCGCGGGTCAACGTCGGCGTGGCTGTCGCGTCGGGCGCCGACGACCCGCTTGCCAGCGGCCTGGTCGTTCCGACCGTGTTCGACGCCGACACCAAGGCGCTCGGCGAGATTGCCCGCGAGACCCGTGCCTTGGCAGGTCGCGTGCGCAACGGATCGATAACCCCGCCGGAGCTGAGCGGCGGCACATTCACGGTGTCGAACCTGGGCATGTACGGGATTCGTCAGTTCACCGCGATCGTCAACCCACCACAGGCGGCGATCCTCGCGGTTGGCGCACTCGCGCCGCGCCCGGTCGTACGCAAGAAGAAGGTCGTGGCGCGTAGCACGATGACGGTCACACTCGCGTGCGATCACCGCATCCTCTACGGGGCCGATGCCGCGCTGTTCTTGAGCCGAATCCGCGAGCTGCTGGAAGAGCCCGCGGCTTTGACTTTGTAGGCGGCTAGGCTGGAGGAACCATGGCCGTTGCAGAACCGATTCTTGGCGTACAGCTCGACGAGCTATGTGTGTGTCAACTCGGCACCGTGTCCTATCGCGAGGGACTGGCCCTTCAGGCAGACATCCAGGCAAAGCGCCAGGCGGAGGAGGTGCCCGATACCCTGCTGCTGTTGGAGCATCCGCGCGTGTACACCCGTGGCCGCCGGTCCTCGGACAACGAGCTGACGCTCGGCGCTGACTTCTATCGTGAGCGCGGCATCGAGATCGTCCCCACCGACCGTGGCGGCAAGGTCACCTACCACGGCCCGGGGCAGCTCGTGGGCTACCCGATCATGCGCGTGAGGGACATCGGCGCGCATCTGCGCAAGATGGAGGCCGCGATCGTGGCTACGCTGGCCCAGCACGACATCGAGGCACGCTCGCGCTGCGAGGAGGGGATCGACTACACCGGTGTGTGGGTGCGGGACCGCAAGATCGCCTCGATCGGGGTGCACGTGTCCAAGGGCGTCTCCACGCACGGCTTTGCGGTCAACGTGACCAACGACCTTGAGCCGTTTTCATGGATCGTCGCGTGTGGTCTCCCCGACGTGCACATGACCTCGCTTGAGGAGGAGCTGGGACAGGCGCCGAACGGCGGCTTCGGCGCCTTCGCCGAACTGATGGCGCGCTGTTTCAGCGAAGTGCACAAACGCGTCCCGGTGCCGGCATACCCTTTGGGGCACAAGTGAGTGCCACCCGCTCCCGCGCCAACCCCGGCGGCATGGACATCCGGAAGGTGCTCGGCTCCGACGTGCGTCCCCTGCGCGAGCGCAAGCCGCCTTGGTTCAAAGTCCCGGCCGCCGGCGGCTCGCGGTACCGCGAGCTCTCGAAGCTGATCAAAGACGAGAACCTGCACACCGTCTGCCAGGAGGCCGCTTGCCCCAACGTGGGCGAGTGCTGGGAGCGGGGCACCGCCACTTTCATGATCCTCGGCGACACGTGCACGCGACGCTGTGGCTTCTGCAATGTGAAGACCGGCAAGCCGACCTGGAACGATCCGCTGGAGCCCGCTCGCGTGGCCCGCTCGATTGCGCGCATGGGCCTGCGCCACGCGGTCGTCACTTCGGTGGACCGTGACGACCTCCCCGACAAGGGCGCCTCGGCATTCGTGGGGGTCATCAGGCAGGTGCGCAAGCAAGCGCCGGACTGCCAGATCGAGGTGCTCACGCCCGACTTCCAAGGCCAGGAGATGCCCTTGGCCAAGGTAATCGCCGAGCGACCCGACGTCTTCAACCACAACGTCGAGGTCGTCCCCCGCCTGTATCCGATCGCCCGCCGCGGCTCGGAGTTCTTGCGCTCCTGCCGTGTCTTGCGCAGCGCCGGGGAAATGGGTGAAGGCGAGGTCGTGACCAAGTCCGGCCTGATGGTGGGCCTCGGCGAGAACCATGAGGAGATGGTCGAGGCCTTCGGCGTCCTGCGCGAGCACGGTGTGCGGGTGCTCACCGTTGGCCAGTACCTGAGGCCGTCCGAGCGCCACCTGCCGATCGTGCGCTACTGGCACCCGGAGGAGTTCACCGCGCTCGAAGAGGCCGCCTACGGGCTCGGCTTCGAGCATGTGGCCGCCGGTCCCTTGGTGCGCTCCTCCTACCACGCCGACCAGCACGTGCCACAGTCGCGGCCCGGCGTCGGCCCGCTCGCCGCCCTTTGTTGATCGGCGTGCTGCTCGCCTTGCAGGTCTTCTTCGCCACCGAGGGCTCGGCGTGAGCGAACCCCTCGCGATCGGCGTGCTTGTCTCGGGCACCGGCACCAACTTGCAGGCCC
>Ga0265338_10010249_pt1 | contig 11037 bp, 8 predicted proteins | sample 42126metaG_FD_193579 | JGI IMG/M metagenome (GOLD analysis project Ga0265338, IMG submission 193579) | Rhizosphere microbial communities from Carex aquatilis grown in University of Washington, Seatle, WA, United States - 4-21-26 metaG | ecosystem: Host-associated > Plants > Roots > Rhizosphere >... | reverse complement strand
CCAGCATCTTGGCCGGTGGCAGCGCATGCTGGGCCGGGTCGAAGTCATAGAGGTTCGCCAGGAGATAGCGCACGGTGTTGCGCATCTTCCGGTAAGCCTCGGCGTTGTGCTTCAGGATGTTGTCCGAGACCGTGAGTTCGCCGCTATAGTCGGTGGACGCCACCCACAGGCGCAGCACGTCCGCGCCCAGGGAAGAGATCACCTTCTGCGGCACCACCACGTTGCCGATGGACTTGGACATCTTGCGGCCCTGCTCATCCACGGTGAACCCGTGGGTCAGCACGTCCTTATAAGGTGCCTTGCCGCGGATGGCCACGGAGGTGAGCAGCGAGGATTGGAACCAGCCGCGATGCTGGTCCGAACCTTCCAGGTAGATGTCCGCCTGCCGGCCGTCGGTCAGTCCCAGGCGCTTCTCGCCGACGCAATAATGCACCACGCCGGAATCGAACCACACGTCCAGGATATCCTTGGCTTTGTCGTAGTCCTTGGCCTCGTCACCCAGGAAGTCTTTGGCTTCACGCGAGAACCAGAAGTCGATGCCCTCCTGCTCCACGCCCTTGGCCACCGTCTCCAGCAGCTCGGCGGTGTGCGGGTGCAGCTCGCCCGATTCCTTGTGCACGAACAAGGCGATGGGCACGCCCCAGGTGCGCTGGCGCGAGATGCACCAGTCCGGGCGATTTCCCACCATGGCCTCGATGCGGTTCTGGCCCCAGTCCGGGATCCATCGCACCTTCTTGATCTCGTCCATGGCGTGCTGGCGCAGGCCGTTGTGATCCATGCCGATGAACCATTGTGGCGTGGCGCGGAAGATCACCGGCGTCTTGTGACGCCAGCAATGGGGATAGCTGTGGCGCAGCGTCGCTGCATGTAGCAGCGTGCCATGCTCTTTCAGCACCTCGACCACATGGTCGTTGGCCTTGAACACGTGCTCGCCGGCGAAGATGGGCGTGTTCGGCAGGTATACGCCGTTGCCGTCCACCGGGTTATGGATGGGCAGGCCGTACTGCACGCCCACGGCGAAATCTTCCAGGCCGTGAGCCGGCGCCGTGTGCACCGCGCCGGTACCCGCATCCAGCGTCACATGCTCGCCCAGCACCACCGGCACCGTGCGCTCGTAGAAGGGATGCTTGAGCATCAGTCCTTCCAGGGCCTGGCCCTTGGCTCGGCCCACGATCTCGTGGGCCGTCACACCCCAGCGCTTCAGGATGCCGTCCACCATGGCAGCCGCCAGGAGCACCCGCTCCAGGCCCTGTCCCAGGTCGAACTGCACCAGCGCGTAATCGATCTCAGGTCCCAAGGACACCGCTTGATCAGCAGGCAAGGTCCAGGGCGTAGTGGTCCAGATGACCACCGACACCGGCCCCTTGCCGGATACACCCTTGAGCTTCCCCAAGAATGCCTTCTCGTCCGCCGCCTTGAAACGCACGTCGATGGCCGGCGAGTTCTTGTCCTCGTACTCCACCTCCGCTTCCGCCAGCGCCGAACCGCAGTCCAGGCACCAGTACACCGGCTTCAAGCCTTTATATAAGTGTCCCCGCTTGATCACTTCCGAGAGCGCCCTGAGCTGGTCCGCCTCGTACTGGAAGTTCATGGTGAGGTAAGGGTTGTCCCAATCACCCAGGATCCCTAAGCGCTTGAAGTCCTCCCGCTGGCGCGAGATCTGCTCCTTCGCATAGTCGCGGCAGGCAGTGCGGAAAGTCCTGGCATCCACCTTCTGCCCCGCCTTGCCGACTTTCTTCTCCACCTGCAGCTCGATGGGCAGGCCGTGGCAATCCCAGCCCGGCACGTAGGGCGCGTCGAAGCCGTCCAGGGAATGGGACTTCACCACGATGTCCTTCAACACCTTGTTCACGGCGTGGCCCAGGTGGATGTCGCCGTTGGCGTAAGGCGGCCCGTCCTGCAGGATGAAGCGCGGCTTGCCCGCGCGAGCCTTGCGGATCCGTTCATACAGGCCGGTCTCAGCCCAATGCTTCAGGCGCTCCGGCTCCCGCCCCGGCAGGTTCGCCTTCATGGGGAAGTCCGTGCGGGGCAGGTTCAGGGTGTGCTTGTAATCGGGGGCGTTGTTGTCTTGCTTGTCCATCACTGCTTTCTTGCTTGATCCAGCCACGTACGCGCGGCATCCACATCTTTCTGCATCTGGGCACGCAGGCCGTCCAGACTATCAAAGTGCCGGTCCTCCCGCAGGCGGTGCAGCAGCTCTACCCGGATGCGCCGGCCGTAGAGGTCGCCGGCGAACCCCAGGAGATGCGCTTCCACCACCCAATCGACGCCCCCGGCCGCGGAGCGCTTACCTATATAAGCTGCCGCTGGCACCGGACCGGCAGCGGCCCCATGTACCCGGGCCGCGAAGATGCCGCTCACCGGCGGGCTCCGGCGCTTGAGCGCCAGGTTCACGGTGGGGAAGCCCAGCTCCCGGCCCAGGCGTTCGCCGTGCAGCACCCGACCGCTCAGGCCATAGGGCCGGCCCAAGAGCTCCGCCGCTGCCTCCATCTTCCCTTCCATGAGGGACCCGCGGATACGGGTACTGCTTACCCGCTCGCCACCCGTCTCCAGGGAAGCCGTATCCGTGACCCCGAATCCTGCGGACTCACCTGCCGTCCTCAGCAGCTCAAAATCACCGCGCCGGTCCTTGCCGAAGCGGAAGTCGTCTCCCACCGTCAGGTGCTTCACACCCAGGGCCCGCACCAGGAGTTCCTGCACGAAAGCCTCCGCCGGCATCTCCGCCAGCGCCTTGCCGAACCTCAGGCACAGCACCTGGTCCACGCCGGCCACCTGCAACAGCGGCCATTTCTCCATGAACCGCGTCAGCCGCAGCGGAGCCTTCTCCGGTGCGAAGTATTCCTGGGGTTGCGGCTCGAACAGGATCACCGTCGACGGCGCTCCCGTGGCTCCCGCGCGCTGCTTCAGGTCCTTCAATACCGCCTGATGGCCCAGGTGCACGCCGTCGAAGTTGCCGATGCTCGCCACCGCGCCCCGGTGACGGGGCTTCAGGTTGCGGAGCCCCCTGATCAGTTCCACCGGGGTCCCATCTCAGACCGGCGTCGCGCCGTTCGGCAGATGGGTGCCTTTCACCCGCAGGTCGCCGAGACGGAAGCCCACCGCGAACAGCGTGCCGAAGTAGGCCACCACCGCCATAACCAGGAAGACGGCGAGCCAGGCGAAGCGATGCAGCGCACCGCGCTCTTCCCATACACCGAGGTGCCCGCCGAACAGCAGCAACAGGCCGCCCATCACCAGGTTCGCCGCCATCACCCGCATCAAGAGCTTGCCCCAGCCCAGGGTCGGCGTGTACACGCCGGCTTTGCGCAGGTGCCGGTACAAGAGCCAGGCATTGATGAAGGACGCGATCGAGGTGGAGAGCGCCAAGCCCGCGTGGGGCGCGATCCAGCCAGCCCGGGCCCAGGGCACCGTGATCAGCATGTTCAGCACGAAGTTGGAGATCACCGAGACCACGCCGGTGCGCACCGGCGTCCTGCTGTCGTGGCGCGAATAGAACCCGGGCACCAGCACCTTCACCAGGGTGAAGCTCAAGAGGCCCATGGAATAGGTCGTCAGCGCCCAGGTCACCATCAGGACGTCGTGGTCGCCGAAGGCGCCATAGCCGAACAGCGTGGTGATGAGAGGACCCGAGAACACCAGCAGGCCCATGGCGGCCGGCAACACCATCACCGCCGTCAGGCGCAGCGCCCAATCCAGGGTCGCGGAGAAACCCACCTCGTTCTTGAGGGCATAGTGCTGCGCCAGGTTCGGCAGGATCACCGTGCCGAGCGCGATGGAGAACACCCCCAGCGGGAACTCCATCAACCGGTCCGCGTAATAGAGCCAACTCACGCTGCCCGTCACCAGGAAAGAGGCGATGACGGAGTCCACGATGAGGTTCACCTGCTGCACCGAGGAGCCGAACACCGCCGGCAACATCAGCTTCAGGATGCGCGACACTGCTTCATGTGTCTCGCCGAAGCGCGGCCGCGGCATGAGCTTGAGCCGTGCCAGGAACGGCAGTTGGAAGGCCAGCTGCAGGATGCCGGCGATGAACACGCCCCAGGCCAGCGCCATCCCCGGCTCCGCCAGGTGCGGCGCCAGGTAGACGGTGGTGAGGATCATCACGATGTTCAGGATCACCGGCGTGAAGGCCGGCACCCAGAAACGGCCGTAGGTGTTGAGGATGCCCCCCGCCATGGCGGTGAGGGAGATGAACATCAGGTAAGGGAAAGTCAGGCGCAGCATGCGCACCGACAGGGCGTACTTGTCCGGTTCGTTGGTGAAGCCGGGCGAGAACACCCACATCACCACCGGCGCGCCGATGACGCCCACCAGCGTCACGATGAACAGCACCAGCGTCAGGCTGCCTGCCACCCGGTCGGTGAGCAGCTTCACCTCGTCGTGGCTGCGGGTGGCCTTGTACTCGGACAGCACCGGCACGAAGGCCAGGGAGAAGGCGCCCTCACCGAAGGTGCGGCGGCCGAAGTTGGGGATCTTGAAGGCCTGGGTGAAGGCATCCATGATCACCCCGGCACCGAAATAGCGGGCCAGCACCATGTCCCGGGCGAACCCCAGGATGCGGGAGATTAAGGTCATCCCTCCGACTAACGAGGTGGCCTTGAATAGCTGGCGGGACATGGCTTGAGGATCCCAGGGACTTATAGAGGCGCGACGGGGCCATGATACCGGCCAGGACCCCCTGAGACCATGCCGGAAGCCCGAAAAAGCAGGCCCGGCATGGGGTTAGCTGCGGTTTCGTTGCGAAAACCGCCCGGAATCCGTATAGTACGCACCCTTTCGGGCCGCTGGTCTTAAGGCCGGCGGCGAATCCAGGTTCCAGGAGCAGTACTTTGGCCAATACCAAGCAAGCTAAGAAGCGCGCCCGTCAGGCGGTCGTCCATCGCGATCACAATGCCACCATGCGTTCCATGGTGCGCAGCTACATCAAGAAGGTCGTGAAGGCCATCGGTGAAGGCAAGAAGGCCGATGCCGAGACCGCCTACAAGGAAGCGGTGCCGGTCATCGACCGCATGGCCGACAAGGGCCTGCTGCACCGCAACAAGGCTGCTCGCCACAAGAGCCGCCTGAACGCCCACATCAAGGCCATGAAGGCCTAAGCCTTCGCTGCGATGAGTGTTAAGAAAAAGCCGGCTAACAGCCGGCTTTTTTATGCCTGATCAATCTTCGAATTCCGTGGGTGGCGCATCAGGGAAGGCCGGCGTCGCCACGCCGATCTCTTCCAGGCGCGCCATGATCTTCTGGCACAGCTCCTGGGTACCCTCGCCCGAGATGCCTGAGATGCGGAACACCGGGCCGGTCCATCCCAGGCCGTCGATGATGCCCTGGCAGCGCGCATCCCGCTCGTCCTGAGGCACCAGGTCCAGCTTGTTCAGCACCAACCAGCGTTCCCGTTGCGCCAGTTCCGGGCTGAACTTCTCCAGCTCGTTGATGATCGACTTGGCGTCCACCACCGGGTCGCCGCTGCCCTCGTAGGGCGCCACGTCCACCAGGTGCAGCAGGACGCGCGTGCGCTGCAAGTGCTTCAGGAAGCGCACCCCCAGCCCCGCGCCGTCCGCGGCGCCCTCGATGAGTCCGGGCACATCCGCCATCACGAAACTGCGGTGCTGGCCCACGGACACCACGCCCAGGTTCGGATGCAGGGTGGTGAAGGGATAATCCGCCACCTTGGGGCGGGCCGCCGAGACCGCACGGATCAGGGTGGATTTGCCGGCGTTAGGCAGGCCCAAGAGGCCCACGTCCGCCAGCACCTTCAATTCCAGCTTCAGGACGCGCCGCTCGCCCGGTGAGCCGGGGCTGGTCTGGCGCGGCGCCCGGTTCACGCTGCTCTTGAAGCGCGCGTTGCCGAGGCCATGGAAGCCGCCCTGCACCACCTTCAGCCGGTCCCCCAGCTTCACCAGGTCCCCGAGTTGCTCGTGGGTATCCGCGTCGAACACCAGCGTGCCGATGGGCACCGGCACCACCATGTCCTCGCCGCCGCGGCCGGTCATGTCCCGGCTCTGGCCCTTCTGGCCGTGCTGAGCCTCGTAAGTGCGGGTGTTGCGGAAATCCGCCAGGGTGTTCAGTCCCAGGGTGGCCTCCAGGAAGATGCTGCCGCCATCGCCGCCATCGCCGCCGTCCGGCCCGCCCATGGGGATGAACTTCTCGCGGCGGAAACTCACGACACCGTTACCGCCGTTGCCGGCGATGACCTTGATGGTGGCTTCGTCTACGAACTTCATGGCTTTAGCTTACGCCTGGAGATAAACAAAAAAGCCCCGGAATACCGGGGCTTTCCGTACGGGATGACCCGTTTAAGACTTACTTGGCGGGGGCCGCGGCGATCACGTTCACGTAACGGCGCACCGGCTTGCCCTTCTCCTCGAACTTGATGTGGCCGTCGGCCACGGCGAACAGGGTGTGGTCGCGACCCATCTTCACGTTCTCGCCGGCACGGTATTCGGTGCCGCGCTGACGGATGATGATGTTGCCCGAGACGACAGCCTCACCGCCATACATCTTTACGCCAAGACGCTTCGATTCGGAGTCGCGGCCGTTACGAGTACTGCCGCCTGCTTTTTTATGTGCCATGACTTACTTCCTCAATGAATCAGCCGGAGATCGCGGTGATCTCGACTTCGGTGAAATGCTGACGGTGGCTGGCGCGGCGGCGATAGTTCTTGCGGCGGCGCAGCTTGAAGGTGAACACCTTGTCGGTGCGGCCGTTGGTCTTCACCTTGCCGGTGACCTTGCCACCGGAGATGAAGGGGGCGCCCAAGACCGGCTTCTCGCCGTCCTTGCCCAGCATCAACACCTGGTCGAAGGACACGTCGCTGCCGGCCTCGGCGTCGAGCAGTTCCACCTTGATAACGTCGCCCTGGGCAACGCGGTACTGCTTGCCTCCGGTCTCGATAACAGCGTACATGGGGGTCTCCAGAGAACCGTCAAAAATAGCGTCAAAGGGCGCGCATTTTAAGGGGTTACGGCCCCCCGGTCAAACCGTAAGGCCTTGGCTTGACACAATTTTCGCCCCCCCCTAGCATCGCCCTTCCTGCGGCGTCCCGCCGTCCTGCCCGGTCCCCATGGCTACAGCCCCCCATACCCCCCCGGCGGATGCCCCCAGCCTGGACGCCCTGCGCGCCCTGGTGAAGGACGATCTGGCCGCTGCCGATAAGCGGGTCCGGGAGGAGCTCAAGTCCGACGTGGCCCTCATCAACCAGCTGGGCGAGTACCTGGTGGCAGCCGGCGGCAAGCGCTTGAGGCCCCTGGTGGTGCTCCTGGCGGCCCGGGCCTGCGGCGTCACCGGCATGCGACACATCGAACTGGCCGCCATCATCGAGTTCATCCACACCGCCACCCTGCTCCACGACGACGTGGTGGATGGCTCGGAACTGCGCCGCGGCAGGGATACCGCCAACGCCGTCTGGGGCAACCCGGCGAGCGTGCTCACCGGCGACTTCCTGTATTCGCGCGCCTTCCAGATGATGGTCAAGGTGGACGAGATGAGGGTCATGCAGGTCATGGCCGACGCCACCAACCGCATCGCCGAGGGCGAGGTCATGCAGCTCCTGAACTGCCATGACCCGGACACCACCGAAGCCCGCTACACCGAAGTCATCCACCGCAAGACCGCCACGCTCTTCGAAGCCGGCGCCCGTCTCGGCGCCGTGGTGGCCAAGCGCCCTGCCGCCGAGGAACAGGCCCTGGTGGCCTATGGCCGGCATCTCGGTACCGCCTTCCAGCTCATCGACGACGTGCTGGACTACAGCGCCACCGCCGAGGAGATGGGCAAGAACCTGGGCGACGACCTGGCCGAAGGCAAACCCACCCTGCCCCTCATCTACGCCCTGCAGCACGCCACCGGCGCGGAGCGCACGCTGCTGCGCGAAGCGGTGGAACACGGCGGCCTGGAACACGTGCAGGAGATATTGAAGCTGGTGAAGGAGAGCGGCGCTCTCGACTACACCCGGGAACGCGCACTGGCCGAGAGCATGAAAGCCCGTGAAGCCTTGAAGTCCCTGCCCGCATCCGCCTATAGAGATGCCCTGTCAGATCTGGCGGAGTTCTCCGTCGCGCGCCGCGCCTAGGCCTTTTGGCGCGCCGCGTCGGCACGCTTGATCAGGTCTTCCACCAAGGGTGACGTCGTCAGGTTCACCGGCCAGAACAGTCCCACCGCCGGTATGAAGGCGAGGCTCTCGCCCCATCGTCCCGCCTGCCGCAGGCTCAAGGTCATCCGCTTGGGGTTGGCGAGTCCCGCATAACTCACGTTGATGATGTTGGCGAGCGCTACGTGCTCCACATGGCCGTCGTTCACCACGATCAGCTCATGCCCGTTGTCCCAGACCTCGTCCACGAATCCCGCAAGCAGCTTCCGGAACAGGAAGTAGCCCAGCGCCATCATCAACACCGGCACCACAAAAGCCACGACGGGCACATCGGGGGCACGTTTCTCCGCATAGATCAGGATCAGCAGCACCGCGCCCAGTAAGCAGATCCACAGCGGCATGAACCCATGCTTGTAGAAACCTGTCCAACCGGAAGAGATGCGCTTCGCTCCCGGCGGCATCGTCAGCATCGGGATCAGCGCTTCCGATGCATGGGGACGGAACCGGTGCGCAGGATCTCCGCGCAGGCATCCGCCGAGAGCGGATGGCTGTAGTAGAAGCCCTGGGCCAGGTCGCAACCCGCTTCACGCAGGAACTCGCCCTGGCGCGCCGCCTCCACGCCCTCCGCTACCACCTTGATGCCCAGCTCATGGCCCATGGCGATCACCGCGTTCACGATGGCCGCCTGGCGCGCGTCCTCGGGGATGCCCGCCACGAAACTCTTGTCCACCTTGATGGTACGGATGGGAAAGCGGTTGAGGTAAGTCAAAGACGAGTAACCGGTGCCGAAGTCGTCCAGCGAGAAGCCCACTCCCAGGTCCGCCAGGTCATCCATGCGCTGCAGCACGCCGGGACTGTCGGTCATGATCGCGGTCTCGGTCAGTTCCAGCTGCAGCATCCGCGGATCGAGCCCGGTGCGTTCCAGGATGCCCTTCACCGTCGTCACCATGTCATCCTGCAGGAACTGGCGCGGCGAGACGTTCACGGTCATGGCAGTGGGCGCGATCCCGAGGTTCTTCCAGGACATGGCCTGGCGGCAGGCTGCTTCCAGCAGCCAGCTGCCCAGCATCAGGATCTCGCCGCTCTGCTCGGCGATGGGGATGAACTTGGTGGGCGAGATCAGCGTGCCGTCGGCGGTGCGCCAGCGCGCCAGCGCCTCCAGCCCCGCCACCTTGCCGCCCAGCAGCTCCACCTGCGGCTGGTACTCCAGGTAGATCTCGCCCTGCATGGTGGCGCGGCGCAGGTTGCCGCGCAGCATCAGGTATTCCTCGGCCAGGGCCTTCATCTCGGCGTTGTAGAAACGCATGGTACCCGGGTCCTGGCGCTTCACTTCCAGGAGCGCGTTGTCGGCGTTGCGCAGCAAGGCCTCGGCGCTCTCGCCGTCCATGGGCGCCATGGCCACGCCCATGCTGACCCTGAGGTCCAGGCGGCTGGCCGGCAGTTGCAGGGGCGACTCCAGCGCCTCCTTCACCGACTCCAGGCGCGCCTTCAGGCCCTCCCGGCTGCCGTCGTTCAGCACCACCACCGCGAACTCGTCCGCGGCCAGGCGTGCCACCCCTTCCGGGCCGCCGAAAGCGGCGGCCAGGCGCGTGCTGAACTCCCGCAGCACCGCGTCGCCCGCGTCATGGCCCAGTACGTCGTTGATGATCTTGAAACCGTCGATGTTGAACAGCGCCACCGCCACCCGCCGGTCCCCGCTGAGATAGCGGAACTGGTCCGCCAGGTGCTCGGTCAGCAGCACCCGGTTGCTCAAGCCGGTGAGCGGGTCGTAGAAAGCCAGGTAACGCAGGCGTTTCTCGCTCTGCACCCGCTCGGTGATGTCGGTGGTCACCGAGATCACGCCGTTGATGGCGCCCGCCTCGTTGCGGCTTATCACCGCGTCCACCTGCACGTCGATGGGCCGGCCGTCGGCGGTCAGGTATCGCGTGGTGAACGACGAGCTGGGCCGCTCGCCCGTCACCAGGCGGCGGAAGCGCTGCTCCGCCTCGGCCCGCTGCGGCGCCTCGGCGATGATGTCGAACACCCGCTTGCCCACCAGACCCCCGGGCAGGTAACCCAGCATCTCGTGGTGCGCCTGGTTGGCATAGGTGATGACGCCGTCCAGGGCGATCTCCTTGATACCGTGGGGCACCGCCTCCATGAGACGGCGGTACTGGCGCTCGCTGCGCCGCAACGCCGCCTCGCTCTCCTTCTGCGCCGTGATGTCCTGGAAGATGCCGAACACCGACTCGCCGATGTGGGGCGGCGCGGGCGGGCTGTACTGGCCCTTCACCCGCACATGGCGGATCTGCCCGTCGGGCCGCACGATGCGCGCCTCGAACTCCACGCTCTCGTGGGTGCTGGCCGCGTGGCGCACGAACTTCTCAACGTAGGGCTGGTCGTCCGGATGGTAGGTGCTCACCGTCAGGTCGAAGTCGGGATCCACCTTGCGCGGGTCCATGCCGCGGATGCGGAAGATCTCGTCCGACCAGGCCAGCTTGCCGCTGGCGATGTCCCAGCGCCAATGGCCGAGGTGCGCCAGGTGCTCGGCTTCGCCCAGCATGGCGGTGCGCTCCTCGAGTATCTCGCGGGTGCGCACCCGTTCGCTGGTGTCGGTGATCAGGCCCACGAAGAACTTGAGCTGGTTCTGGTCGTAGACCGGGCTCATGGAGAGGTCAGCCCAGAACGGCGAGCCATCCTTGCGGAAATTGGTGATCTCCACCTGCACCGCCCGGCGCGCGCGCATCGCGCCGTGGATGGTGTCGCGGGTATTGGCGGACTGGTCGGTCTCCTCCAGGAAACGGCAGTCGCGGCCACGCACATCCTCGAAACTGTAGCCGGTGATGCGCTCGAAGGCCGGGTTCACGTAGATGATGGGATACACGTCGCCCTGGGGTTCGGCCGAGGTCACCAGCACGCCGGAGCTGGACTGGCTCACTGCCGCCGCCAGCATGGTGTGGCCTGACAGCAGCTG
>Ga0265338_10010248_pt1 | contig 11037 bp, 11 predicted proteins | sample 42126metaG_FD_193579 | JGI IMG/M metagenome (GOLD analysis project Ga0265338, IMG submission 193579) | Rhizosphere microbial communities from Carex aquatilis grown in University of Washington, Seatle, WA, United States - 4-21-26 metaG | ecosystem: Host-associated > Plants > Roots > Rhizosphere... | reverse complement strand
TGTCAGTTTGCGGGCAAAACCAGCCAGGGATTTGCGGGTGAAAATCACCCACCTTTGAGGTGAAACATTGGCTTTGGTGTTCCGAGATTGGGAACACTGGGGCGCAATGAATCAACTCAAAGTGAATCAGCAACAGAGCATTATAATCCTGTATGAGCAGGGCTGGTCCAAACGCCGGATTGCGCGGCAGCTGGGCCTGGACCGTGCCACAGTCCGCAAGTATCTGGTCGGCGCAGGCGCAAAACCAGCCACCAACCCGCACACCGGGTCTGCCGTTGAGCTGACTTCAAAATCACCCGGGAACCCGCACACCGGGTCACTGGTTGGGCTGGCGGCAAAATCACCCACCAACCCGCACATCGGCTCGGTGCCTCGTCCGGGTCCGGCCAGTGCCTGTGAACCGTGGCGGGCGCAGATCGAGCAATGGGTGGAGCGGGGATTATCGGTCCAGCGCATTTACCAGGATTTGGTTCTGGAGCATCAGTTCGCCGGCAGTTACCACGCAGTGCGTCGCTTCGTTGCCCGGATGATCGGAACACAAGAGTTGCCGTTTCGCCGGATGGAGTGTGCGCCGGGTCAGGAGTTGCAGGTGGACTTCGGGCAGGGAGCCTGGGTGATTGAGGGGGGCAAGCGCCGACGTCCGCATTTGTTTCGCGCGGTGTTGAGTCATTCGCGCAAAGGTTATAGCGAAGCTGTGTGGCGGCAGACCAGTGAGAGCTTTATCCGGTCGCTGGAAAATGCCTTCAGGTATTTTGGTGGTGTCACCGCCACGGTGGTGATCGACAACCTGAAGGCCGGGGTCATTCAAGCCGACTGGTATGACCCGGAGATCAATCCGAAGCTGGAGGAGTTTGCCCGGCATTACGGCACCGTCATTTTGCCGACCAAGCCGGCCATGCCCCGGCACAAAGGCAAGGTGGAGTCGGGTGTTAAGTATGCGCAGAACAACGCCGTCAAGGGTCGCACCTTTGCGAGTCTGACGGCGCAAAACAGTCATCTTTCCGACTGGGAAAAGAATGTGGCGGACACGCGGATCCACGGCACGACCCGCCGGCAGGTCGGCAAGCTTTTTGAAGAAGTGGAACGCCCGGCCTTGCATCCGTTGCCGGCCAGTTTGTTCCCGGTGTTCGAGGAAGCGCTGCGCAGCGTGCATCGCGATGGTTACGTGGAGTTCAAGAAGGCGTATTACTCAGCCCCGCCCGAATACGTCGGACGCCAGGTCTGGGTCCGGCAGGAGGCGCGGTTGTTGCGAGTTTACAACTCGCGCCGGGAGCAGATCGCTCTGCACGCACTGGCTGAACCGGGAAAGTTCACCACGGATCCTACCCACCTGCACAGCCGCAAACGGCATATTATTGAACGCGGGGCCGAGTATTTGCTGGATCGTTGCCGCGTGATTGGCCCGTTGACCGGTAGTTGGGCCGAAGCGATGCACCAGACGCGCGGCCCGCAAAGCCTGCGGGTGATGCAAGGCCTGTTGCAGTTGGCTGAAAAACACCCCGCCATCGAACTGGAAAAAGCGGCCGGTATCGCCGCGAACCATGGCACCTGGCGTTTGCGCGATCTCAAGCGGTTGCTGGAACTGCCCGGCAACGTGGTGCAGTTGGACTTTTTGGAAACCCATCCTTTAATCCGTTCACTGGAAGCTTATCGCATTGAACCCACCGAAAACCTCAACCCAAACCCAAATCCATGACTCAACTCCAAACCACCCTGCGCCAACTGCGCCTGTCCGGCCTGATGCAAACCCTCGACGTTCGATTGCAGGAAGCCGCCACCGGCCGCCTCGGACATGGTGAGTTCCTCGAACTCATCTTTCAGGACGAACTCAATGTGCGCCACCAGCGGATGCTGGCCCGCCGCACCAAAGCCGCCGACTTCCGCGCGCTCAAAACTCTGGAAGACTTCGACTGGCAGTTCAATCCCACCATCAATCGCAAACAAATCTTTGAACTGGCCGCGGGCAACTACCTGCGCGACGGCAAAGACATTTTATTTATTGGCCCGCCTGGAATCGGCAAAACACACTTGGCCCAGGCCCTGGGTTACGAAGCCATCAAGCAGGGCAAAGACGTGCTCTACCGTTCCATCTTTGATCTGGTGCGCGACTTCATGAAAGACGAAGCCTTCAAACAGCAGGACAAAACCCTGCGTCGTTACTTGAAACCTGATTTAGTTATTATTGATGACATGGGACTCAAGGCTTTGCCCAAACAATCCGGGGAGTATTTGCTGGAAGTAGTGATGCGCCGATATGAAAACCACTCCACGATCATGACCAGCAACCGGCCCCTGGAAGACTGGGGCAAGCTGCTCTCCGATGTGCCCACGGCGGGAGCCATCCTGGATCGCTTCCTCCACCACGCCATCACCATTGCGATCACCGGGCGGAGTTACCGGATCAAAGACTCTCTGCCGCCAGTGCCGGAAAACAAGAAAGGGAAGAAGCCCAACGAACCTTTGATCGCCGGGGCCGCGAGCTAAGGGCTCGCAGCTCGGCCCCGGCTCGTTCTACGCCGAAGCAAAACACTTGCCCGAAAAACTAAACCTGATATGAACTTATGCACCTCGGGGTGGGTGATTTTGACCCGCAAATCAGTGGCTGGTTTTCACCCGCAAAATGACACCGGCGCTGAATCCCCATGAGCGTTTTACAACGCGCTTTTTGCCGATGAAGTCGGCGGCTTGGACGGCATCGGCTTCATCGGCGGCACGAAAGACTAGGCGGTTACGGAGATTCAAAGTCAGCACCTTCGCCTTGTCGTTGCCCAATGGTGGCACGAGTGAAGTCGTGCTCTGCGCGGCGGCGACAACCGTTGCGCCAGCTTCGCGGATCACGTCCACGCAGTTGTAATCGCTTGTGCCGTCTTCGCTGGCTGTCATGAATCTCTGCGCTTCGTCGGCCCACAGGATGAGCAGATTGTTTTTGGCGCGGTCGGCCTCGGCTTTGTCGAAGCGGCGCAGAGCGTGATTGTAGTAAAGCAGCTTGAGCAGCGTGTTCACATATCGTCGTTCAGTCTGGAATTTCTGCGGCATGGTCGTGAGGATGATTTTGCCTTGGTCAATCGCGGCGAAGTCGAATGTGCTTTCGCCGGTGCAAAACACTTCGGCGACTTCGGGCGTCAGGAAGTATTGCAGATAGTTGCTGATGGTTTCGCGCACACCGCCAAGTTGTTCATCCGGTTGTGTGAGGAATCGGTTTCCGAAGTGCGCATAAACGGCGGCGCGGCGCGGAGTTTCGAGCAGGCTTTCAAGGTTTTCCATTTCTTCTTCGAGAAGTTCACGGTCGGACAGCAACTCGTAAGCGCCAATCAGCGTGACGGGACGATTCAACTCGAACAACATTTCGAACGCGTGGGCGATATGCGTCTGTGCCTGGCTCTTGAAGAATCCCTTGTCCCCGCCCTGGCCGAGACTCGTGGCGGTGTCCACGATGAACTTGGCGTAGGTCGTGAATGGGATGCTGCGGTCGCCGGTCAGGTTGTAACGATTGGGTGGCGTCCACTGAGTGTCGGTGTCGTCCGCCCGGATTTGAAGGCGAATCAGGTCGTGTTCACGTCCGTAGTGTCGCGCCATCGCCGACAGCGTTTCCCAATAGACGCCTTTCTCGTCAATGCACAGCCCGCCCCATGTCGGCTCATTCTGAAAAACTTGATGAACAAGTTGATTGATGCCGGAACTGGTTTTGCCAGAGCCAGTGTCGCCGGTGATGAGCCAGCCACGACAAAACTGGTTTCGTTTCCATGTCAAACCGCCGAGCTTCGCCACATGGTTTTTACGCGGTGAACTCAACAAGAGCCAAACTGCGATGAGTGACAGAAGGATTCCGCCCGCTGCGAAGAAGTATTGTGGATGCCGCAAAGCGAGAATGAGGTCCGGTGGCGGCATTATCGGGCCGAACGGAATGAGGTCGAGTTTCACGGCCAGACCTTTCCGATGAGATAACCAGCCAGCAACGCGGCGAGCGCGGCGAAGATCGCGGCGGCGCGGGTGATTCTCGCGGCGCGGGAAACTGGTGTTTGGCCGCGCAGAGCTTCTAACAAGGCGGCTGTCTGTTGCTGAAACGTCTGCGCCGCGCCGACGAGCTTCGTGATGTCCGCGCGGAACTGCTCAAAGGACGGGATTTCGCGGCGGCGAAGTTCATCCCAATGCCGCTGGTGGATTCGGAACAACTCGACAAGGAGTAGCGCCGCGTCGTCTTCTCGCAGCCGATGTTTATCGCGCCACTCGGCGACGGCCTTGGCGAACTCCTCGTCGAAGTCGGGTTGTTCGTTGGTCGGCATGGGGATTACTTCGCGGGCAGGAGCAAGTCGGTGATGGATTCAATCTCGGCGTAAAGCTTCCGTTGCCACGTTTGAAGCCGTTGCCGGTCGAGCAGGCTGAAAGCCGGATGCTTGGTCGCCGCCGTGATGGTGAGGTTCGCCGCATTGAGAGATTCGACGAGCCAATCTTGCAACCGGCACATGGAAATTTCACGCCCGCCCAATTTGTCTTTGAGTTTTGCCCGCACCTCTGAGGACTCAAATAGGGCGAAGCTCTCGCTATGCGCGGCGTTGCGGACGACGATGTATCCGCACTTCTTCCCGAACTGGTCGGCGAGACGTTGTATTTGATCCACGCTGTCCGATTCGTGGTTCACCGGCATGACGAGCGTGAGCACCGCGCCGAGTTCGGTTAACACGGCCGACAAGTCAATTTCGGTGAAGTAATCAATGAACAGGTCGGTGGACGCGGCGCGGCAATCCATGACGACGAGATTGGATTTTTCCAGTGCGCTGAAAATGCCGTCGAGTTCACGCCGGTTATTCAAATCGAGAAAGCGGGTGTCAGGATGAAACCGCTTCAACGTCGAATTTTCGTTGTCGCTATCAATCGCGACGTGCGCGATGCCCCGGTCTTTGAGGAACTGAACGAAGTTGACGGCGAAGAAGCTTTTGCCGACGCCACCTTTGCCATTGAGGATGAGGTCGAGACGTTTCATGTGCTTTCAGGTTTGAGCATCCGCACTTGCGCAATGCGCGGGCCACGGCTGCGGGTTTGCGGAGTTCCGCTGCCATTGGAGTCCGCCTGCGGTTCTTGCGACGGATGGTTGTCCGCTGGCTCTGATTGAGCTGGTGATACCACTCGACCGTTTGGCCCGGCGAGAGACGGTTGGCGTTTTCGCGCTGGCCGTTTGTGAGGCCGGACGATTTCACCAATCACTTGATGGCAGAACGTGGCGATGGCCGTCTTGCTGGTCGGCAGGCAATGTTGCGTGAGCAATTCGGCAATGGCGCGATACGACGCCCGCCTTTGTCTCAATTCAGCGATGACATCCTTCGCCGGGAGCAAGTCCTGGAACTTCTGTGGACGGAGCGGCGTAAATTCCGCGACCGCCTGCCGGACTGTGGCTGGGTCAAACGAGGTCATAGGCGGGATGGATATGGATGTGAACCGGGAAATGGATCGGGGGCTGGATAGCCACAGCGATGCAACGACGAGGACAATTCTTTGCCGGTTCACGTTCGCGAACGGAGTGCGTCTGTGACCAGTTCGGGGACGTGAATAGTTCACGCCTGCGGACTGTCTGCGGACAATTTGAGTCCGTGGCCACTGCCGGTTTACGGACTGTTGAAGCCGCTGCGTTGCCGAAAACGCAGTCTATTCGCGGACGTGCCTGTTTGCGCGGAATGAACGCGGACACGGATTGTTCACGGACGTGGACAGTTCGCGGACACATCCTTTCCCCGACCGAATCGCGGTCGCGGATTTGCCCCGCTCGCGACCATGAGCCACTCACTTCGCGCGGATCTTCCGCGTGTTCACCGCGACTGCTTCGCGGACGCAGAAGCCTTGCGCCAGCAAGGGGTAAAGCGTGCCCTGTCTTAAACATGATGCGAAACACACTGCCTCCTTTGCTCCAACAATTCGTCGCTCCAGTTCTTCAACTGTGTGGCAACGGACTCAATGCGGGTGGTTTGTTCAATCGTTCCTGCTTCGATGCGCCCGGCATAGTGAGCGCCGAGTGGCGATTCTGACATCTGCATCACGGAATGTTCGGCGTGGGTATTGAGACGTTCGCCGAGTTTGTTTAGCACCTCGATGGCGGTCCGTAATTGGGCTGTTGTGGGTGTTTGCACAATCAGACATGAATACCGCGTGATGGTTTGTGTGCGATTTCCCGCCGATGGCTTGAATACTTTTTGAGGACGGTCTTTGTCAGGGTAACAACTTCCGGCGCAATCGGGTGTGCCCACGGGTCGCTAAATCCGATTTTCGCTGCAGCTTCTTCGGCGGCGATTTTCGTTGGCGCTTCGATTGTGGTGCGAAGTGGATCACCCAACTCGCGGGCGTATTCCCGGTCAGTGTGGTAGATGCCCCACAGTTGGTTGCCAGGTTTCGGAGTCACGTTCGTGCTCATGCCTGGCAGTTGACCAGAAGCCGAGTTTGCAAAGATGTATCAGATACACAAAATGCGCGGACGGTCCGTGTAATGTCCGGTGCATGGTCACGGCAAAGACGCAATACAACCTCAAGAACGCAGAAGAATACTTCGAGGAACACCTGGCGGTTGGCGACTACTACGATGAAGGCCAGCGTATCGCCGGTGAATGGATTGGGTTGGGCGCGGAACGGCTTGGATTAGCCGGGAAAGTCCGCGCCGAAGATTTTCTGCGGCTGTGCGAGAATCAGCATCCGTCTTCCGGTGAGATGTTGACTCAACGGTTGAACACAGCGCGGACGGATGGTGGAGAGAACGCGGCCAATCGGCGGATATTCTTCGACTTCACATTCTCACCACCAAAGTCGGTTTCGATTGCGGCATTCCTGGGGAAAGACGAACGCATCCGTGAAGCACACAATCGCGCTGTGCGTTTGGCGCTGCGAGATTTTGAGGCGTTCACAGCAACGCGCGTGAGAGTCGGTGGAACGCAGAGCGACCGATCAACCGGCAACTTCGCCGCCGCCTTGTTCACACACGATACGTCGCGCACGCTCGATCCGCACCTGCACACGCACTGCATCGTTTTCAACGCGACGTTCGATGCGACGGAGAATCGTTGGAAGGCGCTGCAAAATCACGAACTGCTGCGTGCCCGGAAATTTGCCGAGAACGCCTATTACCACGAACTCACTCGCGAATTGCGGGGCTTCGGCTATCGGATTCGCAATCGCGTGCGGGGTGATTTTGAAGTCGAAGGCGTCTCCGAACAACTTTGCGAACGGTTTTCCAAGCGGCACACGCAGATTGACGAGGCTCTCACCAAACTGCTCGCGGAAAAACCGGAACTCGCTGGCGCAAACTTTCAAGCCTTGCGCGCTCAACTTGCCACGGCTGAACGAACCCGGAAGCAAAAGCATTTGAGCCAGGCGGAATTGTTGACCCTGTGGGAATCGCAGTTGGGCGAAGCTGAACGCGCTTCTCTGCGCCAGCTTTCGAAACTTCCGGGCAACGACTTGAATGAAAAAAAGTCCATTACGGTCAACGAAGCCGTCCAATGGGCAGAGGAACATCTGTTCGACCGAAACTCTGTTGTGCGTGAATGTCAGGTTTGGCAGGAAGCGTTGGGCCGGGCGCGGGGTGAAAGCTTTTCGGTTTCGCAACTCAAGGAATTCACGGAACGGCGCGGCTACATAAGAGACAAGGAACATCCGGGCACGGTCACGTTGCGCGAGGTTCTGTTGCGTGAATGGGAAATCATTCAGACCGCAAAAGACGGCGTTGGCGATTCCTGGCCGTTGGTTGCAAATCCACGCCCGGTGAATCCTAAACTGGACGATGAACAACGTCGCGCGCTCGATGCTTTGATGTCGTCCATCAATACCGTGTCCGTGTTTCGGGGCGGCGCTGGCACGGGCAAAAGTTTTGTACTGAACGAGCTGGTCGAACAACTTCGGGAGTCTGGCCGGCGCGTCGTAGTTCTCGCGCCGCAGCGTCAGCAAGTCGTGGAAATGGAAAAGGCGGGATTCCCGTCACTATCCACGGTCGCCAATTTCATCCTCAAGCGTGAACTGGCGGAACGCGCGGTCGTTGTTGTGGATGAGGCTGGTCAAATCGGCGGACGGCAAATGTTGGAATTGATGCGGCTGGTCCGCGAGCGGAATGCCCGGCTCATTCTTTCGGGCGACACGCGGCAGCATGGAGCGGTTGAGGCTTCGGATGCGTTGCTGGCAATCGAGCGGCACTCCGGCGTCAGGCCCGTCGAGTTGCACAAGATTCGACGGCAAGACCCGGCGCTTGGCAAAGACGCCGATGAGCGCACACGCATCAAGCAGTATCGGAACGCCGTCGAATCAGCGGCGGCGGGCAAGTTGAGCGAATCGTTTGAGCGCCTCGACAAGATGGGTGCGGTGGTGGCGTGCGGAATGGGCAATCAAGCCGACAAGCTGGCGGAAGAATATCTCCGGCTCGCGGAACAAGAGGCTTCGGCGGTGGTCGTCTCGCAGACGTGGGGTGAAGTGCATCGGGTCAATTCGCACGTCCGGGATGCGCTCAAGTCCAAAGGGCTGCTCGGCGCAAACGATACGACGGTTCAAGTGCTGGACAAACTCGACCTGACGAATGCGCAGAAGCGGGATGAACGCTTTTACCCGCCTGATGCCGTCGTCGTCTTCAATCAGAAAGTGCGCGAAGCTGAACCGGGCGCAAAAGGAAAGCTGGCGGGCATTTTGAAATCGAGTGTGCTCGTCGAAGTCGGCGGAAGGTTCATCACCGTTTCAAACAAAATGCTCGATCACGTTACGGTTTATCTTCCGCGCGAAATCTCGGTCACACAAGGCGACCGTCTTCATCTCAAAGCCAATCGCAAGCTGGCTTCGGGCGGTCGTGTCACGAATGGCGAACTTGTCACCGCGAAGTCGGTTCGTCCTGATGGCGCAGTTGAACTCACCGATGGCCGCGTCTTGGACAAAAGTTTCCGCGAGTTCCTGCCCGGTTACGCGGTCACGTCCTACGGCTCGCAAGGCAAGACGGTGGATTACGTTCTGTTCTCCGATTCGACCGTCAAAGCCGCGACGAACGCGCAGCAATGGTATGTGACCATTTCGCGCGGGCGACGGGGCATCCGCATCTTCACGCCAGACAAGGAGCAATTGCGCGAGAATGTGGCGCGCTCCGGCCACAGGCCGTTGGCGATGGAGTTGGCGGCCGGTCTTGTCCCTCGACGTGGCGTCCGCCTTTGGGATCGCTTGCACGGCCATCTTCTCCGATTTGGACAACGCGCCGCAGACACATTTTGTCGGCTGAAACTGGCGCGTCGTCGTCACCTGAAAACCACACACAAACATGAACACAAAAACACCCGAATGTTGGGCGAGCGACCCGAACGCTCACGGCGTCAAAATCGAACTATCGGCTGAACGGAGTCTCTTGCTGCCGTTTGACCAATTCGCTTTCGCCGAACTCAAAACCGAAGGGAAGCAGCAACACCTTCGCTTGGTCTTCGCCACGCACGAGGTTTTGATTCGCGGCAACGCCTTGCGCCGAATCGAGACGACGATGCAACGGATGGAATTGTCCTTCCTCGCCGCTTTGTCGAGCAGTGAACGGAAGCTCATCGCGGATGGTCAGCCTGTGATTGTCGAAATTGTCGTCACGGAAACCAAAGATGTTGAGAAGCGCACTCAAAAAGACCAGGAATGAGAAATCTGTCGGGGACGGAATGAGCTACCGCATGAAGGATCAGATTGAAACGCCTTAACGACCGGAGCCACGCCAGGTTAGTGATATCACCCGCGAATGCGGAACTTCGTGGACCAGCCGGCTTTGGCCATACGGGCTGGCGGGGTGGTCATTGTGACTGGTAAACGAAAAGATTTGTGGCGTCGACCCCTGGCATTTGAACTGGTTGTGATACTAAATACTGATACTTCATATTGACTGCGAGCTTGGAACGGTTTCCCATATACCAGCTTTGTGCTCGCCTAATAAATACATCATCAGCCGGAAAACGATCATGCAATGATGGAAAAGCTCGCCTCAGACAAAAAACGATGTCCTGCTTAACAGCAGGGGCCTTCGTTGCCGCATAGCAAGCAAAGAGGGGCTCAATAGATTTCGGCCACTGGGCTGCAAGGTAAAACTCCAACGGCTCGTAAACGATATAGCGAGGGCAATGATGGCTCAACAGCGCGATGAGTTGCTGTGCGTCCTTGCGTTCCACGCTCCTCCAGACAAATGATTGCAGAAGAACGTGGTCATAGTTCCCGTCCAGGTCGCGATCATCCCCGGAAAACATCGGAACAGCAACCGCCGCGCAGATTCTTTGGAATTCAACATCCACCTCGTTGGTGGGCGCTTCATTCAGAAGGCTTTGGAGAATCCTGACTTCGTCGGGGTAAAAGCCGCCCTTACGCGGGTATTTTTCGCCTCTTGCGACTTGAATGTATTTCTCGGTCTGAAGTTTCCATTCCTGTTTGAGCTCAGTCTTTCCCTCTTGTTGCGCTTGCTTCATTGATTCATCAGCTACACCGCAAGCGCCATTAAGGAACCAGCATGTCGCTATCGGCAAAAGCCACTGAAAGATTGAGCGCAGTCGCATACGTTGTCTCTTCGGTTTCATTATGCAACGACAAGTTCCCTGATTGAAACACAAAACCCAATCCCTCAGGGCTACGTCAGTCCGATCCATCTGCATCTTCAAAGTGAGGCTTACATCAAAAGACCCGGTCCATCCCGCAGGGCGAGGAGCTCGCTGACAGCGAGTTGGACTAGGTAATTAGTCAATTGTTGGTTGCTACCCGTGTGCTCATTCCCCCCTTTCGGAGTCTGTGAGCGACCAACCGCCGCCTAAAGCCTTGTAAAGTTGAACGACTGCGAGTCGGCGTGCGGTTTCGATATGCGACAGGACATTTTCTGTGGGAAACAGTTGTTGTTGGGCTTCAAGAACTTCGTAATAACTGGCTTTCCCTTCCTTGTAGCGGTCGGTTGCTACCGAAACGGCGTCACGACCAGCGATGACGGCCTCGGTTTGTTCCGCGCGTTCCTCATCAAATCGGCGGCGAGAAATGAGCGCGTCCGATACTTCACGGAAGGCATTAAGAGCGGTGTCCTGATAC
>Ga0265338_10010247_pt1 | contig 11039 bp, 8 predicted proteins | sample 42126metaG_FD_193579 | JGI IMG/M metagenome (GOLD analysis project Ga0265338, IMG submission 193579) | Rhizosphere microbial communities from Carex aquatilis grown in University of Washington, Seatle, WA, United States - 4-21-26 metaG | ecosystem: Host-associated > Plants > Roots > Rhizosphere >... | reverse complement strand
CGCGCCTCCCCCGAGGAGGTGAGCACGGCGCGCTTGAGGCGGGCCAGCGCCGGGTCCTCCGCGATGGCGCTCAACAGCTCGAGGCCGTTCATCACGGGCATCTTGAGGTCGGTGACGAGGAGGGCGACGCGCGGCTCGGCGCGCAGCCGGTCGAGAGCCTGCCGGCCGTTCTCCACGATCTCGAGGCGCGCGGCGAGCTCGTAGCGCTCGAAGGCGCGCTTGAGCAGGTAGACGTCCCCCTCGTCGTCCTCCGCCAGCAAGACGATGCGCTCGTCACTCGCGGTCATGGAGCGTGAAGTAGAAGGTCGCGCCGCGGCCGGGCTCGCCCTCCGCCCAGATGCGCCCGCCGTGACGCTGGATCACGCGCGACACCGTCGCCAAGCCCAGGCCGTGGCCGGGGAAATCGGCGTGCAGGCGCTCGTAGGAGGCGAAGAGCTTGCGGCGCTGGCTCTCGTCGAAGCCCACGCCGTCGTCGCGGACGAAGTAGATCGGGCTCGGCTCCTGAGGGATAACGCCGAACTCGATGCGGGCCTCGGGGCGCTTGCTCGTGAACTTCCAGGCGTTGTCGAGCAGATGGCGCAGCGCGGTCTCGAGCAGCTCGGGGTCGGCGCGCGCTCGCACCTCCGGCTCGACGACGAGCTCCACGCGCCGCTCCGGGTCCGCCGCTTGCAGGCGCTCCACGACGCGGCGCGTCATCGCCGAGAGATCGACGAGCTCCTCCGCCATGTCTCGCCGCGTCACGGCCGTCAGGGTGAGCATGTCGTCGATGAGCCGGGCCATGCGGCGGCTGGCGTCGAAGATGCGCTTGAGCTGGTCAACGCCTCCCGCCCCGAGGCAGTCGCCGTAATCCTGCAGGACGGCCTGGGAGAAGCCGCTCATCTTGCGCAGCGGCGAGCGCAGGTCGTGCGCCACGGCGTAGCAGAAGGACTCGAGCTCCGCGTTCACCTGCCGCAGCCGCGCGGTGCGCCTCTCGACCCGCCTGGATAGCTCGCGGTTGAGGGCCACGACCCGTCGCTCGGTCTCGCGCAGCGTCTCCTCGGCCGCCTTCTGCCGCGAGATGTCGGTGACGAGCGCGACGACGCCGGCCACGGTCCCGTTCGGCAGGAGGTCGGGGCGGTACGACACGGCGACCCACCGCAGCTCTCCGGAGTACGGAAACCTCGCCTCGAACTCGACGGGCCGCCCGGCGAAGGCCTCGGCCAGGCGAGGCCGGCAGGTCTCGTAGACCTCGGGGGTCAGGATCTCGTCGACGCGGCGCCCGAGGAGGCTGGCGGGATCCGAGTGGCGCCACCGGCGGTAGGCGCCGTTGACGAAGGCGTAGCGCCACTGCGGGTCGATGTAGGCGATGAGTGCCGGAGCGGCGTCGGTGATGAGGGCGAGCTTGGCGCGCGCCTGACGGGCTTGCTCGCGGTCGTCCTTGGCGCGCCAGATGGCGGAGGACAACGTCATCGACGCCAGAGCCAGGGTGGAGACGAAGGCCTGCAGCACGTCCACGGCGACGTCTCGCTGAGCGCCCGCGAACGGGCCGAAGCCGCGCAGGGTTCCCCAGCTGCCGGCGAAGGCGATGACGAGGAGCACCGTGGAGGTCTCGCGCACGCCGAAGCGCGCGGCCGCCCAGACCGCGACCAGCATCAGCGCGAAATCGAAGGACAGGTGGCGCGCGGACACGGCGCCGCCGCCGAAGAGCACGGCCACGGCCGCGGTGGTGGCGGCGGCCAAAGCCGCGCCTTCCGCGACGTATTTCCAGCCTCCCGTCAGGCGCGAATGGTGCCTCCACAGGAGGATCGCCGGCGCCACGATGAGCATGGCCGCCCAATGGCCGAGCGAGCGCGTCGCCCAGGCGTCGAAGGAGCCGACGCGGATCAAGGCGAAGCGATGCAGCGTCCAGACCGCCAGCAGCGAGCCCATGGCGGCGGCCGAGCCGGTGACGACGCCGAAGATCGAGAAGTCCCGCGGGTCGTAGAAGCTGTGGCCGTCGATGCCGATGCGGTCGAGCGCCCAGGAAGCGACGCCGGCCTCGAAGGAATTGGCCGCGCCAAACAGCAGGCAGCCTTCCCAGGGCAGGCCGAGGGTCCACAGGTAGAGGGCCGAGCCGAGGAACACCCCGGGCAGCACGCGCCGGCCGAACTCGAGGCTGACCGCCAGAGCGAGGCCCGACGCCGGCCAGAGCGCGCTGAGATAGGGCGAGACCTCGTCGACCGAGAGCGACAGCCGCGCCAGCGCGATGTACGCGGCGGCGAGGGCCGCGCACTCGATGAGCGACTTTAGCTCCAGCCAGCGTCTCGCCCGACGGGCGGCCGAGATGAGCGCCATGACTTCAGTGTAGCGCGGCGGCGTTGGGCGGCCGTGACCGTTTGTGGACGGCGCGGTGAACTACTGGGAGCGCAGCGTGACGTGCACCTTCAGGAAGGGCTCGGTGAAGCCCTGCGGCAGCGGCGGGTAGGGCGCCGCGTCCTGGACGGCGGCCAGCGCGGCGAGGTCGAACGCGGAGTCGCCGGAGCTCGACTCCGTGCGCACGTCGACGACGCCGCCGTTGGGCAAGAGCGAGAAGACGACGACGCACTCGCCCCCTCCCCGCGGCATGCGCGATTGCCACTGCTGCCAGAGCATCTGGCGCACGCGCGAGATGTACCACGGGTACGGGAAGTTGGGCATGTCGGCGGAGGCTTCGGCGCCGGGCATGCCCTCGCCGCCCGTCCCTTGGGCGCCGACGGCCTGGCCGGAGGGCTTCTCGGCCGGGGCTGCCGTCTGCGGCTCCTCCGCGGGCTGCTCTTTCGGGGCCTTCCAGCCGCCGAGCAGGCTCGGCCGCGGCAAGGAGATGCGGGCGCGCTTGTTCTTGCCCCGGCGGCGGCCGAACTCGTCGAACTCCTGCTGCGGGGCGGGGCGCGCGCTGCTGGGCGGCTGGACGCGGGCCGGGACTTTGGCGCCGCCGGACGGACCGGCGCTCGTGATCACGGAGGCGGGACCGCCGACGAAATCGATCGAGTACACCGTGTTGGCGGGCTTGGCGCCGCGCCAATTGAGGACTTGCCAGCCGAGAACGGCTAAAAGGACATGGGCGCCGGCCGAGTACTTGAGATACGGCCTCATCTCAGGGGAAAAAAATTCCGCCGCCTGAAGGCGGCGGGGTGTCACGGCGCGCTGCCCGGCACGACGCCGATGCCGAGCTTGCCCACGCCGAGCTTCTTGGCCACGTCGAGCACGGCGACGACCTTCTCGACGGGGACGGTGCGGTCGGCCTGCACGAGCAGCGTCTTCTGCTGGGATTTCCCCAGGCGCAGCGTCAGCTCCTGCTCCAGGCTCTCCCAGTGCACGGCCTTGCCCTCGACCTCCACGGTCCCGTTCTTGGAGATCTGCACCTGGATCGTGGACGGCGCGTCCGAGGGCATGCCCGTGTCGGCCTTCGGCAGCTTCACCGTGAGCTGGTTGTGCACGAGGATGGGCGTGAGCACCATGAAGATGATGACGAGGATCAGCGCGACGTCGATGAGCGGGACCAGGTTCATCTCCGCGATGACCTTCCCTCTCTCGTGGAGCTTCACGTCAGCGGTGCGCTTTCTCGGAGAGCGTCTCGAGGACTTCCTCGGAGATCCACGCCATCTCGTCGAGGAAGCGCGTCGTCCGGGAATTGAAATAGTTGTAGGCCCAGACGGCCGGGATGGCGACGAGCAGGCCGGTGGCGGTGCAGACCAGCGCCTCCGAGATGCCGATCGCCACGACGCCGGGCCCGGCGCCCGCGGCTCCGGCCAGGTCCTTGAAGGCGCGCATCACGCCCACCACGGTGCCGAAGAGGCCGATGAACGGGGCGGTGCTGGCGATCGTGCCGAGGATGGCCACCCGCTGCTGCAGCTGGGAGGCGGCGCGCTCGGCGGCGCGCTGGGCGGAGCGCTTGCGGTCGTCGCGCGCCGTCGGGCCGACGAGCGAGGCCATGACCACGCCCGAGGCCAGGCCCTTGTGGGCGCGGCAGGCGGCCACGGCGTCGTTGAGCTGGCCTCCGGTCAAGATGCCGCGCACCTTCTCCAGGAACTGCGGCAGGCCGCTCAGCGACCGGCCGTAGAAGCGCCAGCGCTCCCAGATCAGCGCCAGCGAGTAGATCGACAGGGCGATGAGGAACAAGAGCGTGACGCCGCCCGATACCAGGATGTCCATGACGCCGACGTGAAAGCCCATTGACCGGATTATTCCAAAACGGACCGGGAAAAACAACTTAACGGCGGGCCGCCCTAACATTTAAGTTATTCGGGCTTGGCGAAACGCCGCGGGCCAGCTACACTGGGATCCTGATGCTCGCTTGGCTGGCCTTGGCCGCGGCGTTCGCCTCCGCCGCCGGCCCGTTCACGATCGATCCTCCGCCCGGCTGGACGCAGGTCCAGGAGCCGGCGCCGGCGCCGCTGCTGCTGCGGCTGCGCGGGCCGGACTCGAGCTCCTTTTTGCTGACCCGGGCGCCGGACCTGCCCCTGAACAACCGGGCGGCCGTGCGCTCCTATCTCGTCCAGGTCGTCGCCGGCTTCGACCGGCAAGCGGCCGACGACTACGGCCCGCCGGGACCGCTGATGACGGCGCGCTACGACAACGGGCTGACCCTGCTCTACGTCGAGTGCGCCAAGCCGGGGCACAAGAAGCTCGTCTTGGGCGCGGTCGACTTCGGCGGCTCGCTGGCTCTCGGCACGCTCGTGAGCTCGGTGCCGGAGACGCTGATGCCGTCGCTGTTCGGCGCGCTCAAGGCCCCCTACGGGCCGGCCGCGGGAGCGGGCTCGCCGATCAGCGCGGACGGCCAGCTCGAGGTCTCCCTTCCCCAAGGCGCGCGCACGCGCGCGCTGACCGCCGCCGAGCGCAAGCAGGGCTTTGTCCTCGCCGTCGAGGGCCTGGGCTCGGAGGTGATGATCCTGAAGATTCTCGACGACGACCCCGCCCCGTCCAAGGATCAGCCGCAGCTCGTCCGCCAGACCGTCCTGGCCTTTCCCGGCGTCGATCCCAAGACGCTGAGCCCGATCGGCCTCATCGAGACGCTCCCGGGCCCCGACTTCATCTACGCGTCGGCGGCGGTGAGAGATCCCTCCGGTCCCGAACGCTTCATGGCCGGCTACATGCCGTGGGGCTACTGGGGCTACTCGATCCTGGCCAAGGGCGCCAAGCCCGTGGAGCTGTCGCGCGCCGTGTTCGGCGCCTTGGCCCTGGGCCCCTCCGCGCTGCCGAAGGTCGTGGCGTCCACGCCGCCCATCCCGGTGTCGCGGCCGTTTCGTTGGCGCAGCCGCGCGGGCGTTTTGGCGGCGGCCGCGCTGGCGCTTTTGACCGTCCTGGCCTTCCTTTTTTCGAGACGCGGCCGCGCTACGCCCGCGCCGTAGAATGTTGTAGGCTAACGCCATGCCAACGCAGACCCAAGACGACGTCCGCGCCGCCGAGAGGCTGCAGCGCGCCAAGGAAGACATCATCGGGCAGCTCGGCTCCGTCATCGTCGGGCAGACCCACGTGATCGAGGAGCTGCTCATCTGCCTGTTCGCGCGCGGCCACTGCCTGCTGCAGGGCGTCCCCGGGCTGGCCAAGACGCTGCTCGTGTCGAGCCTCTCGCGCATCCTGGACCTCGAGTTCTCCCGCATCCAGTTCACCCCCGACTTGATGCCGTCGGACGTCACCGGCTCCGAGATCCTGCAGGAGGATCCGGCCACCAAGCAGCGCTCCTTCCGCTTCCTGCCCGGGCCGGTCTTCGCGAACATGATCCTGGCCGACGAGATCAACCGCACCCCGCCCAAGACCCAGGCGGCGCTGCTGCAGGCCATGCAGGAGTTCCAGGTGACGACGGGCGGCACGACGCGCCCGCTGCCGCTGCCGTTCTTCGTGATGGCCACCGAGAACCCGATCGAACAGGAGGGCACCTACCCCCTGCCCGAGGCGCAGCTCGACCGCTTCTTCCTCCAGATCACGATGGACTATCCGACGGCGGAGGAAGAGCGGCGCATCGTCGTCGAGACGACCGGCGCCAAGAACGTCGAGCTGCGCAAGGTCCTCAACGCCCAGGAGGTACTGGCGCTGCAGGACCTGGTGCGGCGCGTCCCGGTCGCGGACTCGGCCGTCGATCTCGCCGTCGCGCTGGCCCGCTCGACGCGACCCTCGGACGCGGGCGCGCCGGAATCCGTCAAGAAGTGGGTCTCGTGGGGCGCCGGCCCGCGCGCCAGCCAGAGCCTCGTGCTCGGGGCCAAGGCCCGCGCCCTGCTCTCCGGGCGATTCGCCGCCGCGGCCGACGACGTGCGCGCCGTGGCCAAGCCGGTCCTGCGCCACCGCGTCGTGCTCAACTTCCAGGCCGAGGCGGAAGGCGTTTCTCCGGACGACCTGATCGAGACGCTGCTCGCCTAGAGGCCGGTGAAGTATCTCGACCCGGTCGCTCTCGCCAAGCTGAAGGGCCTGCGCCTGGAGCTGCGCCGCGTCGCGGCCGAGGGCATGTCCGCCGGACGGCACCGCAGCGTCTACAAGGGCCTCTCGCAGGACTTCGCCCAGCACCGACCGTACGCGCCCGGCGACGAGATCAAGGCGCTCGACTGGAAGGTCTACGCCCGCCAGGACCGCTATTACGTCCGCGAGTACACCGCCGAGAACGTCCTGACCACGCACATCCTGCTCGACGCCTCGGGCTCGATGGCGTTTTCGGCCGGCGGCCGCCGGCCGAAGTTCGAGCACGCCTGCCAGCTCGCCATGGCGGTCGCCTATCTCGTCATCTCGGGCGGCGACGCGGCCGGCATCACGATCTTCGGCCCGAAGGCGGACGGCGCGCTGCCGCCGCGCTCCTCCTTCTCTCATCTCGAGACGATGGACTCGCGCCTGGCCGCCACCATGCCCGCCGGCGAGACCGACCTGGGCGGCGCGCTCGAGCGCGTCGCGGCCGGCATCCGCCGGCGCGGGCTGGTCGTGCTCATCTCGGACCTCCTCGGCGAGCCGGAGCGCGTGCTGCGGGTGGTCAAGTCCTTCAAGGCCCGGCGCCACGAGCTGCTCGTGCTCCACGTGCTCGACCCGAAGGAGCGCGACTTCGACTACGAGGGCCCGACGATCTTCGAGAGCCTCGAGGCTCAGCCGGACCTGTTCTGCGACGCGGGCTCGCTGCAGCGGCTCTACCGGACGGAGTTCGAGCGGCTGCTCAAGCTCTACGAGGGCACGTTCCACCGCAGCGACATCGCCTACGCCGCGTTCTTCACGGACCGGCCGTGGGAGGCCGCGCTCGGGCGCTTCCTGACCCGATGGCGCTGAGCCCATGACGTTCGTCTCCCCTCTTTTCCTGTGGGCGCTGCCGCTGGCCGCGGCGCCGCTGCTGCTGCATCTTCTCTCGCGCCGGCGCGCCCGCCGCGAGACGTTCAGCGACCTGACCTTCCTGCGCCGCATCCATGCCCGCGCCCTGCCGCGCACGCGCCTGCAGCAGTGGCTGCTCATCGCGGCGCGCTGCCTGCTGCTGTTGCTGCTGATCGTCGCTTACGCCGGGCCCATCCTGCAGGCGCGCAGCGCGGCCGCGGCGGGCGCCTCCGGCGACGGGTTGGACTTGACCGTGCTCGTCGACGCGTCCTACTCGATGGGCTACCGCGAGGCGGGCAAGACCCGCTTCGAGCTCGCCCGCGCGCAGCTCGAGGCGCTCTTGCGCGCCCTGCGCCCGGCGGACCGCGTCGCCCTTATCCCCTTCTCCGACCGCGTCGAGCTGGAGGGCGCGGCTCCATCCTGGGTCTCGCCGCGCGCGGCGCAGGACGCTTTGGCGCGCGTGCAGCTCACCTACCGCGGCACCGACGTCGGCGCGGCCTTGAAGGCGGCCGAAGACCTCTTCGCCGCCGCGCCCGCGCGCCGGCGCCGCGCCGTCCTCCTCGCCGGAGACGGCGCCCGGCACGGCCTGCGCGGCCCGCTGCCGCCGCTCGAGCCCGGGATCCCTTTTCTCGGGCTCTCGTGGCCGGCGGCCTCCAACGCCCTGCTCGCCGCGGCCGGTCCGTCGCGCGAGAGCGACGCCCGCCGGCCCCAGCTGGCGGTGAAGGCGGACGGGCTCGCGGCCTCCGGCTTCGTCGAGGCGCGCGCCGACGGCCGGCGGATCCAGAGCGCCGCGCTGCGCGGCCCGGGCGAGGCCGGCGCCGTGCTGCCGTTGCCCGCGCCGAAGCCGGGCGCCCCGGCGGCTTGGTCGGGCGAGGCGGCGCTGCGCGGCGACGCGCTGCCGGTCGACGACGTCTTCTACTTCTCCTTCCGGCATCCGTCGCGGCCGCGCCTGCTGTGCCTCTACGGCGACCCGGGGTTCTTCCGCGCGCCGGCGGCCGGCTACTTCTTGAAGGAGCTCTTCGGCGGCGCCAAGCAGAGCCTGCTGCCTTTCGACGCCGACTACCTCGACCTCTCGAGGTTCGGCGAGGCCAAGCTCTCGGACTACCGGCTGGTGATGCTGGTCGACGCCGCCTCCGTGCCCGAGCCGGTCGCCGCCGCTCTCGACCGCTTCGTGCGGCGCGGCGGCGGGCTGCTCGTCGCTCCCGGCCCGCGCGCCGGCGCCGAGGCGCTCGGCCCGCTGGCCGGCATGCTGCCGGCCGGCATCGGACCGCTGGTGGACGGCGAGGGCGCCGGCATGGCCGCGGGACCCGCGGGCAGCCCGCGCGCCTGGAGCGGCTTTGAGCTCGGGAAGGTGGCGGTGCTGCGCTACCTGCTCCTGTCCCCCAAGGCGGGCAGCGCCGTCCTTTTCAAGACGGGCTCCGGCTACCCGCTGCTGGTGACGGGCAAGCACGGCGAGGGCCGCGTGGCGCTCTGGGCGTCGACCTTGGACGCGGCGTGGACGAACCTGCCGCTCAAGCCGCCGTTCGCGCCCTGGGTGCAGGCGGCGCTCGACAGCCTCTCGCCTGAAAGCGACAGGCAGTCCTCGGTGTTCCAGCTCGCGGTCGGCCAGCCGCTGCGCCGGACCTGGGACCAGAGCGAGGCGGCCCCGGACAGCGTGCGCCTGCGCGGCCCGGATGGCCGGGCGGAGACGCTCTGGCTGCGCGGCCGCGCCGTCGAGTACCTCGCCACCGACAAGCCCGGGCTCTACGCGATGACGGAGGAGGGCTCCGGGCGCCAGCGCGTCTATGCCGTGAACGTGGACCGCGCCTCCGGCGAGAGCGACCTCTCCCCCGCCTCCTCCCCGCCTTGGACGCCCGTCGCCGCCGACGACCTCGTCCCGCAGTTCGAGCTGAAGGTCTACGGCCGCGACGCCCGCTCCTACGCGCTGGCCGGCGCCGCGTCTCTGCTGATCGTCGAGATGCTGCTGGCCCTGCCGCGCCGCGCGCTGGGAGCGCTGCTCGTCGTGCTGCTCTGCTGCGGCTCGGCCTTCGCGCAGCACGGCGACCGGCTCGTCTGGACGCAGCTCAAGCTCGGCGAGGCCACCGACCCGTATCCGACGGTCTACTCCGACGTCCTGGGGCTCTTCGGCACGGTGACGAGCGTGCTCACGTGGCCGGAACGCCGGCTCATCTCTCCCGGCGACCCGGCGCTCTTCTTCTCCCCGTTCGTCCTGCTCGCCGGACGCCAGGCGCCGCCCGAGCTGACCGAAGACCAGGTCCGCCGCCTGCGCGACTACATCGCCGCCGGCGGCATGCTCTGGATCGAGGACGCCTCTGGCGTGAAGGAGAGCTCCTTCGACCGCTGGGTCCGCCGCACCCTGCCGCGCGTGCTGCCCGAGGCCGAGCTCGCTCCCCTGCCCGGCGACCACGTCGTCTACCGCACGTTCTTCCTTCTGCGCGCTCCCGCGGGCCGGGTCATGGTCAGCGGCGCGCTCGAGGGCGTGGCGTGGGCCGGGCGCACCGCCGTGATCTACTCGCGCAACGACCTCCTCGGCGCCTGGCTCAAGGACAACCTCGGCAATCCGCTCTATCCCTGCCTGCCCGGCGGCGAGGCGCAGCGTCACAACTCGCGCAAGCTGACGATGAACATCCTGATGTACGCGCTGACCGGCAGCTACAAGGCGGACGCCGTGCATCAGCCCTACCTGCTGCAGAAGATGCGCTCGGGGGTGCCGTGATGACGCGACGCGGCCACCGTGCGCTACTGTGTTTGAACACAGTAGGGCACCTAGGCCTTCTCGGGCCTATCATTGCGCCTTGTAGAGATACAAGGCAGAAACCTATCCATGAGACGGCATCCGAGGGCCCGCGATGAAGTACGGCTTGGAATTTGCCGCCGACGGCTGGGCCTGGGGCCTGGCGATCGCCCTGCTGGCCGCTACCGTCTGGCACCTGTGGCGCAGCCGGACGGCCGGCTGGCTCAAGGCGCTGCGCGCGGGCGGCGCCGCGGCCCTGGTCCTGGCGCTGCTGCAGCCGGCGCTCGTCAAGCGCACCGCCCAGCTCGCCAAGCCCAAGCTCCTGATCTTCGTGGACCAGTCGCACTCGATGGGCGGCAAGGCCGGCAAGACCGACCGCCTGCAGGCGGCCGCCAAGTGGCTGCTCGACCATCAGAAGCAGATCGAGGAGCGGGCCGAGCCCGTGCTCTACGCGGCCGCTGGAGGCGCCAAGCGCCTGGCGCGTTGGCAGGACGTCTCCGCCCTCAAGCCCGCTGATGCCGCGCTCAACGCCGGGGAGGCGCTGCGCGAGGCGGCCGACGACCCGGCGGCGGCCTCCGCGCAGCGCGCCTGGCTGCTCACCGACGGCAACGCCGAGCCGTCGAGCGATCTCGAGGGAGGCCTTGCGGCGCTCAAGACGCCGCTCGACGTGATCGGCGTCGGCCCGGCGCGGCGCGAGCGCGGCCTCGCCTTCGCGGACCTCAAGACCCCGGACTTCGCGTTCCTGCACGGCCGCTTCCAGGTGCAGGCGGCCATCGACGCCTCCGATCTCGCGGGCAAGCCGGTGCGCGTGACGCTGCTGCGCGAGCCGCCTTCCGGAGGCGCCTACGCGCCGGTCGAGGAGCGGACGCTCACTCCCGCCAGCGATTACGAGACGCTGACGGCGACGTTCACCGCCGCGGCGCAGCAGCTGGGCTCGGAGCGCTACCGCCTCGAGGCCTCCGCGGCCGGCAGCGCGCGCACGCGCGACTTCCGGGTGGAGGTGATCCGCCAGAAGTACCGCATCATGTAC
>Ga0265338_10010246_pt1 | contig 11039 bp, 11 predicted proteins | sample 42126metaG_FD_193579 | JGI IMG/M metagenome (GOLD analysis project Ga0265338, IMG submission 193579) | Rhizosphere microbial communities from Carex aquatilis grown in University of Washington, Seatle, WA, United States - 4-21-26 metaG | ecosystem: Host-associated > Plants > Roots > Rhizosphere... | reverse complement strand
CTCTGCCACGCCCCGCCGCAACCGGTTTTAAGCAGGGCCGGGCGCGCCTCGCTGAACCGGCGCAAGTTGGCAAAACCCGGAATTCGAATCTTGCCGGCGCCTGTCTGCTGGGGATCGCTTCGCGCGACCGACTTCACCAACGCCAGATATTCCGCGTCCGTGACGCCAGACGCGCCCGGATCAAATTCCGCGTGAAGCCAGAACTGCCGGGCCGTGCGCGCGACGACAAAACAATGATGCGCATAGCTCGGCGGCGGCTGCCTTTTGGAGGCGCTGCTTTTGCCGGTTGCCGCGTCGAAAAAGTACTCCCAGACCAGCTCGTTGGGATACGCAAACGTGTCGGCTTGGAAATCGAACGGATGCTCCGTCATAATGGATATGAACTTGCGCCCAACCTAGCCGCCCCGTAGTTATCTGACAATGCTGTATGCCGCATGGCAGGTCATCGCCTGCGCGAACGCCAACCAATGGGCCTTGATGGATCTCGCCGCCGGACGCCGCTGGACTTTCCGCGAACTGGCCGAAGCCGCCGACGCCTTGCCGGCAGAAGAACCGGTCGTTTATCCGAGCGGCGCCGGCGTTTCGTTTGTGTTTGACGTTTTGCGCGCCTGGCATCACGAGCGGATCGCATGCCCGCTGGATGCCGGCCAGAGCAAGCCGGCCATCGCAAATCTTCCCCAAGGATGCGTCCACGTCAAAACAAGCTCCGGATCCGCCGGGCCGTCGCATCTTGTGGCGTTCACCGGCGCCCAATTAGCGGCCGACGCGCAAAACATCGTTGCCACGATGGGGCTTCGCCCGAATTGGCCCAACCTCGCCGTCATCTCGCTGGCGCATTCCTACGGCTTCTCAAATCTGGTCCTGCCGCTGCTGCTGCACGGCATTCCCCTCGCGCTGGCTCCCTCGCGCCTGCCCGAAGCGCTTCGCAGTGCCGCCCGTCAGTTCTCATGCTTGACGCTTCCCGCGGTGCCAGCCCTTTGGCGCGTCTGGCGCGACGCCGGGGCGATTCCCAAATCAGTGAAGCTGGCGATCTCCGCCGGGGCCGCTTTTCCCGCAACGCTTGAGCGGGAAATCTTCGAGCGCGACGGCGTCAAGGTTCACAACTTCTATGGCGCCAGCGAATGCGGCGGCATCTGCTACGACGCCGCCGACACCCCGCGCCACTCAGACGACGATGTCGGAGCGCCGTTGCGCGGCGTAAGCGTGACAACCGATTCCGAGGGCCGCCTTGTGGTTTGCAGCAAGGCTGTCGGCGAAACCTATTGGCCGGAACCCGATGCGGCGCTTGCGAACGGAACTTTTCGCGTGGCCGACCGCGCCGAAATCCGCGACGGCCGCGTTTTCCTGCTCGGCAGGCATGGCGACATGATTAACGTCGCCGGGCAGAAGGTGGCTCCCGAAAACATCGAGCAGACGATCCTCCGATGCCCGGGCGTCGCTGAGTGCGTCGTGTTCGGTGCGCCTGATCTTGACAGTGTCCGCGCCGAAACCATTGTCGCATGCGTGTCCGGCGACCCTTCGCTCACCGTGTCGGCGCTCAAAGAGTTCGCCACCCATCACCTTCCGCCGTGGCAGAATCCCCGCCACTGGTGGATCCTCCCCGCCCTCTCGGATCCTATCCGCGGCAAGATCTCCCGCGCAAAATGGCGCGAGCGCTTCCTGGCTGGAAAAAAGTTCTGAGCTGACCAGCGTCAGCGCGAGTGCGGGGTTTGGAAGTGGCTGGATTCGTTAAATCGCGCCTGGATGACGACCCACCGCTGGTTCCAATCGATCCAACTGGATTCCCACGCGGCGCCGCTGAACTGTTTGCGCCCCTGGACCATCAGATCCGGTATGGTTTTCGCCACGCGGCGAGCCTGCGCGTATTCGTTCCACTTCAAATAGGCCTCGGCCAGGCAGATGGAATTCTCCGGGTAACTGGGGCTCAATCGAACGGACTTTGTCAAATGCTCAATGGCCTTGGTCCGGCTGCCGATGCTCAACGGAACCCCCGGCGCATCGCGATACAGCATCCCCAGCGACCGGTCGGGCCCGGCGTAATCGATCGTTTCGTCCAGGCGCGCCGCGGCTGTCAACTCCTCGTTCATCTCGTGCAGAAGACGCAACGCGCCGAGTCCCTTCGCGCTGGCCGATTCGCCAATATCCAGTCCCAAATAATAATGCGCCCACGCCGATTTGGGGTCGTCGACCAGCCCCTGCCGGCACGCGCGCATCCCCTCCTCCGCGAACGCCAATTTATCCGAATCGTGTTTGGCCAGGTCCGCGCGGTCGAAACAGGCGCGCCCAAATTGCCACGCCGCTTCGAGGTTGGACGGCTCTTTCAGATACCGCACGCGCGCCGCGTGATAGGCCCGCTCCGCGCGCAACTCGAACACATCCGGCGCGTCGGACTCGGCCAGAACGGCGACGGCGGCCAGCGACAGCGCGACGCACACTGCATGGACACGGATTAGACGCATTTTAATCATGAGAGGATTCCAGAGCTTGCGCCAAATTCTCCAACTGTCCATGCGAATGCTCGCTGGAAATGACAAATCGATAATAACCGTCCGCCGGGCCGCCGGGATATTTTATAAACGACGGGAAAACCCCGTGCGCCAGCAACGCCTTCCGAAGGGCGGCCGCGTGCGCTCCATCGCGCGGCGCAATCGGGATAATGGGCCCGGGATTTTCCGGCAATGCAAACCCCGCCTTGCGCAATCTTGTCTTCACAAAAGACGCATTCGCATTGAGCCGCTGACGAAAGCTTGAGTCGCGCAGGAGTTTCAGCGCGCGGCAGGCAGCGGCAACCAACGGCAGCGGCGCCGGCGTGCTCCCGGCGAACATCCGGCTGCGCGCGACGATCCGCTCGCGCAGCTCCGGCCCGCACAACACCGCCCCGCCATAGCTTCCAAACGCCTTGCTCAGCGTGATCGTTTGCACGATGCGCTCGCGCGGAACGTTCGCCAATTCCACCGTCCCGCCGCCATGTTCCCCCAACGTCCCGGCCCCGTGCGCGTCGTCCAGCAAAATAAGCCCGCCGCGAGGCAGCGCCTTGAGATACTCCGCCAGCGGCGCAATCGCGCCATCGCCGGAAAACATCCCGTCTGTCAATAGAATCGAGCGCCCTTTGCGCCGCGTCAACAATCGCGCCGCCGCCCCGGCGTCGCGATGCGGAAATTCGGTGACGGGACAATCCAGAAAACACGCGGCGTCGCGCAAGCTCACGTGCGCCCGCGCGTCGATATAGGCATGGGAGAAATCTCCCGCCAGCGCCTGCGCCACAACCAGGTTTGTCGCATAACCGTTGGAAACGGCCAGCGCCGCGGGCGCGCCGAAAAACCGCCGCAGCTCCGCCTCCAACTCGCTGTAAAGTATATGATTGCCGGTCGTCAGCCGCGATGCCGCCACGTTGCCGCCGTATTTTCGCAGGGCGCCAACGATCGCCTTTTCAATGGCGGGATGGCTTGCCAGCCGGAAGTAATCGCAGCCGGCGAAGTAGGACAACTTGCGCCCCTTGTAGCGCACGCAGGTGCGTCCGACTTGTTGCAGCGGCTCAGGCTCCATCGCGCGTCCCCGGCTAGGGTGTCAACTGCACAACGTCCCCCGGCTGGAGCGCTGTGTCCTTCCCTCGCAACAGATCGACGCCGCGGCATTCCAGGACGACACGCCCGGCGCGAAACACCCGGACAACCGAAGGATTCATGAAACCCGTATAATTGGCCGCGACGATCGCCTGCGCCGCCGTCATTCCTTCAGTCCAGGGGACGCTCGGGTTGGTGACAAGACCCTGCACGGTCACCGCCGGGCCGGCCGGCGCCCGCTGCCGCGCCAGCGCCTGCTCCTGGCCCGCCACAAACGCCTGCCTGGCTTTCAGGTCCGCCTCCCGCCGGGTCTGGCAGCCGCAAAGGAACAATAGTGTCAAACAAATGGCTAACGCTCGCATGTCAACAACTCGCCGGCGCCTCCTGCAAAATTTCCACGCCATGATCCACCGCGCCCGCCACAAACCCAAGGCATTCCACCGCCCCGCTCGGCTTGCCGGGCAGGCAAATCACCAGCGTCTTGCCGACCACCGCCGCAAGCCCGCGCGATAAAATGGCGTTCTTTGTCAACTTCAGCGATTCCATGCGCATCGCCTCGCCAAATCCCGGCAATTCGCGCGTCGCAATCTCCCGCAGCGCCTCCGGCGTTACGTCTCGCGCCGCGATGCCTGTGCCGCCTGTCGTCAAAATCAAATGGCAACCGCCCGCAATCTGCTCGCGAACGGCGCGCTGGATGTCCGCCTTTTCATCAGGAACAACCGTCTGCGCGACGACTTTCCACCCGTGACCAGCGGCCGCTTTTTCGAGGGCCGGCCCGCCCAAATCCTCATATAGCCCGCGCGAGGCCCGGTCCGAAATCGTGATGATGCCAACGAGGATTTGCATCAGCTTTTTGTCTTTGACAGCAGGGCGACGCCGGAAATTTCCATCTTGGAGTCAATCGCCTTGCACATGTCATAGATGGTGAGGGCGGCAACGGTCACCGCCGTCAGCGCTTCCATCTCCACGCCAGTAGCGCCGGTGATGCGCGCCGAAGCGGTGATCACCATGCGGTCGCGCGATGGCGGAATCTCGAAGTCGACGGCGCAATGCGTGATGGCCAGCGGATGGCACAACGGGATAAGGTCCGCGGTTTTCTTGGCGGCCATGATTCCCGCCAACCGCGCCGTGGCGAGGACGTTGCCCTTTTTGATCTCGTCGCCTTCTATGGCGTCGAGCGTCGCGGCTGTCAATCGAATTTCCCCACGCGCCACCGCTTCCCGGCGCAGCGCGGGCTTGGCCGAGACGTCGACCATCGTCGCCTCGCCCTTCGCGTCCAAATGTGAAAATGGCCTGCTCACGCGGTCTTGTGGTTGGCGTCGATCACGCCCTGCTTCCATTCAACAGCGGCGGCGCGCATTTGTTCCCCGAAATCCCAGTGTTTTTTGACGTGCCTGGGGATGTAACCGGATAGCCCAAACAGGTCCAGCGTCACAAGAATTTCGCCGTCGCAATCGGGCCCGGCGCCGATGCCAATCGTCGGAATCGGTATGGCCCGGGTGATTTCAGCGGCGACGCCCGGCGTCACCAATTCCAACACGACGCCAAATGCGCCGGCTTCGGCGAGCGCCGCGGCGTCGTCCATAAGCCTGGACTTTTCGGCGGGCGTTTTGCCCTTGATATGATAACCGCCTTCGGCGACCGCGTTTTGGGGAAGCATGCCGATGTGGCCGATAAACGGAATCCCCGCGTCAACAATCGCTTTCACCTGCGCCGCCATGTCCCGCCCGCCTTCCCCCTTGACGGCTTCCGCGCCCGCGGCGACGAGCCGCCGGGCGTTTTCGACCGCGGATTGCGGAGTCAGGCAGCTTTGGTAGGGCAAATCCGCCGCGACAAGCGCGTTGGGTTTCGCGCGCATGACGGCGCGCAGATGATGCTCCATGTCGGCCATCGTCACCCGCGTGGTGTCCGGGTAGCCGAGCACGACCATCCCAAGCGAATCGCCGACCAGCAGCAAAGGGATGCCGGCGCTGTCAAGTATCCGCGCCATCGAATAGTCGTATGCCGTCAGCGCCGCGATGCGCTCCCTGCCTTTCATCGCGCGAATCCGGGTTGCCTTCTCCGTGTTCATCGCAACAGGTTCTCCCGTCGAAAACTCTCGATCAATTCCTGCGGCAGCGCCGTCGCCGTGCCGAGTTTGCCGACGACTACGCCCGCCGCCTGGTTGGAGAAAAGCGCCGCTTCGATCGGCGAGGCCCCCGCGACAATCGCCAGCGTAAATGTCGCAATCACCGTGTCGCCCGCGCCGGACACGTCGAACACTTCCCGCGCGACGGTGGGAATGTGAAAAGGCGCTTGTTTGCGCTGGCAAAGCAGCATGCCCTGGTCGCCCAACGTGATCAGCAGCAGCGCCGGCGCAAGTTCGGTAAGCAACTTGTCCGCCACCGCGAGCAGCGCTTTATCCTGCAACGGCGCGACGCCGTGCCGGCCATCGGCCACGCCCGCCAGTTCGAACGCTTCCTTGCGATTCGGCGTCAGCAATGAAACGCCCGACAAATTCAGCGTGTGCGCCGGCTTCGGATCCATGCTCAGCCAGATGCCCCGCTCGCGACACATGGCGCGCGCGCCGTCCAGCAGCGGCTGGGTAATCACCCCCTTGGCGTAATCGCCGAGAATCACCGCGTCGGCGCTCGCCAGGTTTTTTTCCAGCGCGGCCAGAAGCTGCCGCGTCCCGTCCGGGTCAAGCCGATCGCGCGTTTCGCGGTCGACGCGCACGACTTGCTGACGGTGGGCGATGATCCTCGTCTTGACGCTGGTTGTCCGGCCGTCGAACCCAACCAACCCTTTGCAGCCGATGCGTTCGTGAGCGAGAATTTCCCGCAATTTGTCCGCCTTTTCGTCCTTGCCCACCGCTCCCAGCAATTCACAACGGACATTCAAATCAGCGAGGTTGCGCGCAATGTTGCCTGCCCCGCCCGGGAAAAAGCTTTCGCTTTCAAATTCAACCACCGGCACCGGCGCCTCGGGGGAAATTCGCGACACGCGTCCCCACAAAAATTGATCGATCATCACGTCGCCGAGCACGAGGATGCGGGCCCGCGCCGCGGCGGCAAGCAGCTTGCGGACTCGCTTGGGTGTCAAAGAACTCAGAGCGCTATTCATATTGCTACCCTTCGTCAAGGAAGGCCGTCAGAGGGCTGGTAGCCTTCGCGTAAACCGTCGACTGCGCCAAACCAACCTCATAAGCGTCGCGCCCGCATTCCACGGCGCCTTTGAACGCCCGCGCCATTCGGCACGGATCGGCGGCGACCGCAATGGCCGTGTTCACGAGCACCGCGTCGGCCCCCAACTCCATCGCCTCTGCCGCATGGCTCGGCGCGCCAATGCCCGCGTCCACCACGACCGGCACAGTCGCCTGCTCGATGATGATGCGGATTTGCTCGCGCGTGTCCAACCCCCGATTGGAGCCGATGGGCGAACCCAGCGGCATCACCGTCGCCACGCCTACGTCCTGCAAACGTTTGGCCAGCACAGGATCGGCGTTAATATATGGCAGAACAGTGAAGCCTTCGCGCACGAGTATTTCCGCGGCGGCAAGCGTCTCGACAGGATCAGGCAGCAAATAATGCGGGTCAGGATGAATTTCGAGTTTGATCCATTTGGGCAGGCCCGCCGCGGCGGCAAGGCGCGCCAGGCGCACCGCGTCTTTGGCGTTCATCGCGCCGCTCGTATTCGGCAGCAGCAAATAGCGTTTCGGGTCGATGAACTCGAGAATATTGGCGAACGGGTCGTGTTTGCCGGTCAGGTCCGCGCGGCGAAGCGCGACAGTGACCAATTCCGTGCCGCTGGCGGCAAGGGCGTCCCGCATCAACTCCGGCGACGCGAACTTCCCCGTGCCCACCAGCAGGCGCGAATGAAACTCCCTGCCTGCGATAACTAACGTATTGGATTCCACGTTCAAAGCGCGCAGTTTGCCGCCGCCCGCCCCAACTGACAAGAAGCGAACAGTCTAAAACGTCACGGCATCCTCAAGAGATAAAATAACGCGCCGGATGATGGCATCTGATTCGTCAGCATCTTCAGTCTGCCTACGACCGTTGGGGTTTTCGATACCTTGGTCCAAGCGGCTCCGGGTCCGGCAGTCGTGGCGGAATATAAAGAGTAGCCAGACCAATTCGTTCCCCAGGACAGGACCAGATTCTTCCCGACGATGGCCGACGTCATCGTTGGCGCATCAAAGATGTGGATGAGATGACGAACCGCCTTGGACTCCGACGATTGGTACCAGGTCTCGGCGGAAACGTCCTGGCAGGACGCCGAATGCGACGCGAGCAGGCCGTTGCCCAGATACAGCGTGACGTGATCCAGGTTGGCAACATCCGCATCCCCCTCCCAATTCCAGCCAACAAGATCACCCGGCGCCATATCAGCCAGCGAAAAAACTTCTTCGGCATAACCCGGCGCGATCAACGTCGTGTTGACCAGATGCCCTGCTCCCGGTTCGCCGTAGGTGGGCGGCACGCGGCTGGGAATCACCAGGCCGCCGCCCCGCGCATGAGGCTCGCTGCCGATGCAGCAGGAAACAAAATGCGCGCAGTCATCCCCCAAACCGCTGCTGGGCGCCGGTGAAAGCGGAGTGTAAGTCCCGTAACTGGAGCCATTCGTCCAAAAATACCCGTCACTGTTGACAAAACCGGAATAAGTATTGGCGTACGAAACCGCCCTGGCCCGATCATATTGATTGGTCGATCCGGCTTTCACCACCACGATTTGGAACGCATTCGTCGGCCCAAAGAAAACACCGCTTGCGTTGTTCAGCCGAAAGACATCGGTCACCGCCCCGGGCGTTTCCGGCGCGACGAAACTCATTGTGAACGTCGCCTGCCCGCCCGGCGGAATGGACGCGCCGCTGCCGATGAACGTTGACAACGTGTGCGAGGCAAAAGGCTTGGCGCTCGGAGGCGCCGCTCCCATGCTGTCGACCCCAACGATATTCATGGTGTAACCGTTGAAAGTCGGCGACCACGTGGTCGTTCCCGTGTTCTGCATCGTCCAGGTCTGGGTGAACACCGTGCGCGGCATCACCTGAGCGCCGTTGGTGATCGTGACGGAAATCAACTCGGCGTTGTCTCCGGCCATCGCGCGATCCTGAACGATCAGCGCAGCGAGACAAAACACCAGCACATGGCGGAGCCTGTTTTCCAGACGATTCATCTTTAAGCGCCCTTCACGACAATTAGCGGTGCTGCGAGGAGCGTTTTCCGTCCGCGACCCTATCACAACCGCTTCCTAATTAAAGACATAATCAGCGCGCATTGTTACAGCACGGCCCAATGTTCTCCCTCAAATCCTTTGCGCTCTATATGTTCTCAGCGCATGTCTTTGTAATAAACAGCTCCGACCGCCAATGGCAGCACGAGCCGGACAAGGACAAAGGCCAGCAATCGCGTCCCGATGAGGGATACGGCCGCAATTGCAAGGCAAACATAGAGGAGAAGCGCGCCATACGCAGCGCGATGCATCCGCCAAAGACCGGCCATGCAGGCAAACTCGTAAATACCGCCCAACAAAAGCGCGGCGGAAATCCATTGGGGAACGTTTGGCCGAGGATGCGCCTGAACATACAGACCCAGGAGCATCCAGCCGCACGCCAAGGTAAAACCGATGACGCATGCAACGGTCAGCCCCGTTGGACGTTCGCACACGTCGCTCGTATCGCTCGCAACAGCGCGGCCTCCGGCCTGCCGGGCGACGACGCCCCCCGCATCGTAGCCGCGCTCGCGCAGTTCTTCTCGTGCGGCGGCGAGAGCTTCCGGAAGCCAGTCATCCGGGTCGTCCAGCATCGCGTTCAACTCTCTCGTGGTTTTTTCCCGCATTTGATTCCGCAGATTCTCAGGGGCGTTCACCAGTCCGACCGTGAGCAATGTGCGAACAGAAATCAATGCAAAAGAGTCGCTCGACAGAACGCTTCACCGGCGCGAACGACTGCCACGCTCGAACAGCGAGATGTCCGCCTCGTCACCTCGCGGCTAAACTGCCGCCCGCAAAATTATCCCTTTACAGGGTCTGCATTGGGTGGCATGTTTGCGTCGGCTGGCTGATCTTTGATGGTCGAATCGGCAACCCTCGCGTTGCGGCCGCCCCGCGTGGCATCGACTCGCCCTTTGGCGCGTCGCGCAGATAGTGTGTCTTGGCCCGCTTTCCTTGACTTTGAACTTTAAACTTTGAACTCGTTGCTGTTTCCCAAGGTTCCTCAAACCAAATCAAACCTCATCAAGTTGCGTTTGGGGGCCGCGTCTGCTCCCCTGTTCCGTGGCGCCGGAAAGCGGTTTGCAGCGCGGTTTTACGGCAGTTTTTGGAGCAAAAACGTCGCGCCCAGTCGCAACCAGTCGCGGTCAGTCGGGCATATTTTCAAGCGCAGTTTTTTTGCCGTTTGCTCCCCGTCGCGTATCCAGCGCCCGTGTCCACCGCCACGCGCCTTTATTCCTCTGCCCCTCATTCCCCTGACGTCTTTCTTCCTTCTTGGCCGCGCCGCCGCGCTTGACATGTTGTGTTTTCCAACATACATTGGCGTTTGTCGGGCAAAAGGGCCGCTCTTTGAAATGGGCATTGATGGACCGCGCCGCGCCTCAACCTCACCGTTCGGGGCCATAACCTGTTTTGCCTTCGAACCTTAAACTTTAAACTGTTTTTTTGGGGGGGGAGCGGCGGCGCTGGCGTGGGGGGGGGGAGAAAAAACCTTAAACTCTAAACTCGCCGCCCTTGGCGGTGCCTTGGGGGGCGGCCCTTTACGTTCTTCTCCGTTCTCTCCGTTGCCTCCTGTTCAAAAAAACGTTCATTCGTGTTTATTCGTGTCATTCGTGGTTTCAACTTCCCGCCTCGCGTAAAAACCACATTTTCCGCTTGCGGTGGCCGGGGCTGATCCGTAGATTTCCCGTTCTCTTGCTTATTGACCGCTTACAATAATGAATAAAGGCAAAATCGTTCAGGTCATCGGACCCGTGGTGGACATTGAATTTCCGGAAAATCTGCCGTCCATTTACAATGCGTTGACGGTGGACTTCGACGTGCCCGGCCACGGCAATACCCATCTCACCCTGGAAGTGCAGCAGCACTTGGGCGACCACTGGATCCGTTCCGTCGCCATGTCCAGCACCGAGGGCCTCAAGCGCGGCCTGGAAGTTCTTGACAGCGGCGGTCCCATTTCCATGCCGGTCGGCCCCGGCGTCATGGGTCGCGTGTTCGACGTCACCGGCAATCCCGTCGACGAGCGCGGCCCCGTGGTAAGCGAGAAGCGTTACCCGATCCATCGCGCCGCCCCGCCGCTGGTCGATCAATCCACATCGCCCCAGGTGCTAACCACCGGCATCAAAGTCATCGACCTGATTTGCCCATTCCTCAAAGGCGGCAAAGTCGGCGCGTTCGGCGGCGCCGGCGTCGGCAAGACCGTCGTCATCATGGAGTTGATCAACAACATCGCCAAGCTCCACGGCGGCGTGTCGGTCTTCGCGGGCGTCGGCGAACGCACGCGCGAGG
>Ga0265338_10010245_pt1 | contig 11039 bp, 11 predicted proteins | sample 42126metaG_FD_193579 | JGI IMG/M metagenome (GOLD analysis project Ga0265338, IMG submission 193579) | Rhizosphere microbial communities from Carex aquatilis grown in University of Washington, Seatle, WA, United States - 4-21-26 metaG | ecosystem: Host-associated > Plants > Roots > Rhizosphere... | reverse complement strand
GACCCAAAGCCCGGCCGGGACATCGCGTTACCTCCTCCGGGTGGGCAGCCGGGTGGAGGAACAGCTATCCAGCGGTGTTTGGATCAGCTCGGCCGCCGGCTCCACCGCCGCCATCTTGTCCGCCGGCGGGAAGGCCATGCCCGTGACCCTGCCCAAATTCCAATATGTGGTCCGTGAGGCCTACCAAAAGAAATTCGGCCCCCGCCGGCTCGTGAAGGGGATTTTGGCCAGGGGCCAGAACCTGGAATTGGTTTCCCGGATGAAGGAGGGGCGGATCTTCGTGGACGGCGCGAACCTGGTGGTTCCTTTCAAGTTGGGGGACCGCCTGACCGTCAGTCTCTCCCACAAACCCCTCCAGGTCATTGGTTTAAAAAAGTGATCCGGGGGGGTGGTCCAAAGGGAGCCCTGTTTTTGTCCGGGAAGGGGCTTGCAATGGATCGGGAGATGGGGAAAATAAGAAGGGTTCGGCCGGGCTTATCCAGGCCGTGAAGGTGAAGGAAGAGTTTGACGCCGCTTTCGAATCGACAAAGGGATGGTGGTATAAAGCCGTCCAAAACCTGTCGGCGGGAATTGGCCGTCTAGACCCTTTGTTCCCCGATGCCTGATTTGCGTCATACCGGGAATGGACCGGGGGATTTACAAAGGGTTTGTTGGAAAGGCTAGGGTTGCCTTTTAATAACCCGAACCTTGTGGTAAAAGTCTCAAAATTAATCAACGGACGTTTAATATGAATTTGTTCTGCCGTTTGTTCACCGTTATTTTTCTATTGGTTTTTGGATATGTTCGGGCGGAGGGAACGGTTCCTGAAACGACGCCGGTGAAGCCGACCCCAACCGTAAAAATCGACCTTCATACGGATTGGTTCAACGTCAAATATGACGATGTGCGGGAAAATACGATCATCAAGCCCAAGGATGATTTGGGTCCAGGCGCGCCGGCACGCACCAGCGCTTCGGACAACCTGAAGATCGGCATCGCGGCGACCGTTCCGGGAAAGTCCTTTGATCCGAACAATCCCGTCGCCATCGTGGTTTCCTTCAACCGGATGGCAGGCCTCATGCAGAAGGCCAACCAGGATTCCCTTTTCGGCACCAAACAAGAGGATGACTACAAGCCCTTCAGCGGGAACCAAGTCCAGCAATTGGATAAGTGCACGGATGTTTTATTGGTGCTTCCCTCGGGCCAAAAGATCCAGGTAAAACCAGGGGCGGTCTCTTATAAAACCATCAAGAACGAGGGCTTTATGGGGGAAAAGTACATTTGGGAAAGCCTCTCCATTTCCGGTGGGATGGAGCTCCTGGACCAGCTGCAGGATGGCGCCAAAGTTGCCTTGTGCGACACGACCTTCGCCATGGTCAAGGATCAGATCTCGGAGGTGAGGTCGATTCAATCGCTCGTCAAAGGATTGGCCCCGAAGCCCGCTTCAAAATAACCGGACAGGGAAAAGCGGACGGCGGCTATAGCTCCCGTTCATGAGTGAAAGGACCCAACCCATTTAGGGTTGGGTCCTTTTTATTTTATTGAGGAAGAAATGGATAGGCATTGGTTTGGCGGGGGTGCGGTCCAAGACGGCTTTTCAGCCTCAACCAGGACGGCCTAGCCGGCCCGGAAAGTCTCAGTTGCCCGAGGAGCACTCGCTGTTGACCGAGCTGATTTCTTTTTTCAGGATCCATGGGAAATTCCTCATCAGGAAGCCCACGTTCGAAACGGTCGAATCCATGATTTTGGAGAAGTCCTTGATCGCCATGAATTGCCTTTCGTAAAACCTGGAAAAGGGAAAATAACTCCAATGCCAGGGCTCGTCCATGACCGCGCCCTGGCGACCCAGGTAGACCCGGCAAAAGCCGTAGGCACTGGCGTTTTGTTCCATCCACTTGTAAAAATCCAAAACTTTAGGGGGGGTATCGGCTTGGATCTTGACCAACTGGCCCCGGAGGGTCTCCTCGGAAATGTCCAATTCCGTACCCCAATGGTGGCGGGAAAGGCCGGGAACGGAGACCGTGCTCATGATGGCTCGAACCCGCCCCTTTTCATCCAGGCTCGACATCTTCCGGAAGGACTTGTCATAGTGGTTCCAAACCCGGCGCTGGGAAGTGAAGGAGCGGTAGCCTGACACCAGGATCAGGTGCCATCCGTCATGGGCCGCTTTTTCCCGCAATTGGTTGTAGGACTCCATCACGTCCCGGAGCGCGAATTGCCCCGATTCGGGATCGTTCACCAGTCCATGGGGAATCCGTAAGCCTAAAAGTTCCTTTTCCGATAGGGCGGGAGGCTCGGGAAAGGAGGGGACGGCCGGCGCCGTCATGACCGCCTGTTTCACGAGGGGACGGGGTGAAGCGCAGCCCCCAAAGCAGCCCAATAGAAGTAAAAGGGATAAAAGCCGGAATGTCACGGGTCGCGATCTCCAATGAGGGATGAGTGCGCCGCTCTCCGTCCTCCGCCCTCCGGAAAATCGTATAGCGGATTGCGGACAGCGGGGGGCGAACAGGGGAGGACCGGCGTTACTTCAGGTCCTTTGAGGACAAGATCCTCAAATCCTTGTCCATCTCGTAAACCCTGGGGACCGCGGTTTCCAGGTTCAGCTCCAGGACCTGTTCCTTGGTGAGGTGCTCCAGGTGCATGACGATGGAACGCAGGGAATTGCCGTGGGCCGCCACGATGACGTTTTTGCCTTCTTTTAAATAGGGGACGATTTTATCTTCGAAATAGGGGAGGGTCCGGGCGGCCGTGTCTTGGAGGGACTCGGAAAAGCCCTGATCGTCCTTCGGGGGAGGGACGTCGTAACTCCTTCGCCAGATTTTGACCTGGTCCTCTCCGTACTTGGCGGCGGTTTGCCCCTTGTCCAGGCCCTGGAGGGCCCCGTAATGGCGCTCGTTCAAAGCCTTGTCCTTGATAACGGTAAGGCCCGTTTGTCCGGTTTCCTGAAGCACGATGGCCAAGGTTTTTTGGGCCCTCTGTAAATCCGAGGTGAAGGCGATGTCGAATTTCATGCCCTTTAAATTTTGCCCCGCCCGCTTGGCCTCTTTTTCGCCCTGTTCCGTCAAGGGGACGTCCACCCAGCCGGTAAATTTATTTTCAAGATTCCATTGGGATTGTCCGTGGCGTACCAAAACGAGAGTGGGCATTCAAAGGCTCCTGGGTTGGAATAAATCTCAAAAAGATGGGTGATTTTAACCTCTGACCGATTGTTTGAAAAGGCTTTTCGCCCTGGTCCGCTTGATTGGAAAATGCGCCTATTGCATACTGTGGAAGAATAAAAACGATAAAACCCTTTTACCACGAAGGCACCAAGGCACCAAGAACGGCGAAAGACTTCATCCGAAAAGGTTTTGGGTAAACGCCTTTTTTCTCTTTCTTGGTGTCTTGGTGCCTTCGTGGTTCATGGGGCTTTTAATGGGCCTTGATTTTTAAATTTCAGCTGAAACGGTAAATTGAATGAGCCGAATGGACGAGAAGTATATGCGCCGGGCGCTTTTCCTGGCTGAAACCAAAACCCGCTATACTTCACCCAATCCCAAAGTGGGGGCGGTTTTGGTGAGGGGGGGAAGAATCGTCGGCGAGGGGGCGACCCAGCCCTATGGCGGGCCCCACGCGGAAATAGTCGCGCTCCGGATGGCCGGTGCCAAGGCGAAGGGGTCAACCCTTTACGTGACGCTGGAGCCCTGCGCCCACTTCGGTAAAACACCACCCTGCGTGGACTCGATCCTGAGGGCCGGTGTCAAAAAAGTAGTCGCGGCGATGAGGGATCCTTACCCCCTGGTCAAGGGCAGGGGATTTCAAAGGCTTCGGGGTGCGGGCCTAACCGTGAGGGTGGGATTGCTCGAAAGGGAAGCGGCGGCATTGAACCAGTCCTTTATCCGGGGACTGTCCGCCGGACGGCCCTGGGTTCTGTTGAAGGCGGCGGTCAGCGCCGACGGTAAAATTTCCCCGCCCACGGGAAGGTCCCGTTGGATCACGGGGGAAAAGGCGCGCCGAAGGGTCCATGAAATAAGGTCAAAGGTGGACGCGATCTTGGTGGGCCGCAAAACCGCGGGGAAGGACGACCCCTCCCTAACCGTGCGTCTGCCGGGCTACCGCCGTAAAGACGTATGGCCCTTGAGGGTGGTTTTGGACTCGGGCCTCAGCCTGGATTTAAACAGCAGGCTGACGGATGGAAAGGCGAGGACGGTGGTATTTACCGGGCCCGCCCCTTCCCGAACCAGGCAAAAGGCCTTGGAAAAAAAGGGAATTCTTGTTTTTCAGGTTCCTTTGGTGAAAAAGATGTTATCGTTAAAGGCTGTTTTGAAAAATCTGAGCTCGCTCCAGGTCCGGACCCTCCTCGTTGAGGGAGGCGGCGAGGTCCATCAGTCTTTTTTACGGGAAAGGCTGGTGGATGAGTTCGCGATTTTTATTTCCCCGCGGATCTTGGGGCCGGGTGCAAAGGCTTGGCTGGGAGGGGATGGTTTGGAGGGTTTTCTCCTTTCCCCCCTTTTGAAAAACGTGAAATTGGAACAAGTGGGCCCTGATTTTATTTTAACCGGGCAGAGGAAGGGTTGAGATGTTTACGGGGATCATTCAAGAAGTTGGAAAAGTGAGGAAGGCGGAACTCCGGGGCCCGGAGCTTTGGCTTTCCCTGGAAGCCCCTGCCTCCGCGTCCCGCCTCCGGATGGGCGACAGCCTTTCCGTGAACGGTTGCTGCCTGACGGTCGTGGCGCTGGAACCGCCGTTGGTTTCATTTCAGGCCGTGTCCGAGACTTTAAACCGAACGGTCCTGGGACTGTTGAGGGAGGGATCGCTGGTCAATTTAGAGTCGCCCTTGACCCTTTCCGAGCCCTTGGGGGGGCATTTCGTCCAAGGCCACGTGGACGGGACGGGGGAAATCCTCAAGGTTGCACCAGAGGGACAAGGGGCCAGGTTGACCGTCCGTATTCCGGAGGCGCTGGAGCGTTATGTCATCGAGAAGGGGAGCATCGCCTTGGACGGCATCAGCTTGACGGTGGCGTCCGTCCGGGGCCGGGAAATCGAGGTCGCCTTAATTCCCCACACCCTGGAAAACACCGCCTTGAAGTCCAAGGGTCCCGGCGACTATCTTCAGGTTGAGGTGGATATGCTGGCGAAGTATGTCGAAAAGCTGGCCTTCGTCAAGGCCCGGGAGGACAAAACCCATGAAGGTTGAGAAACTAGGGGACGGCGAGTTTGAGAAGCCCCAACCCATCGCGCCCCTTTTCGCCCCGGCCCTGAATGAGCGTATCGCCAAGGTGACCAACACGGCCCTCCGGTCCGAACTGGGCATGTTGATCGTGGAGGTGGAGGAGAGGGGAAAAAGGCTCTACGCCACCAAGGGCCGCAAGGAGTTCGAGGATTACAAGGGCGCCGTCAAAAAATTCATGCAGAAGGTCGTGAACGGATCCTTCCGCATGGAAGAGAGCCACGGTCAGAAAAAAGACGGAAAGTTCGTGATTTATTTGACCATGCAGAAGGTGGACGAGGCCTTGGAAAACCTGGGTCAGATGCTGCTGGCGGGCCAGCAGGACTCGATGAGGATTTTAGCCGCCTTGGACGAGATCCGGGGGCTGCTTTTGGATACGTATTTATAAAAATTTTTACCACGAAGACGCGAAGACACGAAGAAGGATAACTTTAGGGCCCTTTCTTTAAACTTCCTGCGCTTGGTGCCTTCGTGGTGAGGGATTCGAGTTTTGAATTGGAATTGAAAAACGTCGAGCAAGCGATCGAGGACATCCGCGCGGGGAAGCAGGTCATCGTGGTGGATGACGAGAACCGCGAGAATGAGGGCGACCTGGTGATGGCCGCGGAAAAAGTCACGCCCGAGGCCGTCAATTTCATGGCCAAGGAGGGCCGGGGGCTTATTTGCGTGCCCATGCTGGGGGAGGATTTGGACCGGCTGGACCTCTCGATGATGGTGGCGGAACAGCAGGATAATTTCCGGACGGCTTTCGCCGTGTCGGTGGACGCCAGCTCGGGCGTGACCACCGGAATTTCCGCTCCGGACCGGGCCAAGGTCATCCAAGTGCTGGCCGACGCCCATTCCAAACCCCGGGACCTCGTCCGGCCGGGACACGTCTTTCCCCTGCGCTACCGGGCGGGGGGAGTGCTCCGCCGCGCCGGCCACACGGAGGCCACCGTGGATCTGGCGAAATTGGCCGGCCTTAGGCCGGTCGGGATCCTCTGTGAGATCATGAAGGATGACGGTACCATGGCCCGCTTGGGGGATTTAAAAACCTTCTCCCAAAAACATGGTCTGACCATGATCTCCATCGCGGAGCTGATCCGCTACCGCCGGCAAAAGGAAAACCTGGTCCGGCGGGTTTTGGAAATTCCACTGCCCACGGAAACGGGGGACTGGAACGTCCTGGTTTACAAGGCCGCCACGGAGGACGATGACAGCCTGGCTTTCGTGAAAGGCGATCTGGAGGGCGGGCCGGTCCTAGTCCGGGTCCATTCGGAGTGTTTGACAGGCGACGTCTTCGGCTCCCTCCGCTGCGATTGCGGGGAACAGCTGCACGCGGCCATGAGGCAAATCGACAAAGAAGGCCGGGGAGTGGTCTTATATATGAGGCAGGAGGGCCGGGGAATCGGGCTGATGAATAAGCTCAAGGCCTATCAGCTCCAGGACCAGGGCCTGGACACGGTGGAAGCCAACGAAAAACTCGGCTTTCCCGCAGATCTCCGGGACTACGGCATCGGCGCGCAGATCCTGGTGGATTTGGGGTTGAGGGACATCCGCCTCTTGACGAATAACCCGAAGAAAATCGTGGGGCTGGAGGGTTATGGATTGAACGTGGTGGAGAGGGTTCCCATCGAGATTCCGCCCAACGAGGTAAACGTAAAATATATGGACGCAAAACGTTTGAAGATGGGACATTTTTTAAGCAAGAAAAATAACTAAAGTTTGTCCGAACGGTTACAATACGGCCCGATTCGCCTAGGACCAGCCGGCGGGGCTGGATGGATTTCGGGCTGGCCGGATGAATTTTGAAAAAGGCGGGGCATGGCTCCAAAAGTCATTGAGGGAAAAGCCGGAAGTTCCAACCACCGGATCGCGGTGGTGGTGAGCCGCTACAACGACATGATCAGCCAGAGGATCCTCAAGGCGGCTTTGGAAACCCTTTCCGCCAAGGGTGTGGCGGATCAGGATGTCGAGGTGGCCTGGGTCCCGGGAGCCTGGGAAATACCGGTGGTGGCCCAAAAAATGTTAAAGACGGGCAAGTTCAACGGAGTCATCGCGCTGGGCGCGGTGATCCGGGGAGAGACGACCCACCACACCCACATCGGCACGGAGGTGGCGGCGGGGTTAAGGCGCCTTACGGAAAAAACGGGGATTCCGGTCGCCTTCGGGGTATTGACCACGGAGACCCTGGAGCAGGCCTTGGCCAGGGCCGGGGGAAAGGCCGGCAACAAGGGCATCGAGGCGGCCCTGGCCCTGTTGGAGACTCTTTCGGTGTTGGAGCAAATCCAATGAAACCAGTTCAGGGTCGGCGGTCGACAGTCGGCAGTTTAGTTGGTGGTTTTATCCTGTCGACAGCGGACTGTCGACTGAGAGCTGGTGTCCTATGGGGTTGAAAAGGCGGTCGAGGGAATTGGCGCTTCAGATGTTGTTCCAGATGGACATGGGAACGGTCCAATTGAAGGACCTGGAGGAGAATTTCCTGCCCCAGGCCAGCGCGCCGGAGGCGGCCAAGGTGATGGCCCTTCGGATGACCAGGAACACCTGGGACAAGCTGGCGGATATCGATAAGCACTTAAGGAACCTGGCCGAAAACTGGGATCTCTCCCGGATGGCGGCGGTGGACCGGAATATCCTGAGATTGGCGGCTTTCGAGATTGTTTATGACATGGAAATTCCGAAGTCGGTTGCTATCAACGAGGCCATCGAGATCGTCAAAAGGTTCAGCACGGACGAGTCCAGCAAATTCGTCAACGGGATCTTGGACAAGCTGGACAAGCAGAAGATTTAACCACGAAGTACACGAAGGTCACGAAGTGAGGCATTCATCTTTTGTTTTAAGGCGGAATCTTTACTTCGCGGCCTTTGTGAACTTCGCGGTGAATAGGTTTGGAGATTTAATTGGAAATTGACATTCCAGCGGACATTCGAGCCTTCATCGACGAAGTGGTGGATTCCTTCGTCATGTGGGACCTGCTGATCTTTTGCTCCAAAAAGACCGGCGAGATGGAAACGCCGTCGCGGGTCGCCCAAATGCTGGGCAGGCCGGCGGAGGAGCTCCAAAAACCCGTCCACAAGCTGGAAAAGCTGGGATTGGTGGCCATGGTCAAAAAGATCGACGGCGAAATGGCCTGCCAGCTCAACCAGAATTCCCCCCAGTTTCCCCTCCTGCGGCAATTCTGGGCCTACAACGAAAGCCAGGAAAACCGCCTGAGGATCCTCAGCTATTTACTCCAGAAGAAAATCCGCTAAAAAAACGAGGTACCAGGTTCAAGGTGCCGGTAAAACCTTTATATCCAAAAGGTTTTCTTTTTTGCCTGGGACCTGACAACTGGTACCTGATACCTGCTAAAATGGGTCCCATGCGCTACGGACTTTTTTCGGACGTTCACAGCAACCTGGAAGCCATGACGGTGGTGGCCCGGGCCATGAAGGCGGAAGGGGCCGAGGAATACCTCTGCCTGGGGGATTTTGTCGGCTACTATTCCAACCCCGTGGAAGTCATCGAGCTCATTGAGTCCCTTCATTGCTGGAAGCTAATCCTTGGCAACCATGACGCCGCCTGTATCGGCCAAACCCCCCTTTCCAAATTCAACCAGCCCGCCGCCGAGGCCATCCACTGGACCCGGAAGCGCTTAAAACCCAGGCACTTCCAGTTTTTGGAGAACTTGAGGATGAATGAGGAAATCGGTGAGATCCAATTGGTTCACGCTTCCCCCTTTCAAAGCGAGGAATGGCATTATTTGATCCAGAAGGAGGATGTGGAGCGTAACTTCCGCTACTTCCAGGGTTTCGTCTGTTTTTTCGGCCACGTGCACAAGCCCTTTATCGCCGAGCAGAAACCGGACGGATCGGTCGAGATCCTGGAACAGCAGGAATATACCCTCCGAAAGGACTGCCGCTACCTGGTGAACGTGGGCAGCGTTGGACAGCCAAGGGACGGGAATCCCCAGACCTGCTACGTCATGTACGACTCCTCCTCCAAGAAACTTTCCATCCGCCGCCTGGACTACGACTACGAGACGACCGTCAAGAAAACGCTGGAAGCCGGCCTGCCCGACTACCTCGCCCAGAGGTTGAAAACGGGGAAGTAGAACCTTTTTCAAACCCTAACCGTCCAAGTGGTTGGTTGAAATATTTTCCCTTGCCCCTTGCGGAAGAGGGATAAAGGGTGAGGGGCGGGGTTGATTCTTTTGTCTTTTTGTTCAGTTGTGTCCATTTTGATTTAAAATAACCCCATGGAAACCAAGCCAACCCCCGAAACCAAGAAACGCGTGGAGAAGCTCCGCGCGACGATCCGGCACCACGACACCCTTTACTACGACAAGGCCGCGCCTGAAATCACCGACTTCGAGTATGACCGCCTCTACCGGGAGCTCAAGGACCTGGAAGCCGAATATCCCTCCCTCGTCAACCGGGACTCCCCGACCCAGAAGGTTTCCGAAACCACCGGCAAGCATTTCAAGACCATCTCCCACCGGGTCCCCATGTTGTCCCTGGACAACACCTATTCGCTGGAGGAGCTCCAGGAATTCGACGAAAGGGTCCGGAAAAGCTTGGGGGATGAAAAGTACCAATATGTCTGCGAACTCAAGATCGACGGAGTCAGCATCGAGTTGGTTTATGAAAAGGGTTTATTGACCCACGCCATCACCCGGGGCGACGGGGAAAAGGGCGACGATGTTTTGGAAAACGTGCGAAACATCAAGGGGCTTCCTTTGAAGTTAAAAGGCGCGAATATCCCGGACCGGGTGGAAATCCGTGGTGAGGTTTTTTTTACCGCCAAGGACTTCGAGGCGGTGAACCGGGAAAGGGAAAGGGAGGATCTTCCCTTGTTCGCCAATCCCCGTAATACGGCCTCCGGAACGCTCAAGACCATTGATCCGGCCGAGGCCGCGAAAAAGCCCCTGCATATCCTCCTTTATTATGTCTTCTCCCCCGGCAAACTCCCCTTCGACACCCAGGACGAAAGCCTGGAGTGGCTGAAAAAAATGGGATTCCCCGAGGACGCCCATTACCGCCTTTGCAAAAACATCGGCCAGGTCCATGCCTATTGCGAGGAATACCAGGCCAAGCGGGACAAGATCGGTTTTGACTGCGACGGGGTTGTACTCAAGATCAATTCCTTCTCCCAAAGGGAAAAATTGGGAACAACCTCCAAGATTCCCCGCTGGGCCATCGCCTTTAAATTCGCCGCCCAACAGGGCGAAACAACCTTGAAAGCTATTACGCTCCAGGTTGGGCGTACCGGCGCCATCACGCCCGTGGCGGAATTGGAGCCGGTCTCGTTGGAAGGCACTACGGTCAGCCGGGCGACCCTCCATAACGAGGATGAGATCAAGCGCAAGGATTTGAGGGTGGGGGACCGTGTCCTCGTCGAAAAGGGCGGCATGGTGATCCCCAAAATCCTCCGGTCCCTGCCCGAAAAAAGAAAAGGTTCCGAAAAAATATTTAAAATGCCGACCACTTGCCCCGTCTGCGGCTCGAAACTCGAGAGGGAAGAGGGTGAGGCGGCTTGGCGATGCGAGAACGCCGCCTGCGGGGCCCAGTTGGAAAGGCGCATTGAGCATTTTTGCGGGCGTGACGCCATGGATATCCGGGGCGCCGGCCCGGCGGTGGTCAAGCAGCTGTTGGAGGAGAAACTCATCCGGGATTACGCGGGGCTTTATCAATTGAAGGAATCGGACGTAGCCGACCTGGAGCGGAAAGCGGAAAAGTCCGCTCAAAACCTGGTGGGACAGATCGAGGAGAGCCGCCAAAGGACGCTGGGGCGGTTGTTGTTCGGCTTGGGGATCCGCCATGTGGGAGTCCATGTGGCCGAGATCTTGGCGTCCCGGTACAAGGACCTATGGGCTGTCAGCGCCGCCTCGGA
>Ga0265338_10010243_pt1 | contig 11042 bp, 26 predicted proteins | sample 42126metaG_FD_193579 | JGI IMG/M metagenome (GOLD analysis project Ga0265338, IMG submission 193579) | Rhizosphere microbial communities from Carex aquatilis grown in University of Washington, Seatle, WA, United States - 4-21-26 metaG | ecosystem: Host-associated > Plants > Roots > Rhizosphere... | reverse complement strand
GCAACGTAAAATACCGCGAGGATCGAAACCCTCACGGCGTTGTACGCTTGATAATGATGCTAGATGCTAGAGGCGGTGACGCGCTCTATAACTGCCAACGTAGCAGGTTAGGCTCGCGTATCGTATCGCAGAATACATGCGATGCCAAGTTCTCATTACACGTTCACATATGCTTGAGGGCAATTCGTTTTGTTATCATCACGGCAGTAAAGAACACACCCCCGACAATACATTCTGTCGCAATCACACGATTGCGCTAGATACCCTTCGCACTCACCGCAAACAATGCGCTCCCCGTTATCACGCGGCTGATCCTTATAACGGATATTGATCGTTTTACGGATCGGCTGTTTCCAATCCGGCGATGACCTATCACGCTTTGTCATAACGAATATCCTCTGATTAAAGCGTCAATGTGAATAAGAATGATGCTGCGCTCGTAAGCCCTGCCAGCGTCAAACGCGCGTTGTTCCTCTGGCGATACCTCGCGCAGCTTTGGCCGCTGCCTGTATTCGTTTGTGGGCCTTTCGCTCTTGGTATCTGATCCACGTTCCGGTTCCGAGGTGGGCGTTTGCATATTTATTCATCCAACCGAAATGGTAATAAAAGAATTTGTCGCGCCATGGCAGGCGGAAACAGTAGGAATAAGAATGATACCACCGCACATACTCAAAGCGAAACGTAAAGAGTATTCCCAACGTGCTGGCGGTGATAGTCAATCCCCATTTGTCGCGTTGATCCCACGGGCAACCCGGCTCGTATGATGGCAGCGGCCAAAAATTCCATACGCGATACCACCTATTCATGTGAACGGGTTCTCAATGTCGCGCCCTGTACGCTCCTGTCGGGCGAGATATTTGGCCCGTGCCTCGCCAGCTTCAAAGGCCGCTTTCAGCCCGTCCGCTGTATAGTGCTGCACAAGCTGAGAGGCTTTGCCAAAGGGGTTGGCGTTGCTGTTGAACCATTCCGTAAACGAAGGGGCCTTTGACATTAGAACCACTCCTGAAATAACTCATACTTGCGAGACACACGGGAGAGGTCTAATGCAATCCCGTTGGCGTCCATAAAGAAAAGCAGCGCCGCGCGAACATCTGCGCATTCCTCAGCAATCCTTTCTTTCAAGTCGCCCTTGCCGTCCGGGTGATTGCCACTTGGGAATACGTTTAGCTTTCCCAATAGCTGCAACAATTCTCCCACTTCCTCAGTCAGTTTGGAGATACCGCGAACGTTCTCTTTTACCTCTGGCGGATGGTAATTAGTCATCTGGCGGTGATCGCTTTCTTTCCCCCGTAGGTTTTATTCCATTCGTCCTTTATGTCAACGGTCAATTGTGCGGGGTTGCACGATAGGGCGCGTGACATAAGCCGGGTGTATTCCATCATAAATTGCGTTGCACTTTTGAGGCTATCATATGGAGCAACACCGCTTGCAATGGCTTGAATGAGATACGCACCCATACGCATAGCATTCTTGTAATCGGTGTGGTTCTTATCCATCTGCGCGCGGCGGTGCGCCGTCGCCTGTATCGTGACGGATGACCTCTCCCTCAATGGTCTTTGTCGCGGGGTCGCCGTGAATGCTTACCACCTCCGCCCGCATCCATTTCAAGGCCGCAAGCTGCATATTCATATCGCCGCAGACTTTGGCGTATGTACTGGCGGAAATGTTCGGGTGCTTGTCTTCCTGAAACGCGGCGAACGTTTCCGTAAGCTGCTTTGTCATGCGGTCAATGACGCCGATATGCTGAGTGGCGGATGCGGTCATAAGAATTCTCCTAAGATGCTGAAAAAAATTGCGAGGATCACGCATTGAAAGGCCCAACATAAAGCGATGATACGAAGGCAGCTATGCGTCACAGCCACCACCCGTAAGCATCGTGGCCTACGGCTAAGACAAGCACGGCAATGCAGCCGATTATGAAAGCATATTTGACAAGGCGAAAGCCATCCCAAATAATCACGACGCATACACCTTTCGGCTAAAGCTGCCAACCTTGGAACCGATGCGGCGCGTTTCGCAATACAGCGTGGTTTCCAGCGTTTGCAGGTGCTTCATAAGCCGATCAGCATCCGCTCGCGTGAGGCAGGTTTGCCCGCGCGTCATGCCGGGGCCGTTGTCGTTGCCTTCGATCCATGCCACGATAAAACGCGGGCGCTTGTCATCGGCTAATTCGTGGAATTTCTCAGCGGTCATTGAGCGCGCTCACAGTGAGGTTGGAGGTCTTTACGATGGTCGCCACGCTCTCCAATTCGGCGGCGGATGCCCCAAGCTGCGCATGACGGTGTGAGCGGGGATGCAATTTCTTTTGCTCCGCGCGCTGTTCTTTCGCCTTGGCGTCAAGATACACCGTAAAGTCATCAATGGTTTTGAAATGATACACAAGCATTATTTTGTCTCCGCGATTGAGCGCCAGCTTGCGACTTGCGAGCGCAGGCTTTCGATTACACTGGCGTTGCTTTCTAGGGCGCGTTCTTTCGCGTCAATCTGCGCGAACAGCCAGCCGCTAAGATATATGTAGCAGCTTTCCTTATCTGCCAGCAAAAGCAGATCGCCGTTCTCGCGGAGGTCATAGAGGGGATAGGGTTTGTTTTGCGTCATGGACGGCAAAACGGTGTATCGGCTAGAGGCATTAGAGGGCATGTGGCGCTCCATTGGCGTTTCGATATGGATACCCTACAGGGTCCACCGGGCTATGCAAGCCCTAAATTCAGAATAGTTAATGCAGGGTTTACACGAAACCTAAGATGCCTGCGGCAACGCCAAGGCCAGCGGCAAGCCAACGCCTTTCCTCTTTGTGAAAGCAAATCACAAGGAATACAGCGAGGATGCACACGAATGCCGCCTTCGTATGCTTCGGCTCCCATTCGTAAATATCAAAGGTCATTTCGGCCACGCTTCCACGGTGCGAGAATGGCGCGCTTTGCAATCAGCATACGCCTGGAGAACGGATTGCGTTACCCACGCAAGCCATACGTCATAGTCCATTTCCGTTGGCGAGGTGAGCGTTGCGCAGGGCTGCGCTAGATCACTTGCCAGTGCTGGCGGTGTTGCCGTTGGCTGCGGTGACGGCTGCGGAGAGGATGCGCAACCGGCCAACGTCAGGCTTGCAATCAAGAGGCAGAGGTTTGACGGTCGCATTCTTGAACTCCAATTCTAAGGCAGCGAATTGATTTTTAATGCTGGCGAGGTCGCTGTTATATCCCGCGTCCGCATTGTGCATGTTGCTGATAAAGCCGGTAAGCTGCGCAAGGGCTGCGCTCACATTGTCCGCCTTCGTTTCAGCCGCAGCGGTATGCAGGTTGGCGATTTCCGCAGCGTTTGCATTGTGAACCACATAGTAGGTTGCACCAACGGATAAAGCCGCCGCGAAACCCGCAGCGGCGACATATCCCCAAATGCCACCGAGCGCCCCGGTGAGTAATCCAAGCAGCTTTGTCATGCAACGTCCGCCTTTACGATTGTGTCCACCTTGGCATTGATGGCGTCAAGCTGTTCCTTGTGCGCTTGCTGTTCGCGTTTGGCGCGGCGCGCATCGAAGAAAGAAACAACCTGCATTGATACGGTGGCAAGCCCACCAATCGCAGCGATGCAAGCGGCAATGCCGTTGAAGTCGGGCCAATTCATCGGTGAGCCTTTGCCGGTGCGTGATCGGGGTCTAGGCCCTGCAATCTGCGACCGCTCCCGACCATTTGGATACTGTCTTTGATCGGTGCGAGATATGAGGTCATATCATCCTTGGAAACGAATTTATCGCTTGCCCAAAGTTTCAGGCCAAGCACCGAATTGCGGATGCTCAAAGCGATGAATACGTTGGCGCAAGTGCCAGCCGCAACAACGATAGCGATAATGACCGCTGCCCATTCCGCTGTCACTGCGCCACCACCAAAAGCTGCTTGCATGGCGATGCGGCTATGTATGCTCTTGTGGCGTATCCGCCACCGGGGCAGATGCAGCCGTCGCTCGCGTGACCGGGGTGGGCGATGCTGTCACCGTGAATGAAAAATCCCGCGCGTCCCTTGGTATCTGTGCCAGCTTGCGGCGTAAGTCGCATAGCGCAAGGTCCAAGTTTAGGATCATCAATTGCAGGTCCGATACCATAAAGGCCAACAGGCAAAGGCCCACGGCCAATATCGCCAGTGCAATTGGGGTTATCTTGCTCCGGTCCATAGTTCCCCGAATAAGCCTCAAAGGTTCGCGTTCCATCGGTGATTGTCCGCTTCGTTATATTGAATGTCCACATGGCATACTCACTAGCTTGTGACCGCATCTTTTACAGCACCGCCAACAATTTGTATGGCGGGGCCTTTCGACAGGGCGAAAATGCCCGCGATGATAAGGATCAATCCAAGCAGCGTTGTAGCAACGCGGGGAATATCGGTGATGAAAGAAAGGCCGCTGCCAATTGCTTTGGCAGTGCCAGCAAGCCCACTGCCGGGAGTGTTGGGGTTTAAGCCAACGGCGCTGTCAGCCGCGCCCAGCACCGGAACGTTCTTGTCCACCCATCCTATGATGCCGGAAAGAGCGCCCGATATGCTGGGGAAGCTGCTTGAGGTATCGGGAAGCGAGGGCAACCCGCTGCCTGCGGTATTTCCAGAAAGACCGTGCAACGCATCCAAATTAAGGCCCCTTTGCGTTGCAGCGTCCAAGTCCATTTCGGCTTGCGTAGCAGGCTCCGCGGTGCCGTAAATAGCATTCCCCGCCGCGTCATACCCTGAAAGATAGGTATTACCCACGGCGGGGATTGCCTCTTAGACGTTGGTGGACGTGGCGGGCACAATGCCCAAGCGGCCAAGCGCGGCAACACGCGCCAAGGCGCTGCGCACCGTGGCGTGGGTTTCGTGGATCGCTTCGCCTTTCAGCGAATAATCCAGCGCGTATTTGCCCACCGGCTTTTCCGGCTCCACGATTGCCGTGGTGACGGGCTTGCGGCTTTCCGCCAGCGCGACCGACAATTCATCGGTCTTGCCGGTGTTGACGGTTGTGGTGGGCGCATCGCGCAGCACCAATTCCGTTGCCGTGGTTTCATGCACGATGCCGCCGGTATTGGTGGGGCCGCTGTTGTCGAGCGAGGGCTGCACAAAGCCGCCCGCGCCGTTGTCGAGGTCATTCATTTTCAAGCCTTTCCTAGTGGTGCGAGGTGAACGCGCGTTGTGAACCAATTGGCGACTGCCAATTGCTCGTCAGTGAATGCGGGCTGCTGAAAAAGGTTCGGCGCATAGACCGCATTCTGCGCCGCTTGAGCGATGCCGGGAATGATCCCGTAATCGCTGTATGGGAGGTCCGCTCGCGGACCGTTGGGGTTGTCGTTGTTCGCCATTATCCGGCTCCCGTGCCAAGCAGGGTTTGAAATTGTGCGACGTTCGGCGGCAAACCTACACCGCCGCCAATCGGTCCGCAACTGTCGCAGCATCCGCCGCCGTTGTTATTGGCAGGCAGAAAACTTTTCGTGTTGGGAATGATCGGGTCCGGGTTGTAGGGCGCGATATTGTAATTGTAATTGTCAATGCCGGGCGGGGCAGTCGCCGCAGCACCGGGCAGCGGTGTGCCATCCGCATTTGTCGCCGCGCTCGCAGGCGAGGGGCTGAACAGATACAGCAGCACAAGCACAAGGCCCACGCCACCAACGGCGCAGGCGATGTAAATGTCCTTATGCTCTTTCTCAGTCATGGCTTGATCCTAGAAAAGAGAGAAGATGCCGCCCAGCACGTCACCGATAATGCCGCCCGTGCTGTTGCCGGATTGATTGTTGGAAGCGTTCTTTGCAACGCTTGCCTGATTGTTGCTTTCGGTGATTGCCGTGTTGCTGGCAATCTGCGCGAGGCCCACATTCTGCTGCGCGTTGGTCACGGCAATGTCAGCTTCGGTTTGATAACCGGCTTCCTGCACCGCGCCCTGTTCCTGCGCCAGATATTCGTAAGCGTTCGCCGCGATGCCCGCCTGATCGGTGGACGCCTTGATTTGCGCCTGATTGGTTTCAGCCGCAATATCCGCAAGCTGCACCTGCGACTGTATGCCAGCGAGCGAAACGTCTTCGGATGCCTGCGTATTCGCAAGCGCAACGGTGCCCTGCGTTTGCGTTTGGTATTCCGCGACGTTCGCACCGATTTGCGTTTCCGCAAGGCTGGCGTTGGTCTGGTTATTCTGCACCGACGCCTGCGCGGCAGTGGTATATTCCTGCGCGCTGGCGGCAACGTTCGCCTGATCGAGTGCGCTCTGCGCCGCAATCTCTGCGGGCGCGTTGGGATCGGTGGAAGCCGCCGCAGCGGAGGAAGTGCCCCCGCTTGAACCGAAGGCGACTACGACAAACAGCACCACGCCGATCACCAACACGATGATAAGCGGATGCTTTTTGATGCCTTCAAAGCCCTCTTTCAGCGGGTTTGACATTATACAATCTCTCCCTGCAAATCGGGTTGCAGTGTGGGGTTGTTGGCGAGCGAACCATTCCAGATTTGACCGCTGGCGATACCGGCGATGCCCGTAGGAACGACTTGCTGCGCCTGAAAAACGGGAGGCGTCATGGCGATAAGCTGTTGCTGCACAACCTCGCCCGGCCCCTTCCAATCATAAAGGGGCAGCATCTGCCGATCATACGCCGCAGCCTCTGCGCCGATGAAATTTTGATTGCTGCTTGTGTCGGTATAGGAGGTGATTGCGGACGTAAAGAAGTCCTTAATCATCGGGTGAACCCAGCGCCAATTCTTTTCGTGCTGGGTTTGCCGATCCTGCCTATTCTTTATGATGCGTCCCATTGGTCCGCTCCGCTGAATTGCTGCGCCGATTACTGATAGTATCCGGGGCCGATTTGCGTGTTGCCGCCGAAGCTGCCGGTCATGCCGGTAATCGGCGCTTCGGCTGCGGCGAGCGCGCCGCTAAAGGCGCTGCCCGCACTGCCGATCACGCCAGAGGTGTTGGCATTCTTGCTCACCAACACGGCGAGAAACGCAACGCCCACGATGGCGAGCGCAATGGAAACAACGGCATTCGTGAGGTCATTCATTGCATTCTCCTATGAGACGGGGCCAACAGCGGCCTTGATGATACTGGCAAAGGCGTTGCCACCGCTGGTAAGCACGTTGGCGGTATCGGCTTTCTTGGAAAAGATAACCGCAGCCGTGGCAACGCCAACGACTGCGACCAACACCGCGATAATCCCGTCAGTGAACTTGTCCATTAGCCCAATCCCGCAGAGAGGTTGGCGGTGATTTGATCCGCGCTGGAAAGCTGTTGCGTGGCGGGGGATGCGGTGGACGGTGCCACCGCAGCACCGCCCGCGCTCGCAGGAATACCCGCCGTCACATACTGTTGCAGCTTCGCAAAGACGCCATTCCGGCTTATCACAATTACGATAAGCAACAGCGTCATAAGCGCGATGGAAAGCGGTTTCAGCTTTGGGATATACCCGATGCCGCCGATCACTGCGAGCGCCGCAACCCACGCAAGGTAACTGTCGGTGCCAGTGAAATCACCCTTCACCAACGCCCACAACGCGGGATAAGTCCCGCGTATCCCCGCAACAAGCAGGACCGCGCCGATAAGGATAAGAGCATAAGGCATTCACGTTACCCGACAAAGACTTTGCTGTACGCTGGCAATTCTCCCTTTGCGACCACAAAGATCACAAAGCCCGCAAGCAGGTAAAAGAATATCAGCGACGTTTGCGACATGCGCCTAACCGATCAGCGGAATGACGCCGGGATAGGCTTTCTGAAACCACACGCCAGCGGCGGCGGCAATCAGCAGCGTGACGATGAAAGCGATTGACCAATGCATGATATTCTCCCTACGCGCACCATGCGCGCTCTATGTTAAACCACTTCACCGGCAACGTGACCGGCTTCCTTGAGAACTCGCGTCCACAAGAAAATCAGGCAGAGGATAAAGCCGGTGAAAAGAACCCAGCTTGTCGCACTGGCAGAGGCATTGAACGGTTGCTTCCACCACGCGACAAACGCATCCCAATCCGCAGAAAACATAGGCTGTATCCTTTATCTGTTGCCCGCTTGGGGGATGCGCAGATCGCTCGCGCGCAACGCATCCCCCTCACAGTTTCGACCGCCAGATCGAAGCGTTAGCCGTTGCCGCCACCGGCCAGCGAGGCCGCGCCAACGAGCGTGTTGGTGATGGCGAACATTTCCCATCCGACCAGCGCATTGGCGCCGGTATTGACGGTGCCCTTCGGGTTGATAATCAACTGCTGATTACCAAACTGAATGGTATTGATCGGCTTCTTGCGGGTGTCGAAGTAATACATGCCCAGCGGGAAGTCATCACCGATGGCGTCACGCGCAAACACGCCGGGAAACCACGACGGATATTTGAAAATATTCGTGAAGTTCGCGGTCTGCAATTCCCAATAGGTAATGTCGGTGCCCGCCGCATTGTAGGTGCCGCCCGTCTGATTGTCATAGATGACAACCGTGGAAAGGAAGCTGCGGAAATTGGCGTAGGGAATGGGATAGTCGTTGTTGGCGACCATGCCGGAAACCGTGGTGTTATTCAGCATATAAAGAGTGCTGAGGTCAATCACGGGCAGCAACTGATTGCCCTTCTGATCGGTGGGCAACTGATCGTAATACACCTGATGCACCGTGACGGTGTAAGAGGTGATCGCGCCGGTCGCGCCGGTCGCGTCCATCTGATAGACGGCGGCGGTGGGATCGGCGGTGTGACCGGCGAACGCCTGCGCGCTCGTTGCCATGGTCAACTGCAAATTCGCAGTCGCGTTGACAACGTTCGCCCACATCGCGCCGCGCAGGTCAACCTCGCTGTACGCCAGCGGAACCCAAAACAGCATGGCGACGGTCGCGCCCGCAGTGGTGAGAGTGGCGGGAGCGGTGGCAATATCGTTGGTGAATACCTCACCATACGCCACCGGATAATCGGTGTTGATGGTATCCACCGACATATAAGGGCGCTGCGATTTGGCGCTGTTGATGGCATTCAGATGCCAGCCGGTTGTCTGAATGCGGGTATTGTTCGACAGGTCATCGAAACGCACCTGCTGAATGAAATTCGCCGCGCCAAACTGAGTGCGCAAACCGTTGTTGGTGCCCAGCGTCAGCGTGGCGCGAACGTCCACATAGAAACCGAGGATCAGGCCCGCGTAACGCGGCGCGATATTCAGTACCGTTTGCGAAGCCGGCGAGAACGTCTGAGAGAAAATCTGCTGCTGTTTGCGCAGCGCGCTTTGCACGATGGCCTGACGGTTGGCGAGGTTGGCGGCTTTCACCTGCGCAGTGGTGGGCGCTGCGGCCTGCCCACTGCCAGAGAGTGAAGCGTATGCATCGGCGGGAGCGGCGGAAATCATGGCGACGGCAACACCGCCGAGCATGGCATTACGGAGCGAATTTTTCATTGCGTATTCCTTTCGTGCCCTGCGGGCGTTACTGCTGAGTGGGTTGGTCTAGGGGAATGGAATTGGGGCCTAGACCAAGTGCCCCCTTCTGCGCGATATGCCACGGGGAAAGTAGCAAATTCATCACGATAATCCCGATGGCAACCATCAGGAATACAATGATCCAATTCAGGGGATTTTTTGCGATAGCCCAATTCAGCATGGCGGTTACACCGCGCTGCCGGTTGTGACTTTCTTCGCGCCCATGACGGCGAGTTTGACCAGCAAAAAGCCGCCCAATGCCATCAAGAAAACGGTCGCCCAATTTGTCGGGGTCCACGCGATAATAACGCCGTCCATCCGCCATACTCCATATTAGACAACCCGACGCCGGGAGGTCTGTTGGGGGGCCGCACCCTCTGAGGGCGCGGGTTCTTGCTCTTGTTCTGGCGGAAACTTTGAGCGAAAAGTCCTTATGATTGCTGCACTATCTGGCGTTGGAGCAAACTCAAGGAGCAAATTGTCCTTAACGTTATACCAATAAGAACAGTAGGGCGGCAAGCGGTAATCTTTGGGGACCGGGACAAATTCAGCGACTTTTTTCCGGTCATCCTTGATTTGCAGATTGAACAGCATCACGAAATTGCATTCGCTGAAAACGTATTTGCTGATCCACGCGGGGCGCTGCGAAAGAACAATTAGATTTACATGCTTGCTACGCCCTTGCGTGAGGCAAGCAGTGAACCATTCATCGTTTTGTATGCTGTATCCCTCGTCCACAAAAATCGTGATATTTTCTTTTTCCCAACAGCGCCGAAACAACTGATTGAGTTCTTCGCCCTGCGATGGCAGAGGGTTTACGATATACAATCCTTTGTCGCCGGGAGTGCCGTTTATATCAATTGTCTGCACACCTTTTATCTCGCTGATTTCATCAATCAGGCTGTCGCCTTTGCTATTGATGATAAGCGCGGGCTGCACGTCAAAGTTACGCGCAGATAAAAGCCACATGCCGCCAACCGTTTTCCCGCTCCCGTTACGGCCAATGACCGCAACGTGATCCTCTGCGCCGGGAAACTTTACAGGCATTCTATTCCCTTATAGATCAATGCCCATGCGTAGGCTTCAAACAGCCAAACCCATACGAGCGGATGCGGTGCAGGGATACGCATTTTATCCCTGCGGCATTTCAATCTTGAATGGATCGAATGCCGGGCCAGCGCCAACCGGGCGCAACGGTGATACATTCGCTGGCGGCGGTGGGGGAGGCGGCACATGCGCTTTCTGAGGCTGCATCGGCGCGGGCTGCATTTTGCGCTTCGCCTCTGCCTCTGCGGTCTTGCGCAGATACACAGACATAAGCATTGGCGGATACACTTGCGCCGCTGCAATAAAGAGGTCGCCGTATGCTTCCTGTTCCGGCGTGATTTTGACCTTGTGAAAAGCCATCACCGCCGCAACGCTGTCACCAAGTTTTTCCGCGTCATCTTTCTCAAGATTGAACTCAGGACACTTTGTAACGGCGACAAGCCCAAGGTGAATACCAAGCAGCGCCTTTTCGATCAGGCCAGCTTTAATCGCGCGGGTCTTTTCGGGTTTCGCGGTGGGCGCAGGCGCGGGGCCTAAACCACCCGCCGCTTGCCTTTTGGCAACGCACTTGACGCACTCGCAGGCGGCGGGGTGCCGTCCACGGGTGCCGGGAGTT
>Ga0265338_10010241_pt1 | contig 11042 bp, 10 predicted proteins | sample 42126metaG_FD_193579 | JGI IMG/M metagenome (GOLD analysis project Ga0265338, IMG submission 193579) | Rhizosphere microbial communities from Carex aquatilis grown in University of Washington, Seatle, WA, United States - 4-21-26 metaG | ecosystem: Host-associated > Plants > Roots > Rhizosphere... | reverse complement strand
GCGAATCCGAGGGCGAGACTTGCCAGTGTCTGCACGATACCCGCCAGGACCGCCCACGCGGCGCCGTTCCAGTCCAGCTCCCCGTGTTGCCAGTTGATCAGGTACATCGACCCGGCTATGTAGAATGCGGCGGGGAGCGCCGTGCCCATCAGAAAACGGATCAACATATGGCGAAATATCGTCCGGTCGCCCACCGGGTATCGCAACAACATCTCCAGATACCACCCGCCACGCAATCGGACCGCGAACAATTCCGAGCGGATGAGCGCCACGCCCGTCCACATGAACGCGGCGAGATTGAGCGCCACCCCGGACGCGTCGTCTCCCAATCCTTCATGTAATCGTAGCAGCGGTACAACCGCAAATGCCACGTACACGATGGGGCTAAACGGCGCAAAAAACCGCCGCAGTATTCGCCGCCGCGTGTCACTTCGCCGGCGGTACTCGCGCCGCAGCACTTTCGAGCCGCGAAGTTTCCGGCGTACCATCCGCCTCGATATCCGTTCGAACTTTCGCCAACGAATGCTGATCATGATTGTTCCCGCAACCGGCGAAACAGCGCCTCCAACGCACCCTCGTTTGTTCCCGCCGCCAATGTGCGCAGGCGGTCGACATGTTCAAATGCCTTCATCTCGCCGCGATCCAGGACGCAAACCCGGTGGGATAGGTCCTCGGCAATGTCGAGAATCTGCGTCGAGTAAATCACTGTCCGCCCACGCTGCGCTGCCGATGTGGTGTGCATCTTGATCGCGCGGATACCCTGCGGGTCTACGCCCGACGCAAAGGGTTCGTCCAGCAGCCACAGATCCGGGTCCACCGCCAGTAACCCAACCAGCGCGGTCTTGTAGGCCTGCCCGCGTGAAAGCGTCCGAATCGGTGCGCCCGCCAGCGGCATCAGCTCAAAGTCATGGAGGAGTGCCAACACGCGTTCGCCCAGGTCGGATGCCAGTCGCGGTTGTTCACCGTCGCGCCCGTATAAGCGCAAGCACATGCCGATGTGCGCGAGAACCGTCATCATCGGGAACATCGGCGGGAAGTCCGGTAGAAAGCACAACCGCCGACGCAGTTCCAGGCGGTCGCGACGAAACAACGTCCCGTCATAGTAGATCGCTCCCTTGGAAAGCCCGACGACACCTGCCAGCGCGCGCAGGAGCGTTGTTTTCCCCGCGCCGTTTGAACCCAAGAGCGCCACGATCTGTCCCGGCTCAATCGAGAGGGATACGTCGCGTAGCGCCGTGACGCGACCGTAGGACTTACTGAGGCCTTCAAGCGCGATGCGCACGACTGCCTTTCTAGCGGAAAACGCTTGCCGCGACAAGCGTGCATCGTTAGCCTTGACAACGTGAAACCTCTTGACGGCATCCGGGTCGTTGATCTTTCGCGCATTTTGGCGGGGCCGTATTGCTCGATGCTGCTGAGCGATTTCGGCGCGGACATTGTGAAGATCGAGAACCCCGACAAAGGCGACGATACCCGCTCCTACGGCCCGCCGTTCCTCGATGGCGAAAGCGTCTATTTCCTGAGCATCAACCGCGGCAAGAAATCGTTGACGCTCAATCTCAAGACGCCCGAAGCCCGCGAGATCCTGAAGAAACTCATCCAGCGCTCGGACGTGCTGCTGGAAAATTTCCGGCGCGAATTTTTGCCCAGCATCGGGTTCGGCTACGAGGAAGTCGCCAAGTTGAATCCGAAAATCATCTACGCGTCGGTGACCGGCTACGGTCACACCGGCCCGTGGGCGGAACGGCCCGGGTACGACCTCGCCGTGCAAGGCCAAAGCGGCATCATGAGTCTCACGGGCGACCCGAACGGTTCCCCATACAAGACGGGGACTTCGCTGGCCGACATCACCGCCGGCATTTACGCGACGCTGGGCATCTTGCTCGCGTTGCAGGCCCGACAGCGCACAGGCCAGGGACAGAAAGTGGATGTGTCGCTGCTGGATGGACAGGTTTCGTTTCTCACGTACCAGGCCGGCATCTATTTCGGCACGGGCAAATCGCCAACCCGCAAGGGCAACCAGCACCCGAGCATCGTGCCGTACGAAACTTTCAAGGCCAGCGACCGCTATTTCAATCTCGCCATCGGCAACGACCGTCTCTGGCAACAGTTCTGCGATCTGCTCGGGCGGCCCGACCTGAAGACGAACGAGAAATTCGCCACCAACCCGAAACGCGTCCAGTATCACGATGAATTGCACCCGTTGTTGGAAAAGATCTTCAGTCAAAAAACCGCCGACGAATGGCTCGCGTTGTTGGAAAAGCACGCTCTTCCATGCGGCCCGATCTTCTCGGTGGCGGAAGTGCTCGAACATCCGCAGGTGCGCGCCCGCGAGATGGTTGTCGAGCGTCCGCATCCAAAACTCAAGTCCGTGAAGATGACGGGCGTGCCCGTAAAACTGTCCGGGACACCGGGCGAAGCGGGTGCCGCGCCGCCGTTGCTCGGTCAGCACACCGACGATGTGTTGCGCGAGCTGGGGTACAGCGGCGAGCAATGCGCCGATCTCAGGAAACGGGGCATCATATGATCAAGGGCATCGACCACGTCGGCATCGCGGTCAAGAGCATCGACGAAGCGAAAAAGTTCTGGGTGGACACGCTCGGGATGAAGTTGTCACGCATCGAGGAGGTGCCCGATCAGAAAGTGCGCGTCGCCATCCTCGAAGCAGGCGGGACCACGATTGAATTGCTCGAACCCACCTCGCCCGACAGTCCCATCCAGCGGTTCATCGAGAAACGCGGCGAGGGACTTCATCACCTGACGCTTCAAACCGACAATCTCGCCGAACGACTGAAGAAATTGAAAACTGACGGCGTGAATTTGATCGATGAGAAACCGCGCATCGGCGCGGGCGGCACGAAGATCGCCTTCCTCCATCCCAAATCCGCCTACGGCGTGCTGGTCGAATTGTGCGAACCCCATGACTGAACCACGCGAACAGCCCGGCAAGTTTCCGTTCACGCGCGGGATTCACGCGACGATGTATCGCGGGAAACTGTGGACGATGCGCCAGTATGCCGGGTTCGGCACGGCGCGGGAAACCAATCGGCGATACAAATATCTGCTCTCGCAGGGGCAGACGGGTCTCTCGATGGCGTTCGATTTGCCAACGCAGATCGGGTACGACAGCGACGACCCGATGGCGCTCGGCGAAGTTGGCCGCGTCGGCGTCGCCATCTCATCGCTCGCCGACATGGAACAGGTCTTCGACGGCATTCCGCTGGACAAGGTCAGCACGTCGATGACCATCAACGCGACGGCTCCCATACTCCTGGCGTTGTACCTGGCGGTCGCCGAGAAGCAGGGCGTGCCGTGGTCGAAAGTATCGGGCACGGTGCAGAACGACATTCTCAAGGAATACATCGCGCGCGGCACGTACATTTTCCCGCCAAAACCCTCGTTACGTCTCATCGCCGACGTAGTCGAGTTTTGCGCGAAGGAAGTTTCCAACTGGAACACCATCAGCGTCGGCGGCTATCACATGCGCGAGGCGGGCTGCACCGCCGCGCAGGAGATCGCGTTCACGTTGGCCGACGGTATCGCCTACGTCCAGACGTGTGTCGAACGCGGGCTGGCGGTGGACGACTTCGCTCCCCGCATCGCATTCTTCTTCAATTGCCACAGCAATTTCCTCGAGGAGATCGCGAAATTTCGCGCCGCCCGGCGGCTGTGGGCCCACATCATGCGCGACCGTTTCGGCGCGAAGAACGAACGGTCGATGATGCTGCGGTTCCACACGCAGACGGCCGGCTCGACGCTCACCGCACAACAACCCGACAACAACGTCGTGCGCACCACGCTCGAAGCGCTGGCCGCAGTGCTTGGCGGAACGCAGAGCCTGCACACCAACTCGAAGGACGAAGCCATCGCATTGCCGACCGAGGAATCCGCGTTGCTGGCGTTGCGCACGCAACAGATCATCGCGTACGAATCGGGCGTGACGACGGAGCCGGATCCGCTCGGCGGCAGCTATTATATCGAGCGGCTCACCGACGAACTGGACGCGAAAGCCCGCGAGTACCTCAACAAGATCGACAACCTCGGCGGAATGCTCAAGGCCGTCGAGAGCGGTTACGTGTACAAGGAGATTTATCGCGCCGCGTACGAACACCAGAAAGCGGTCGAACGCAAAGAGAAGATCATCGTCGGCGTGAATGAATTTGTCAGCGACAGGAAGCTCGTGCTGAAGACGCAAAAGAGCGACCCGAAATTGGAGCCGCGTCGCCGCCGCGACCTGGCCGCGCTCCGCAAAAAGCGTGACTTCGCGAAAGTTGAGAAATGTCTCGCGACACTGGAAAAAGAGGCCAAAGGTTCCGAGAACCTGATGCCGATCCTTGTCGAATCCGTCCGCAATTACGTCACGGTCGGCGAAATCTGTAAAGTATTGCGCGGAACGTTCGGAGAATATCGGTCAACACACTCGATATGAGGCGCCCTATCAAAGTGCTGATTGCGAAAGCCGGCTTGGACGGCCACGAGCGGGGTGCGCTCGTGGTGGCGATGGGATTGCGCGATGCCGGGATGGAAGTCGTGTACACGGGCATTCGCAACACACCGGAACAAATCGTCGCCGCCGCCGTGCAGGAAGACGTGGACGTCATCGGGCTGAGTTCATTGTCGGGCGGGCACATGGCGCAGTTCAGCCGCGTGATGGAATTGTTGAAGAAGGAAAAGGTCAAGGGCGTGCTGGTGTTTGCGGGAGGGATCATTCCCGACGAGGACGTGAAGAAATTGCAGAAGCTCGGGATCAAGGAAGTGTTCGGTCCCGGCAGTACCATCGCTTCTATCGCCGAGTTTTTGAAGAAGAACGTGCGGTCGAAATGACCATACAAGGCAAACAACTCACGAAACTGGTGACACGTCTCGAGGGTGGGGAACGGTTGCCGGCGGAACTCTATGCGCAGACGGGTAAAGCGCGCATCGTCGGCATCACGGGTCCGCCCGGCGTGGGGAAGAGTTCGCTCATCGACCGATTGATCGACGAGTTGCGCAGGCAGGGGAAGACGGTCGGCGTGGTGGTGATTGATCCGAGCAGTCCGATTTCGGGTGGGGCGCTGCTCGGCGATAGACTGCGGATGCAGCGGCACAGTGAGGATGATGGTGTGTTCATCCGCAGCCTGGCGACGCGTCGGCATCGCGGCGGGTTGACCGATTCAACGCCGCAGATCGTCCACGCGCTGGACGCGGCTGGGTTCGACATCGTGATCGTGGAAACGGTGGGGACGGGACAGGATGAAGTCGAAGTGGCGGAAGTGGTGGACAGCGTGGTCGTGGTTCTGATGCCGGAGTTGGGCGACGAAATCCAGCGGGCGAAGTCGGGCTTGATGGAGATCGCGGATGTGCTGGTGATCAACAAGTCGGACTTGTTCGGCGCGCCGGAGACGCTCGCGGACCACCGTCATAGCCGCACGCAGTGGGAGCGACCGACGATTCATACCTCGGCCAGGAACGGCGAGGGGATCACAACCCTTAGTGGTGCGTTGGACGCGCATCACGCATATCTTGTGGCCTCGGGCGAACTGGCCCGGCGACGCGACCGGGCGGCGCGGGCCGAGGTGATTCGACTGTTGCAATCGCGATTATCGGTGTCTATACTTTGCGCGCTCGAAGCACCACAGGCGCAGACCATTCTGACCAATGTTGCAAAGAGAAAACTTGACCCATACGACGCGGTTCAGAAACTGTTGGTGAAAATTTTGGGGAGTAACAACAGGAGTTCCAAACATGTCGCCAGAAGCCCTCGCTGAAAAACCGAAATCCGCCGCCAAGTCCTCTACCGAAGCACACCGGTACAAGAACTACATCAACGGGCAATGGGTGGATTCGTCGTCCGGCAAGTCCATTCCCAACATCAATCCCGCGAACACCGACGACATCATCGGCCACGCGCCGCAATCGACGCGCGAGGAAGCCAAGGCCGCCGTGGAAGCCGCGAAGGCGGCGTTTCCGGGATGGCGCAACACGGCCGCGCCGGCGCGCGGGCGCATCCTGGCAAAAGTGGTGCAGTTGTGCCACGAGCGCAAAGAGGAAATCGCACGGATGATGACGCGGGAGGAAGGGAAGACGCTCAGCGAATCGCGCGGCGAAGTGGTGAAGAGCATCAACCTGCTGGAGTATTACGCGGGCCAATCATTTCGCATCCAGGGGAGCACGTACCCGAGCGAGATGTCGAGCACGTTCGTGTACACGGTTCGCCAACCACTGGGCGTGGTGAGCTGCATCACGCCATGGAATTTTCCGTTTTGCATCCCCGTGTGGAAGACGGCCCCGGCGTTGGTGGCGGGCAACACGATAGTGTTCAAGGCTGCCACGAACACGCCCGGCTGTGCGGAATTGATGGTCAAGATGTATGAGGATGCGGGCCTGCCGAAAGGCGTCCTGAATTTGGTGTACGGGAGCGGCGGCGTGGTCGGCGATGAGTTCGTGAACAACCCGACGATCCGCGCCGTGTCGTTTACAGGTTCGTGCGAAGTCGGCGGCGAAGTCGCCAAACAAGCGGCCGGACACCTCGCGAAGGTCACCTGCGAGATGGGCGGCAAGAATCCGCTGGTGGTGATGGACGACGGGGACCTCGATCTGGCGGTGGAGGGCTGCGCGCAGGGGGCATTCGGCTCGACTGGGCAACGTTGCACGGCGACCAGCCGCGTGATTCTTCACAAGGCGATTGCCGACAAATTTCTCGAAAAGCTGGTCGAACGCGTGAAGAAGATCAAGGTCGGCGACGGGATGGAAGACGGCATCAACATGGGCCCGGCGGTCGACAAAGCACAGTTTGAAACTGATTTGCATTACCTCGAGATCGCGAAGAAGGAAGGCTGCAAGTGTTTGATCGGCGGCGGAGCGCTGACCGATGGAAAACTTGCGAAAGGCTATTTCGTGGCCCCGACGATATTCGACAACGTCAAACCCGAGCACACGCTGGCGCAGGAGGAAGTGTTCGGCCCGGTGCTGGCGGTGTTTCGCGTGAACGATTTCGACGAGGCGATGAAGGTCGCCAATAATGTCCAGTTCGGGTTGACCTGTGCGATCTACACCGGCGACGCGAACCTGGCGATGAGGTTTATCGACCGCATCGAGGCGGGCATGGTGCACGTCAACTCGCCGACGGTGGGCGGGGAAGCGCAACTGCCGTTCGGCGGGATGAAGTCCACGGGGTACGGCAACCGTGAGATGGGCGAGGAAGGGCTGAACTTTTTCACGGAATTGAAGACGGTGTTCTACGATTACACGGGCGTGAAACGGCAAACGAACATTTACTAACGGGAGACAAGACCATGGCGCGCATTGTACGAGGCGGACTGATTCAGGCAACGAACCCCGAGCCGGGGACATCGTCGGTGAAGAAGATCAAGCAGGCGATGATCGAGAAGCACGTGAAGTTGATCGGGGAAGCGGCGAAGAAGGGCGTGCAGGTAATGTGCATGCAGGAAATCTTCTACGGCCCGTATTTCTGCTGCGAGCAGGAGATCAAATGGTACGAATCGACGGAGCGCGTGCCAGGCGGTCCGACGGTGAAATTGATGCAGCAACTAGCGAAGAAGCACGGCATGGTGATCGTCGCCCCCGTGTACGAAGAAGAGGCCACGGGCGTGTATTACAATACGGCGGCGGTCATTGACGCCGACGGCAAATTTCTCGGCAAGTATCGCAAGAGCCACATCCCGCATTGCAAACCCGGTTTCTGGGAGAAGTTTTATTTCAAGCCCGGCAATCTCGGCTATCCGGTATTCGAGACAGCGGTCGGCAAGGTCGGCGTCTATATTTGTTACGACCGACATTTTCCCGAGGGCTGGCGGCTGCTCGGCCTCAACGGCGCGGAGATCGTGTTCAACCCGAGCGCGACGACGGCGGGTCTCAGCGAGTATTTGTGGAAATTGGAACAACCGGCCGCTGCGGTCGCCAACATCTATTATATCGGCGCGATCAATCGGGTCGGGACGGAGAAGCCGTGGAGTTTCGGGGAGTTTTACGGATCGAGTTATTTTGCCAATCCCCGCGGCCAAATCATTGCCGAAGGTCCCCGCGACAAGGATGCGATCGTCGTGGCCGATCTCAATCTCGATATGATTCGCGACGTCCGCAACGTCTGGCAGTTCTATCGCGACCGCCGTCCCGAAACGTACAAGGATATCTCCGAGTTGGCTCCGTAGTCTGATGAATGTCCCGGTCCACGAGGTCGACGGCGTTCGCGTCACCAACGGCATCCACGAGGTCACCGACGACATCTCGCATTCGCCGTATTGGAACACGGACCTGGCGCCCACACGCCTCAGCGACCGCAAATGGACGACGAAGGACATCGCGGCGTTGTGGATTTCGATGTCGGCGTGCATCCCGACGTACATGCTGGCCTCGTCGCTCATCTCCGAGGGCATGAACTGGTATCAGGCGGTGCTGACGATTTTTCTCGGCAACGCCATCGTGCTCATCCCGATGATCCTCAACGCCCACGCGGGCACGAAATACGGCATTCCGTTTCCGGTCTATTGCCGGTCGTCGTTTGGCGTACGAGGCGCGAACATTCCCGCATTGTTGCGCGCGTTCGTGGCATGTGGTTGGTTCGGCATCCAGACGTGGATCGGCGGCTGGGCGATTTACAAAATCATCACCATCTACGTGCCGGGCTGGGACCAATTGCCGAACTGGTTTGCGGGCATCAACGTCGCGCAGTTCGGGTGCTTCATGTTGTTTTGGGGCATCAACATGCTGGTCATCTACAAGGGCATCGAATCGATCCGCATCCTGCTCGACATCAAAGCGCCGCTGTTGATCCTGCTTGGACTGGCGCTGCTGGCGTGGGCGTATCGGGCGGCAGGCGGATTCGGGCCGATGCTTTCGCAACCCTCGGCGTTCGTGCCCGGCGGTCCGAAGGCCGGGATGTTCTGGGCCGTATTCTTCCCGGCGTTGACGGGTATGATCGGGTATTGGGCGACGCTGTCGCTCAACATCCCTGATTTCACCCGGTACTCGCGGACGCAACGCGATCAGGTCATCGGACAGGCGGTCGGGTTGCCGGCGACGATGGCGCTATACTCGTTTATCGGCGTGGCGGTGACTTCGGCGACAATCGTGATCTATGGTTCGCCGATTTGGGACCCGGTGGTGCTCATCACGAAATTCAAGAACCCGGCTGTGCTCGGAATTTCGTTGTTCTCGTTGTGTCTGGCGACGCTAGCGACGAACCTCGCGGCGAACGTAGTCAGTCCCGCGAACGATTTCTCAAATCTCTGGCCGTCGAAGATCACGTTTCGCATCGGCGGGCTGATCACCGGCATCATCGGCATCCTGATTCAGCCGTGGAAACTGGTGTCGGATCCGAGCGGCTACATCTTCACGTGGTTGGTGGGATATTCCGCGCTGTTGGGGCCGATTGGCGGGATTCTGATTTGCGATTACTTCGTCATCCGCCGCACGAAACTCAACCCGATTGAACTCTATTTGCGTGAGGGACGGTATTTCTATGGCAGCGGTTTCAATCCCAATGCCATCATAGCGCTGGTGCTCGGAATCGCGCCGAACGTGCCGGGATTTCTCGGCACGATCAAGCCTGCGTGGGCAACGTCGATGGGACCATTTCTGATGCATTTGTACAGCTACGCGTGGTTCGTTGGTTTCTTTATTTCATTTGTTGCGTACTGGGTCCTGACGACCCTCACACGCAAATCCGAAACAAAAAGGTAATTCTATGCATATGAAGAAGACAGAGACATTGACGCCCGACCAGGTCGGAAAAATGCGCGAGGAGTACATCCTGCCCAGCACGATGAAGTATTTCCCGATCAACATCGTGAAAGGCGAGATGCAATTCGTCTACGACGATACCGGCAAGAAGTACCTCGACGCCTTCTCAGCGGTGGTCACGATCAGCGTGGGCCATTGCCATCCCGAGGTCACGAATCCCGTGATCGAGCAGATGAAGAATTTGCAGCACATGACCACGCTGTATTACCACCCGAACCTCGTCCGTTACGCCGAGAAACTCGCGACGGTGATGCCGGGCGGGTTGAAGGTCAGCTTTTTCACCAACAGCGGTTGCGAAGCGAACGAACTGGCGGCGTTGTTGGCGAAGAACTTTACCGGCCATACCGAGTTCGTCGGGTTGCGCCACAGTTTCCACGGACGGACGTTGATGGCGATGACGATGACCGGACAATCGAAGTGGCGGCACTCGTTACCATATGTGTTCGGCGTTACCCACATTTCACCGGGCTACTGTTATCGGTGTCCGTTCGGGCTGACGTATCCGTCATGCAACGTCGCGTGCGCGCGCGAACTCGAAGACGTGATCAAATACAACACGTCGGGCAAGATCGCGGCGTTCATCGCGGAACCGATCCAGGGATTTGGCGGCGTGATCGATCCGCCGAAAGAATATTTCGAGATCACCTACGATATCGTGAAGAAATACGGCGGGGTGTTCATCTCCGACGAAGTGCAGACGGGGTTCGGTCGCACGGGCGACAAATGGTGGGGGATCGAGCAGTGGGGCGTGAAACCCGACATGATCACGATGGCCAAGGGCATGGGCAACGGCCTGCCGCTCGGCGGCGTGACTTGCACGAAGGAAATTGCGGAATCGATGCGCGATAAGGTTCACTTCAACACGTACGGCGGCAATCCGGTGTCGATGGCCGGCGGGCTCGCCGTGGTGGAATGCATCGAGCGCAACAATTATATGCACAACGCCAAGGTGATGGGTGACCGGCTCCACGAAGGTTTCGACAAGCTCACGCGCGACCACAAGATCGTCGGGGAACATCGCGGCAAGGGCCTCATGCGCGGTTTGGAACTCGTGAAGGACAAGAAGTCGAAGGAAGTCGCGCCGCAACACGTCCAGCGGGCGATGGATCTGTGCAAGGACCGGGGGATTTTGATTGGCCGTGGCGGCATGGCCGGGAACACAATCCGCATCAAGCCGCCGCTGTGCATCACCAAGGCCGACGCCGACTTCATCGTCAAGACCCTCGACGAAGTCTTCTCGATCATCGAGAAGGGGTAGGGCAGCGTCAGCGGTCAACGATCAGCAGTCAACCGTCGCGATG
>Ga0265338_10010239_pt1 | contig 11042 bp, 17 predicted proteins | sample 42126metaG_FD_193579 | JGI IMG/M metagenome (GOLD analysis project Ga0265338, IMG submission 193579) | Rhizosphere microbial communities from Carex aquatilis grown in University of Washington, Seatle, WA, United States - 4-21-26 metaG | ecosystem: Host-associated > Plants > Roots > Rhizosphere... | reverse complement strand
CCGAGCCGGCCGCTGATGTACGGGCCACCCTGGATCGCCCGGTCGGTGACCATGCCCGCCAGCTGGGTCACGGTGCCACGCGACCCGAAGCGGCCCTTCGTGCGCCGGTCAAGGGTGGCCACGATGTCAGCAGCGACCGCACGCGCCGCCGGCTCCACGTGGCGGGTGACCGCCTTCGCCCACGCACCATCAGACCACAGCACCACCGGCGCCCCGGTCGGCGAGCTCCACTCGAGCCCGTGCGAGCGCAGCGCCGCGCCGACCGCCGCGTGCTGGTCGACGCCGGCCGCTGCCATCCCATCCGCGAGCCGTGACCGCCACCGGTCCACCTCGCTCGAGGTCAGGAGCCGGACACCCATCAGACCGGCACAGGGTCCGGGGCGAGTGGCGCAGCGACCCCGGCAGCGATCAGCGCCGTGAGCACGTCGAGGTCTAGCTCGGGCTGACGCTGGCCGTACAGCCGCTCGCTCGACGCGTGCTCGAGGACGCCGGCCACCTCCTTGGCCAACTGCCACGGGTCCGGCACGTGCGCCTCGGTCGCCCAGGTGGCCACCACCCGCTCGAAGCTCTTGAACTCGCCGATCAGCGGGTCCTCTTGGCCGAGGATGCGCTTCACCGAGTGCGGGCCCAGCGCCCGGGCCACGTCACCGTTCGTGACCCCGGCCATCGCCTCGAGGTCCACCGTCGACCGTGCCTTCGACCGGACCTTCGCCCCGACCCGATCGGCGCACCGCTCGAGGGTGACTTCGCCCGCAGCCTGAATGCGGAGCGCCAGCCGCTGCGCCGACGCGATCACCTCCACCGTGTCCGAGGTCCGGCCGCCCTCCTTCGTGCCGCTCGTCTCCAACTGTGCCTGGCCGGCCGACTCGCCCGGCACGGGCGCCTTGCCCGCCTGGTCCAGCGCCACCGCCGAATCCGACGGGGGCGCCACGATCGTTTCCCTGATCTTCGTGAGCCGCACAGCGTCGATCCGCCTGGTCTGCTCTTCGATGTCGGGGGCGCCCTCGCCCGGCAGGCCCACCGTCTTGCGGACCTCGGTGATAGCCACCGACCCCTGCGTCGGGTCCTTGAGGTACAGGTCGAGGATCTGCTGGGTCATGTCGGGACGGGATACCAGCATCGACGCGTCGTAGCCGACGGCGAAGGCCATGATCTCGTCCGGGTAGCCCGACTCGGCGATCTGGTCGGCGGTGAGGCCAGACTCGACCGCCAGCGACGGCCACAGGATGCCGAGCGTGATCGCGTCGCACAGCATCTTGACGCCCGGCTCGATGTGGACCTTGAACGTGTCCTCGCTGATCTGCGCCGCGTTCGCGAATGTCGTCTGCTGGTGGCCGAGGATGATCTCGACGGGCAGGTCGAGGCCCTGCGCCAGCCGCTCGAGTGCCTCGCGCCGCTTGACCACGTTCACCGAGTCGTCGCTCTTGAACTCGATGAACTTGAGGCCCTTCTCGATGAGCGCGGCGGGCCCCGTGAGCAGGTACGGCAACCAGCTCGATGCCGACGCCGGGTCATCGATCGCCTTCGCCCCGTTCAGGATGATGTCAACGATCAGCGGGTGCGCGGCCTCGCTGTCATCCTCCACCCCGGTGTCGTCCACGTCGTCGTCGAACTCGTCGGCGATCGCGAGGATGCCCGACAAGGCCAGCCGGCTGATCGCACTCGAGCGGACCAGGCGGGTGAGGATCACCAGCTCTTCGAGCACCTCGAGGCAGGCCCGCACCGAACAGGTCGGCAGCATCTGGTACACGTCGTCGGGGCGCCACACCCGGATCGGTGCCGTGCTCGCCGGCACGTCGGTCGGGTCCATGCCCGGGCCCCGCATCCGCTTGTACCGGGGCGCCTTGGTCGACGGGTCGTTGCCGTTCTGTTGGAGCTCCTCGATCGAAAGGGCCTCGTAGCAGGTGGCCGCGATCGTGTCGACCGGCAACACGTACATCTCGCCGACGCTGAACAGCTTCTCGCCCGACGACCGCATGAACTCGGACTGACCGCCGATCTCGGATCGCACCCCGGCGATGATGGCCGCCGCCTTCGCGGCCAGACCGGAGTCGAGGCCCTCGACGACCTCGCCCGCCCCGTCGAAGGCTTCATCGACGGTGCCGTCGGGGTTGCGCTTGCCGACCTTGAGCTTGATCCGGCTGTAGCAGTTGCCCACGTACATCTTGCCGGCCGACAACTCGGGCACGTTGCGCGTGTAGCCGATCGCCGCGTGCTGCCACGTCTTGGTCGGCGACGACTGGCCCTGACCTCGACTCGCCGGGGTCGACCCGTCCATGACCACCGCGGCGGCGGTGAGCGCACCCTCGACACCGGCCAGGCTCTTGGGTGTGCCCTGGCTCATGGCGCTGCTGATGCTGAGCCCACGGGCCCTCGGTGAGGTCCGAGCGTGCCGGCGTGGCAGGCCCATCGCCGCCTGGGTGCCACGCGCCGCTTGAGCCCGACCACCAGGCGCAGACTTCGCCGCGCCGACCTTCCGAGGACTCGCCGCGGTCGCCTTCTTCGCGGTGGCCTTGCCCGCGGCGGTCGCCTTCTTGGCCGTGGCCTTCTTCGCTGAGGTGGTCACAGGGCGAAGGCCACAGCGAGGACGATCACGCACACCAGCACCAGGACCGCGAACCCGTACACCAGGTCATCGGCGAGCGAGTCGTCACGCGACACCCACAGCGACCCGGCCGCCGGGTCCGTCGGTGGACCACCGTCGTAGAGCAGGTCCATGCGCCGCTGATGATCCGCCCCGGACCCCGGGCAGGTGCTGCTGCCACACGGGCAGTTCGTCGCTCGTCCCATCGGGCGCCATTCTGGCGCACGATCACGGGGCGTGGTGGGATCAGGTCACCCAGCGGATGGCGAGCACGTCAAGCCCGGCCGCCGCCGGCCACACCAGCAGCATCCACGGCCACGGCCCGATCAGCCCCGTCGCCCACGCGAACACCGTGCACCCGGCGCAGGTCCACACCGACAGGCACCTCGGGCAATGCACCAGCGTCTGGATGAGCCGAGGCCGCTCACCTCGAGTACCGGGCGCCGGTGGGCGGGCCGGCCAACGACGCACCGTCCAGGTCCGGAACGGCGCAGCCACCTGGTCCATGCTGACCGCCAGCGCCACCCGGTAGCCGGCCAACGCGATGACGAACAGCGCCAGGAACGTCACCGCTTGTGTCGAGGCGTGCGCACGTGATGCACCTTCGGCTTCTTCGGCCGCTTCGGCACCTTGATCATCCCGGTCTTCGTGCCGCCCGGCTGCTTGGGCAACCGGATCGTGCCCCGCTGGAACTTGCTCACTTGTCGCCTCCCGGCTTCGCTCGCACACTCGACGGGCGACCGTTGCCGCCCGCCAGGTCCTCCGCCTCCGCCATCCTCAACCGCTTCCGACGGCGCCGCCCCGACACCTGCCGTGCACGCGGCTGAGCGTCGAAGTAGCCGGCAAGCTCCGGGTCGGCCTCCACGTCCTCGACCGCCAGGTCGTCGTCATCAGCCGGCATCGGGCTCGGCCTTCGGGGCCATGGCCGCGATCAGGTCCATGGCCGCCAACAGCGCGACAATCGCCCGACGGTGCGGGCCCGGCATCGACAGCAGGTCCGAGTCGGCCGCGACGATCGACACCTCCACCTCGAGCCCGGGAGCGGCGACCCGGCGCCGCCACGCGTCCGGGCCGTCCGGTTCCTGGGCCTCGGCCACCAGCTCGCCGACCGTGACCACCGGCGCCGCCGGCCGACCACAAGTGCGGAGGTGGCGGGTCACCCCGGACCGGGTGAGCGGGGCGTGACCGCACCCGTTCGGGCACGGCACCCGGACCTCATGGGTGCGTTCGTGCGCGACCCGGCCGACCTTGTTCTTGCACTCCTTGTGACACACCGGACAAGTCCGCTCGGCGAGCTCCTCCACGGCGTCCCGCTGGAACACCTCGAACCGGGTGCCGCCCGCCGGCAGGTCCGCCTCGGCCTCCGCAGCGTCGTCCATCAGGCAAGTCCTGGCCGCCGCGCACGGGCCAGGGTCCGGGCACGGATCACCCGACGACCCGCACCACCGCTCCATCGGGACAGCACTCACGCCACCGAGGCTAGCCCGCTACCCGTGTCGCCGCCGATGATGTCACCCCGGTGCCGGTCGCACAGGTAGATGCCGTCGTCGGGTACCGGCTCGCAACACTCACGGCCGCCGCCGAGGTCGGCCCAGCAGAGCAACGGTTCGTACTGGCCCTCGAACGTGTACGGGGTGAGCGCCGGTGCAGCAGCTGGCAGGTTCACGGTGCGATCGGTCGGCTGAGGTGGTCGAGCAGGTCGTGCATGAACTGGCTCTCACGGTCGTGCGCGGCGAGGTCGGCGGTGAGGTCACCACAGATCGGGCACACGTCGAGGGCTTCCTCGGGCATCGGCGGCAGGCTGGCGTCGAGTCGACTGTTCGCCGTCCACGCCCTCCGCTCGTAGCTGGCCGCCCGTGCCCGGGCCAGGCTGGCGACGATCGCCGACGCCCGCGGGTGGATCACCGGCAGCGCCCACACGTTCTCGCGCCAGAACCGATCATCGGTCAGCCGGGTGATGGTGGCCTGGGTGAACCGCTGGAAGTTCGCCGCGGCCTCGGTGATCGCGACACCCATGTTCGCGAAGGCCTCGGACAGGTTGATCATGCTGTCGGCGAACGTCTTCTGCGTGGCCGCGTAGTACGCCTCGAGGTAGAGGCCGAGGTTCCGGGTGAAGTCGGCGCGGAGCCGCTCCCAGCGGCGGGCCTCCTGCCATCGGGTGACAGCGACGTGACCGGCGAGCAGACTGGCGAGCGCGGCGAGGGTGAGCAAGGCGACGATCATGGTCGGGCTCCGTTCGTGGTGGTGGTGGGTGGCAGGGTGACCTGGTGGCCGAGCGGGGTGCCGGCCGGGACATCGCGAGCATCACCCCGGGTGAGGTTGCCCGCCTCGATGTTGCCGTGCGCCACCAGCACGTAGAGCACAGCGACGGCACAGGCGACGATCACACGTCGGGCGACCAGGGCCCGCAGCGGCGGCATCGGATCACGTGGCCAGGAGCCTGAGCGCGGCGAGGATCGGGGCGACACGCCCGGACGGTACAGGCGCCGTGACCGGCAGCGGGGTGACCGGTGCCGTCACCGTCCGGTTCAGGCCCGCAGGCGGCCGCCTGGCCGGAATGGTGCCCACCGGACGGGGCGCCACGCTGGCGGTGGTCGAGGTGGGTGGCGGGACCGGGATAGGGTGGCCGGCCAGCGCGGCGAGCCCGGCCAACTCGCCCGGGCTGTAGACCGTCAGGCCCAGGCTCGACAGGACACCCGGCGGCGCACCCGGGTCATCCGCCAGCCCGGCCACGTGGGTCAACTCGTGCAGGACCACCGGGTAGCCGCGAGGCCAGATCGTCGGGTCGTCGGGCCACACCTCGGTCAACGATCGGACGATCGCCCCGTCGCTGATTCCACCGAACACTGCATCGGTCGTCCAATCCCCATCCGGCCAGCCCGGGTTGCCGGCCCGCGCAGCCGGGCTCGAGGTGAACACCCATGCCTGACCGGCCGGCTCCGGTAGCTGCAACGTCGCCACCGGGGTCGTGCCGTCCCACGGGACCGTTGGGCCGACAGTCCACTGCACCCCTGCCGCCTGGTCGATCGTGGCCACGGCCTGCGCGACCTCACCGGGCAGCGCCGGGTCCGACCCGGCCACGACCCGGACCTCCATGGTCGGATCGATCCGGGTCACGCCGGGCATGAACACGTAGGCGGGCGCGGCGCCGGCCGCGTCGGTGTCGAGCGAGCGCACCGCCTGGTAGGCGAGCCATACCATCATCCCGATGGTGGCGCCGATGAGGGCGGCCACCGTCATGACGAACAGCATCGACCGCCACCTCACGGCGACACCTCGATGACGGTGATCTGTGCGAGGCCGCCGGACCACCTCACTCGAGCGGTCGGCACGGTGTCGTCGGGCAGGCCGTCGAGGGCGGCCAGGAACTCGCGCAGCCGACCGATCGTGATGCCCGGTGCACCGTCGTCAGCCTTGAGGACCCGTTCGATGGTGGTGCTCATGGCCGCTTGCTTCTCCTTGTTGGATGCGGGCTGCGGGCAGGGCGGGTTCAGGCAAACGTGAATCGCGCCGTGGGTGCAGTCCTCGATCTTGTCGTCGAAGGTCCAGACCTGGCCGTCGATGACTGCTTCACCGTCCCGCACCAGGTGAAAGCCAGCAGCAGCGAGGTCAGCGATGACACGCTCGCCTACCTCGACAGACCCGCGGTAGACGCCTTCGATGCGTCCGACGATTCGGCCGATTTCGGCGGCGGTGTCGCGTGTGGTGGTCATGCCCCACCGCCTTGCGAGGCGGCGATGGCAGACCACTCGCCGGGCTCGAAGCGGTGGAAGACGGGCGCGCCATCCTTCATGGCCGTGATGAGTAGGGCGTCGTGGTCGTTCGGGATGCGGACATCGACCGGCTTCTCGATGACCACCTTGTCCTCGGGCTTCGGGCCTTGGTAGACGACGATCCACTTCATCAGTTGCCCCACTCCACGGGGTCTTGGCTCGCTGCTTCGGTGGCTTCGGCTGGTTCGGTGGGTGCAACCGGACGAGCGAACAGAGGCTCAGATGTCCAGCCTGACGAGGGGTCAAGCTCGGGCGGATCACGCTGGAACAGCACGGGTGCCACGAACTCCCCGTAATGGTTGCGAACGAACCACGCCACTGGTCGGTCGTCTTGGGGTTCCGGCACCGCCCGCGGCGCTGGCGTCTTGGATGGCGGCACCAGATCGGTGGGACCTCGCCCCTCAGTGCGTCCTTTCTGCACCTGCGGGCGCTCGCGGGGTTCCGGCACAACCCGCGACGGCGGCTCGTAGAGCTTCCAGGTACCGAACCGCTCCTGCGCCACGATCGCGTGCCGAGGGCGTCGCTCCGCGTCCCTTGGCCACGTGAGCCCGCACACATCGCACCGCCAGTTGCCGAGCCCGTCACCGGTGGCCGAGCCGTCCTCAGGGCACCACTCGATCGATCCCGGCATCCACGGCTCAACGTCACCCGGTTCGAGTCTCATGACACACCCGCATCGTGCAGCGCTGCTCGGGCCGCCACCTGCTCCGCCGTGTCGAGCTCCACCTGCGCCGCCTCCATCTCGGCGAACCGGCGACGGATCGGCCGGCCCGACACCCGCTCAACCTCGCGGCACACGGTCAGCAACGACCACACCTCGCGGGTCGCGTGGTCGAGCAGCTGGTCCAGCACGGCGCAGTCGACGTGCGGGTTCCCTGACCCATCGACCCCGGCGCCCCACTGACCGAACCCGGGATGGAACATGACCACCTCGCCATCACACTCGGCGTACGGGTCGGCGGTCGCCGACCAGGTGGCGTCGAGGCCCTTGAACGCGTCGGCGGCGTCGGTGGCGAAGCACAGCGGGCCTTCTTCGATCACGAACCGGGTGCGCCGGCCGCTCTCGGCCGCGATGACCGCGGCGCCCAGGTCGTCGTCGCCCAGGTCGTCGGTGGCGTACTCGAGGTCGACCTCGAGGCTGCGCAGCGCGTCGATCACCTGGTCCCGCTGGCTGTGCGGGCTGGCGTACAACAGGAACGTGCAGTAGGTGCGATTGCCCATCGGGCTCTCCTTCGTTGGGTGCTGATGATGCCGGGAAGTGTAGGGCACTACCCGTGGCCCGGGCTAGACCGTGGTGGCCGCCACCTCCAACTGTGGCGACTGGCCACGCTTGCGTGGCGCCACCCGGCCGAGCAGCTTCGTGAGGGCCTGCGAGGTCGAGTCCACCTGATCGTCGTGGGTGCCGTTCGGGAACGCGGCCACCTCATCGAGGTACGCGCCGAGCCACGGCGCCCGGGCAGGGAGGTGGACGTGGCCGGCCTCGATGTAAGGGGTCACCCCGCGCATCCGGACCCGCTTCGACCCGTCGGTCACCGGGTTCGGGAGCAGCCCCGACATTCCGAACCGGCGCAGGTCGTTCACCGCGTCACGTTCCTCGACGGTCATCGCTAGTATCCCGGCGATCTCGTCCGACACCTCGTAGTCCGGCTCCGGCTTCGACAGGGCCGTCATCACCTCGTCGTAGTTGCCGGTCGCCTCGAGCCAATGCTTCGTGCACTCGGGCCAGCGGACCGCCATGAGGGCGATGGCGTTCACGGTGGTCGGCTGGTTCCACTGGCCGCGCAGCTGCTCCATCAGCCAGACGTGGGTGCCGGTGCGGGCCCACAGCTGGCCGACCACGTAGTCGCCGCCCTCCTTGTCCTTGAGCTTCATATCCCAGCTGCTGATCCACTCGTCGGCCCGGTCCGGCATCCGGTCCGCGAGCCGGAACCATTCCCGCTTCACGTCGTTGCCTTCCTCCGGGGTCGGCCGCTGCTGCTGCATCGCGCTCGACAGGTACGACCCGATCGACAGGGCCCGGTCAGCGACCGCCTTCTCCGAGAACCGCTCCGGCTCGAGCACCTCACCCGGGGCGCGGCCGAGCGGGTCCGGTAGCCGGTCGATGAGGTTCGGCGAGTCCGGGTTCGGCGCCTCGGCCCGGGTCGGCAAGCGCACCACGTCCCACTGCTCGCCGGTCCCATCCTCCATCTGCTTGATCAGCCGACCCGACAGGTCGTCCTCATGCCACCGGTTGTGGATCACGATGATGAACGCGTCCTCGGACTCGGCGCGCATCCGCAGCACCGCCCGGTACTGGTTCTCGACCAGGTTGCGGCGGGCCTCGCTGTGCGCCTCGATCCAGTCCTTGAACGGGTCATCGAGGATGATGCCGTCGCCCGGGAACCCTGAGATCGCCGAGCTGATGCCGGCGGCCAACAGACCTCCGCCCTCGGTGGTCTTGAACCGGTTGATCTGCTGGCGGTCCGGTTCGAGGGTGACGCGCACCTTGTCGACGTGCTCGCGGAGGATGGCCCGCACCGCGTAGGCGTTCTCCATGGCGAGCACGTCACCGTAGGACGACAGGATCAGGTTCAGGGTTGGGTCGAAGTCGAGGCCCCACGCCGGCCCGTACTGCGCACCCCACTGGCTCTTGCCGTAGCGGCTCTCGATGTTCCATATCTGGCGCTTGCTCTTGCCGATCACGGCGTGGCGGAACTTGCGGGCCAGCAGCTGCACATACCGCCAGCGGCGGAACGCGCCAGGCTTGAGCGCCAACGCGAACGAGAGCGGGTCGGCCCGCCAGCCGATCCCGTCCTCGCCGTAGCCGCCCAGCGCCATCGACACCACGTCGAGGTGATCGTCGGACAGTTCGGCGAGCCACTGCCGGCGCTCCGCCGGGTCCTTGTTCAGGATGACCTCGGCCAGAGCGTTGAGCGCGTCCCGGTCGCTGGCGATGTCAGCGACGGGCAACTCGAGGACGGTCACGGGTAGGACCATACCCGCGCCGGTCAGGTGGAAGCGTGGCCCTCGACACGGGCAGGGGCGGCCAACTCGGCGTCGAACCATGCCCGGTCGGCTCCGCTCGAGGGCGTCCACAGAGGCTCGACGCCCTCGCCGGTGGTCAACTGACGGACCAGCTCGGCGGCCAGTAACTCGCCCACGGCGATGGCCACGTCGTTGACCGAGTCTTCGTTCGTAGGGTCGGTCATCAACGGCTTGAGGTCGTCCAGGGTGGCCAGCCCGCTGATGAGCCGGTTCGCCAGCTGGCTCGTCGTGAGCCTCACGGCGTCACCTGAGCGTCACGGGCCGGCAGCACCGCCGGCTCCTGGCCTCCGCCTTCGGTCACGTACACGTAGCGCCACTCGCCGGCAGCGAACGTCGCGCAGGGCCCGTCCTTGTCCAGCAGGTCGACCAGGCCCTGGCGGGTCGACCAGCCCACCACCTCGGCGATCATGACGTCGCCGCCTTCGACGGTGCGGACCGCCACGGTCGAGGCCCTGGCCAACTCGACGTAGACAAGCTCATCGGTGGCGGGAGGTGGCCATCCGTGCCTGTCGGCGAGGGCCACCACCCTCTTGGCCTGGGCTGTGAGTTCTTCATCCTCGATCGTCACTGCAACTCCTTCGGTAACTGGTCGTGCGGGGTGACCGGCCGTGGCTGTGGGCCGGTCCTGGCCCGACGGCGCGGCTGGCGATGCAGCCGGGTCGAGCGTTCATGCTTGCGCCACTCGTCCTTCGCGTCAGCCCGGGTGCGGCGATGATGACCCCACCACAGCCCGCAGGCGCACGTCGGGGTCCACCGGTGGATGTTGCCTTCGCCCCGGTCCACGGCAACGAACCGGTGCACGGGCTTGGCCACGGGTTCCTACTCGAGGCCGAGCCGCTCGCGGGCGGCCTTCCACTCGGCGGCCTGGGCGCGCAGCGCCTCGACCCGGATCGCGGCGAGGGTGCGTCCGTACACCTGGTCGAGCGGGACCGGGCCGACCTGGGTGTCCTGGGTCATGCCGCCCAGCGCACGGTGCAGCACAGCGATCGCGGCCAGGGCCTGCTGGCAAGGTGACCACTCGTCGGTGAAGGCGAGCAGGGCGTGGCTGGCCGGGTAGATGAGCGGGTCGTCGGCCGGGATGCCCGGCGTGTCGTCTCGGTAGGCGCGGGCGAGCTCCGGGGCCGGCCACACCGTCTCGGTCGAGTCGCGCAGCGCGGCGACGGCCTCCGGTGGCAGGTCCAGGCCCTTGGCCAGCCGCTCGAGCGCCGCCTCCCGGTCGGCGGCGGCCGTCGGTGGGACCGGCTTGGGATCGGCCAGCTCGTAGGTGACCGTCACCTGATCCGGCATCGGCCCGCACCACGGGCCGAGATCGACGGCGTGGCCCTGGCGCATCCGGTCCAGCGACTCGAGGCGCCGGCCACGCTCGATGGCCTCACGCATCTCGGCGTCGCTCGGGAAGTCGTCATCGGCCATCGGGCACCTCCTGGTCCGACGGTAGCCCGCTCTCCCGGTGCAGGCCCACACCCTTCTGCGGGTGGGCCCGCTCCCACCCCCACCGGTACAACAGGATGCCGAGCCGGCCACCGACCGTGAAGGCGGCGAACATGACCGCCACGAACAGGCCGGCCAGCCACCACGTCGTGTGGAACGTCGCGGCGACGGCCGCAGCGCCGGCCCCGAAGGCGTAGTCGACGAGACTGACCGAGCCTGGGCCGGCCGAG
>Ga0265338_10010238_pt1 | contig 11043 bp, 6 predicted proteins | sample 42126metaG_FD_193579 | JGI IMG/M metagenome (GOLD analysis project Ga0265338, IMG submission 193579) | Rhizosphere microbial communities from Carex aquatilis grown in University of Washington, Seatle, WA, United States - 4-21-26 metaG | ecosystem: Host-associated > Plants > Roots > Rhizosphere >... | reverse complement strand
GGTTCCTGATGCTTTCGAGCCTTTGCTGCGAATTCGCTTGAGAGGTTTGTTGGCATGCGTCATGCAGACGCCGGGCGGCAGATAGCGCTTTTGAAATGGCTTCGGCGGTGGGCCGCGCTTTGGCCTGCGCCATCAGCCGGAAAGCAAAGACAACAATCACACTGCCCGCGACCGCCAAAGCTGCCTGAGTAATCGAAATTGGGGGCAGACCCAGTCCCTTTCCCAAGGGAACCAAGGCGAACTCGCAGGCAGCCAGCAGGACCCACAAAATTACGTATCTGAATAACCGCAGCAGGACAAAGCCCTGGAATCTCTGAAGCTCATTGGTGGCTTTGGCAAGTTCTTCCCGAAAACGCCCTAGCAATCGGTGTTGGTCCCCCGAAATATCAACGGCTGGCTTTTCATAGGCCCTGAGGAACTTGCTGCGGAAACCCGCATAGCCCTTGAAAGCCTGTTGCGCCTCTCGTTCAACATTCGAAAGCACCCCTTGTTCAGCGGCCAGAGTTGCCTGAAATTCGTGCGTGGCCGACGCGGTCGAGCTCAGTCCCGCTTCCCGATCCTTTTCGGCCTGAAGCATGGCTTTTTGCAGCTCGTACTTGCGGCCGCCCAGCCGTTCGTCAACTTTCCGCAGCGCTTGTTCCCTGCTAGCCTGGTACGCTTTTCCGATCCTGGCTTTGCGTCGCTCGAAGTTCGCCTGAGCCCTGGTCTTCGCCTCCTGAAACGAGGCCTCGGCGTTCATGAGGTCGGCCGACATTTTTTTGGCGACCTCCTCCAGGGCAGTCTCGTGCCTTCTATTCTCACGAACCAACGTGACCTGGAGGTCCTCATTGAGTTTCGCCGCCCTGCTGCCAATATACTCGACAGTACCTTTGAGGGTATCGATCAGACCGAGCGTGGTGTTTGCTGCCAGCTCGCTACTCACAATCCTTTTTAATTTTGGCCATGACTTTGTCTAGTTGATCGATTACCGAAACGGCCCGATCCACGCTGGAGAAAAGTTCATCAAGATACTTATGCTCAAACTCCGCGCTCTTTGCATCCGACCAATACTGCTTGGTCTGCTGCCATTGCACCCGCAGTTCTTTAGTGATTGCCTCAAGCCGTGCCCCGTTTGCGCTCATGCTTCAAATTTCTCCGCGCTTACTCAGCCCGTTCGGAGTCCCAGTTTCAGCCGTCCTGGCGTTCTCTGCTTTCATTCCTTCGATTCTCTTGAGGAGCCGTGTTCCGCGATAACCTCGCCGGCCTGCCGATTGAGGCTGTTCGTCTTATTCAGTTCCGAATCGCCCGCCGCCTTCGTTTGGACCGTTACGCCCAGTGCCTGGCTCTCCGTAGCTCTTTCGCCATAGGCCGCCAATGTCTTGATTGCCTGCGTCAGATACGCCACCGCCTTGACCATGTCGTTGGAGAGAACCATGTGCAGTTTTTCCATCTGTTTTACCAGTGGCTGTACCCGCCCTTCGAATTCGCGGTTCCATTTCTTGATGATTCGCAGCTTGAGGTCCGCTTCCACGACCGCCGCTTTGGCTCGATGCACCGCAAACTGTTCCGCCGCAGTTTCCTTGCTTAGCGTTCCCAGGCGCGAGCTAAAAAGTGCCTGTTGGGCCTGCTCTAGCACCTTGACCCGGCGACGCATTTGGTTTTCCCAGTGCAGGCATTGGTCCGTCTCGAGCCACGACCGCGTGCGCATGACTTCGGCGCTCACCTCGTCCAGCGCCGGACGCGCCTGGCTCAAATAGATGATCAGGTTCGAGCGGAACAATTCGATCGCTTCGAGCGAAGTGACATGTGCTTTTTGCGGCATCGCGCTAGCGTTGGTTCAGGTATTCTTCAATCCGCTGCGCTTTGCGCATGAGATAAGGCGTTTGCTGGTTGGACACCTCGACAAATTTCTTCAAAACCTTCATCGTCTGGCGAAATTCCTCGGCAAATTTCGTGTGCTCCTCATCCTGCCAGGTATCCCCCAAGGCCGCAAAACGCGCCTGCAACGAAGCGAGCTTATCTTGCAAGTCCGTGTTAAATCGCTTGAGTTCCTCTGCGAACCGCCGCACCTGCTCCGGATCCATTATCGCCTGGGACATAATTCGTCTTTCTAGCTCGACCGGCACGCCACGTGCCGCATGGCTGCTATGCTAACCATAACATAACCTGCCCATTCCCGCCTCCCGGCGCAAATCCATTCAAAATGGTTCGTCGTGAAATTCGTGTCTCGTTCCTTTACCTTGTGCGACCTACCATCGAACCGTACTTTGTCTTTTGGCTGAATTGGGGTATCCTTCTGCCGTTACTCCACCAGGGCCTTGTGAAACACCGATACAAAACAATGAAATTGTGTTCCGATTCCTCCGTCCTTGAATTCAGAACCTCCGTTTCCCTCGTCTGCGCGCTCTGTGTCGTCGGACTCGTTTGCGACGCTTTTGGCGGTTCTATCATCACAAGCAATCTGCCCCCCAATACCGCAATCATCAATATTGACGCCCGGGCCGACGGTTCAGCCACTTTCAACGGGGACCAATCTCTGTGGTACGCTCCGTTCAACACGGGCGGCACCTTACTCGAGCTCACCGTCCCACCGGGAACCTATCATTTTCGAGCGATTGATCCTGCGGACGCTCTGACTTTGTTCCCATCCTTGACCCCAGTTCAAACTAATCAGATTTACACTGCCTGGACTTTTAATTCTCCTTGGGCCACTGACTACCTGGTTTTCGACGGAGCGGCGGCGACTAACAAATCATTGCCGCAATTGTTCGATGGGGCCTTCTCAAACACCAACGGAGGGGCCAATACCTGGCATTTTTACGCAAACCCTGTGGACGCCTACAACGCCTCAATCTCCAACGGCTTCGCAAGCCTGCTGCGTACCGCCGCCACCGGTGGCCGCGACAGCACCAATGATATCAGCGCGTACGCGTTCGCCTCGACCACAACGTTGATCTTCGCCATTTCCGACAATGGTCTTGGCGATAACGCAGGCGGCGTCTCCGTCTTGGTTTCCCTTTTGGTCCCAGGCAAAGCTCTTTACATCGAGCAAGTTCCACCGAGCTCGGTGCGATTGCTCTGGCCGACCAACGATCCGGCCTACGGTTTACAAGCCAGCACGAATCTGACGGGGCCCGGGTGGCTGCCGGCGGCTCCATCGCCGACCATTGTCGGCACAAACAATGTCGTGACCAACTCAGCAACCGGGCACAGGTTTTATCGTTTGGCTAAGCCTTGAGGTAGGGCCAGCGGGCGAACGAAAATGGAACTGCCTGGACGCGCCCTTGCCCCTAAACCCGTGCCCCGGTTCCTGCCGTTCATGCCTCTGGGATTGACGCCTCCGGGCCGCAGTGCTAATGCAATATTTATGTCAAAACCCAAGTGTTGCCTGCTCGCATTATCTCTCTTATTCGCATCGAATATCCGCGCGAGTGAATTCCCCGATGCCTGGACCTGGGACAACGATACTAAAACCCGTGGCCAGCATGCTGTGTTGGAAGGCAAGGCCATGCCCCGGCTCGATTTGAAAGGATGGATAAACGGCGAGATCCAGTCCAAGGACATGAAAGGCAAAGTCGTGGTCGTCGATTTCTATGCCACCTGGTGCGGCCCATGCATGGCCGCCATCCCACACAACAATGAGTTGCTTAAAAAATATAAAAACAAAGGCCTGGTAATTGTTGGCGTTTGCACCTCGAAACAGGGACAGGACACCATGCCCCAAACGGTCAGGGACAAAGGCATTGCGTACCCAACCGCACGCGATCCTGACCTCAAATCGGAGGCCGCCTGGCACGTCCATTATTATCCCACTTACGCCGTCGTCGATCGCAAAGGAATCGTCCGCATCATTGGCCTCCAACCCGAGCACGTCGAGGAAGTGGTCCAGAAACTTCTCGCCGAGCCGCAAGCTTAAGCCCTATACACTCAGCCGAAAACCGGCGAGCCTCAGGCAAACGAGGCGCTTTTCCTCGAATTCTGGCTTAAGGCCGCTCCGGCCACACTTGGCGCGCCAGTTTCTCTACGTTTTCTCCCGAGCTGAACGGCCGCAGCCTGAAGCGATAGCTGTATTCCTGGCATGGGATCAAAAACTGGTCATGCGGCCAGGCACCCCAACTGTTGTCACCCCCAACTCCTTGTTGCTTGAGGTCCAGATTGAGCGTGATGAGATCACGGCGCGGCAACTCGAAGGCATGTTTGCCCGCATTGAGATCCTCCGTCCCGTAATGGAGCGCATTGACGCTTAGGAGCGGCAGCCCGGCGGCCAACAAGCCAATGCCTTTACCATTAGTCAGCGTAACCCACCGCGCGTCGGCTTTGTTCCCCGTCTCGCCTGTCTCTGTGTAATCGGCGAAAAACTGCTCGCTGACCCTCCCGCGGTACAGTCCAAACCTGGCATCTTTGCGATCGGAGTAGCTCTCCTGCGGACCCGGCCCTAGCCAGGCAATTTGCTCGAAACCAGCCGGCAAAGCCATTTGCATCCCCATTCGAACCATCTTGGGAAGGCCTGATTTTCCAGGCTTGAAATGCGCCTTCACAACGATGTCACCGGTGCCATAAACGACATAAGTCGTTTCCCATTCAGCGCTGACCTTCGGCAGACTCTGCGCGGAAACGACCTCCACACAATGCTCTCCAGCTTTAAGAACTGCTGAACAGGATCTGCACTGCGCGTTCTGATGCGCGGTGCGCCAGATGCCCTGAGACTGAAGCTCATGGCGCCCGCGATCGTTATCGATTTGCGCGCGCCAGAAATCAGGGCGCAACGGGGAACTGATTAACTCCGTGCTTTTATACTTCCAGGAAACAAAAGCGCCCGATTGCTTGTCGAACAGAGCTTGAAAATCCTTACCGGAGACGGAAATGCGACCGGCATCTTGAGTCAAAGTCGGGTCAGGGATGCTGGCTGCGTCGATCACCTCAACCGCCGCGCTATCAGGTAGCTTGAACTCGTCCCAGGCGATCTCATGTCCTGACTTTGCCCAAAGCGCATCTGACTTGAGCGTGAAACTCACTTCGAGGAAATATTCCACACCCGCCTCGGGTTGGAAGGCTCTGACTGGAACGGTCAGCTGTTTAGCGCTGTGTGGCGCCAGATCCAAATCAGCGATCTTGCCCGTTTGAACCAGCCGCCCGTCTGCTTTCAGGCGCCAATGGCCCAAGGCGATATCCTTCAGGTTTGTGAAATCATAATAATTTTTGATCTCAACCGTGCGAGCCGCCAGGTCTAGTGGCCGGCAATGAATGTATTGATAGACATGCTTGACGAAAAACAAACCGGGATGCGGCTCGCGGTCGGCGCTTACGAGGCCGTTGCAGCAAAAATTATCGTCACTCGGCGTGCCTGCGGGACCGAAATCGCCACCAAAAGCCCAAAAGGTTTTGTCGCCTGGTTTTACCTTTTGGAAATGCGCCAGTGGCAGGGTTTGTTGCGGCTGGCGCAGGCCCTGGTCTACCCAATCCCAAATCGAGCCGCCTTGCAGGAACGGCTTGGAATAAATCTGGTTCCAGTAAGACCAAAAATCTCCGGAGCCGTTGCCCATGGCGTGTTCGTACTCGCACATAATGAATGGCCGGTCGCGAGTCTCCGAAGCATACCGCGTCAACTCTGTCGGATGCGGATACATCGGGCATACAATATCTGTGTACGGTTTTCTTCCCGCCGGCTCATAATGTACCGGCCGGCTCGGATCCCGCCAGTGAATCCATTTCGAATCGGCCTCAAAGTTCGGCCCGTCGCCGGCTTCATTGCCCAGCGACCAAATAATTATTGAAGGATGGTTCTTGTCGCGTTCAACCATGCGGATGGTGCGGTTCATGTGCGCATCTGCCCAGTCCGGGTTCCTGGCCAAGGTCTTCTCATCGAACCCCATCCCATGGCTCTCGATATTCGCCTCGTCGATGAGATAAATGCCATACCGATCGCAAAGATCGTACCAGGCGGGCTGATTGGGGTAATGACAGCAGCGCATGGTGTTGACGTTAAAACGCTTCATGAGCTGAATGTCCTTTTCCATTCCCTCCGCCGTTATCGCCTGCCCGCGATCCGGATCGAACTCGTGCCGGTTGACGCCTTTAATCAAGATGCGTTGTCCGTTCACTAACAGGTTGCCCTCCCGGATCTCCACTTTACGGAAACCGACGTTCACCGGAATCACTTCGATCGTTTTGCCCGAGGGGTCCTGGACACTAAGCAACAGTTTATAAAGATTCGGTGTCTCAGCCGACCATTTCAGAGGGTTGACTAAATGGGTGTCTGTTTTGAGTGTGAGCTCCTCCCCTGCCCCGGCGCGTTTCTGGCTCGATATAGATGCGACCGACTTTCCCGTTGAATCGAACAACTCGCTTTTCAGGGTCAAGTCCGACGATTCCATTCCATAATTGACTAAGTGCACGCTCATTCTCAGCTGGGCGTCTCGGTACTGTTGATCCAACTCCGTCTTAACCTCGAAATCGCGGATATGCCGGTTAGGCGGCGACCACAAATAGACATCGCGGAAGATGCCGCTCATGCGCCACATATCCTGGTCTTCCAAATATGACCCGTCGCTCCACCGAAAATTTTCCACCGCCAGCACGTTCGCTCCTGGAACCAGGAATTTAGTAAGGTCGAACTCGACGGGCGTGCGGCTGTCTTTGCCAAAACCTACTTTCTGGCCATTAATCCAAAGAAAGAAAAACGAGTTCACACCGTCGAAGGTGAGGAAAACGTGCTGACCTGACCACTCCTTGGGCACACTAAACGTTCGACGATACGCGTTAATCGTGTTGTTCGGTTCGTCCACGGGGATAAAGGGTGGATTGGGCTCCTTTCCGTGCCAGGTCCACGGATATCGAATATTGACGTAAATAGGAATGCCATAGCCGGACATCTCGACATTGGACGGAACAGCGATCATCGGCCAGTCGCGGTCATTAAAATCAGGCCTCCAAAAACCGGAAAGACGTCGCGAAATGTTCGCCGCATAATGGTATTTCCAATCGCCGTTGAGCGAGCGGTAAAAAGGCGATTTTACCCGTTCGTGATTGTTTACCAGCTGAATGTTCCGCGCGGTTTTGACATCTGGGCAAGCCACCATGATCGCGTGTGGGGGCTCGTTATTCAGCCCGGTGAGCTTAGGGTTTTGCCATTCCTTGAGTTCCTGGGCGGCGTGCGCGTGGCTCAAAACCAAAACCAAACTAACAATTGCAACGAGAAACATTCTGCCAGGAAGAATTTGGTTGGGTTTCATTTCGGATTCGAGTCTTGATAGACCATCATTGCCGGCCGGTATTAGCCGTATCGCTTCACGCCGGCGACGTGAGCAGTATTTCAGATCCGCCTCGCTGCTGTCCAGCATTCAACGGGCACTTGCTACTTTCTATGAAAAGCGTGAGAAGGGGTTTTAGCGTCCATTCAACCTACATACTCTCTTCGCCGCCCACCGCTGCAAATCACTCCGCACTCCGCACTGCGCATTCCGCATTCAACGGTATTCTCTCGACTTTTGTAACAACCTCTGCTAATAGGAATTACGCGAATCACAGAGTTGAGCCTACTAAGCTGTTACACGTGCAAATCCGAGAACTCCGCCCCTCCCCCTGGTTATCCGTCCCTGGAATCACCCGCGCCGAATCCCAACCGGATTCCGCCTCAAAGCCAAAAGTCGCGAGGAACGCACCACCCACCAATCACCCCCGAGCCAAAACCGTATTGGGCTTGGGCCTCCTCGTATGGTGTTTGGCTTGCACCGGTGTCTCCAGAGCCGCCCTGCCTTTCGGGTGGTTGGATGCGGACGTCGGCTCCCCCGACCTCGCTGGCTCCGCCGGCTACACGAATGGGGTTTGGACCATTTCCGGCGGAGGTGCCGACGACTGCAACACTGATCAGTTTCATTTTGCATGGAAACCATTAACCGGAGACGCGGTCATTACCGCCCAGGTGATGAATCTGGCGAACGCGCCATCCGGCCAAGCCGGCGTGACTTTGCGCAACGACCCGACCTCGAAATCGATCGAAGCCTCCGTCCTGGCCACAACCAACAACGGCGTCACCTTTCAATGGCGCGGGACTCAAGGCGGCGGCTGCAGCTATCAAGTTGCCATTGGCGTGCCCAATTTAAATCTCCCGGTCTGGGTCAGACTCGTGCGCTCCGGAAACAACTTCAGCGGTTTTCTGAGCACGAATGGCGTCGATTTCATCCAAATCGGCTCGACTCAAACGTTGCCTTTAAACTCCGCCGCCCTCGCCGGGTTGATGTGTTGCGCCGGGGACAATTCCCTGCTGGGTGTCGCTACGTTCACTAATGTGAGCGTGCCCCCGCCCGTCTTCGGAATCTATCGCGAGCTCTGGACGGGCCTTAGCCCGGCCGCCGGCAACACGCTCGCTGCTCTAACCAACACGATCGACAACCCGAATTGGCCAAATAACCCGGATTCAAACTACACCGCCACTTACCCAAATTTCGAAACCGAAACCAATACTGGTCTGAACTATTACGGCCAGCGCTTGCGCGCGTTTGTGGTTCCACCACTGCCGGGCGCGTATACCTTTTGGATTTCCAGCGGCGATTCCTCAGAACTCCTTCTGAGCACCGATGAGAACCCGTCGAACGCGGCGCCGATTGCCTGGGTAAATTCCTTCACTGCGCCGCGTCAATGGACAAAAGAGCCCAACCAGCAATCAACATCCATCAATTTGCAGGCGGGACAAAGGTACTATCTCGAAAGCATCATGCAGCACGGAAACGACAACGACAACCTGGCGGTACGTTGGCGGCTCCCGACAGGGACTATCGAGGAGCCCATGTCATCCGCAAGCGCTACCGGAAGCAAGTTGATCCCGTTTAACGGAATTGATGCTACGCCCGGGATTTATCAGCAGCCTACAAATCTCACCGTCTCCGATGGCGCCCAGGCAGTCTTTCGTTTGTTGGTAACGAATTCCGCGCCGGTTTCCTACCAATGGCTGCGGAATGGCACAAACCTCTCGGGCCCGACTGCCGCGAGTTCAGCGTACCTTGTCGCCCATGCCAATCCCGGCCTCGACAATAACCAGGTTTACAGTTGCGTCGTTTCGAACTTTTCGGGAAGTGTCACCAGTTCCCCGGCGCTGCTTAATGTGATCCGCGATACGACGCCCCCGACCGTAGCGAAGGCAGTTTACGCCCCGCCCGCCAGTGTGTTGATTTCGTTCTCAGAGCCACTCGACCCGGCCGGGGCCACCAATCCCGCCAATTATGTTTTCGCAAATGGGTTCCCGGTCCTTGCCGCCGCTCTCAGCTTGGATCAGCAAAGCGTCACCCTGACGACTCTCCCGTTGGTTTCTGGGAGCAACTTTGTTGTAGTCCTTAACGGACTTGAGGATTTAGCGACCATTCCGAACCTCATCGCAACCAATACTCAGGTTACTTTCTTCACCGGCCCGTACACTCCTCAGGGAGTGGGCAATCCCCTGCCGGCTGGCTCAATCGATAGCGGCGGCAACGGTTTCAATGTCGGCGGTGGCGGTCAGAATATCGGTGGCACCAGCGACCAATTTCAATTCGCGTGGCAGCTCGTCACCGCAGATTTTGACCTGGCCGTCCGTCTAAATTCCTTCAGCCAAAGTGATGCCTTTGCCCAGGCCGGCCTTATGGCCCGCGAAGATTTAACGAGCAGTTCCCGCTTCGCCGCCGTTTTCGCCACGCCCAGCATGAACGGGACCTTTTTTGAAACCCGCACACTCGCGGGATCCAGTTCCGTCAGCCTGGGTAATGTTCCTGTCAATTATCCCAACACCTGGCTGCGTCTCCAAAAGGTGGCGAGTGTTTTCACCGGTTACGAGAGTTATGACGGAGTCACCTGGCAGAAGCTCGGCTCCTCCGTTTTTACAGTAACTAACTCGCTGTACCTCGGGATGGCTGTTTGCAGCCATAACAGAACCCAGCCGGCCGTGGTGCAGTTTCGCGATTTCACCCAGGTAACCAATGCTATCACAGGCGCGGTCAGCCAGATCCCGCACGAGCCGTTGGGACCCTGCAGCCGCATGACGCCCTTCGTCATCTCCGAGATCATGTACAAACCCGCCCCTCGCGCCGATGGCAATAATCTTGAATTCATTGAGCTCTACAATAGCAACCCTTACTTCGAGGACCTGAGCGGGTTCCAAATCGCCGGCGGCAGCATCAGTTACACCTTTCCTCCCGGAACTGTGCTCAACGGCGGCGCTTTCCTGGTTCTGGCCGCTTCGCCCGCCAGCATTCACAACGTTTACGGCATCAACAATGTTCTGGGACCCTATACCGGCTCGCTGAAGAAATCCGGCTCGATCCAGTTGATCGATGCCCAGGGCGGCGTTGTGTTGACCGTGCCTTATTCCAACCTCTATCCCTGGCCAGTCGCCGCTGCCGGCACCGGCCATTCTCTAGTCCTGGCCAATCCGACCTACGGTGAAGGCGACCCGCGTGCCTGGGACATCAGCGATGTGGTGGGCGGTTCGCCCGGAGAGGGAGACGCCTTCCGCCCCAGCCCGTTGCGTTCAGTGCTGATCAACGAAGTGCTGGCCCACTCTGAAAATCCGGGCGTGTCCCAGTTCGTTGAACTCTATAATCACAGCAGCCAGACGAACGACTTGTCGGGCTGCGTCCTGACCGACGACCCCAGTACCAACAGATTTGTACTGCCAGCCGCCACGCTGATCGGCCCCGGCGGCTTTGTCTCCTTCAATCAAACCCAACTGGGCTTTAGCCTTAATGGAGCCGGCGGAATGGTTTACCTCATCAAAGGCGACGGCAGCCGGGTGCTGGATGCGCTCCAATTTGAAGCGCAAGCAGACGGCGTTTCTTATGGGCGCTGGCCCGACGGAGCGAATGATTTGTATGCGTTGGCCGCCCGTACGCCCGGCAGTCACAATAGTGGGATTTGGATTGGGGACATTGTCATCAACGAACTGATGTACGCTCCAATCAGCGGCAACGACGACGACCAATACATCGAGCTTTACAACAAGGGAACCAATACCGTTAGCCTGGCGAACTGGCAGTTTAGTTCGGCCATTTCATTTATTTTCCCGGCCAATGTCACTCTGGCGCCAAACGCGTACCT
>Ga0265338_10010237_pt1 | contig 11043 bp, 10 predicted proteins | sample 42126metaG_FD_193579 | JGI IMG/M metagenome (GOLD analysis project Ga0265338, IMG submission 193579) | Rhizosphere microbial communities from Carex aquatilis grown in University of Washington, Seatle, WA, United States - 4-21-26 metaG | ecosystem: Host-associated > Plants > Roots > Rhizosphere... | reverse complement strand
GAGCGGGCCGGCACGCTCGGCTTCCACGTCGAGAACGAGCGCAGCCGGATCGCGCGCGTCGAGCGGCTCGCCGTCCACCCGCGCTTCAGAGGCCGCCGGCTCGCGGACGACGCCGTCCGCCTCTTCGAGCGCGAGCTGCTGCTCGGGCTCGGCTTCCACCGGCTCGAGCTCGAGATCTACGCGTACAACGAGCGGGCGCAGGCCCACGCGGAGCGCGCCGGCTTCGTCCGCGAGGGCGTGAAGCGGAAGGCGTACCTGCGCGACGGCGAGTGGGTGGACGCCGTTTTCTACGGGCTCGTGCGCGAGGACCTCGCCTAGGAGGGTTCGGCGAAGCGGGCTATACCGACCGGCGGAGGTGAGACCAGTGGACGTGCGTCTCCCAGGATCGCTCGTAGCTGTCGGCGTCGAGCAGTGACCGCACCCGGGCGAGCAGTGGCAGACGCTCGTCGTCCGGGAGGTCCGCAAGCCAGCCCATCGTTGCGTAAAACGCGACAAGCCCATCCCGGTCGAGGGTCTGCGGGTTGGGAACCACCGTCGCCTGAAACGGCTCGAACGGCGAATCGGCGACGTTCGGCTGCCACCCGCTCGACGCAGCCGGGCCGCCGAGGTCGAGCGGGATGTAGTCGACGTTCGGCATCCGTTCCTCAAGCACGGCTTCCGCCTCTACCGCCGACGGCCGCCACGGTCCCACCGGAAGGTTCCACAGGAGGACGATCGCGCCGCCTGGTCGGAGCACGCGTGCGATCTCGGGGATCGCGCGCGGGGCATCGAAGGTGTGGAACGACTGCGCGGCGAAGACGGCGCCGGCCGTGGCGTCCGGGAGAGGGATCGCCTCGGCGCTACCGGAGAGCGCTTCCGCTCCGGGGCACATGCCCTGAAGCATCTGGCGCATCGCGTCAGCGGGCTCGACGGCGACCACCCGATCGAACGCAGCAACGAGCAAGCGCGTCAGCTTGCCTGTGCCTGCCCCGAGATCGAGAACGGTCGCCGTCGGTGCCACCTCCACGATCTCGACCACGCCGCGTGGCCAGCCGGGGCGTCCCCGCTCGTAATCCTCCGGCCACCGGTCGAGGCTCCCGGCGGGCATCGCCCAGTTCGGCCGCCACGTTTCAGGCACCGACTGAACCTACTCGGCCAACGGGCTACATGTCGATGCGGGTCGTCTCGTACGGCCCGAGCTCGAACATGCCGGACGCGGGGAGCAGCTCGCCGGCGGCGCGGAAGCTCTCCGGCGAGACCCGCGCCTGCTCCGCGGTCGCCTCGTTCAGCCGGCGCATCGTTGCGCCTTCGACCACGCCCGCAAGCTCGACCGTGTGCGAGCGGTGCGTGAGGTTTGCGACGAGCAGCGTCGTCCGGCCGTCGTGGCGAACGGCGAGCGCGCTGAGCTCGAGCGGGCGCCCGCTCACGCACGCCAGCACCTCCGCGCCGCGGAGCGAGCAGACGTCGGCCAGCACGTGGAAGAGCGGGACCGCCTCGCCTTCCTGGAGGACGCCGCCCGGCCCGGTCGTCTCGAAGTACGTCACGGCGTCCGCGCCCTGCTCGCTCAGGTGCTTGGCGCTCCCCAACGTCCACGCAGCGCCGAGCAGCGACGCGATGCGCGGGTCTCTGCTCGGCCGGGGCTCGAACGTCACCGGACCGACGAGGATCTGCTTGCCGCCCGCAAAGGCCTTCGCCGCCCGCACCTGCTCGCCCTGCGCCTCGGGCGTCTCGAACAGCGAGATGTCGTCGAACGCGTGCACCTGCGGGTTGACCGGCCAGAAGACGCCGTCCACGACATCGGTCTGCGGCTTCGTCCGGTTCACCTGGCAGAAGGACATGTCCGTGCCGCCGGCAAACGGGACGCCGGCGAGGGCGAGCCGCCCGCGGACGAGCGTGACGAGGTCCGGCGGCGTCGTCTCCTCCGGGCCCTCGGGCAGGACGAGCACGCGTGCGACCGCGGCGCCGGCCAGCGCGTCGCGCAGCCGCTCGAGCGCCGCGGCGTTCTCCGGGCGGACGAAGAGCGCGAGCTCGAGCGCCGCGCCCGTGCGGGCGCAGGCGGCCAGCGCCCGCTGGAGCAGCTCCGGCCAGGCCGCGTCGGCAAGATGCACGTCCGTACGCAGATGCGCGGGCGCGAGCGCTGCGAGGAGGGCCGCCTCGGCCTCCGACGGCCCGCCCGCGTCGAGCGCGAGCCCGACCGGCGGGATGCGGGCGCCCGTCGGCTCGCCGATCTCGATCCGGCCGCGATGGGGCCGCGGCGTCTCCGCCGGCTCGCCCTCGGTGTGCACGATCACGGTTTGCGCGATCGCCTGGCCCGGCTTCAGTGCGTGCGGGATGCCGAGCGCGAGCGGGGTCGAGTACGTCTTGAACGACGCGTCGCTCCAGTTCCGCTGGTCCTCCATCTCGAAGAGGTCGCCCTCGAACTCGAAGATCGCCAGGGGTCCCTCGGCCAGCTCGACCTCGAGCCTGCTCACCGACGGGAAGAGCGGCCTGAAGAAGCCGTTCTCGAACCGCTGCGGGGCGATGAGCCTGGGCAGCGAGCCGGTGATCCGCCCGTCCGGGGTCTCGCCGCGGAAGGGCCGCCCGACGTACTCGGCCCACGGCTGGAGGACGCAGAAGCCGATGCGGTTGTAGAGCATGTCCCGCTCGCCCTGGCCCTCCATCGCATAGCGGATGTGGCCGTCCGGCGTGCCGGCGATGTGGCCGTGCCAGGAGAAGTCGATCTCCTCGCTCGTGTGGCTGACCGTGAAGCGGACGTCGAACGAGTCGGGGCGGTCGTGCACCTGGAGCTCGGAGGCGACGGCGGGGATCGTGTTCCACTCGCGGTCGCGGACGCCGACGTAGATCCGGCGCACGACCTCGAGGTCGCCGAGCTTCACGTAGCGGAGGTCGATGCCGTCGAGCGCCATCGTCAGCGGGCCGGCGGTGAGCCAGCTGAGCTGCGGCAGCGGCGTGTCTCGGCCGTGCACGAGCGCGAGGGGGGAGATGGGCGGCGTCGCGTGCTCCTTTCCCACGGGTCCTATCTCGATCCGGCGTCGGGATTCAAGTGTCCGCCTGCCCCAAGGCGCCCTCTGTCTAGACTCGACGCATGCCCATGCGCTACGACAGGCTGACCCGGCCACTCGTGCGTGACGGCGGAGAGCTGAGAGAAGCGAGCTGGGACGAGGCGCTCGACCGCGCCGCGGCCGGCTTCCGGAAGGCGCTCGACGAGGGCGCCCAGACCGGGCTCTTCAGCTGCTCCAAGGCCACGAACGAGTTGAACTTCGCCACCCAGAAGTTCTCCCGGGTTGCCCTGCGCTCCAACAACATCGACAGCTGCAACCGAACCTGACACGCGCCCAGCGTCGTCGGTCTGGCGACGGTGTTCGGTGCAGGTGGCGGTACGAGCTCCTACGAGGAGGTTCGTGACACGGACCTGATCGTGCTCTGGGGCTCGAACGCGCGCGAGGCGCACCCGATCTTCTTCCACCACGTGCTCAAGGCGGTGAACCGCGGCGCGAAGCTGATGGTCGTCGACCCGCGGCGCACACCGTCGGCGCAGTGGGGCGACCTCTGGCTCGGCCTCGACGTCGGCACCGACATCCCGCTCGCGAACGCCGTCGCGCGCGAGATCATCGACGCAGGGCTCGTGAACACGGAGTTCGTGGAGCGCGCGACGAGCGGGTTCGAGGCCTTCCGCGAGTCCGTCGAGCCGTGGACGCTCGGCGAGGCGGAGCGCGTCACCGGCGTCCCCGCGGAGGCGATCCGCGAGCTCGCGCACGCGTACGCGCGCGCAGACCGCGCGCAGATCTGCTGGACGCTCGGCATCACCGAGCACCACAACGGCGTCGACAACGTCTTCGCGCTGATCAACCTCGCGCTGCTCACCGGCCACGTCGGCCGCTACGGCTCCGGGCTGAACCCGCTTCGCGGCCAGAACAACGTCCAGGGCGGCGGCGACATGGGCGCGCTGCCGAACAAGCTGCCGGGCTTCCAGCCGCTCGAGGACGCGGCCGTGCGCGCCCGCTTCGACGCGGCCTGGGGCGTCACCGTCCCGCCCGAGCCGGGCCTCCATCTCACCGGCATGTTCGAGGCGATGGAGCACGGCGACCTGCGCGCCGTCTACGTCGTCGGCGAGAACCCGGCGCAGGGCGAGGCCGACCAGCAGCGCGCGGTGCGCCTGCTCTCGGGGCTCGACCATCTCGTCGTGCAGGACATCTTCCTCACGGCCACCGCGGAGCTCGCCGACGTCGTCTTTCCCGCCGCGTCGACGCTCGCGGAGGCAGAGGGGACGGTCACCTCGAGCGAGCGGCGCGTCCAGCGCGTGCGCAAGGCGATCGAGCCCCCGGGCGAGGCGCGCGGCGACGTCGAGATCGTCTACGAGCTTGCGCGCCGCCTGGGGCACGACCTCGGAAGCCCGAAGGCCGAGGACGTCTGGAACGAGCTGCGCTCGCTCTCCCCGGTCATGCACGCGGGGATGAGCTACGCGCGCCTCGAGGAGCTCGGCGGCATCCAGTGGCCGTGCCCCGACGAGTCCGACGGCGGCGCGCAGTTCCTGCACGGGCGCCTCTGGGACGACGTCGTCGAGGAGCCGGCCCCGTTCCAGGTGGTGCTGCACGACCCGCCGGTGGACGCGCTCGACGACGACTTCCCGCTCCGCCTGACGACGGGCCGCCGGCTCGAGTCGTACAACACGGGCGTGCAGACGGGCGGCTACTCCTCGCCGCTCCACGTCGGGGGCGAGGCGATCCTGCTCGCGCCCGAGGACGGCGCGCTCTACGGCGTCGCCGACGGCGGGCGCGCTCGCATCGTCTCGCGCCGCGGCTCCGTCGAGGCGCCCGTCCGCTACGACGTGAACCTGCGCCCGGGGCTTGCGTTCATGAACCTCCACTTCCCGGACGAGGTGGCGACGAACGTTCTCACGATCGACGCGACCGACCCGAAGTCAGGTACCGCGGAGTTCAAGGCGACCGCGATCCGCCTGGAGGCGGTCTGAGTGGCCGATCTTCGCTTGCTCTCGGCGGAGCCGAGCGACGCCGAGCGCGCGGCGATCGACGCCGTCGCCGGCGTGGCCGCGGCGACCGGAAACCGCGTGGGGCGCAGCGACCGGACGCGCCGCCACCTGCTCCTGCCGGCGCTGCGCGCGGCACAGCGGCGGGTCGGCTGGGTGAGCGAGGGCGCGCTCGGCTATGCGTGCCGCCGGCTCGAGGTGCCGCCCGCGGACGCGTACGGCGTCGCGAGCTTCTACGCGCTGATCGCGCTCGAGGAGCGACCCGCCGACGTGCTGCACGTCTGCACCGACCTCTCGTGCCGGCTGGCCGGCGTCGACTTGCCGGATGGAGCGCACGCGAGCCCGTGCCTCGGGTTGTGCGAGCGCGCGCCCGCGTCGCTGCGGACGATCGCGGGCGAGGAGCCGCGCGAGCTCCAGCTGCCGGAGACGGGGCCGCCGCTGCCGCAGGCGGGAGACGAGGGCCTGCGCCTCCTGCGCCGGATCGCCGCCGGCGTCGACCCGGGGTCGCTCGACGCCTACCGGGCGCACGGCGGCTACGAGGCGCTGCGCCGCGCCGTCGAGCTCGGCCCGGCCGGCGTTGTGCGCGAGGTGACTGAGTCGCGCCTGCTCGGCCGCGGCGGTGCGGCCTTCCCGACGGGTACGAAGTGGGAGGCGGTCGCCCGCCAGCCGGCGCAGCCGCACTATCTCGTCTGCAACGCCGACGAGTCGGAGCCGGGGACGTTCAAGGACCGCGTCCTGATGGAGAGCGATCCGTTCGCGCTCGTCGAGGCGATGACGATCGCGGCGTACGCCACCGGCTGCCAGCACGGCTTCGTCTACGTGCGCGCGGAGTATCCGCTCGCGCACGCGCGGCTCGAGCGCGCGTTCGAGCAGGCGCGGGCGCACGGCTTCCTCGGCGACGACGTGATGGGCGCCGGCTTCGCGTTCGACCTCGAGCTCCGCATCGGCGCGGGCGCCTACGTGTGCGGCGAGGAGACGGCGCTGTTCCAGTCGATCGAGGGCTACCGCGGCGAGCCGCGCAACAAGCCGCCGTTCCCGGTCGAGGTCGGCCTCTTCGGCAAGCCGACCGTCGTGAACAACGTCGAGACCCTCTTCAACGTCCTCGAAATCGTGTCTGACACCGGGACACGCTTCGTGGAGACGGGTACCGAAGGGTCGACGGGGACGCGCCTCTTCTGCCTCTCGGGCCACGTCGCGCGGCCGGGCCTGTACGAGGTGCCGTTCGGCACGCCGCTGTCCGAGCTGCTCGCGCTCGCCGGGGCGCGGCCGCCGAAGGCGGTGCTGCTCGGCGGCGCCGCCGGCTCGTTCCTGCGCCCGGACCAGCTCGACCTGCCGCTCACCTTCGAGGACGCGCGTGCGGCCGGGGCCACGCTCGGCTCCGGCGTCGTGATCGTCTACGACGAGTCCGCCGACCTCGTCGACGCCGTCCTGCGCATCGCCGAGTTCTTCCGCGACGAGTCGTGCGGCCAGTGCGTCCCCTGTCGCGTCGGCACCGTCCGCCAGGAGGAGGCGCTGCACCGGCTCGCCTCGGGCCGGGCGAACGGCAACGAGCTCGAGGTGCTCGCGGATCTCGCCCAGGTGATGCGCGACGCCTCGATCTGCGGGCTCGGCCAGACCGCCGCGGCCGCCGTCGAGTCTGCCATGGCGAACTTCGGAGTGCTCGTCCCGTGACCGCCGTCTCCATTGCCGCGCCGAAGCGGATGGTCGAGCTGACCGTCGACGGGCAGGCGGTGCGCGTCACCGAGGGCTCGACGATCCTCGACGCGTGCCGGCGGCTCGGCATCGAGACGCCGACCCTCTGCTACGGCGACACGCTCACGCCGGTGAACGTGTGCCGCGTCTGCGTCGTCGAGCTCGAAGGCGCGCGCACGCTCGTGCCGTCCTGCTCGCGCAAGGTGGAGCCGGGAATGGTCGTGCACACCGACTCGCCGCGCGTGCAGACGAGCCGGCGTCTCGTGCTCGAGCTGCTCGGCTCGTCCGTCGATCTCTCCACCGCACCGGATGCGCTGCGCTACATCGAGGAGTACGCGGCGGAGCCGGAGCGGTTCGGCGCGGACTCCCTTACGGTGGCGCAGGCGGTGAAGATCGACAACGACCTCTACGTCCGCGACTACTCGAAGTGCATCCTCTGTTACAAGTGCGTCGAGGCCTGCGGCGAAGACCACCAGAACACGTTCGCGATCGCCGTCGCGGGACGCGGCTTCGGCGCGCACATCTCGACCGAGCTCGACGTCGAGCTGCCCGATTCGGCGTGCGTCTACTGCGGCAACTGCGTCGCCGTCTGCCCGACCGGCGCGCTGATGGCGAAGAGCGAGTTCGACTCGCGCGCGGCCGGGACGTGGGACGAGTCGCGGCAGGAGCAGGTGGACACGATCTGCCCGTACTGCGGCGTCGGCTGCAACCTGACCCTGCACGTCCAGGACGGAGGGATCGTCAAGGTCACCTCGCCGGACGACCACGACGTCACGCGCGGCAACCTATGCGTCAAGGGCCGCTTCGGTTATGCGTTCGTGCAGAACCGGCCGCGACGCTCGTAAGGATGCGCCCATGACGCGCTATCTGCACACCATGGTCCGGATCACCGATCCGGAGAAGAGCGGCGCCTTCTACGAGGCGCTCGGGCTCGGGCAGCTCGCCGCTATACGGCGGGTGCGGGTGGCGGGTTTCGTGCGTCCGCGCGTTGCTTCGCCGGTCGGGACTCGAGCGCGTTGAGGTAACGGCTGGCCTGCGTCGGGAGCTCGACGGCGCCCAGGCGCCGAGCCGCGCTCAGGGCGGTGCCGACGAGGAGGTCCGCCACCGAGAACCGGTCACCGACGAGGAAGTCCTTTCCCTGCAGCGCGCGGTCGATGGCATCCACTGCTTCGTGGAGCGCCTTCGTCGGAGCCTCGGCGGCTTCGGGCGAACCCGCCAGCCGGATCTGCAAGGCCCTCGCCTGCAGCTCGGTGTAAGCAAAGAACGACCACTGGTAGGCCAGGCCTCGCTCGTGCGTCCCCGCTGGGGGCAGCAGCCCTGCCTGTGGATACTTGTCCACGAGATACAGGCAGATCGCACCGGACTCGAATAGAGCGCCACTGTCATCTTCGAGCACCGGCACCCGCCCCATCGGGTGGCGCGCCGTGTGCTCGCGGTCTGCGAGCCGCGACGCGCGATCGCCGAGGATGACCAGCTCGTACGGCTCACCGAGCTCCTCGAGCATCCACACGACTCGCTGCGAGCTGCTGTTCGGGACGTGGAAGAGCCGCATCACCGCTACAGCGTACTGCTCCTCATGCCGTCCGCGGATCCAGACCATGCGGCGGGGAGCCGCCGGACGTGGGCGACGGCGTACGGTCGCCGGGTGACCGAGGATGGCGATCTTCGTAGCTCGGATAGATCGCTTGCAACATCGCCCATCGCAAACGCCTGGAGACCCCCAGCGGTTTCATAAACCGCGTGCGCGGGCTCGACTCTCAGCTCAGTTCGCGGGCGGTCGTTGCGGGTGCCTGGACGGGCCGCGCGTCGCCGATCCAGCCGCGAGCCCGCAGCTCGTCGACGAAGCGCCCGTAGCTCTCCGCGAGCGCCGGGGCCTCCTTCGGGTCGGGCTCGATCTCCTCTCGAAGGACGACCATCGCCGCCGCGGCTTTTCCGATGTCCTCATGGATCGTGCCTGTCGCCGCGAGCAGGGCGGCGCCAAACGCCGAGGTCGGCCTGGCCGGCACAACAAGGGCGCGGCCGAGCGTTGTCGCGCGGATCCGGTTCCAGATGGGGCTGTGGCTACCGCCGCCCGCGGCGGCTACCGCGCCCTCGGCCGCGGCCCCGAGCGCGGCGAGACGCTCGTAGGCAAGCCGCTCGACGAACGCGACGCCCTCGAGCGCGGCCCGGTAGGCCTCTATCTCGTCGGCCGGCTCGCCGAGTACGAACCCTGCGGCGTCCTGCTCGAGAAACGGGAAGCGCTCCCCGGGACGAACGAGTGGATAGTTGACGCAGCGGGCGGGGCCGTGCGCCGCGGCTGCCCGGTCGAGCTCGGTGAGGGACAGGGGAGCGAAACGGTGGAGCGCCTCGCCGCCGGTGTTCGACGCGCCGCCGGGGAGCCACCAGCCCTCCGGGTGGAGGTGGCTGTAGACGGCGCCGTCGGGATCGCGGACGAGCTCTCGGGTCACCCCCTTGATCACGAGCGTAGTGCCGAGCACGCTGACGAAGTGGCCGGGCGAGACGCCACCGCCCGCGAGCTGCGCGGCGCAGCCGTCGGTCATCCCGAGCCGGACCTCGCAGCCCTCGGGTAGTCCTGTCTCCTGCACCGCCCGGGCGCAAACTCGGCCGGCCGTGGTCGCAGGCGGTCGCACCTCGGGCAGCAGCGCAGGCGGGATGCCGAGCGCGTCAAGGACCTCCGTCGGCCACTCGCGGCGGATGAGGTCGTAGCCGGTTTTGAGCGCGTGGCTCCAGTCGGTCGGGCCCGGCCGCCCGAGCAGGCGCGAGACGATGAGGTCGGCCGGGCTCCAGGCGTGCGCGACGCCCTCAAGCCCGCGCGGCCGGGCCGCCAGCCAGGCGAGCTTGGCGAGGGCGAAGGAGGGGCCGATCCGGAGCCCGCACGCGTCCCAGCGCGCGCCACCGAGCTCTTGGGCACGCGCGGCCTCCTCGGCGGCCCGTGCGTCGTCGTACATGAGAGCCGGTGCGACCGGCTGGCCGTCGCTGTCGACGAGGACGACCGTCCCGGACGTCGTCGCCGACGCGACCGCGACCAGTCGCGCGCGGTCGGCACCGAGGAGGCCGGTCGCACATCGCAGCGCCTCGGCCACGGCCGGCCACCAAGCGCGCGCGTCCTGCTCGGAGAAGCCCGGGCCGGGCCGGTGCGGCGCGGGCAGCGGCACCGCCGCCTCGGCGAGGACGACGCCGCGCCCGTCGGCGCAGACGACGCGCGCCTCCTTCGTCGCGAGGTCGATCCCGGCGACCATCGCGTTCTTCACGCTGTCGTCTCGAGCCGTTCGAGCGCCGCGGGCAACTCGGCGAGCGTCGCGATCACCGCATCCGGCTCCGCCAGCTGCTCGACGGTCGGCTCCGGCGGCGCCTCGCCGCGCAGGAGCCAGACCGTGCGCAGGCCCGCCGCCTTCGCCGGGCGCACGTCCTTGTCGAGGCGGTTGCCGACATGCACAGCTTCGCCCGACCTGCAGCCTGCCTCCAGCAGAGCGTGGGCAAAGATGCGTGGATCGGGCTTCGCGAAGCCGACCTCGTCCGAGATGGCCCATACGTCGATGTACGGCGCCACGCGGTCGCGCTCGAGCGCGGCTCGCGTCGTGGCTGGCTGGTCTGCGATCAGGCCGAGTCGGTAGCGAGCCGAGAGCAGCGCCAGCGTGGACAGCACATCAGGGTAGAGCGCCTCAGGCGGGTAGCGCCAGCGACGCTTGGCGCGAGCCGAGAGTTCGCCGCGGTCGGCCTCGGCGTCGAGGAAGCGGTCCGCGAGTGGACGGGTCATTCCTGCCTGCTCGCACCGGCAGCGGTCGACCTCCTGCCAGAAATCCGTCTCGGCAACATCAGCGCCGAGTTCGCGGAGAGCCACGAGCAGCGCCCGCGCATACCAGACGTCGTCGTAGATCGGTCCGCCGACGTCGAGGAAGACGACCTCCAGCGGCGGTCCGCTCACGTCGTTTCGCCCAGGCGACGAGCGCGCCGCTCAACCTCGTCACCACGGCTCGCGAGAAGGGCGCACGCGGGCACGAGCGTGCGGGCGCCGCCAGCGTCGCTCGCCCTCGCGCGGATCCGGGCCGTCATTGTTGCCATCCGTAGCGCTTTTCGGCTGCCGCACGGTTCTCTTGCGGTCACGCTCATCGAGCGAAGGTCTGCCTACTACCTCTCCCCGCCATACGACACAAACGTAGCGCGGACGCCCCCCGCCCGAGAGTCGTAAGGCAATCAGTCGCGTTACGCGCTCACAGCGCGCGATCGGTGCGACTGGCAGGATTCCGCTATGACCAAGTATCTGCACACCATGGTCCGGATCACCGATCCGGAGAAGAGCCGCGCCTTCTACGAGGCGCTCGGGCTCGAGTTCCGCCGCGACATGGACATCGTCCGCAACGGCGAGCGGGAGGCGACGAACTACT
>Ga0265338_10010236_pt1 | contig 11044 bp, 10 predicted proteins | sample 42126metaG_FD_193579 | JGI IMG/M metagenome (GOLD analysis project Ga0265338, IMG submission 193579) | Rhizosphere microbial communities from Carex aquatilis grown in University of Washington, Seatle, WA, United States - 4-21-26 metaG | ecosystem: Host-associated > Plants > Roots > Rhizosphere... | reverse complement strand
GCGTCAAGCCTATCCTATACAATCACATTTACTGGCATATAGTCACTTTCTTGGCATGGCATCGAACCGTCGGTTCGATTCCGACCCTCGCCTCTAGCCTTTTTGTTGGGCTTTTGGAGGAAAAAGCGTCGAGTTTCAGTGAAATCTTCAGTGCTTGGACGTACTCCGGCACTATTTGGATTAAACTGGTTTAACTCGCCCAGAACTCGCTAACGCGGGCGGATAAAGGCGGTTCATGCTCACAACATGAATCGAAACATGAAAAGCCGTTACCGGGTATTCCGCCGTGACTGGGGAACCTTCTATTGCGAAGACCTCGTTACCAAAAAGCAAACCACCCTCAAGACCCGCGACAAGGAGGAAGCCTACCGCATTGTCGCCGCCAAGAACGAAACCGAGGACGCACCCGCGTTCACCCTGCATCTGGCACGAGTGTATTGGAAGGCCGGTGATCCGGCCGCCGCCAAGCGGACGTGGCAGAACGTCATGGACGAAATCCCCAAGCTCAGGACCGGCGACACGCAGGCCCGCTGGTTCACCGCCATCAAGGACACGGCGTTTGATACCATCCGCAACCTAATCGTGCTGGAAACGCAAGCAGAGCATTTCCTGAAGGTGCTGGAGAACGGCTCAGTCTCGACCAACGTCTATTTGCGCCGCATCCACAACTTTGCGTTGGACATGAGTTGGCTTCCGTGGCCGGTGCTGCCCAAGAAGCGCTGGCCGGCCGTCAAGTTCAAGGAGAAGCGCTCCATCACCTGGAAAGAGCATCAGGCCATCGTTGCCCGCGAATTGAATCCCGAACGCAAAGCGTTCTACCAACTGGCGTGGCACTTGGGCGCATCGCAATCCGATATCGCGTTTCTGGAAGCGGAAAATATTGATTGGGAAACCAACGTCATCAGCTTTTCACGGAAGAAAACTCGCTCGATTGCCATTATGCGCTTCGACAAGGAGGTTGCAGAGCTTTTGCGGGATTTGCCGGGAACCGGCCCGCTGTTCCCGTATATGCGCAGAGTCCGCGCCGGTGACCGTTCGACAGAATTTCACCAGCGGTGCGTCGGGCTTGGCATCAAAGGCGTTTCATTGCACAGCTACCGCTACGCTTGGGCGGAACGGGCGAAGACCGCCGGATACCCCGAAAGGTTCGCCCAAGAGGCGCTAGGGCACAACAGCAAGGCCGTACATCGAGCTTATGCCCGCAAGGCAAAGGTCGAATTTTGGCTGTTTGCATTTGCATACCGAGCGTGCCTCGTGCCTCCATTATATGGCTCGCTCTCGCAGTCAATGTAGTGCGCCCTGCCGCCCCGTCGCCTCCACATTGACCGCGCTCGCTCCGCCATGGGATGGCACTTAGGAATCACGCTCGGAGTCTGCATGTCTGGTTTTGAAACCTGACCAGTCGCTGCCAACATCATGTTGTGGGGAATTCCAGCGGAAAGATTCCCTGCTTCTCAATCAAACCGACAACAGTTTTCAGCGCGTGTTCGGCTTCATCAAAGGGAACATTTCGCAGGCTCGCATCGGTCTCGTAGCGTTCGCGAGCCTGTGACCAGTTTTCCATGAATGATTCCAGCCCACGGCAATCCACCAAACGAGACTGGCAGGCCAGTTGAAACTCGTGAGCAGCCTCGGTCCATAATTTGGCATCCGAGACGGGACGTGCGCGCAGAATCCGGCCGATGTCGTGCAGGTCTTTTACACGGAATTCTCTATCGCCGCCTTTCATCTTTCGCCGGTAACTCGGAAGCGACGTAAGATAAGCACGAAGTTTTTCTCCGGCGATGCGGTGCAGGGCATATACCCTTGCCGGAATTCCTTGGACGTTGAGCGTCTCGACAGCGTCCGGGCCGAGCGTCTCCGGTGCGGCCACATCAATTTCCAGCATCGGCAGACCACGGACTCCGGCCATGCTGTTGTCCTGAACTTCGATTCTTAAATGAAACGCATCCCACCCGCGCAGGTGACCTTTCGGTGGTTTACCAACAACATTTACCCTACCCAGCTTGAACTTGACTGGATTCTGACGCTCGAAATGGCGTCGCAACGCTGGTGAAATTTGTTCCTCCAGAAAACTTGCCTGCGCGCCGAGGTCTGGGGTGGACGCAACCAACTCGGGTGCGATGTTGCTGTCAATATCGAGCGACTGGCGGCTGTCCCCAAGATGCAGATTCAATATCCGTGCGCCCTTGAAAATAAGGGCGTTCCTGAGCGGCTCCCAGGCAATCACAGCCATAAAAACCTCATTGAGAATTTCGTTGATCCAGTGCTCTCGGCTTTCGCGGTTCATTACAATTAATGGTTACGGTGTCCGAACCTTCCAAGTTTTATTCTGTTCCGGGAATTCAAAACCAGCCAAAAGCGGAATTTCAGTAACATCCTGTGTCATCAATCGGTCTCTGACTGCATTGAGCCGATGACCCAAAGTTGATGCCGCAAAATCAGCGCCGATCATTTCCAGAACAGCACCCACGCGCCGGTCGAGATCATCACGCTGGATTTTTGCCAGATGCTCGGCCATGCGGTCCGCGTCAATTTGCTTAACACCAGTTTCCCATGCCTCCAGAGCGACCGCTTCACCACCGCAACGAACCGGTTGCATCAGCGCATCCAAGAGAGTTTGCTCCAATGTTGTGATTCGAAGCCAGCAACGTGGTGACACCACGCGAAACTGAATACCGGGAACAAGCGAGGCATCGCGTTTGTTCAGGTAATAACCAACATCCTCAAAATGGAAAATTTCTGTCCCTAGTGGGTTTCGCTCCACGGCTTCACCCGCCGGCTCTAGGTCCGTCGCGTCAATGGCCTCCAAACTTTTCTTGGTCTTCGGTGGGTTGAGCCGGGCGACATGGTGGTGCGCGCCGGCTTGTGTGGTCAGTTCGTAGTAGGTGATGGCACTGAAATAACAGACGACGCCGTCCGGCAGATAAGCCTGAAGAAGTTCCAGCGGATAAATGGGTTCGCCTTTTCCGGCTTCCATATCAAGCAGGAGGAACTCAATCAACTCAGCGTCGTTCGGAGGTTGCACCTTGATCGAGTGTATCCAACCCATCCGCCTGAGGTGCTCGATGACTATGTGAGCAGGCGGAAAAGTTGTCCGCAACACTTCCTGGTTCGATTTGGTAACCGCTCTAATTTCGCGGCGTAGGGTGGAAAGTTTCCAGCAACGAGGAGTCAGATTGTTTTCGCTGGCCACTGACACCCGATCCCCCAACGTCCGCAAAAAAACCTCCCATCGATTCATCGGAACTTGTGTTGGCGGTTTATTGGAACTCACGGTGTCTTCCTCGTATGCTCCGTAGGAGCATACGAGGAAGACACCGTGATGTCAAGTCGCTGTGTTTTTGACGATCGCAATTGATAAATAGTCATTTGGATATACACTCCCGTTGGCTTCAAAGAAGCCAACGGGAGTGTATATCCATTTGAACGTTCTGTCAAGCCCTGTTTGAAGCTTATTTTAATCCACAGGATCGGCATCTGTGCATTGAAAAGAATCAACGTTCATCAATTTCCATCCTGAATGACGTAACCGACTGCTTCATAGCCGCGCACGCGTTTGGAATACATTGCGGAGAGCACCGGCACGCAACCGTCCACATAATCATAAACGATGACCTCACGCTTGCTGTCGTGCAGACGGTGCAGGCGACCAACGTATTGTTGCAGCGTGCCCCGCCAGGAAATCGGCATGGCAAGAAAAAGTGTGTCGAGGCGCGCGTCGTCGAAGCCCTCCCCAATGTAACGCCCCGTGGCCAGCAGGACTCTTTCTTCACCGTCGGGAATCGAAGTCAGTTGTTCAGCGATGGCGCGCCGCTGCTTTGTGCCCATGCCGCCTTTCAACACCACGATGTGCTTCACCAAAGGATCGTTGCATGTTGCCCTTGCTTGACCCCTCTTATGTGGAAGATTAGCCTGCTTTTATGTCAGGCTTGTCTCAAACTGAAAACCACGGTTTGGAAACGGGCATCTCGCCAGGGCGGTTTTTTCCGAAGGCGGTGCTTCGGTGGGTATTATCAATTGTTTCGGTTGTCACGGCGGTCATCTTTTCAAAGGTGCTGGAGCGCTATTGGCAATCCACTCCATTCGTATCGCTGTTTTTCTGCGCCATCATGTTCAGCGCCTGGTTCGGTGGTTTTGGGCCGGGCTTGCTCGCAGTCACACTCTCCATTTTGGCCTTTGATTATTACTTCCTGGCCGCGAGTTCTTTACTTCCAGCAGACTTAAGCTCACTGCCCCGCCTGATCATTTTTGCGGTGACGGCGTTAATGGTTGGGCTGCTGGCCGCCGCTCAAAGGAGTGGCACCGAATCGCTTCGGCGGGCGCGAGATGGTCTGGCGGCAAAAGTTCAAGAACTCAAGAGAGTCAACGAGGCACTGCATGCGGAGAACGCCGAACGAAAGCTGGCCGAAGAGAAACTGCAAAGGAGCGAAGCCTATTTGGCGGAGGCACAGCGGTTGACACATACGGGCAGTTGGGCTTGGAATGTGGCTCGCCGGGAAAATGTCTACTGGTCAGATGAACACTTTCGCATTTTCGGGCTGGACCCAGTTAAGGATGATGATTCTTATGAAAAGGCATTTGAGATGATTCACCCGGATAACCGGGCCAAATTCCAGCAAAAGCTGGGAGCGGCTCTCCTGGAAAAGAGAGATTTTGAGGCGGACTTTCGAATCGTGCTTTGCGATGGATCAATAAAATACATCCACACCATTGGCCATCCGATGCTGGATGGGGCAGGAAATGTAATTGAACTGGTGGGCACGGCCGTTGATGTCAGCGAACGCAGGCAGGCCGAAAACGCGCTGCGCGAGGCCCAAGCAAACCTGGCGCGTGTGACTCGCATCACGACCATGGGAGAACTGACCGCGTCGATCGCCCATGAAGTCAACCAGCCACTGACTGCCGTCGTCAATAATGCCAATGCTTGTATCAGCCTCTTACCAAACGAGGCTCCGAACCTGGAAGAAGTTCGCCAGGCGTTAACGGAAATAATCGAGGATGCCGACCGGGCGAGTGCCGTCATAACTCGGATTCGGCAATTGGCGAAAAACGCACCGTTCGAGAGGACTCTGCTGGACTTGAGGGATGTCGTCACGGATGTCATGGCGCTTGCCCGGCATGAGTCCGCGACACGTCGGGTAACCATTCGCACAGAATTGCCGAGGGAATTGCCGCTGGTTTCTGGTGATCGTGTGCAACTACAGCAGGTTTTGCTTAACTTGGTCGTTAATGGCATGGATGCAATGAACACCGTTGAGGAATCGCAGCGTGTCCTGGTCATTTGTGTGCGCCACAATGCACTGGACGGAATGCCTGCTACCTTGCTTAGTGTGCAGGATACCGGCACCGGTTTCAAACCGGAGGTAATGGACCGGCTCTTCGAAGCATTTTATACGACCAAACCGCAGGGGATGGGCATGGGGCTGGCGATCAGCCGCTCAATCATCGAGGCTCATGGCGGCCGGCTGTGGGCTGAGCTAAACCAAGGACCCGGCGCGACTTTTCTATTCAGTCTGCCGGTTGCAGGCAACGCCGCGTCATGACCGATCCCGATCCCATTGTGTTTATAGTTGATGACGATTTGTCGGTTCGTCGTTCCACCGAGCGGCTTGTTCAATCGGCCGGACTGAAGGTTCAAACTTTTACCTCCGCGCAGGAATTTCTGAAGAACGCCAAAATTGATGGGCCGGCTTGTCTTGTGCTCGACGTGCGCATGCCGGGTTTGAGCGGCATGGATCTTCAACGCGAACTGACGCAATCTGGAATCCATATCCCGATTATTTTCATTACCGGACATGGCGACATACCGATGTCGGTGCGCGCAATGAAAGCGGGAGCGGTGGAATTCCTGACCAAGCCCTTCCGCAGCCGCAGCTTGCTGGACGCCATCCGCCCCGCCATCGAGCGGGACCGATCCGCGCACAAAGTGCGATCTGAAACCGGAGAATTGCGCCAGCGTTATGAACAGCTCACCCCGCGTGAGCGCGAAGTGATGCCTCTCGTTGCTTCCGGACTGCTGAATAAACAGGTTGCCAGCGAACTCGCCACCACCGAGCGAACGATCAAATTTCATCGCGCCCACATCATGCAAAAGATGCGCGCCGAATCTCTCGCCGATCTGGTTCGGATGGCTGAAAAGCTCGGCAAGACCAGCCGACGTTAGGTCACCACGGACCTGAACCAAAGGACAGTAGCTGTCCCTGAACCAAGGGACAGTAGAATTCTCATGCTGCATATGATTACTGTAGAGCATGAATAAATTTTGGTTGAAGGACAGCGACGGATGCGAAGAAAATACATCTGAAGCCTCACTCGTTTCAATCGTGGATGATGATTTTTCGGTGGGACGATCAACGCAAAGACTGCTTCGCTCCTCCGGTTTTCGGGCGGCGGCATTCACATCCGCTGAAGATTTTCTGAAGTCGGGGCGTGTGCGGGAAACCGACTGCCTACTGCTCGATGTCCGCATGCCAGGAGTGGACGGCTTGGAATTGCAGCGCCGGTTGCGTGAAGCCAACTGTCTGCCTCCGACCATCTTTATCAGTGCCCGTGCCAGCGAGGAAGAGGAACGTCGGGCGTTGCAAGCCGGAGCGGCTGCTTTTTTGCGTAAACCCGTAAGCAAAGAAAAATTGTTGCAGGCAATTCTCACCGCTCTCGAAAATCCAACCAATTAACCAAGGAGAAAGTTATGACCAAGACTATGATTGCACCTGAAATCAACACATGCTCCCCAAAGAATGGGAGCAGTCGTCCGGCGTTGGAAATCCGCATCCACTTCACGGATGGTTCCAAGGAATTCTTTGTGCAACCCAACGTTGAAATGGCGGAAAATATCCTCCAGCAAATCAATCCATCCCATTTGTTCACCCAATCTCGAATCGTCGTCGCAGATGATTATTCAAAATCTGTTTTAGTCTGTTCGCAAATCAACCGCATAGACTTTTTCCATGATGGGGATGGCTTCTCACATATTCCCGACGACCACGCGGATTTGGTCGAACTCACCGATGTGGAATTTCACCGGTATGTGCCGTTAGACGATCCGTCTCGTCTGGAAAAGCGCGTGCAGCACCGCCCGGTGGGCGATCTGCAGGTCTCGTTTCTGAACTTAAGGATGCGCGGCGGCAGCCACGTGTATCTGATGAACGAAACGCTGGTCAAATTTACCGCCGAGAGCCAGTCCTATATGCAACGGCTTCTTTCAAAAGGTGCTCTTGTTATTCGCCTGCCGGGCGGTGGACAGAGTTTCTTAAATCTGGCCAACCTCATCGGCTACACGGTCTATCCGGGCGTCGCTGAAGTCCCGGCGGATACCTGGATGGCACAGGCGGTCTGCGAATGGTCATGCATTCTCCTGCAAGCCCCGAACGCGCCGAGCGCGCCAATCACCAATTTCGATCCGCCGCTATATGGCGGCAGATGAAAACAAACAAAACTCAAAATCACAAACCAACCAGAAAATGAATGCAACAATCGCACCTAAGAAAGGAATTATGAAAAATACAACATCGAGTCACATGAAAACGAAACAGCTCGGAAATTCGGACTTGCTTATCACACCCGTAGGTTTCGGGTCGTGGGCCATTGGCGGCTCCGGATGGCAATTTGCCTGGGGAAGGCAAAACGATAACGAATCCGTCGCCGCTATCCACCACGCACTTGAGTTGGGCGTGAACTGGATTGACACGGCGGCGGTGTATGGCGTGGGGCACTCGGAAGAGATTGTGGCCCAGGCGCTCGCGACCTGGCGTGGGCCTCGGCCTTACGTTTTCACGAAATGCGGTCTCCGTTGGGATGCGCAAGGCCAGACTCGTAACGACTTGACGGCGGCATCCATCCGGCAGGAATGCGAGGATAGTCTGCGCCGGCTTAAGGCGGAGGCCATTGACCTTTACCAAATCCACTGGCCAGTCGAGGACACAAACGAACTGGAAGAAGGGTGGAGCACGATGGCGCAGTTGCAACGTGAAGGCAAGGTGCATTGGATTGGGGTTTCCAATTTCAATATTGAACAGATGGAGCGGGTGCAAGCCATTGCACCGGTCACCTCATTGCAGCCTCCTTACTCCCTGGTTCGTCCTGAAGTGGAATCGGAGATACTGCCGTTCTGCGATCAGGCGGGAATCGGTGTGATCGTCTATTCTCCGATGGGTTCGGGATTGTTGACCGGTGCCATGACGCGAGAACGCATCGCCAAGCTGCCCGCAGATGATTGGCGCAAACGCAGTCCTGAATTCAATGACCCGAAGTTGTCGGCCAACTTGGCCCTGGTGGGACGGTTGCGCGCAGTTGGTGAACGGCATGGCTGTTCCCCGGGTGCGGTTGCTATTGCCTGGACTTTGCGGCATCCGGCCGTGACCGCCGCGATTGTCGGCGCACGCAGGCCGGAGCAGGTGGACGTCATGGTCGCTGCAGCGGATATTCAGCTCACTGAATCGGACCTCATGGAGATCGAAGCGGTCGCCGAACCCGCCGGGAGGGGCCAATGAAAATAGGTTTCATCGGTCTGGGTATCATGGGCAGCCGCATGGCGGCAAACCTGCAAAAAGGCGGCCACTCCTTGGTCGTCTACAATCGGACGCGTGAAAAAGCAGAGTCTCTCATCGCTGAAGGAGCGCAATGGGCAGACTCCCCTGCTGCTTTGGCGTCACAAGTGGAGGTGGTCTTCACGATGCTGGCGCATCCGGCCGCCGTTGAGGAAGCAGCGTTGGGTCAGGACGGATTTCTTTCTCGGTTGGTGCCGGGCCAAATGTGGATTGATTGCAGCACCGTCAACCCGTCGTTCTCCAGGAAAATGGCCACCGAGGCAGAGGCGCACGATATTCGTTTCCTCGGCGCTCCAGTGAGCGGTTCCAAGGGTATTGCGGCAGCGGCAAAACTCACATTCTTGGTTGGGGGCGAGGCGGGTGATTTGGAAACCTGCCGGCCACTGTTGGAATGCATGGGGAATAAAATAATTCACTGCGGCGGACCAGGCACTGGGGCTGCGCTTAAAATGGTGATGAACCAATTGCTGGGAACGGTAATGGCCGCGTTTGCTGAAGGGTTGGTTCTTGGCGAATCCCTCGGTCTATCGCGGGAGGCATTGTTTGAGGCACTATTGAGCGGGCCGGCGGCCGCCCCGTTCCTTTCGGTGAAGCGGGAGCGGATCGAAAAGGGAGATTACACGCATGCGGATTTCCCCTTGCAGTGGTTGCAGAAAGATTTGCACCTCGCTTCAGTGAGTGCTTACGAAACCGGTGTGCCCATGCCCGTAACGAACATGGCGAAGGAAATCTATCGCTTTGCAATTCGCGAAGGCCACGGCAAAGAAGATTTTTCGGCCATCTATGACTACCTTGCGCATAGCTCTGCGGTGATATCCCTCCGTGCGGACGGAGAACTTCAGCCAGTGTGACTATGCTTTGAATGAATGAACCGCAGCGCCAATGACGCATGCTTGAATCTCAAAACTAAAACCAACCAATGAATGCCCGAATTACTTCCGTAGAAAGTTTGGCTGCGCTTCAAAATCCCGTGAGGCCCAATCCTGCCATTGTATTTGAAGCCGGGGCGCGGCAGCAACCGGACAATTCATGGATCACGTTTGCCTTGGTCGCGGTTGGGACATTCATGATCATGTTGGATGCTTCGATCGTTAATATTAGTCTCCCATCTATCGCCCGGACATTTCATACGCCCGTAGATGGGGCCATGGAATGGGTCATCATCGCCTACCTTGTAATCATTGCGGCCACCTTGCTGACCTTCGGGCGTATGTCCGACATGATTGGGCGCAAACCGGTCTGGATGGCCGGTATCGCCCTCTTTACAATTGGTTCCGGTATTTGTGGTGCCGCCAACTCGCTGCCACTTCTGATTGCCGCCCGCGCTTTCCAAGGCCTCGGCGGCGCTCTCATCTTCTCGACCAGTCTGGCGATCATCACCGACACCTTTCCGGTGGCAAATCGAGGCCTGGCCATGGGCTGCAACGTGGTTGTAATCGGCCTGGGCTCCAGCTTAGGTCCAATCGTGGGCGGCCTGATCACTGAACATTGGAGCTGGCGCTGGATCTTTTTTGTGAACATTCCGGTCGGCATTATTGGATTTGTAGGTGCACAAAAAGTGCTTCGGGACACTTTCGGCAAAATCCGCCAACAGTTTGATCTGCTTGGTGCGGTCTTGTTCGCCGCCGTATTCGCCCCGCTGACACTGGTGCTTTCGTTTGCCTCGGAATGGGGCTGGAGTTCGTGGTGTTCGCTCCTCAGCTTCGGTGTCAGTCTGGCTGCGTTGCTGGTGTTGCCGGCCGTGGAGCGGCGGGCGGCCGATCCGATCATCCATGCGCGCCTGTTGCGCAACAGCGTATTTGCATCGTCCTTGATCACGATGACTCTGGGGATGCTGGCTTTGTTTGCGGTTGGATTCATTCTGCCGTTTTATTTCGAGGAGCTGCGCGGCTTTTCGGCGGCCAAGTCGGGTTTGCTCCTCACGGCCATGCCGTTGAGCCTCGGCCTCATGGCCCCATTGAGCGGCTCGCTTGCGGATCGCTTCGGCTCACGTTGGCTTGCCTCAGGGGGACTGGCCGTTGCGTGTCTTGGTCTCGCTGCCGTGGCGCGACTGGATGAACACAGTTCGGATTGGGGAATCATCTGGCCGCTGCTGCTCGCCGGTGCAGGCCAGGGGCTGTTCATGACTCCGAATGCGCGCGCGTTGATGAACTCTGCGCCCGCGAGCGAACAAGGCGAATCGTCCGGCCTGCTGGGAACGGGCCGGGTGCTGGGTCAAAGCATGAGCGTGGCCTTGGCCGGCGCGATTTTCACCGGGCTTGGAGGCGCGGCGGCTGGCCGGACATTGCTCGCAGCCAATGCCGTCCATTCAGGCGTCACGGATGAAACAACCGCTGCACAAATACATTTTCTAATCGGTTTTCATGCCGCGTTGCTGGCCTGCGCGGGCGTTGCGGCAGTTGGAATTTTCACTGCGCTTGTTCGAGGGCCGGAGAACAAACCTGCCGTGCGCGCAATCTCGACACCGAGTATCCCGGCAGATTGTGAATTGCCTT
>Ga0265338_10010235_pt1 | contig 11044 bp, 9 predicted proteins | sample 42126metaG_FD_193579 | JGI IMG/M metagenome (GOLD analysis project Ga0265338, IMG submission 193579) | Rhizosphere microbial communities from Carex aquatilis grown in University of Washington, Seatle, WA, United States - 4-21-26 metaG | ecosystem: Host-associated > Plants > Roots > Rhizosphere >... | reverse complement strand
CAGAAATCTTAGACGCTAGTTCAATTGCGTCTTTCTTTTGTACGATATAACCTGTTTCTCCATTATCAATAATATCAGGGATTCCACCTTCATTTGTTCCGATACAAGGCAATTTCAGATTCATAGCTTCGAGTAGAACGAGTCCAAAAGTTTCGTTGTAACTCGGAAAAACAAAAATATCAGAATCTTTTAAAATATTATATTTCTTTTCACCGTATTTTGGACCTAAATATGATATGCATTCTTCGAGATTATTTTGAATTACATATTGAAAGAAATCAGATTCATTAATATCATACCAAAGGCCTACAAATGAACAATGAAAATCTAGTCCATTTTCTTTTAATATTTTACATGAATCAAGTAAAGTGTAAACTCCTTTATCTTTCATCATATTTGATAAAAAAAGTATCTCGGTGGTATTGTTTTTTTTATTTATGTTGTTATCAATATAAACTGAAATACCATTTGGAAGAAAATAGACATTTTTTGGAGAAATATATTTACTTATATCATTTATTAAATTCTTTGAAATCAATATAACTTTTACATTCTTTAAGAAATTTCTTTTTATAAAATCTGGAACATAAGAGTTCTCATCAATTCCTTTATTATGAAAGTGATATACAATCTGTTTCTTGTGGAGCAGTTTTGTTAATAATGTTACAATATAATCTTTGTAAAACTCCAAGCCTGAAGCGCAAGGAGTAATGTAAACTAAATCATATTTGTTTCTAATTAATCCGATTACAATTTCTGCATAAAGGCATATAATGTTTATGATTTGCCAAAAGGCTTTAAAATATTTGTGTTTAGATTTACTTGAGATTCGTATGTACTTAATATTAAACTTTTCATTTATTCTTTGGCTTTCCTGGATTGCTTGTCCCATCATAGAAGCACCATGAATAGGAGGTGGCAATTGTATAATAGCTAAAATATTTGTTTTATTATTAAAAATCATATTTATTTTTTAACTATTTAAACAAGAGATAATTCCATTTTTGAAATTTGAAACCATATTTTCAATTGAATACTTCTCTGCATTTAATCTGCAATTAGGTAATATTGTTTTGTATAATTTGTATCTAAGGATGTCTATTATTTTTTCGGCAAATTCATTTATATTGTTGTTTGATATAAAACCATTTATACCATCTTCAAGATATTCAATCTCAGGTCCATGTAGAGAATCTTTCATTGTAACTAATGGGGTTTCTGTCGCAAATGAGTCTAGAATGCTTAGCCCAACGGCATAAGGCATTATTTGTATATCCGAAACTTTAAAATATTTAACCTTTTCTTCATTAAATTTTGAACCAATATAATGAATCCAATTTTCATTTTGAGATGCTTTTATAACTTTTTTTTCATCAATGCCGGAGCCAATAAAAATAATATGAAAATCGGGTATTTGTTTTTTTACAAGGTAACAAGCTTCAAGAACCAAATCGATATTTTTTTCAACACTCATTGCGCCGCAATATAATCCAACATTACAATTATTAATATTCAATTCATTTCTTAACTGTGTAGTTACTGTTTTATTTATATTGTCATAAATTTGTATTAGATTTTTGGTATCTATTGCATTTTGAACAACAGTAATTTTATTAGAAGGAAATTTCTTCTCAACAATTTGGGCTTTTACTTTGCTTGTATAAGCAAACCACCAATCACAAGCAGTTATAAATATGTTTTTGAATTTGTTATTTAAACTATTGCTTTTTTCTTGTAGGTTTTGTCCATGTCCCCAATATGCAAATTTATAGCTATTAAAATATCTTGAAAAGGCTAGCAGATAATTGATAACCAGTTTATTCGCATTTTCTACAATTACTAAATCTGCATTTTCAAGATATTGTGTACAAGGTTGCCAAATTATTTCAAGTTTCTTAAACCTCAAAGATTTATTTTCAATATATATGGCCCAATCAATCGCTATTTCATCATTTCTTAATGAATCGCTGTTTTTCAATTTTCCATATATGAGTATTAGTTCGATATTATTAGCTTGAAGTTCATTTCTAAGTTGATTAAAGAATTCTTGCCTATATTGAGAAATGCTTTTGCAAATTATTACAACCTTTTTCATTTTTATTCTATTTTAGAAATTCCCATAAAAATGGGAACAAAGTTTTTATCCATAACATTGTAATGGAATATGGATAGTATAATGGGAAGTTTTTACGAACATAATACAAGTATTCACTATAAGCAAGTCCTTTTGGGCTTTTCATGTATTGTATTCTTTCCTTTAAACTGAAATTTGAAGCTTTCCAAGCTTTTCCATTATCATTGGTGCAATAACCACATGGTTTTGTTGCAACATACACAGGAATTCCTTTTTTATAAGCATTATAAGAATAATCATAATCAGCCATTCCGTGAGTAAATCTAGAATCAAAAATACCTATCTTTTTAACAGTACTTTTGCTTATAAGGAGTATGTTTGCATTTGTAATTTGACATGGTAAAGGTTCTTTTTTAGGTATTACTCTTTCCAATCGTACAATAAAGTTGTTTAGTGTTATTTTATGACCACCATAAGAAATTTCCCTGCTATCTTGGTCGATTGTACTTCCAGTAATAATTCCCTCAAGGTTAGTTTTTTGTAAAATTTTTTGTTTTGAATCCCATAAGGTTATTAATGCATCTTTTTTGAGAATAACATCATCATTTAACAATAAATAATAATCAAAATCTTCTAAGATTGCCGTTTCCCAAGCAAGTCGCATACCTCCAGCCCAGAATAACGACCCTGTCCCATAAATCATTTTTACATTAGGAAAATTTTGAGAGACTTTCTCTCCTGTTTTGTCTGGTGATAAATCATCTACTAGAAATACATTCAATGATATTTCTTCAGGAGCTATGCATGTAAACAATGAACTTAGACAAGTTAATGTTTTTTCGACTCTATTATAACATGTTATTAGTATCGCAATCCGTTGAATTTTCATTTGTAAAATTTAATAACATTAGACTCAAATATATTGGATAATTCATCCACGGTTCTCCTTGTAGGTTAATGAGAATAACTAATAATAATAGAAAAGCATATTTCTTTTTTTGCTTAATGGCTGCTTTATAAATCCATATAAAATAAAATAGCGTGGATAAAACTCCCATACATGCTAAAAAATTTGAGAATCCATTCCCATTTCCTAGATTTTCGCCCATCATTACTCGTTGTTGTAGAAATGAGTGATCAGCATATCGAGTTTTTTCACTCATTCCATTTCCAATTAAAGGATGTTTTTTAATATAATAAGAATCAAATAATAAAGAACCAAATCTTGTGTTACTAAAATCTTCTCCTTGATCTAGAGCTGTTTCTGTTTGATCATTTATCTTCTCTTCTAAGAAATCAGTGTTTTTGTATATATAAATGAAAAATAAAATTATAATTGGAATCAATGAAATACCAATGAATTTATTTCTCAAGATGAATATAAAGTAATAACTTATAATAATAAATATTGAAATATATCCGGTTGTACTTTGTGTTGATAGTAATGAAAAAATCAATACAAATAACTTAAATTTGTGTTCTCTAAAAATCGTTGTAGTATTATTAATATTTAAAGCAAAACAAAGCGCTATTATTCCTGAGAATGCACCTGGTTCCCAAAACATTCCACAATTTCTATATAATTGTATATCAATGAAAGGAGTGTAAATAATGAAGGAATGTACGTTTCCATTAGTTATCAGACTGTGATTATACATTGAACCTCCAGTGATAACATCATAGAAGTAAAAAAATAATCCAATAAATGAAATAAAATATAAAACTTTAAAAAAAGCCAATGGAAAATCATTTTTTAAATGATAAATAATTAATCCACCAGTTGATAATATTAATATAAAGCGCAATGCTCCTAAAACAGAGACAAAACCTAGAACTTGCTGTTGGAAATAGAATATAATACTAAAAAACAAAATAATTGGGAATAACTTTTTGAAGAATTCCTGTTTTATAGATGTGTTATATAAAATAATAATAATAATAAGTGCATAGAGGATATTAAATTTCCCCGTAAATAAGGGATTTCCACTTATTAATAATAGGATAAATATAGCTAGTTCAGATCTATGTTTTTTCAATAATTCCATTTCACAATTATAGTATTTCCCAGATATATTCTATATGGTTAGCTTTTAATAAACAGTATTTAAATTAGAAACCGATATGTTTTATGAAATGGGCAGGATTTCCTCCCCATATTTCATTTTGAGGGATATCTTTTGTTACAACAGAACAGGCTCCTATGATAGAATTCTCACCAATTGTTATACCTTTTAAGATAGTAGAATGAGCTCCAATAAAGACATTATCTTTAATTATTACGGCTTTTGAAATTTTATTCTTAGTGTCTAGATTTTTATCTTTTCTTATATTAGAATCAATTGAATGAAAATCAGTATCATATATACATACACCTCCTCCAATTTTCACATTATTCCCAATTGCAATACTACATTGTGTAACAATGGCCGTAGAGCTAATTCCTACATTATTTCCTATTGTTAAAGTAGCTCCTTTATCTACAATTAACATGCATGGTTGTGTTCTCCCAATGGGATTTTCATAAATCCCATTATTCATTTTGAAGTTTTTCCCAATTTTGCAAATGCCACCTCTTGCTATCATTATATAGGGTATCCCGTTTGAACGAATATTATGAAAACTAACATTATTGACATAAAGAAGAAAATATGAAATAAGATTAGTTAAAGTCGTTCTCATTTTAGAAAAAGCGAATCGGATAATCTTACCTGATAAATAGATTAATTTTTGCATATTTCATTTAACTTAACCTTCAATAAATTGTCTGTTGATTATATGATTATAAGTTGAAACAAGGGAATCTACAATAATATCTTTGTTATGTCTTTTTATTGCTCTGTCCCTTGCATAACTGCCATTTAGTTTAGCTTTATCATAATTATTAATACTCTCTAAAATAGCTCCGGCCAATGAATATGAGTCACCATTCTGAACCAATATTCCTTCTTTGTTATTTTCAAGCATAGAACATGTTCCTCCAGCGTAACTTGCAATAATGGGCATACCGAGTAACATTGCTTCACAAAGACTGTTAGGGCTATTTTCTATGTGGCTCACTTGACAATAAAAGTCGGAATTTAAAAGAATATCTACTATCTCTGTTTCACTTTTGTTTCCAATTAATTTTATTGGAAGAGAATTAATATTAACTCCCAACATTCTTTTTACGACGGTAACTAGATTACTCGAGTTATTAATACCGACAACGGTCCAGTTAAAATCAATAGACTTATTTTCAGAAAGAATCAGTATTGTTTTTACAATTGTTTCAAACCCCTTATACAAACTTTCGTTCATAATTGTAACAATCTGAACAGGATTGCCTAATTTTTCTTTATTCCATTGTTTCTCATAAAATGATGATCGAAGGATTTCATTACCAATATAATATTCACTTCTTGGGGCTAATAAACGAGTGATGCGTTTGTCCCATTCTGTTCTTCCGATAATATTATTTGCTTTACTTAGAATCAATCTTTCTCTTTTAGCCCGTTTGTCAATATCATTATGCATAAATAAAACAGAACGAAAAAATAATTTACTTGTGAGCTTTTCATAATAATATGCCGAAGCAAAAGGAATGCCTGAAAAAAACTTCTCACTACATGAAGATAAAATACCTTGTATGGAAATAACAACAGGTATTTTTGTATAAGATTGAATTAATCCAAAATTATCTTCAGTTCCGTGTATATGAATCAGATCAGGATTAACTATTTCAACAACCTTTAGTAGTTTAAGAGTTTCTTTTTTATCATTATACATGGTTTTAAAGACACGGTTGGTATATCTTCCAATTTTTGTTTCACTACTTGTTCTTAAAATTGGATAATATGTTGCTTTATTAAACTGAAATGGAGCTAACTCTTTATTCCAATAAAAACATATATTAAGTTCAATGTCCTTTTGTTCAACAAGTTTGTCTTCTAAAGATTTAAGCCAGCCTCCGGCATGGAGATTAGTTTTTAACTTCTCAGTTGCACCACATGGAGTATTTGTAAACCAAAGTATTTTCATGTATTATTCAACCTAAACTAGTTTAACAACAATTGTTTTGTCCTATTTGCAATAATTTGCCAAGAGAAATTTTCTACTGTAGTTTTTCTAAGATTCTCTGATTTTTTTTCATCAAATTCTGAATTCAGAATCTTCAATAAATGTTCATAAACCAATTCTTTTTGTAAAGGTAAAAAATCAACAAGATCTCTTTCAAAATAAGAGGTATCTACTTTATCACTTGCAATCACAATTGGACATCCGGTTGCAGCTGCTTCTAATATAGCGTTGTTTGCTGCGAATGCTTGCAAAGGTAGAAACAAACATTTCGTAGTACAATATAAATCTCCTAATTCTTCGTCGGAAATGCCACTCAATAAATGTAATCGTTCATTTGACTTAAAATGACTGAAGTTAGATTTATTGGTCACAATTGTTATTGTTAGTTTTAAACAATTTGCCAATAAAGTTTCAAAAATAGAACTGGCAAATTCAAAATCTCGTAACCAATTTCCAACCATCAAGATTTTATATTCTCTCTTTCTGTCCACATTCGGAGTGTAAAAATCGGTGTTGATTCCATGTGGAATAAAATACACATTTTCTTTACCCGTGCCTAATTTAAATAGAGAGAGGTCTTTCTTCGCCAATATAATAGCTTTATCAATATAACTCAAGTCTGATTTCCAAAAGTCTCTAGTGTCTATGATTTCATACGGTTGATGGTAAGTGCAAACTATCTTATTTGTTTTTCCTTTGAAATGATGTAGCCACTTGTAACTATTCTCTACATATATAAAGTGAAAAATCTGGTTTTTTCTGAATATTGCAAGTAAGATACATTTAATGATGGTGAATGTATATCCATGGCCAAATAAACGATTATGAATTTTTCTAAATAACTTTTCTAAAATGGATTTTGAAGGATCGTTTAGCCATTCATGTTCCCATTGACAATCAATTATTTTATCATAATTTAAGTAATCTTTAATATGATGATAACCAGCTTGTGTTTCTTTATGATGCCGAAATGCAAAACCTACATATATAAGTTTCTTGTTGTGATTCATAATCTTTCTTTATGTTATATTCGTCTGTAAAAAAGTAAGTGAATCTTCTTTTAACTTATTTAATCTCAGTTGAACCTGATCGAAGTTTATAATATTATGTATTGATTCCGAGAAATGATTCTCACTAAGACTAGTAACAATTCGATTCTTTAGTCCTAAAACTTCAAGTAAACTTTCTAAACGAGACAATCCCCTCTGAACATTTGACAAACAAATAAATTGCTTGTTGAAGATAATACAAAAAGCAATACAATGAAAAGAATCGGTAATAACTAATTTGCTGTTTTTTATTAAATTGAGCCAATGAGATATTGAATGTTTTTTATTTGTAATATGATTAATAAAAGGTAGTTTGGTACCGTTTAAATCAATAATATTGGTTCTTGTTTTTTTACCGAAAGCTGAAATTAAATCATCATATTCGGTGATTGGATCTAATATCATTTTGGCGATATATTGATTTTTTTGCTTCTTCCTTTTTTTATCAAATTTTATCAGTAGCTCATAATCAGATTTGCTCAATAAAAATACAGGGTCAAGTACAAGCTGAGCTTCTTTGTCAAACTTTCGGCAAACATCTATACCCGATTTTTCACGCACTGATACTGCCTCAAAACGATTGATCAATACTTTCACTTGATTTGTAACTTCAATTGGAGCTTCATTCCATTGATCTAGTCCAAAACTTGCGGCATAAGAAATCTTCTTGTGATTATCATCAACGAAATCAAAAAAGAAATTAGTGATATGTGGCACATAATTATATCGCCATACTTGATCACTACCAACAATAAACAAGTCTAACTCTGAGTTCAATTCGTTAGCAGATTTATCATCTACTAATTTTGTTTTGTTTGGCAAAAAGGTTTTTGAGAATTTTGCAAAGTTACTGGTTGCAAAATACTTTATAAGCAAATTTTTCACTTTCCCTTTTAACCCGAAATTTGTATCTTTTGTAAATTTATAATTTATTACATACGGAATATGATTCATCCGGCTCAAGGTAGTATAGAGTGCATACAACTGTAGCATGGCACCATAATTTCTATTTTCAGGAAAATGATAGGTCAATATTCCTATTTTCATATTCAATCAAAAGATTAATGCCAATTTATATTCTCTTTGATAACTTTAGCCGGAATACCCCCCACAATTGAATGAGGTGGAACATCTTTTGTAACAATTGCTCCTGCAGCAATTACGGATCCCTCACCAATAGTAACCCCTTTTAAAATCATGGCTCTATTTCCAATCCAAACATGATTTCCAATAGTTATTTCTTTAGCTATTTGATAATTTTTTTCATCAATCGTATGCCCGTCATAATCACGAATAACAACATCTCGTGCTATTACACAACCTTTACCAATCGTAATTTTTGAAGCACATGTGATTTGAACACCTTCGTTTATAAATCCGCCATTTAGAACCAGATGTCCGTGCTTAACAACTCGTATATAAGAACTTGCAAACATCTGAAAATTACCATTTACTTCTAAAGTAGCACCTGGCTCCATAAGTAATCTTGTTTCTAAATGTGAAGATTTAACTTGTTTAATTCCTATCCGTAAAAGGCCATTAATTTTTAATTTGGCGTTTTTATCAATACAAATTCTAGTGAATTTTAAAGGAACTATGGCTAGTAAATTGTTTTTAGTTACTTGTTTTGTTATGAAATTATAGAAGATGAGAAGTCTCCATGAATTAATGGAAAAACCAATAAGTTTAGTCAAATCATATATTTTCTTAAGAGGTGAGAGTGTTGATTTTAGTTTATTCCGAAAAGAAGGAAGTGGAAAATGCTTCTTTGCAACTTTCTCAAAAGAATATTTATTTAAATCTGAAAAGAACTCTTTTCTATTATTTTTTGCAGGTTTAAGTGACGCGTTCATAGCTGGATTGGCAATCGCAGCTTGTTCAATTGTAAATGGCTTTGATACTGTAGTTGAATTAATGCAGGTGAATATTCTTTCTCCTTTAACTGAGTTTACTAGAACTAGAGATGTCCCTAAATCTTGATCCATAGTAGGGTCAATTTTCTCAATGCCCCAAAAATCTGCTAAGGTAATATCCGAGTCTTGTGGAAACCCTTTAAACTTGCAATCATAACAAGCTGGTCGTGCAAAGTTTCCACTTTGCAGATAGCCAACAAAAAACAAATCATGGTATCGATCTTGACAATATGATTTACCATTCTCAAAATCTACCTTCATGGAGAAACGATGCCAACCATAAGTCTTATTCTTGAATTTTATTTTAATGGCTTTTGAACCAAATTGTTTCTCTAACATTTCCATGTACTTTAGAAAAACTTTTGGAGAATTTACTCCTCTACAGATGAAATCACATGTTATCAGATTTGTATAATCTTTGCCCAAATAAGAATACAAGGCCGAAATCTGACAGGGGGCTGCACAAACGAGAACCTTTTCATCTTTTTTAAGCAAATCTTTTATATCTGCATATAAAGTGTCAGTGAAACTTTGAATGTACTTTGAACTCCGGATGTCAGATAATTTTGATCTATTATTTGTTACAATGTGTGACACAGTATGGTCATCATTATAAATTGCTCCTGCAACATAACCTCCTTCATCAAAGATTTTATCAGCTAAGGCCGTGAAAATTCCACCGGATGTACTATCTAATCTAGTTTCAAGATTGGTATGATATGCGGCATGAACTTTTGAATCTTTAAATCTTTCTAAACTATTCTTTTTTGGAGTTAAAACAGGACACACCTTTATGCAAAGCTCACATGAAACACATGTAGCGTAATCAACTTTAGGATAAAAGAATCCTTCATGATCATTAGGCATACTAATGCATTGCGTAGGACATACTACGGTACAAGCATTGCAGCCAACACAATCGTCAGATATTAATTTATCAATCATTTTTTACTAATTGAGATATATCATTAACCACTAAAGAAGTAAATTCTTGCCTTCCATTCTTATTCAAAAAGAATGAATTAATATACAATTCACTAGATTGAAAATAAGAATGTTTCATATAATTCAAAACGGGTACTTTTATAACATTAGCTTTGTCAATAGGTTCAAATATAAACTTTTTTACAAATGTTTCCGGGAGATGTTGGTTTAATTCTCTTGTTAGGGGTAATACAACTAACACAGGTTTATAATTTCGTTCTACACAAAAGGAGATTATTTTATTCAGAATAGCAATGTTTTTATTAATACTATTCAAATTTTCTTCAGATAATTCAATTTGGTTTAGGTTATTTAATGTAAACTGAACTTTCCAATCATTTATCCAATTTTGTGCATCTCTTTCAATTTCAACAGTGGTCATTGGATTTGATGATAATTCCAATCTGCTATCTGCAGCAACATCTTTGATTAGTTTATAGAGATTTCTTTTCGCTGAAATAATTGGATGATTAATATAGAGGAATTTAGTTATTGGAGAGTAATTATTAATAAGATTAGAATGAAGAATAGGGTAATATTTATAATTAAGTTCGTCAGATTGATATTTAGAAAAGAAGAAACTAAAAGGGCAAATAGGAATCAATACATGAGCTGCATCATTTAAATGCTCGTGAAATTCCTTTAGTATCTTATAATCATATTCAAAAGATTGTGATCCAAGAGCCCAATTCATTCCATTGATTTTAGATTTAAGATTATAGTCAAATCCAAATTTTGGTTGATTGCTGCCTAAATTAACTATATCAAATCTAACATTGTTGATATTTTTAAATTTATAGGAATCTATAAATTGGTTCTTGTAATAATTTGTATTCTTATAACTAGAGTTAAGAAGAACATATATTACAATAACAATGAGAATTAAACTTACCACTATATATGCCATATCATTTTTCAAATAATTTGGTTTTAGTCTGCAAATAGATTAGGACTGATTTGCGAGTATC
>Ga0265338_10010233_pt1 | contig 11046 bp, 7 predicted proteins | sample 42126metaG_FD_193579 | JGI IMG/M metagenome (GOLD analysis project Ga0265338, IMG submission 193579) | Rhizosphere microbial communities from Carex aquatilis grown in University of Washington, Seatle, WA, United States - 4-21-26 metaG | ecosystem: Host-associated > Plants > Roots > Rhizosphere >... | reverse complement strand
CCTTTTTATTAGTCTGTAGATGCTCGGTCAAATGGTTGATCCGCTGCGTCAGCAACGCAACCTGCACATCGGCGGAACCCGTGTCTTTGTCGTGCGTCTTAAATTGTTCAATCGTCTTTGTCTTTGCTTCCATAATCAATAGAGTGTAGGAGAATAGTTGCGTGAATTGGCCTTGTAAAGCGAATTAAACTGCCAAATTTGACCAGTTCCAAACCAGCTTCCGCTTTGTTTGCGGCGTCAATTTGAACCGCTCGCCGATGCGCAGACCTTCCACCCAGAAGATTTCGCCGTCCGCCGTCGTCGCGAGAACCAGCTCGCGCCGCCGCGAGGCGGAAATTTTCGCATTCACGAACAAATCCTGCAGCTTGGCCGCCGATTTCAGGCCGATGGGTTGAAACCGATCGCCCGCGTGCCAGTGGCGCAGCACAATGCCGCCGCCAATTTTATCCGCGTCGAACACTTCCTGCTGATTTTGGTGGGGCGAGCGTCCTCGCGAGCCGGTTTGCCACCAAAATTTTGCTCCGTCAAAAACCGCTGCTCTCGTCCTGTCCGTCAAATTTAGAACCAACTCATTCGGTTTGAATCCCAGCTTCGACTCCGTTCGCAGTTTGACTTTGCCGGATTCGTCACGCGCAATGCAAATGTTTGGACCGATGCTGACAAAACGATCCGCTGATTGGCGGAGTGATTCAATCAAATCAAAATCCGGCGCGACGTCGACTTCCGTGAGTTGTAATTGCAAAACGCGACGCTGGATAGCGATCGGCAGCCTTTCAAAATCTGGCTTTCGTTGCTTGAGCCACTGCCGCGCCGTTTCAGCGGCGAATTTAGATTCCGCGCCCACAATTTCCATCAGCCGCAAAACAGCTTTATCCAAAGCGGGTTGGTAATTCTTGCGCAACAACTGCAGGAGTTCGTTGCGAATCCGGTTTCGGAGAAAGTCCGTGGAAAAATTCGTCGCGTCGTTGCGAAAATGGATTTTGTTTTCACGTGCGAACCCCAGCAATTCCGCTTTGGAAAAATCGAGCAGGGGACGGATCAATGAAATCATCCGGTCGGCCGGCGAGGGGGATCGCCATTTCATTCCCGCCAACCCTTCGCCGCCTGAACCCCGCAAAAGGCGCAGAAAGAAAAGCTCCACCTGATCGTCGGCGTGATGCGCGATTGCGATTGTTTTGATTCCTTGTTTTCGCGCGGCTCGCGCCACAAACTCGTGCCGTAATTTCCGCGCGGCCATCTCGACGGATAGCTTCAATTTCGCAGCGAACGTCTTCACGTCTGCACTGTCGGCAACCAGCGGCAGCTTCATCGCCGCGGCCGTTTTGCGGACGAGTTTCTCATCGGCGTCGCTGGCGCGTTCGCGTAGCCGGTGGTTGAAATGCGCGACGACCAATCGCCATTGATGCCGGAAGGAGAGTTCTTTCAGCATGTGCAGCAGCGTCATCGAATCCAGCCCGCCGGATACAGCGACGAGAACTTTCCCGCCGCGTCCAAATAAATCGCGATTCTGGATGTTCTGTTCGATGCGCTGGAGCAAATCAGTCACCCGCCCATGCTACTTCATCGGCACGGCGGGGCAAGAGCGGCTGCGTCATTGCAGCACGCCGATGCGGTAAAAGCGCTGGCTGTAGCCGGCAGAATTGGTCACAGAGATCAGCGAATTAGTTGCCGGAATATCCGGCGGCAGTGTGATCCAACTTGAGTCGGTGAGATTGGTCTTGTATTGAACGCGATAGGTGAAGTTGGTCAAGACATTCCACGTTAATTGCGCGATTTTGTTCGAAACGGAAGCGGATTGCAGGACAGGCGTCGCGATCTGGGCGTTGTAGATGACCAGTGCGTAATCCTGTTCAGGCAGGCTCCCGTTGTTTGTGATGGCATCGGCGCTGATCTGGGCAGCGGTGACGGTGACAGTAAAATTGGTGGCTTTGCCCGCCGGCAGAAAGACGCTCTCGACATTGTTCGTGCCATCCGCCACGCCACCGTTGGTGGAATATGCGCCGTTGAAAACATTGCCCTTGTAAAGATTCGTGCCGGTTGTCACGGTCAAATCCAGGTTGTTGACCAATTCCTTTGCGGCGGAGGTGTTGCCCGGCACATCCGTCCATGCCAGCGTCACGCGAATTGGCTTGGTCGGATCGGGAACCGTTCCCGGATACGAGCGCGTCTGGCCCGCTGCCGTGAATTTTTCCGCCGGCAACTGGTCGCGCAAAATCCGCCATGCACCGTCGAACGCCGCTCCCAAGTTCAACTCGCCCATGCCTTGGTTAGCCGACCACAATTTATCGTTGGCATTGACGCCGGTCAGGTAACGCGCGGAATTCATCAGATAGGCCTTGGTCATCGCCGGGCTGGGAGGGGCGTTGCTGTTATTGATGAAATATTGCCGCACCAAGGCACATGCGCCGGAGACAGCTGGCGTCGAGTGACTCGTGCCTGTTGAAACGGTGTAAAATTGCTGGCCTAGCGGGAAAAAATCGTCTGCGCTGCCGGTCGTTCCGCTGCCGGGCAATCCACACACGCCACTGGCCGTAAAGCAGGAAATCGCCGAGCCAAGACCCGATGGTGCGGGCGGCGGACTGTTTTGCGCCACGCCACCGGTGATGTGCGTTCCGGGTGCGACAATGTCCGGCTTCATGCGCCCGTCTTTGCATGGGCCACGGCTTGAAAAACGGGCGATGTCATTTCCGTTATTCGCGTTCGTGTCCGTGTCAGTGGAGCAACCACTGTCACCCACCGAATCGGTGCCGCCATTTGCCGTGGAAAGCGACCGGACATTTTCCGCCGCTCCAACGGTGATGACATTTTTGGCCGAGCCGGGCGAATCAATGGTCTTCGTGCCCGGCCCCGCGTTGCCCGCCGCAAAGACCACGATCATCTGCCGGTTTTGTCCTGCCGCGCCCACGTCGCGCACCAGCGCATCATACGCTTGCGCGTTCGAGTCATATTGGCCGCCCACATTCGCGCCCCAACTGTTATTGCAGATGCGCGAGCCATTCGTGTAAGCCGCCGTCATCAGATTTGTGTAATTTGGACTGGTGAAGCTATTCGGATCAAAAACCACGGACGAGCCGACCCTTACAAACGGGCAGACGCCTAGGCCATAAAAATACCCCGCTGCGTCCGTGTGCGGAAAAGTGTTCGCAAAATTGTCATAGCCGGCGATGATGTGCGAGTTGAGCGTGCCGTGACCGTCGCAACCTTGCAACGTGCTGCTGTGATTGGCGCGCCCCTGAAGAAGGTTATAAGCCACGCGGCTGGCTTGCGATGTGTCGCCCGAAGTGTAAAGTCCGAAATGACCCGGCGTTTTCGTTCCGTTGTCAATGCCGCTGTCGCTCAAATCCACTACGAAACCGGAGTTGGTGAATTGTGCCTGGGTGAAGCCCTTGCCGGCGAGCCACGCGAGATAACCAGGGCCATTCGGCAGACCGCCCGACAAATTGCCCGCGAGAATTTGATCCTGACGCTCGTCCAGTTTTTGCGGCTCGAAATACGGCTGGATGGAAACCACCTCCGGCTGCACGGCGATCTCGGCGAGATGCTCCGGCGGTAGGCGGATAATGATGTTCCGGTATCCGAGCAGGCTGTATTCATTTTCCGCCGCCGCCAACTGCCATTGTCCAATCCGGGTGAGCGTTGTCGCGTTCGCCGCCGGGTCGTCCACCATCTGGATGGCGAACGTGTCCGTCGCCGGCGGTTGCGGCCGGCCGTTGGCGTCCACTAGACGGGCGTCGGGATCAATTTTGTAATCGTCGGCATAAGCACCCTCCCACTGGACAAATTCATTGGTGTTTGCCCAAGCCTGCATCCGGCCCAACGCCACGGCGTCGCCGTAAATCAGATAGGCGTTTTCGGGGATGTAGCTGACGATGCCCGCACCGGTTTTCTCCAGCGCCGCGCGCCATTCCGGTTTCAACGGCCCGGCGAACTGGACAAGATGGAGGCGTTTGCCGGTGAACACACCCGCCGGTTTCCGCAACGTCCGGACTTCCGCCGTGCGCGTGTCCAAGCGGGCGGCGTTCAATTTGATGGCATCAAAGTCATCCTCTTCTTCAACCCGGCTGGCGTCGAGATTCGTCAGGATCGTGTCATCGGCTTGAATGATTTGAAAACCGCCATAATCAGCGACCAATTTGCCGCCGTGTGAGACGAGAGATTTGGCGAGCGCGGAATCGTCCACGCGCCATTTATGCGGCGCCGCCCAAGCCGCGCTGGCGGTTGAAAGCAAAATCAGGAAGCAAAAGAGATAAGGGGTGATCAAGCCTCAAATTATTTGACTCAAGTTTCCTGAAAGCGGGCCGAAAGTCAAATTGAAGCCGTCACGGCAACAGCAGCAGCCGGTAGAACTTTTGCGGGGAAGCGGCGACGGGATTGGTGTCCACAAAAGTGCTAGTGCTGTTCGTCGCCGTGATGCTTTTCAAAACAACCCAGTTGGTCTGGAGCAGATTGGTTTTGAATTGCACTTGATAGACAAGGCCGGTCAACGCGCTCCAGGCGAACTTGAGATTATTGTTCGTCTTCGTCACCAATGACGTTTGAAACACCGCCGGCGGAATGGGCACGAGTTTTACGTCGTCGAGACCGAGGTAGTAATGATCATCCTGGGCTCCGATTTTGAGGATGGTTGTGGAATTGGTGGCCGTGACGATGAATTGCAGGTTGCTCCAGGCAAATGCATTCATGTTCGTGGAACTGAAAAGCGTGTTTCCATTCCATTGGACAAGGAAGGCATTGGGAAGTCTTGGACTGACGTTGGGACTGTCCAGCCATAACGAAAGCAGATAAGGCTGGCCGGCAGACGTCGGTATGCTTTGGGAAAGGTAGGCAAGAAAACCCGCCTCGCCCAGCGCCGCAAAATAACTTCCCGAATGTGGCGAGATAGCACCAACTGTGGAACTGTTATCCACATAATTGAAATTGTAGCCGTCGCCGTTCAACGTCCATCCGGTGAAATCGCCGGTCTCAAACCCGCCATTTTGAACCAGGAGCTGATTCACCAGCAACAGGAACTGCACGTCTATTGCGCCGCCGCTGGTCTGGTTGGTGAACCACACGTTCGCGGTGTAAGTTCCCGTCGCCAGATTGGTGGCACTGGAACTCAAACTCACCGTCGTCGTGGTTGTGGCGCCCGCGGCCAGCATGCCACCACCCGAAGCCGTGAGCCAGGCCGAGGTGTTGATGAGTGACCAGTTTAATGAAAACGACCCGGAATTCGTCAGGGAATAGTTTTGCATCGTGATATTAAACGGGCCGCCTACCGGTCCGCTGGCCGTAAAGCCGGTCGCCGGCAAGACCACCAACGGTTGCAGCGTCTGCAGGGTAAATAGCAGGCTTTGGACGAAATGCGTGTTCCAGTTCGTAAAATTCACGGACGCGCCATAAGTCCCGACGGCAAGGCTGTTGGCAGCGGGGGTCAGACTGATCGTGACACTGCTCGTCGCGCCCGCCGCCAATGTCCCGCTGGTTGCGGACGCGTTGAGCCAGGCGGAAGTGTTGACGAGCGACCAAGTGAGGGAGTCGGCGCTGGAGTTGGTCAGGATATAAATTTGCGATGTCGGGCTGAACGGACCGCCTGCCAGACCGCTGGCAAAAAAACCGCCTGCCGGAAAAATGCCAAGTGAGTCCGGCAGGGCCAGCGCGTTGATCAGGTTCGTCCCGGCGGGCGTGCCCCAACCGGTGCAAAGGTCGTAGCCGGGAATGGCAGAATATTTGGTCGGACTGATGGCGCTAAAATTATTTCCGGTCGTGATGTCGTGAAAATCCAACGTGTAGTTCGGGCCGTTCCCGATCGCGTAGATGGCTGGATTCAGAAAACCGACGACTGGTTTGCCGCTGGCCACGGCAAGTTGATTGACGAGCGCGGTAAATCCAGCCCACAACGGCGCGGCGCAACTGGTGCCGCCGATGCCGGGTTCCGACTGGCCGTTGTTCGCCAGGACATAAATACCGTCTGCTGTCAGGGCCACGTCGGGAATGTTCCGCATGGTCGTCGAGCCTTGATTGCTCGTCATGTTGATGCCCTGCTGCCAGCTTGGAATCGAATAGAATGTGCTAACTCCGCCACCGCTTCCCCAATAACCATTTCCGTTGAGCGACCACGCGTTTGCCGCACCGAGGTTCCCGGAATTCCAGACGGTTTCCGAAGCATACGAGGCGCCCGAACCATTCATCGTCAATGTCGTTCCACCGACACTCGTAACGTATGGACTGGCGGCTGGAACCCATATCGGATTGACCCATGCATCTCCATCTCCGGACGCCTGGAAAAATGACTGGCCTTGAACCGCCATGTTGATGAAAATCTGGTCGGCGGTCACATCAGGACTGCCGCCGTTTCCCCAGGAAGAGCTGAATTGCTTGATCGAATAATAGTTGCTCGAAGCCATGCTTTCCAAAAGACTGTCGAGATTATAAGACAGCCCGGCTTCAAAAACGACCACGCCGGCCAGATTTGTGGCCATGGAAATTGCCATTTCGATGTCCAGACACACCTCGGTGTCATCCGAGCTGGGATTTCCGTTGAAGTTGGTATCCACTAGAACATTCTGCAATGGGATGTTTGATATTCCGGCCTGATGCTCGTAGTTGGTGATGTCAGCATTCAAGTAGCCGTCGAATTCCACCAGTCCGACCGTCTGGCCGGCGCCGTTCAGTGTGGTCCCCGGCACGTAGGCCGCCCGGAAATCGTTTCCCATATACGAGCCGCTTGGCCCGGAACCGGAAGCTGACACAACGTCCGCCGGCCCGTTTTTAAGGGGATTTTTTTTTAAGCTCGCCGGGCGTGGTATGGAAAAATTGTCCAGACCGCTGACGTGCAAAACCGGCACGTTGAAATCAATTGAAGGCTCGGTGTCCGGCGCAAAAAACGAGCGGTTCTCTGTCGGATGCTGATATGTGCGCAATGTCACGTGAAAAACCTTTTCGACCGTCGCCGCGTTTCCACCCACATCCAGCAGGACGCGGTTGGGATACGTCTTCGTCACCGTCAAGCCGTTCGTCTTCGCGAAATTAATGATCGCCTGATAGTCCTGTTCCGTCGGGCCAAACTGGGTCGTGAACTGCTCCGGCGTCAGGTAGCGATGATAATTCGTGCTGGCCGGGTCGTAAATTTCCGAAAGCAGCTTGTTGAGCGCCTCCTGGTTCCGCAGCGGCAGCCCAATCGCCAGATTTAAACGGTTTGTCGCCGGGAGGTGGCTCATCGGCTGCAAATGGAAACGCGCAATCGCCGGTGGCACGTGCCCATGCAACAGTTGCCTCCCCACTCCTTGCGCGTGCGCCATGGAATGGAAAACCCCCGCCATCGCGACGGCCAAGGCTAGCCGGATGGACCATCGCCCGGCGACTTCAATAAATGCACGGTTTACCATGGGTTTTCTTGATGAGCGCAAATAGAAATTGTCATCCAGTTTAAGCTGACTTTGTGCCATCGTCAATTTCTCTCTCGAAACAATTTGCCCGCCCGCCGCCGCGACACTAATTTCCAGTCGTGTCCGTCAAATTGACCATTCTCGGCAGCGGCTCGTCTGGCAATTGCGCCTACATCGAGACCGCCGAGGCCCGCATTCTCGTGGATGCCGGGTTTTCCCCGCGCCAGATCCGGCTGCGCCTCGCCGGAATCGGTCGCACACCGGAAAATCTGACTGCCATTCTCATCACTCACGAACACAGCGACCACATCGCCGGATTGCTTGGCATTGCCGATAAGTTGCAAATCCCCGTTTATTGCAATCGCGACACGCAGGATGCGACCGTTTGGACTTTCAAAAATAAATGGAGCAAGAAGATGAATCTTGCGCTGAAAGACGGTGACGCGTTGAAATCCAGGATCAACTGGCAACTCTTCACCACCGGCGCAAGTTTTGAGATTGGCGACTTGCTGGTGGACACGTTCTCCATTCCGCACGACGCCCAGGACCCCGTCGGCTACATCCTCCGGACCGCCGCCGGCAACATCGGCTTTGCCACCGACCTTGGCCACGTCACCAAGCTTGTGCTCGACCGCATCCGTTCCGCGAACGTGCTTGTCCTCGAATCCAACCATGACGTGAAGATGCTGCAGGAATGTCCGCGCCGGTCATGGGCGTTGAAACAGCGCATTCTCGGACGACACGGCCATCTTTCCAATGCCACCGCCGCCGAGACCGTCGCGCAAATCATGTCCGCCGATCTGAAGCATCTCTACCTCGCGCATTTGAGCCGCGAATGCAACAAGCCCGAACTCGCGCAGCATGTCATGGCCGAGCAACTCCATCATATCGGCGCGAGTCACGTTCGGCTCCGCCTCGCCGAGCAGGATGTGCCGTGTGAAACCTTGGAACTATAGTCCCGCCGCCCACCTCTGGCATTGCGGAAATCGGTCAAATGCATAGAGTTTTCCGACATTGATTTCTCACGTTGAAAAAATCTACTCGTTCGGTGCGCCAGAACTGCAGCCCTACGCCACGTTGCGCCGACCGCTGGAGCACCGGCAGCAGGGCATCTTCGTGGCCGAAAGCGAACGGGTCGTCCGCCGCCTGCTCGAAAGCCGTTTCACCATCCTCTCGCTCTGCATGCCGGAACGGCATCTGGAAGGTTTCCGCCAGCGACTCGAGGCGCGTCCGGAACCAATCGCCGTTTATCTGGCTGACAAGAAATTGCTCGAAACGCTCGTCGGTTATTCGGTGTATCAGGGTGTGTTCGCCGTCGGGAAAATCCCGCCGCTCGCCTCGCTGGAGGAAATTTTTCAGAACAGCCCGTCGCCCAAACTGTTTGTGGCGGTGCATGAGATGTCAAACGCCGAAAATCTCGGCGCGCTTGTGCGCGATTGCGTGGCGTTCGGCGTTCAGGGACTGATTGTCGGCGAGACGAGCAGCAGCCCGTATCTGCGCCGCGCGGTAAGAAACTCGATGGGCACGATTTTCGAACTGCCAATCTTTGAGATCGAGACGGTGCGCAATGCTGACCCGTCTTTGCGGCTGGATGACCCTGCCCGGCAATTGACACTGGCGCAAACCCTGCGCGACCTGCGCAAACGCGGCGTGCGTTGCATCGCGGCGCATCCGCACACGGATAAAAAAATTCTATCGCAGGCGGATTTCACCGGCGATTGTTGCGTTGTTTTTGGCAACGAAGGGGATGGGATTTCCGCGGAAGTTCTGGAGGCGTGTGACGAAGCGGTGGCCATTCCCATGCCGCCGACAGTTGATTCTCTCAACGTCGGCGCGGCGGCGGCGGTTTTTCTTTACGAAGCGGCGCGGCAGCGAAAGAAGGCTTGAACCACCAAGACGCCAAGCCACAAAGTTAAGCTGGACTATTCTTTCCCAAAGGAGTTTGCTGTTTTTATGAAACCTAAACAATTGGCAAACGTCCTCATCAAAGTTCTTGGTCTTTCAATCTGCATTCGTGGTTTTCCCGCATTTGTGGCAGCAGCAATCGGCGCAATCGAAGTTCTAATTCGTGGAATGCAGGATGGTCATTCGAACATGGGACAATTTCCAACTTGGACTTATTCGATGACTTATTTAATTCAATCTGCAATTGAATTTGTCGCTGGCGCTTTTCTTATCATTTGCAGCCATTGGCTCACGGACAAATTGTTCAAAGACGAGGCTGAATAAATTTCAACCCGGCGAACTTGGCATCTTGGCGGTTAAACAAACCTTTTCCGCAAAATCCACCGCCTTGCAGCAGAGCGGACGCCAATCCAGTTCGGTCCGGACACGCGCGGCAGATTCGCAGGCGCGTAATTGCCAGTCTTGCGGGGATTCATCGAGCCAGCGGACGATTTCCTTGCCGAAATCTTCGCCGTCGAATTTTGAGAAGCGCACCATCGGCTCGTTTTGAAAATAGCGTTGAATGCTTTGGAGTGGCGTGGAAACGGCGGGCAGTCCGCTGGCGATGTATTCGACGACCTTGGCAACAAACGCGCAGTGAGTCCCGGCGGATTCCTCGTAAGGCACGATGCCCACGCTCGCGTCGGCCAGATGCCTGGCAACCTCAGCGTAGGGCACAAAACCTGTTGCCTCAAATTTGAAACCGGGGATTTGTTTTTGCGCGTGGTTCAAAAAACCTTCAAGCGCGGCGGTCTTTTTTCCAACGAACCGGAAAACGACCTCCGGACGCAGCTGGGTCACGAATTGGATCGCGCCAAGCGCGATTTGGCCTAGATGATGCGTGTCGAACGAGCCGTGCATGACAACCAACGGGGGCTTGTTGCCGTGCAGAGGTTGTGCCCGGAATGGGAATTTGGTGGCGTCGTAACCGTAATAAATCGGCAGGATTTTTTCGCGCGGAAAACCGCGCTCCGCAAACAAATCGGCGAGCGTGTCGGATACCGTCAGCACGCCGTCAGCGCCAAAGCGCGTCGGCATGGAAATTTCAAACCGTTTAAGCGCCTCAACCAATGGACGGGGTGCAAGCCAGGTGCGCCATGTTTCCATGAAGCCGGTGAGTAGGTCGGGAAAATTCATTACGACGGGCACGGTGAGTCTTCGTTTCAGGCGACCGGCGGCCACGGCGGAAATGGCGTGCTGCGAAATGACCAGATTGAATTTCGTTTTGCGCGCAGCATTGGCGACCATGCGTTCGAGAAAAAACGGGTAGGCCAGGTATTTGAAGTTGCGGAACCGTATGTAACGGCTCATTGACCACCGGTTGAATGGATGCAGTCGGATGCCGAATTTGGCCCCGACATTTTCCGCGTCAGCGAATTGCGGGCAGAAGACATGGACTTCATGGCCGCGCCGGACCATTTCCTCGACGAGATAGACTGCTTCCGCCGAACCGCCGCCGGACGGCGGATAGAACGGTTCGTGCGTTAGGAATGCTATGCGGAGCTTGGATGCCACGCCAGACGCTAGAAATTTTACCACGCAGGTTCAATCCATTTCAGACGGCAAAATGCTTTGACTTGCCGTGAGGACAATATAAATTGGCGCTCCGTTTCGTGGATGGGGTCATAGCTCAGTTGGTAGAGCGCCTGAATGGCATTCAGGAGGTCAGGAGTTCGAGCCTCCTTGGCTCCACCATTTTGAACATCGTTCAGAAACGTCTGACGTGCTGAAATGG